>JGI25382J43887_10000244_pt1 | contig 16076 bp, 10 predicted proteins | sample GraSoi013_1_40cm_3_FD_43887 | JGI IMG/M metagenome (IMG submission 43887) | reverse complement strand
AATCGGCGCGCCGGTCGTCTCGCCGTGGCGGATGCCGCTCAACGCCTCCGCGCGATCCGACTCGATCGCCATGCGCCGCCCGCGGCCGTACCCGGTCTGCCGGCGCCGGAGCTCGTTCGTGACCGCGTCGAAGTCGATCGTCAGACCGGCCGGTACGCCTTCGAGGATCGCGACGAGCGCTTTGCCGTGCGACTCGCCGGCGGTGAGAAAACGCAACATNCGGGCCTCATTCTATCCGAAGTTTTTGCCGCATCTGGAGCACCTCCACGCGATCTCCCGAGTGATTTGCGAGGGTCGCGATCTTGCACCGTCGTCTGTCATCGACAAAGGAGGATGCGATGCGACTCGTCGTAGATCGTTTCGTTGAAGATGATGATGGCCGTGTCGTGGACCTTGCGACCGGCGAGCGTGTCGTGCTCACGATCGAGGCGGCCGGCGACATGCCGGCGCAGCGGCGATGGGCAGTTCGCTGCGATGCGTTGCAGAAATTGCAGCAGCGCAGAATCGTACCGCTGGTGGATTTTGGCGCGATCGGGACCTCGCGTCGATTCGAAGCGTGGCGATGTGGTCCACCGTGGCCGGGTGCACGCGAGGAAGGACAGAATGCATCCGACGTGGCGCGGCGATTTTTTCTCGCGTCAGGCCTCACCGCCGGCACCGAGTCGCTCGACCGCGTGCGAGCCGGACCGGGTGGCGCCGCGGTGTTGCCGGATTCCTCGGCCGGATACGCGTGTGAGACGCAGGCGGCCGCTCCAGCAGACATCCCTCTCGACGCCCGCGCGATCGCGTCGATCGATCGTCCGGCAGTCGCCTCGCTCGCGGAGATGTTCCACGCCTCGTCCGGCTCGCGGCCGCACATCGCTGCGCTGTGGGGACCTCNAGGTTCCGGCAAGACGANNGTGGTTCGTCAGCTTGCGCGGATTGCGCGGATCAACGGATTNGTCCCAGTTGCCGCCCGATTCGCCAGCAGTCGCTACGCAGACCTGTGGCAGGGACGCAGCCTGTTCGTCATCGACGATGGACCGAGCGGCAAGGCGTGGACGGCGTTGCTCGAAACGGCGACAAAGAGCCCCCAGCCTCACGTGCTGCTCATCGCCGGCACCGATGAGCAGCGGACCGTCGACGGCGTGGCGCTGGACCGCATCCTGCCGGAAACGCTCATGTCCGCGGTGCAACCAGCGCCGGCAGACGGCCGCACGCTGGCGCGCATTCGCCGGGCGGCTGAAGAGTCGAGAGGACTGCCGGGACGCTTCGTTCGTCTGCTGTGGCCGACGCTGTCCGGTGATGCACACGCGCGACGGTCCTCAGCCGATCGCCTCTCGCGCGTGGCCGAGCAGCCGGCGGCGTACGGCACCGGAGACCCGGAAGATCCGACCGCTGACATCGGGCCGGCAACCGCTGCAATCGGCGCGACTTGGCCGGCTCCGGGCGAATTGGCGGCGTTGCGGCGCCGAATGGAGGGCGCCGTCCGGCAGCTCGCGAAAGGGCGCCACGAGCCGGGTATTCGCCAGCTTCGGCAGGCCATCGGCGGGCTGGCGCGCCGCGACGACTGGATTGAAGCGGCCGATGGCGCGCTCACGCTGTCATCGTCGCTGTTGCGGCGCGGACGAATCCGCGAGGCACAGGCGGCGCTCGACGAGGCGCGTCAGTTCGCGGGCCGTTCAGGTCGCGACGCCACACTCATCGACATCGGGGTGATGAGCGGCGAGGCATCGATCGATCTCGCGCGGCTCGACGATGCAGAGGCCGTCCTGACGGCGGCGCGATCGGCGGCACAGGCGTCTGGAGACGGGAGACGTGCCGCGCTGGCTTCGCTCGCGCTCGGACGGTGTCTGTTCTGGCGCGGGCGGTACGCCGACGCGATCGTCGCGTTGTCGGCGACGGCGGGCCTGGACGAGGCGCCGCCGGCGATGCGCTTCCGCCGTCGGCTCTTGATGGCGCGCGCGGCGGTGGGACAGCGAGATTTTTCCAACGCGATGTCGCTGGTCGCCGACGCCGCGCAGGCGCCGGGCGTCAATGAGCAGCCGTCGCTGCAATCGATGGTGGCGTGCGGCGCGGCCTTCGTGCATCTGGCGGTCGGCGATCTCGATGCAGTCGAGCGTGACGTTGCGACCGCCATCTCCGCGTCGCGGGCCGCATACGATCCGCTGCGCGCGGTTCGCGCCCGGCTGCTCTTGGCCGAAGCCGAGCGACGGCGCGGCCGCACCTCGTCGGCCGTGAATCACCTGCGGCGGCTCGCGAGCGTCACCGCGGTTCCGGCCACCATTCGCGCGCGCAGTCAGCTCGTCACCGATCTGGCCACGGCGACCGGTGACGCGTGCGCGGTCGTCGCTCGTCATGTCGGTGCGACCGGCCTCGGCGCCCTGGCGCTGTACGCGCCAGACGCCGATCGCAGCCCTGCGATCGGCGCGCTCGACGATCCACTGGTCCACGACGTCGTGGCCATCATGCGATTGTGTCAGACGGCAGAGGAGGAGCGTGCCGTGTTGAAGGACGTCTGCGGTCGCGTACGCCAGCAACTGCATGCGAACGCGATCGCCTGCGTCGCGCTGGCCTCGGGCCGTTACGACATCGTCGCGGCCGACGGCGCCCGCATCGAGCCGGGCATTGCCGCGCGCGCGATCACGGCGGGTATCACGATCGCGCCGTGCCGGAGCGGCGACGGCGCACGCATCGAAGCGGCGGCGCCGGTGNAGTACGGGGGCGCCGTCATCGGCGCNGTGTGTGCGCGATGGACGCTGGGATCGACCTACGACCTCACCCGTGCGTCGTCGGTCCTGACCATGACCGCCGCGGCCGTCGCGCCGCTGCTATCCGCCGCCATCACGCGTCGCGAACGAATCGCCACGCCCGGCCTCACCGAGTTGCGGGGTGTGACGCCGCCCATGGTCGAGCTCCGCCATGCCGCCGAGCGCGCGGCGGCGGCGCCGTTCGCGGTGCTCGTCGAAGGCGAGAGCGGGAGCGGCAAAGAGCTGGTCGCACGTGCGATCCACCGCGCCGGCCCACGCCGCGAGCGACCGTTCTGCACGCTGAACTGCGCCGCGCTGCCCGATGATCTCATCGAAGCCGAGCTGTTTGGTCACGCGCGCGGTTCGTTCACGGGCGCCGTCGCCGACCGCGCGGGCGTTTTCGAGGAGGCGCACGGCGGCACGCTGTTGCTCGACGAAGTGGGCGAGCTGTCGCCGCGCGCGCAAGCCAAGCTGCTGCGCGTCATCCAGGAAGGGGAGCTGCGGCGTGTCGGCGAGAACGTCTCGCGCCGCGTCGACGTGCGAATCGTGTCGGCGACCAATCGTGATCTGCGTCAGGAGGTTGCGGCGGGACGATTCCGGGTCGACCTGCTGTATCGTCTCGACGTGATTCGGCTGACGGTGCCACCGCTGCGCGATCGGCGCGAGGACGTGGCTGTGCTGGCCGAGCATGTCTGGCGCGACGCGACCGCGCGCGTGAACAGCCGCGCGACGCTCGGCGCGGCGACGATGGCCGCGCTCGCGCGCTACGATTGGCCGGGGAACGTGCGCGAGCTGCAGAACGTGCTCGCGGCGCTCGCGGTGCGGAGCCCGAAGCGCGGTGTCGTGCCGCCAACGGCGTTGCCGCCGCAGTTCGCCGACGCAGGTCAATCGGAGAGCTGGCGGCTCGACGAGGCGCGCCGCACGTTCGAGGAACGATTCGTCCGAGCCGCGCTGGTGAGGAGCGGCGGTCACCGCTCGCGCGCCGCGATCGAGCTCGGCGTCACACGGCAGGGACTCACCAAGTTGATGAACCGGCTAGGCATCTTCGACGCCCCCGACGACGACGAACAACCAACGACCAATGACTAACGACCCGGACCAACGACTAATGACCAACGACCAACGACTAATGACCAACGACCAACGACCAACGACTGACAACCGTGGGTCGCTTCCTTCTTCGCCGCCTCCTGTTGACGATTCCGGTGCTGCTTGGCGTCGCGACGCTCGTGTTCTCGCTGATCCACCTCGTGCCCGGGTCGCTGTGCTCCGACCGAGTCTGGACAACGTGCTGTTTGCGGTTTCCAAATTCCAAATTCCTACTTCCAAATTCGGATCCGGCGGGCGAGGGTGAGGAGCGGCGCGTTCTTCGGGTCCTTTTCCAAGCCGCGCGTGATGGTGACCTGTGCGGCGTCGCGACTGCCGGCGCGCAGTTGCGCATCGGCGAGCGACGCGAGCAGCCCCAGATCGTTTGGACTCGCCGTGGCGGCCCGCTCGAACCAGTCGGCGGCGGCCGGCGCGTCGTTGAGGCGGAGCGAGAGCGTCGCGATGCGCGTGGCGCGTGACGCGAGCTCCGGGTCGTTCGGTACGAGGGCGCCGTACGACATCAGCGCCCGGCGTGAAGCGTCGAGGTGATTCTGCTGCTCGGCGGCGTTCGCGTAGAACAGGAACGAGGACGGGTCGACCGGATGACGCACCGTCGCCTGCTCCAGCGCGCGCTCCGCCGCTTCCGCGTTGCCGTCCTGGAGCAGCGCCCGCCCGTAGAGCGTCAGAATGTCGCTCGTCGCCGATGGCCCTGAGGCGACGCGCTCGAGCGCTTCGAGCGCCTTCGGCAGCGCGTCGCTGCGCGTCGGCGCAAGATCGAGCCACACCTGGCCGAGCGCGCTGTAGATGAGCGGCTGATCGGGTGCGCGTTCGAGCGCGTTGCCGAGCATCACGACGGCGAGGTCGCCGTGACCGGCCCGGGCGTGCGCCAGCCCGATCGCGACCTGCCGTTCGACGTGCTCCCGGTCGAGTCCGGCGAGCACTTGCAGTTGTTCCAGCTCGTCTTGGCGCCGCCCCAGCGCGCGGTATAAATCCGCAAGCTCTTCTCGCGCCGGAATCAAGGCCGGCGACAGCGACACGGCGGTCTCGAGGGCCTTCACGGCGTCCGGCACGCGACGCTTCTGCCGGAGACAGATGCCCTGCAGGTAATACGCATCGGCCATGCGATTGTCGAGGCGGACGGCCTGGCCGAGCGAGGCAAGCGCCGCGTCGAGCTGACCGTCCCGGTAGCGCGCGAGCGCGAGCTTGTAGCTGACGCGGGCAGACCGATCGTCGAGCTGCACGCTACGTTGGTAGGCCTCGATCGCCGGGCCATACCGCTGGCGCTGGTACTCGGCGTCGCCGAGCTCCTCGACCGGACGGATCGCGCTGGGGTCCAGCCCGGCCGCGCGCCGGAACTCCCGCGCCGCTTCCTCGACGTCGCCGCGGCGCTGATAGGTTTCGCCGAGCCGGAGGTGAGCGAGCATCGAGTCGGGCCGCAGCGCGATGGCGCCGCTGTACGCCTCGATGGCTCCCAACGTCTGCTCGTCGAGCAGGGCCGCATCGCCGCGCGCCAGCAGCGCCCGGTAGTCGCGTTGCCGGGCCGCGGTCTGATAGGCCATGGCCGCGCCGACGGCCGTCGCGGCGAGGACGACCATCGCGATGAGGGTTCGTTTCAAAGTCCCTCTATCCTACCAGCGCAAAGGAACTTTCGGGTTTTGCCGGGGTCTAATCGAAGGTATAGTGGAAGCCTTGAAACAGGCACGGGTAGTCGGATGGTCTGACGTCGGCGGGCGCGAAGCCACGCTCGTGCAGCGCTGTGCAGACGGCGACGAAGCGGCCTGCGCTGATCTCGTGTCCGAACATCAGCGCATGGTGTTTCAGCTTGCCCTGAACCTGCTGGGCGACCGCGACGAGGCGCTCGACCTGTCGCAGGAAGTGTTCCTCCGCGTGTTCCGCACCATTCATCGTTTCCGCGGGCAGTCGAGCCTGCGGACCTGGATTTACCGTATCGCGGTCAACCAGGCGCGCAACCGTCATCGGTTCTGGCGCCGCCGCCACCGGGCCGACCAGGTGTCGCTCGATCAGCACATCGAAATGCACGGCGACTTCGTGTCGGCCGGCGAGTCGACGCCCGATCGCGTCCTCGCGCAGAAGGAGCTGGCCGAGCGGCTGCAGCACGCGCTCGACCACCTGCCGTTCGATCAGCGGACGGCGATCGTGCTTCGCGAAATCGACGGCCTCAGCTACGAAGAGATTGCTTTCTCGCTCGGCGTCGCGATCGGCACCGTGAAATCGCGCCTCACGCGCGCCCGCCAGGCGCTGCGTCTCGAGCTGCGCGAGGCGAGGACCGCATGACGCCCCTCAATTGCGCGGCGGCCCGTCGCCGGATTCAGGCGTTTCACGACCACGAGCTCGCGGTCGCGGATCAGATTGCCGTCGCCTCGCATCTCGAATGGTGCGACACCTGCGCGGCCCTCTTCGCCGATCTTCGCGTCATGCGCACGGCGCTGCAGTCGCGGGCGCGGCGCCGCATGTCGCTGTCGAACGAGCAGGCGGCCGTCTTCACGGCCACCGTCGTCAATCGCCTGAAGGCCGAAGACGATGCGTCGCTCTTCGCCCGGCTGCGCGAGATGTTCGACGACATGCACATGGTCTACGCCGGGCTCGGTGCGACCGTCGCGACGGTCTTCTGCGTGTTCGTCATGCTCAGCATGATGCGGTACGCGACCAACGAGCGGCCCGATTCGCTGGCCGCGATCATGACCGTGATGGCGACGCCGCTCGAGTGCGAGTCCGGCAACGATCTGGCGGACGTCTCCGGATGCCGCGCGCGCTGGACCGCGCGGTTCCAGCGGGCGAACGAAACCGCGGAGCAGGACGCCGTCTTCACGCTCGAAGCGGTCATCACGCACCAGGGCCGGCTGGCGGACCTCGAGACACTTCACACCCGCAACCATCACGCGGCGTCGACGAGCCAGGCCAAGCTGATTGAAGGGTTGCTGGATGCGGTGTCGCGCGCGCGCTTCGATGCGACGCAGGCGCTGCTGATGCCCGATTTGACCGGTGTCGTGTGGTTCGTCGAGCACGCCACGGTGCGCGCCACCCCCAGCAAACCCGCGCTGGACCTGCCGCTGCCTCCGAAGAAGCGCGCCGCCGCCACGACTCACGCCGCGCGTCTCGTCCGCGCCTGACACGACGATCGACGCAGAACACGCGGAAAAACCTTGGCTCTGCGGGTTCAGCGGTTTCTGCGTTTACCGTTGTCTTTTGGGAGCGTCGACGTGCGTCGTCGCGACGTTGTTCATCGTGTCGTTCGCCCGCAGCGTGACTCCACGCTCGCCCAGCTCGCCATCAATCGCCAGCTCGTAATGCTCCTCGCGCGAGTCGGCGATGCCGTCCACGGGAAACACGCCGCGCCACCGCTGACCGTCCTGCGAGAACTCGACGCGTTGAATCGGTGAATGGTCGTCCTTGACGTCGAAGGTCACGATGGTCTTGCCGCGCTCGACCTTCACGCCGCTGACGATGATGTCAGGCGCGGTGTTGTCGATCTCGAACGCCGCGCTGTCCATTTCACCCGTGAGCACCGTGCCGACCGGATTCGAGGGCGCATCGGACGCCACCACCTTCACAAAGTACGTCCCATTGGCGACCGTGGTCGTGTCCCAGACGAGAATCGATTCGGTGACGTTCTTCCGCAGTGGCTTCCAGGCGATTTCGCCTTCGCGGCGGTAGAGCACGTCGTACACCAGGTCGTCGTCGTTCTCGTCGTCGGCCTTCCAGACGAGCGTTTCCAGTCCCTTTTGATACGTGCGGCGGCCGAGTGCGGGCGATACCGCGGAGCCCTGCGGCGCGTTCATTGCCGCGGCGGTCAGCTTGCGATCCGGTGTCGTCTGATCCTCGAAGCCTGCAAGGTCGGGCTCGCCCGTCGTGAACGGCTTCTGAAAGACGATGCCGGCCGGATGGACGGTGATCGAACGGACCTGCGGCCGCAGATTCCGTTGGAGATACGCCGCGGTGACGGACGTGAGCACTGGGCCGTCGCCCTTGCCGGTGAGGACGGCGCGCCACTGCAGGTACCGTGCTTTCGGACTGGTGATCGTCGAGCCCTCGGCGTTGGCGTAGGCGCTGGACCAGACGCTCCACGTGTCGTCGGGCGTTTCCGTGTTGCCTGACCGCGTGTACAGCTCGATGCGGTTTCCCGCAGGCGTACTCCCGCGCCAACTGATCGCACCCCACGTCGAAATCATCTGGGCGTCGCGCCCTTCCGATTCGTAGGTGCCGCGCGTCGCGCGATCGGGCGTCAGGCGAAAGAGCTTGCCGGGATTCGCCGTCGCGTAATACAAGCGGCCGCGCGAATCCTTGTGGAACGCGGTGACTTGCTGTGCGCTCGCGCGCGCCAGCAGCGTCGGCCGCAGCGGCTCGCCTTCGAGCCTGTACAACTTGCCTTTGCTGCCGGTCCCGATAATCAACGCGCCGGTCGAATCGAACGTGAGGTCGTACGGCGAGTCGTCGCGCGATTCCCACAACTGATCCCAGACGCCGTCCGGCGTGATCCGGTACACCGCGCCTTTTGGCGACCGGCGATCTTCGCGCGGCGTCGCGCCTGAGCCGCTTCCGCCGACGTCGACGATGGAGATGGACGTGACTTCCGCGGAGACCGACGGCACCGGCGTTCGTGACGCCTCGGGTGACGGCCGGTCGAGGCCGCCGGCATCCGTGGTGACGCTGGGACCGCCAGATCCGCCGCGGCCGCTCAGCGCCGCGACATACAGCAAGCCTTTGTCGTCGAAGCGAAGCGCGCGGATCTCCTGGAACGGCGAGTCGAGCAGCACGAAGGCCTTCGCGTCCTGATCGATGCGCAACACTTTCCCGGACGTGCCGGTCCCGACGAGCAGGTTGCCGCTCTTGTCGAACGCGAGTGCCGTCGCGTGGGTCGCGTTGGTCTTGTAGAACGGCGCGCCCTTTCCATCCGGCGCGATCTTGTAGACGATGCCCTTGTCGCCGGTGCCGGCGAAGACGTTGCCCTTCGGGTCGACCGCGAGCGCCCAGATGTACTTGTCGCCCGAATCGAAGAACGTCGAGGATACGCCGTGGCGATCGACTTTGTAGATCTTGCCGTCGGGCGACGTGCCGACGTAGAGGCCGCCGTTCGGTGCGAGCGCCAGCGCATGCACCTCGAGCTCGGTGCTGTCGAAGAACATCGACCCCTTGCCCTGCGGGTCGACGCGAAACACTTTGCCCTCGTTGCCGGTGCCGATGAACAGCGTCCCGTCCGGCTCCGCAATCATCGACCAGAGGAACGGCGCAGCGGTCTCGTACACGAGCTCGGTCGCCGGGCCGAGCGTCAGCTGGCCGTGATTGTCGATCGACAGGTTTTCGACGTCGCCCTTGAGGAAGTCGTTTTGCGTGGCTGCCTGAAAGAACTTCGGCGACGAGGCGTGGACGGAGACGACCGCAAGCGCGGCGATAGCGACGGCGACGTAAGCGCGCATCAGTTTTGGGAAACGGTAATCGTGACCGTGCGCGATCCGCTGACGAGATGCTCGGTCGGGAGCTCCCATTCGCCAATCGTTGCGCTATGGAGCGGGTTGAACGTGCCGCCGTTGCGATCGCTCTCGAGCACGCCAAGGACGGATGGCGGGAGCGAGGAGAGGAGCTCGCCGTTGACAACCGCACCGGCGTCGGAGCCGAGGAGCTTCACGTACAGCGTGTTGTTGCGGCGGCCCTTGTTCAGCAGCCGGATCATCTGGTCGACGCTGCGCTGCTGGTTCGGCGTGCGCGTCTCGCGCTGCTCGGCCTGCGACAGGCGTGCGCCGTCGGTGACGAGCACCGACAAGCTGCCGCTCGCGTTCGACGGAATCTCGATCGGCAAGGTCCGCACGATATCGTCGCCGCGGTACGTGCGCAACAGCATCTTCAGCGGCACCGTCCGGCCCGCACGCGGACGCGGATCGTCGAGCCACACGCGCTCGAGCGTCGCTGTCTTCGGTTCCTCGGCGGTGCTGAGCGTGATGTCGATGTTCTCGAGCTGCACCTTCTCGAAATCGTTTCCGACCAGATACGTGATCGGCGCGACGATGTAGGCGGCCGCGCCCATCGAGGCCTGTTCGCCCGAGAAGAGATTGTTGAACGCAATCGCGTCGTGCTTCTTGATCTTCGCCGTGCCGCGCACCTGGAACGTCGCCGTGCCGAACTGCCGCTCGTACGAGCTGGCGGTGTTCAGGATCGTGGCGTACGTCATCAGCGGTGTGAAGAGCTGATCGTTGACGAGGCCGAAATTGAACGTCCGCTTCGTCGTGCGATCGGATTCGAGTGTCAGCGTGAGCGGAATCAGCTGCGGCCCTGGGCCGAGGCGACCGGCGATCGTCGTCGCGCGATCCTGCAGGAAGGTGCCAATCACGTCGCCTGTCGACGACAGCTTCATCGACGAGAACAGGCTTGGAAGCACGGTGTAGACGTACGCCCGCGTCATCGGGAATTCGGTCGGACCCAGGTTGTACATCGGATGGCCGAACGCATAGACGCGGTCGCCGTCGATGTGCGTCACGGTGCCGGTGCCGCCCAACTGCAGATCGCCGGTCACGAACGCGACGCCGATCGCGTCACCCGGCTTGAGCGGTCCTTCGTACGGCATCTCGCCGGCGCGAGCACCCGCCGCGCCGCCGCCGGTCGGAATGAAGCCTTGATCCTGGAACGCGCCGCCGATCAGATCCGCGACGTCAGGTTCGAAGCCTGACATGGCGAGCGGTGTCGCGATCGGACGAAGCAGCGTGCCGAGTTGCGCGCCGCCAAGACCCGCCACCGCCGTCGCGCCGGTGAACCGCGCGTCGGTCGGCCGNTCCGCAAACGGCCGATTCCAGTTCAACGCCTTGCGGAACGCGGCGGTCAGGCTGTCGCGTGTGAGCGGGAAGTCCACCTGCACGCGTGCGGCGCTCGGTCGCGTGCCGCCGAACGACGCCGCGTCGGTCATCTCCGCGATCGGTGTAATGCCGGCGATCGGTTCTTTNGAGAAGCTGCCNAGCGCATACGAGACAGCCCCNATCAGCTTGCCGTCGATGTACACCGGGCTGCCGCTCATCCCGGCGATGACGCCGGTATGGGCCAGCGGCCCGCCTTCGAGCTTCGCGAGAATGAGGTTCCGGTGCGGCCCGATGATGTTCTCGAGCACGCCGACGATGTTGACCTTGAATTCTTCAACGCGCGTGCCGTCGAAGACCGTCCGCCCGATGCCGACCATGCCTGGGCGGATTTCATCGACGCCCATCTGAGCGCCGGCGCCGGAAAGCAGCGCGGATAGACCGGTAACGGTCGCAAGCAGGATAAAGATGGTCCGGCGGATTGACATGGGTTCAATTCCAGTTATACGCGGGAAGTCATTGCTGGTCAAGGAGAACTGGGCGATCGTGGTTGACAGCAACCGCTGTGTTTGCTATCGTCGCGCCTTCATGGTTGGGCAGGTGCCGTTGATTCCCCGGTCGTTTTGGTGGCGCTATTGGGCCCCGACTGAGGAGGCGTGCGCCTTGGCCTGACCTGCCACTGCAGAAACGGGAATCCCAAGCCTCTTCAGCCTATCGGGTGAAGGGGCTTTTTTTATGTCTTTACTGTGCATAACTGTGACCGCGCCGACGACGGCCGAGCTCCGTCAGAGGCGCGACGAGGTGCCTGACGCCGACCTGATCGAGCTCCGTCTTGACTCGGTTGGCGATCCGAACGTCGCCGGCGCGCTCGCCGGACGTGACCGCCCCGTGATCGTCACATGCCGTCCGACATGGGAAGGCGGCCTGTTCACCGGTTCAGAGGAAGAACGAAAACGTCTGCTCGCCGACGCGCTCGCGCTCGGCGCCGAGTACGTCGACCTCGAATGGCGCGCCCGCTTCGACGATCTGATCGCGCAGCGCGCCGGACGCGGCATTGTCCTCTCGTCGCACGACTTCGAAGGTGTGCCGGTCGACTTGCCGGCGCGGCTGCGGGCGATGCGATCGACCGGCGCGGAGGTCGTGAAGCTCGCCGCGAAGACCAACACGCTGTCGGACTGCGTGCCGCTGCTCGACATCGGCGCGCAGGCGGGACGTCACGGCGGCCTCGTTCTGATCGGTATGGGCGAGCACGGACTCGCGACGCGCGTCCTCGCAAGCCGCTTCGGATCGATGTGGACCTATGCCGGCCGGCTGCGTGAGATCGGGCAGCCCGACGCGTCGATGCTGTTGAAGGATTTTCAGTTCCGCTCGCTTGGCGAGTCGACCGATGTATATGGGCTCGTGGCGGGATCGGTCGCGCATTCGGTGTCGACCGCGATGCACAACGCGGCATTTCGTACGGCGCGGCGCGATGCGGTGTATCTGCCGTTTCCGGCCGCGAGCGCCGACGACTTCGTGACCTTCGGGCGCGCGATTGGCATCAAGGGCGCGAGCGTCACCATTCCGTACAAGGTGGCCCTTTTCGATCGCATGGATGAGGTGTACGCGGTCGCGCGCCGCATCGGCGCCATCAACACGATTCGCGTGGGTGACGATGGCCGGTGGGTCGGCGGCAACACAGACGCGAGCGGCTTTCTCCACCCACTGCAGGAGCGAGTTCCGCTCTCCGGCCTGCGCGCCTCCGTGCTCGGCGCGGGCGGCGCCGCGCGCGCCGTGGCTGTGGCGCTCGCCTCGTCGGGATGTTCGGTGTGCATACATGCGCGCGACCCCGAAAAGGCCGAGGCGATCGCGGTGCTCACGTCGGCGCAGGTCGGATCCTGGCCGCCACCACCCGGCAGCTGGGACCTTCTGGTCAACTGCACGCCGATCGGCATGTATCCGCGAGTCGACCAGACGCCGATGCCGGCGGAGCAACTGACGGGGCGGTACGTTTANGACCTCGTCTACAACCCGACGGTCACGCGATTGTTGCGGGAGGCGGCCGCCGCCGGCTGCCAGACGATCGGCGGACTCGACATGCTCGTCGCCCAGGCGCACGAGCAATATCAGTGGTGGACCGGAGACAGGGCTCCAGCGGGCGTGATGCGCGAAGCGGCACTGAAACGGCTGGCGGAGTTTGTGCGCGATGAAAATTACGTCGTTTGAACAATTCAAGGAACTGGCGCGGCGCGGGACGTTCGTGCCGGTCTGCAAGGAGATCGTCGCGGATCTGCTGACGCCGGTGTCGGCATTCCTGAAGATCGCCGAGCACGCCGATTACGCGTTCCTGCTGGAAAGCGTCGAAGGCGGCGAGCACGTCGGCCGTTATTCCTTCCTCGGCAAGGATCCGTTTCTCATCCTGCGCGCCAGCGANGGTAAAACGACGATGGAGCGCGGCGGTGCGATGAGCGAAAGCGATCGGCCGTTCATCGAGACNCTGCGCCGGCTGATGGCCGANTTCCGGTCGCCGTTCGTGCCCGATTTGCCGCGATTCACCGGCGGCGCGGTCGGCTATCTCGGGTATGGCGCGGCCTCCTGGTTCGAGCCGGTGCTGGGCGATTTGGGCGTCGCGTCGGACGGCGCCGACCAGGCCGGCTTCATGCTGTTCGACACCGTGCTGGCGTTCGATCACGTGCAGCACCGGATCCTCATCATCGCCAACGCGCGCATCACCGCCGACGACGACCTGGAATCGCTGTATCAGTTCGCGTGCGCGAAGATCGATTTTTTGGAGCGCGAGCTGGAGCGCAATCTTTCGAAGAGCCGTCATACCTCATCGACCGGCGTGCAGATGGCGTCGAACCACACGCGGGAGAAGTTCGAGCAGCAGGTGCGGACCGCGAAAGAGTACATCGCGGCGGGCGACATCTATCAGGTCGTCCTGTCGCAGCGGTTCGAGGCGGAGATCAGCGCCGATCCGTTCACCGTGTATCGCGCCCTGCGACACGTGAACCCGTCGCCGTACATGTATTTCATCCGCATGGGCGGCGTGTCGGTCGTCGGGTCATCGCCCGAGATGCTGGTGCGGGTGGAAGGCTCTCGCGTCGAGACGCACCCGATTGCCGGCACGCGGCCGCGCGGACGGACCAACGAAGAGGACCTGCGTCTGGCCGAAGAGCTGAAGCGTAACGAAAAGGAACGGGCCGAGCACGTGATGCTGGTCGATCTCGGGCGCAACGACGTGGGCCGCGTCTGCGAATACGGATCGGTCCGGGTCCCGCAGTTCATGGGGCTCGAACGCTTTTCGCACGTGATGCACCTCACGTCGATCGTCGAAGGCAAGCTCGCCGACGACCGCGATCGGCTCGACGCGCTCGTGTCGTGCTTTCCGGCCGGCACCGTGTCGGGCGCGCCGAAGGTCCGCGCGATGCAGATCATCAAGGAGCTGGAGCCGTCGGGCCGCGGGCTCTACGCGGGCGCGGTGGGGTATCTGGATTTCGCCGGCAATCTCGACTTCTGCATCGCGATTCGTACGATCATCATGTTCAAGGGCCGCGCGTACGTGCAGGCCGGGGCGGGCATCGTGATCGATTCGAACCCGGCGGCGGAGTACGAAGAAACGCGCGACAAAGCCAAGGCATTGGTTCGGGCGCTCGAGATCGCGCAGGAGGGTCTCTGAAGTGCCTCTCGCTGAATGTTCTGCCAGCGGCAAAGGGCTTGTAATCACCGCCGCGAGCGAAGGAGCGAGCGGCGACAGCGCGTGGGGGTGGGGCCCCACGCGAAAGTAAGGAATGGTTCTCGTCATCGATAACTACGATTCGTTCACGTACAACCTGGTGCAGTACCTGGGGGAGCTAGGTGCCGACGTGCAGGTGATGCGCAATGATGTGGTCTCCTTGGACGAAGTGGCCGCGGCCAAGCCGGATCGCATCGTCATCTCGCCGGGACCCGGACGGCCAGAGCAGGCGGGCGTCACGATGAGTGTGATCCGGCAATTCGGCCAGGCGACGCCTGTGCTTGGCGTGTGTCTGGGACATCAGGCGATCGGCGCGGTGTTCGGCGGATCGGTCGTGCGCGCCGGCGTGCCGATGCACGGCAAGACGTCGACGATCGAGCACGACGGCCGCGGCGTCTTCAGCGGCATCAGCGGACCGTTCACCGCGTCGCGCTATCACTCGCTCGTCGTGTCGGACCGAGATTTGCCCGACGCTCTCGAAGTGTCGGCGCGGACGCGCGAGGACGGCGTCATCATGGGCCTGCGTCACCGGACGTGGCCGGTCCACGGCGTCCAGTTTCACCCGGAGTCGATCCTGACCGGAGAAGGGCGGCGCATTCTCCGCAACTTTCTTGGTATCTAGTGTCCGGCTCTAGCCGGACCGTGAGGATCATGTTTTCTGAACTCATCGAGAAACTGACGCGGCACGAAGATCTGACGACCGACGAGGCCTCCGCCGCGATGGCGGAGATCATGGAAGGCCGTGCCGCCCCGTCGCACATCGCCGGACTGCTGATCGGCCTCGCCATGAAAGGCGAGCGGCCGTCAGAAATCGTCGGCCTCGCCCGCACCATGCGTGCGCACGCTGTCCAGGTGTCGCGACGCTTCGGCGATGTCTTCGATACCTGCGGCACGGGGGGCGATCGCTCGGGCACGTTCAACATCTCCTCGTGCGCCGCGCTGGTCGTCGCCGCCTGCGGCGTGCGCGTCGCCAAGCACGGCAACCGATCGGCCTCGAGCCGCACAGGCGGCGCTGACGTGTACGAAGCGCTCGGCATCCGCGTCACGGCGCCGCCCGCCGTCGTCGAGAGATGTCTCGCCGAAGCAGGCATCGGATTTTTCTTCGCGCCGACGTTTCATCCGTCGATGAAGCACGCCGGCCCGGTGCGCCGCGAGCTGGGCGTCCGCACGGCGTTCAACCTCCTCGGGCCGCTGACGAATCCCGCCGGCGCATCGCGCCAGCTCGTGGGCGTACCGCGGCCCGAATTCACCGAGCTCCTCGCGCGGTCGCTCCTGCTGCTCGGGTCGGAGCGCGCGTGGGTCGTGCACGGCGCGGACGGCATCGACGAGCTGACCACCACCGGCTACACCAAGATCTCCGAGTGCCGCAACGGCGCGGTCAACACGTTTTATCTCCATCCGGCCGACGTCGGGTTGCCGAAGGCGCCGCCCGGCGCGCTGCAGGGCGGCGACGCGCACGAGAATTCGCGGATCATCGAGAACATCCTGAACGGCGGGCGCGGGCCNGCGCGCGACGTCGTGCTGCTCAACAGCGGCGCGGCGCTGCTCATCGCGGGCGCCGCGTCGTCGGTCGAGGACGGCATCGTGCGGGCGTCGCGCGCGATCGACCGCGGCGACGCGAAGCGGACGCTGGAGCGGCTCGTCTCGATCTCCACCGCTGAAGAGTTCGGGGCAGGAGCAAGCGCGTGAGCGAATCCGCACTCGACAATAAATCCGCAATCCGCAATCCACAATCCGCAATGTCGA
>JGI25382J43887_10000242_pt1 | contig 16160 bp, 18 predicted proteins | sample GraSoi013_1_40cm_3_FD_43887 | JGI IMG/M metagenome (IMG submission 43887) | reverse complement strand
TGTTTATTCGATGTCAACACACCTGCGTATCCTAATAGCAGAAGACGAAGACAAGATTGCAGAGAGCTACAGAATTGTGCTCAAAAGCAGCGGTCACGAGGTAAAGATCACAAAAGATGGCCAGAGCTGTGTTGACGCATACATGGAAGAATTGAAGCGAATTAGGCAGGAAAGGAAGCCAGCCAACTATTCAAAGGATCAACAGGTCTACACACCGTTTGATGTGGTACTTATGGACTATAGAATGCCGGTTATGGACGGTATGGAGGCTGCGAGGAGAATCCTCACTGCTGTCCCAGGTCAGAGGATAGTCTTTGCTTCTGCATATCTGAAAGAGACCCTACTTGACTCCCTTAGGCATCTTAATCGCATTATCGAGCTTATATCCAAGCCATTTTCACTCGACCAGTTAGTAGCGGTTGTAGAGGACGAACATTTGTACAATCAGCTACAGAAACTGAATGTTGACGTGGAGCGGCTAAAGTCATGGGAACCGACCCATGTGCAAATTTATGATCTGCTGAACGGTTTGATAAAGATAAGAAACCTGGATCCAAACCTGTTCAAAAAGACGCTAAGCGAACAAAGTGTACAAGGAGTCTAAAATGCCTTTTCTGCGAGGATTTCCGGAGGCACGGATCCATTCTCAGGAAATCATCGAAAAAGCGCTGGACTACATTGGGCACGACAATGTGCGAGCTTTATTTGATCATATCGAAGAAAAGGGTCTAAAGAGGGATGAGATCCTTGACAGGCCTGAGAAATTTGCTGAATCGCTAGAACGCCTGTTTGGTAAAGCTGCCGACATTATAGAAAAGCAAATCATTATGGAAATTTGCATGAAATCTGAAGATGTTAAGTTCGATTCTAATATGACGCTTGCCGAAGCGATACGTAAACTGAATAGTTGATTTTCTAGATTATCAGTCTAAGAAACAGGGGTACTAGAACTATTTGGAGGTTTTTCGCGCAATCCGTGCCTCCAAATAGTATGCGTCAGAGCGGCCCATCGTATCAATAGCGTCATTTTTCCTTAGTATTCACTTTTTGCCTTGGCGAATTATAGACACTTCTTTCCTACTTTTCTTTGTTCCAATCGCATAGCCCAGATGCAATGAAACTAACGTTGGCACAAATCCTATTGCTATCCACCCGATTGATTCTAGCAACTCCATCTAGCTGTCATCTCCGTCCATTTGTTGACTTTTGAGATGTTCTGCTGCATTATTTGCGCTATTCACCGTTCCTGCTACGTCTGAAATTATTCTTGTCATACATAATATTGATACCAAAGAATTGCTAAATAGCTAACCTTGTATAGTATGCATAGTGTGTATACAATTGGGCCCATAATGCATACGCTGTCAATAACGACGACATCCTTGCATCTATATTCTCGGGTAAACGAAATTAATCGAACCTTACGGAATGGAGCTTTAGGAAAACTTTCAACTCGTTACCCCATTGCCGCGATGCAGGTGCTGGCCGGAATTTTGCCCAGGTTAATTGATCAAGATCATCCTTTGGCATACCTGAATCAGACCTGGCGTTATCTTGTCTATCTGCATGCTTAGAAGAGGCAACTGTTTTTTCGAGGGCGCTCATCAGGATGTCAATATAATGCCTATGCTTTTCTTTGGATCTGCCAGAGTGATCTGGGCCTGAACTAGATACTATGTCTATTACTTTCTTTGCCACAAGCGATGCAAAGGCACTGCATATTACGCCGTCGTTAAGTGCATCAAGGTTTAGATAGCCATTTCTGACACCCTTGATTATTTCTGGCACCAATTCCTTGTCAACAAGTTCTTCAGCTCCTTGACCCTCCTCAAGGATATGCTGGAGTAGCCCAAATGGAGATCCACCTCTAAATGAAGAACTTCTAATCATCTGGCGTATTTCTCTCGGAGTCAATTCCACGTTTTCGCCAAAGCTTTCTGGCATGCCAGCAAGTGCCGCAAAATCTCCTCTTATTGTGGTAGCATATAGATCAGCGGGGATTCCTGCCTTGGTAGTTCTTGTCCCGGCTTTTTGTAGATATGATTGTCGTTCCAGCTCATGCATCCTACGATTTACTGTAGGATAATGTATCCTCGTCTGAGATTTGGAGGACAGATCTTTTGCAACAGAAAAGATCAATGAAGGCCCATTTAAGGCCAAATATCTAATGATATGCCCGTTCATTCTGCCTTCTCTGCCCCGAAGGATCGCGGGGAACGGACCGATGCTAGTCTCAATATATTCGTCTGAAGTCATCTATGTACGACCGATGCACAATATACCAAGACATGTATATAACAATACCAGCAAGCCTTTTTCAAAATAATAGGTAGTTCGGATGTCATTCCGATCCGAGAATATATTATTGCAGAACATCAACAATAGACTTAGATGAACCTTCTAAGCCCCGTTCCTTAAGCATACTTTGAATAGCGTTGGCCTTCTGCCGCAATATCTCTGCCTCTTCACCGAAGGCCTCAACTAGGTATCCGCAGCCTGCCTTGCATTCAACTTGAACGCTGCAGCTTCTGATACCATTTCTTAGAAATGACATGGCACAGGAGAGACGGATAATAGCATGCAGCGGGGATTCCCTTTCTCTATCTAGCTCCGCTATGACAGCATGGGTTAGAGCATGCTCGCTATTGATCTGCAAGCATAACATCTCCATGGTTTTCTTTCATGAGTTCAAAGGCAATTTCTTTTCTCAATTTTCCGTACTTGCCTTTCTTTTTGAAGGCAATAAGTTGGCCACATTTTCTGCAGCGTACTCTCTTGATATGCAGTAGATCAAGATGGTAAAGAGGCAAAAGCCCACACTGGCCGCATCGATAGTGCGTTACGAATTTCCTTTGAATTGTCGATAAATTCGCAAAGTGGATTTTGTATCTTTCACAGATAGCTTTTGTACTTGCCAATAGAAAGTGATCCATTGAAAGTCCTTCGACCTGAGAGAAGATTCCCGAGTGCCTTTCTTGGACTAATGACTGGATCTCCTGACTCGACAAAAACCTCTCAGAGGTTGCTGCTTTATTTTCTGAAGGCAATTCATTGTCGGTTACTGATTTTCTAATTATCATCATTTAGATAATGTCTCCTTTGTCCTAGAATCAGATGCTTTGCCTTCTTTTGAAACCATAGAAGATATTTAGAGAAGAGCGATATTATACCTGCCTTTGTATACTATGCATACTATGCATCGACTCTACTTCGAATGCACATGATCAGTTTTGAGGCTTCAACGCTCAATCCGAAACAGTAGTGTTCCGGGAAGCTTGAAGCATAGAGTGCTTGGGACTTTTCAATAAGGCGTGCTACAAATAACACGAAAAACGTGAATATCTGTACAATCGATTTTGTTTAGAATGCGAAAAAGGTAAAGTACGCGAATGCCCAAATATTCCTGGGACAGCTATAGTGACCAAAGAAGATCTCTGCATATTGTGTGGAAGAACTATAGAGAGCAAGATAGTCGAAGAAGTAAGTGGCAGGAACTACGTTTTTGATAGACAACAATGTGTCTTGCTGTTCAAGAAATTTCAAAAGGTTTATGGCAATGATTTTTTTGACGATTCTAACTAGCTATGGATAAACGTCCTCCTCCTAGGTTTTGAATCCTTCAGACTCCGAAAGCAAATCAATCTGTTTAGAAAAGGGATGATTTGGATATTGAAGAACTGTCAAGAACTCCCTTCTACTGAATTGTATGTCGCAATAACATGGAATTGCTGAAATTGGTTTCAATCCGATTTCACTTGAGACTCGCCCTATAATATCATACTCGCCAGTTTGTGTCCCATCGATTGCTTCTAGTGCAATTGAATGTGAGGCATGCGGAATGCAGTAACCGCTCACTCGGTTTAAGAGCACGTAAGATTTGGCACCGATCTCTGTAAATTTTGCGTATATGTCATTAGCCAAGAGCTTCGTTCCGTCAATATCAAGCTCACCAACTTTTAGAGTTAGGAAGAGCTTGTCCGCAACTGCCAAAGAGTTTATTGACCAAAACCTAACTCCTGGGCTGGTATCGAGAATTACATATTCACAATCATAATCATCTAATAGTGTGTCGCGCAATTGTATGAATCGTTTGAGTAATTCGAGTTTTTCGGGTGTCTTTTTGCTCATATAACCCTCTAGTTTGGCAATCTCTTCCTTTTGGGGATTGGAAAACCCAATCCAAAGTTTGCCCATTTTCTTATTTGGATTGGTTATCAATTTTTCGATTGTCGGCGTCATATCTACTATCACGTCAGACGCTTTGGCATTATCCGACAACAAGTCATTAATCCATTTAACAGGAGTATACCCAAAATAAGTACGCAGACTCGGAGCATATACATCCAAGTCAATCAGGGCAACGCTCTGCCCTTTCATTGCGAGTATTGCCGCCAAATTACAAGCTATAGTAGTCTTGCCAGTGCCGCCCTTGTAGGAGTGAAAAGCTATGCACTGTGCCACATTCTAAACCTTTAGCTTTATCTATAAAGGTATTACTCTGATATTCTTTTTAGTATGGTGAACAACATTTTTAGTCTGAGATGTTATCGTATTGTTGCCGTCTCTGCGTCATCTGGAGTACTGCCATTTCTTTAAAATATCCATAACATGCTCGTCGCCCACTGGCTCAAAGTTTTGGTAAAATTGATCAACTGACACGAAGTTGTTAGATGGTGTTGCAATAATCTCTATTTGGTCAGCCTCTTTCTTCAACAATTCTGTTGCTTGCTTTTGAGCTACCGGAGCTGCTACTATGAGTCGTTCTGGCTGATGCTTTCTAATCCATCTAGCGGCAGCTATTAGGGTAGCGCCTGATGCGATGCCGTCATCAACTAGGATAATAATTCTATCTCTGATGATGTATTCTCTGTTATCTGGTCTATACAGAGCAGTTATACGTTCGATTTCTTTTAATTGCTCTGCCCTTTCCTTCTCTATATAGTCTGGTGAAACTCTAAGCCACCTAACCTTAAGCTCATCTAAATACATTGAGCCATCGCGCATTATAGCGCCAATTGAGTTTTCTTTGTTATCAGGCGCTCTCAGCTTTCTAGATAAAATAATGTCAAAATTAGCGTTGAGTTTTCTAGCAACAACATCTGCTATTACAACTCCGCCGCGAGGAATACCCAAGATCAAAATTTGCTGGCCTTTCTTACTTTTCGCCGTAGTTTGAAGCATCATAGACAATATGTCCGCAGCACCTGCTCTATCCTTGAATGTTATCTGTAACCCTCTACCAGTAATAATGCCTCCTAATTTGTCAAAGAGATTCAATTTACTATTTTAGTAACTCTATATACCTAATAAATAGTAAAATTTTTTCGGTTATTCTTTATATTTTTGAGGATGGGACAACGTTTAATGCGTTCCTTTGAGGAGTATGCGTCAGAGTTTTTTTTAAATGGTTATGGGAACGGGCTTAAACCAATCATTTTCAATAACAAGAATGCCGTTCTTTCCAGAATTAAGTCAGATGCAAGAGAAATGGCTTCGCAATACATCAAAAATAATATAACGCGATTCCCGTGGGAAATACTTATGAAGTTCATTAAATTTGCCAGCTTAAGAACGCGTCGCGAATGATTTATCGTCGTCTTTACCCCCATCGTTCTGGAAGACACTATACCGAGTCGGCTAGGCTTGAATTTATTTCGCTAAAGTGAAAGAATTTGTGCAGTTTTGCCACTTTATGATGAAATTTGAGTATGATATATTGGTGACAAGAAAGAAATTTGATTCGGTGTACTTGCTATCATATTTATTAACAAGCATTCTATAACACGATTTATGGATCGATTTCAGGTGATCAAAGATACTCCTATGCTCACAGAAAAAATCGCGCTATGGATCAAGTGGCAGCTTGAACAAGAAAGAGATGTTAATCCGGCAAATGACTTGACAGGTCAAAGAGCGGCTAGAAATCAAAAAGACCGCGATGTCTGGTTCTTAACTGGCTCTTTCGGAAATAATGGTACCATCGTGCGCGACGTTACGGTACCTGCTGGCAAGAATGTCCTGGTTGAAGGTGCGTCATCAGACTGTAGTTTTGCAGAAGGGCCACCATTTGCCAATACTATACAAGATCTAAAAGATCGTGCCAATGCTATTTGTGATCTCCATNAAAACATCAAAGTTGTTATTGACGACAAGGCGTACGAAATACCTACAGCGGTGGATAAGAATAAGAAGCGAGTTCTTCATGGAGATTTGGAAAGAGTAGAAACAGACCCTATAGCCATAGTGTTTCCAGAAGATAACGGCTACAAGGATAAGTATCTTGTCAAAGGTGGTGCTACTGTTCTAGTTTGTTGTGCTTGGGCAATGCTGGTAACATTTGATGCCGGAAAACATACCGTTAGCCTACATGCGGAACACGAAGCAGATAAAGAACTTAAAGTAGGCCCGTTCCGCTTGGACGTATTCTACAACCTAGATGTGGAACAAAATCTCGGGAAGCTCTTTTGAAGATAAACTATGGGGAGTGGTGGCATAGCGTTTGGGAGCAAACCCTCGAAGAATCTATGTCTGGATAGCGATTGGAATAGGGGTCGCAGTCGCGATCGCGACTGCGATTGCCTTCACTTCTAATCCCATTCCCATCCCAGATGACAGGACAAGTAAAATAAAGGTCTTCCCCCCAGATTCCAAACCGTATGGTAAAACCTATTTGGAATACAGCATAGCAATGTGGAGAATGATACAGAGTATACCACGTTCAGAAAATCCTGTTTTCGATACAACGGGCTCTAAATGTCAAGTAAGTCAGAATGACCCGAACGTTTGGTATGCAAGCGGCACAGCTGGAGGCAGCGCTGAGCGTAAATGCACCATATCGGCTTCAAAAGCCCCTCTCATCCCAGTTGTGGCCGGAGAGTGTTCCTTTCTAGAAGACAAATCGGCTAATACCGATGAAAAAAGAAGGGCTTGCATTACTGCGGGGACCAAGAACGCAATAATGAATCTTTTTGTTGATGGGCAGGATATCCCTAACTTGAAAGATTATTGGGCTGAAGGTGCTATCCGCGACGTCCCCTTTATCAAAGACAATATGTGGGGTGCGGAAGAGGGAATAACGGATGAGTGGGCGGCAGGTTATTATGTATTGCTGGAACCCCTGCCTCCGGGAGAGCACGTTATACATTGGGAAGCAGCCGTTACTAGCATTGAAGGAACCCAGCTCTTCGCGCTTGATGTAACTTACCATCTCACNGTGGAATAGGCGGACTAGACAACCATAGTCCGCAGGATATGTAGCCTGATATTGTTACAGATATTGCTGATTTCTGTTTATCGAATTTCTAAAGCGTCAAAAATCTGTCTTTTTTTCAGGATACTCTAAGTATATATCATTGCAAACGCCCCATATTATGCCTGTAAGATGGTTCTGGCGATATTGAGGTAGGAAAAGGGACTGTCTGATGAATGCAAATAATGTTCAGAACAATGCGGCGTCAAGCAACGCAAGATTGTTAGTTATTATTTTGGCCGTAATTGTTGCACTGTTGGTAGATACAGCTATCACAAGAACCGCCGTTTTTTTCAGTAGTGACTTACTCTCAAGCTGGAGGATTATTGTCTTCTTCATTATATCAGGAGCATACGTCGCAGGACAATACCTTATTTTGCGGTATCTTCACTTAAAAAGTAGGGAGATTAGAGCCAAACAGAATCTTCATCTTGATGCAATTTACAAAAGTGTAACGGTAACCCAGTATGCACTGATAGCAATTCTTCTGTTCATTATTTTGCAGATGATGATAAACTTCTTTTATAGTACTGTTTTGCTGGTGATGATCGCAACACTGAGTTACTCTTTATCGGCCGTTTTGCTGGCTTTACTCTCACAAAGATTTTTTTCGTGGTTCCGGTCAAACCGCAATTCCGTTGTCTTGTCCTATGGACTTTCATCCGCTCTGCTAACTGCGAATATCGTCATAACCGTAGTTTTTTCGACCGTAATTTTGCAAGACAAGCCAGAAACAATAATGCCCCGTTTTGCAATCCAAATACCGATCACAGAAATAGGTTCAGGCTCATTCAAGGGCATCTTGAATCAAGCATACCTTGCGTCTTCAGTCGCTTCCTTCATCATGTTATGGGTCGCGACAGCGCTACTCCTACATCACCATTCCAAGAAATTAGGCAATATTAGATTCTGGATTATTGTCGCTGTTCCTCTTGCCTATTTTCTAACTCAATTTCTTAATCTATTTGTAAGCGTACTTGATCCATTAGTTGGATTAGATCCAGTCTCGATAAGCATAATACTTACGCTAGCATTTTGGTTCAGCAAACCTGCTGGAGGGATCCTTTTTGGTATCGTTTTCTGGCAAATTTCTAAGAGTATTGATAATAAGATAGTTAAGGATTACATGATTATTTCTGCGTACGCCCTTGTCCTGATGTTTGTCTCCAACCAAGCTGTTCCAATAGTCGCTTCACCCACCTATCCTCCTTTTGGGTTTGCAACTATTTCATTTATGGGGCTGTCATCGTATTTGCTCTTGGTCGGCATATATTCGTCGACCATTTCGGTATCACAAGATGTGAAATTGCGTAGATCTATTCAAAAATTCGCTCTAAGTGAACTAAAATTATTGCAGAGCCTCAGCTCTGCAGAATGGAAAGAAAGGGCAGAGGGTCAGGTAAGAAAAATAATAAAACTGAATCAGGATGCCATGGTTAAGGACACCGGAATACAATCTTCTCTAACAGAAGAGAATGTGAAAAAATACGTCGATGAGGTTCTGAGTGAAATCAGAAAGAAAGGCGACTAATGTTTACTCTATCAATAATGGCAATATCTATGGGACAGTAAATGGATAGTCCTGGTAATCAACTTAACTTTGAAAGCATTTTGATCCTTTTCATTTTGCAAGATTATTCCTGAATATCAATTGTTGGCCTTGTTTATGATGAGTTTTTTTACAAATATTATTTTTCGGCCAATTTGTTTCCTAACGTACCAAGATACGATACCATGCATTTTTTTTATCATAATTTCAGGATTCCCCGGCTGTACTTCTCACTTTTGTAAAACCCAAGTTCGAAAGCCTTAAATAAATCATTGTCGTGGAGGACGTGATAGTGTATGCGAGTTATCTATAAGATGTTTATGTTATGCGCAGGTATCCTTTCAGGAAGAATGCAAGTTGGCTTTGCGATGAGGTCCGCAAAAACATGGGTTTTAGAGTCCCCAACACAGCAGGCTGTCATGACCACAGGATGTAATTAGAGAAAGAGCTTCTTTTACGAGAAGGTTAAGCACTCATAGACCTGAAAAATTCATCAAATAAATTCGAGATTCACCCTCCGAGTGTAGGCAAAACAGGGAGCATCATACGATAATGAAATTGAAGTTTGTATACTGCAATATTTGTCGGCGTAGAAATCTGATATTTTGGAAGGGCGCAAAATAAAACAAGGAGGAACGAGTATCAGTACCAAAAAGCAACAAAGATAAATTCATGAGTGGGGAATACCAGCACGACAGAAGAATAGCCATTGCATCTTCAGAGTATGAAAAAATCGACAACACATCTCGTCTCCACAAGGACAATGCCTATTCGTGAAACGCTAGATAAAGTAATTCCGATTGCAAAATCTATTGGCATAACAAGAATTGCTGATACCACGCATATGGACAGGTTAAGGATCCCGAATTACTCATCGGTTCTACCTGGAACTGAAGATATTATATGGGTGTACAACGGCAAGGGACTCACAAAGGAGCATGCCTTGGCCAGTGTAATTATGGAGAGCATAGAGCGTTACTGCTCTTTGCCTAGCAGCCGTAACCATCGTTTCATAGTTGGAACATATGAGGAGTTATCAAAAAAGTATTCAGTGCTTCATCCAGATGAAGTTGTGGAAGCCTTCAGATTCAAGTATAGAAGTGAGATGGTGTTGGATTTCATCCAAGGAACTGAACTGTTTTCTAACACTCCAATATTGGTTCCTGCAGCACTTGCATTATACCGGTATGGATATTCCACCGCCTCTTTGAGTACTGGTACTTCCCCCGCTACAAATGACAAAAGTATTAATCCATTCCTTAAGACGCATACGATTGGTCTAGCATCGGGGAATGTGTTAGAAGAGGCGGTTTGTCACGCTTTATGCGAGGTCATAGAACATGACGCTGTCAGCATTGCAGAGCTGGTTGGATCTGCAATTCCATATACCATTCTGAGAAAGATGGTAGATTCACTTAGAGCTAATGGTTATCGAATAATGGAAATTCCAGCAAATGTATATGTGGATGATAACTCGCTTTTTCCCGATGTGGATATCTCAGGATTGGACTTTTCCCCTATCAACTACTTGATAAGCAGATTTGAGAAGTCAGGTGTGCCTTTGCTGTTGAAGGATGTAACATCTGATATTGGAATTCCAACGTTTATTGCAACCAGTTTTGAATGGATAACTCATGATTACGCTTTTTCCGCGTACGGTCAAGGAACCCACCCAGATGCAAGGGTAGCCTTAATTAGGGCAATAACCGAAGTTGCACAAACCCGGACGACCAATTCCCAAGGGTCCCGAGACGATTTGAAGAAAGTGAAGTACGAAGAAAATAATTATGACCAGAATAAGAGAAATTGGAAATTTGTGGAGTCAAAAGAAAGAGCTAAGTTTTCTAAGATAAACAGTCATGTCAATGAAGATATTCTTGATGACATCAATCTGCTTTTAAGTCATATAAAGAAATCAGGACTGAAAAAGGCAATAATTGTTGATTTAACAAACCCGAATATTGGAGTGCCCGTTGTTAGGGCGTTAGTACCCGGCCTCGAGAATTTTGACGAGTCGAAATCCGTTATGGGTAAGCGAGCGAAAGAGCATTTTAGGAAACTAAAGCGTTTGTGACCAAGTTTCCAATCCAGAATTTGTATTCTTGTCGATGTTTCTAAGAGTCGATCGGAAAAGTAACCGGAATATTCATGAATTCATCCATATTAATACATGGTTCCTTTTATGGCATAACCCGTTGGTAGTCTTGCCATTAAGCTAATCTTCGTGGCATTCGGGCCAATCTATTGCAAGTGTTTTGCTGCTTCTTCTTGTTTCAGCAGGACAATGTTGCTTCTATAGTGCCGTATTTCCTGACTGAGGGCTGCGAGTTCATCGTTCTTGCGCTGCACTTCTTGATCTCTAAGTATAGCATACGCAATGCCCGGAATCACTCCAGCACTAGCAGAGATGACCAAAGAAAACTGAAATCTTTCACCTATCGTGTTTGAAGCTGTATTACCCAAAAGTAAACTATCTCCTGGTATCAATGCCATGCTCGCAGCCATGATTCCTACGAAAATGATGACAGAAAGAGAAATGAATAAAGTTACGGAATACTTTGTTGGCTTTCTTCTAGTCTCTTGGAATCGGACAGAAAGATTATTGAGGGCATACACTAAATCTTGAATGCCACGGTTGTTAGCGGCAGTAGCGGCCATTATCAAGCACTCCCCAGCAAATCGATTTCCTGCATTCTTATCTCATAAAGAGATGTCTCGGTATATTCCATTATTTCAAGACGTTCAGCATACTTCTCTCTATCCAAGAATCTTGCAAGAAAATAAATAAGAATCAAGAACAGCGCGATCGGCAACAGCAGTATAATGCTAGCTGTAATAATAGTTCCAACCACTCCGCCAACGCCATCGATAATAGTAGCAGGTAGAGCGTACTTGAATATCGTCGAGCGACTATCCTTTAGATCCTCTAATCTCTTCTGTTCGATATCTGTCAATGATTTGATTTTTTCTTGTTTATAAGTGAGAAAGGTCTTAAGCTTTTCAAGTTCAAGTGTCATATTCAGGCTATTGCACAGTTTTATATAACTAATTTGTTTTGGAAAAAGTGTAGAAATTCATGCACTACATCCAAAGTTCCTGTCCGAGATTGTTGCTAATTGCGCTGCCAAGTTCAATCGACTACCTTCTTCCCGAATAGCTAATCATGGAATTGCAACTTTAGTCAATAAATGCGGGCGTTATGAGATAAGTCGGAACTCTCATCGCACGTCCAATTAATTCGATATGTGCATACGAAACCTTATTTCTGCACACTGTGCGTCATGCACGGAGGCATGTATAATATGAATAGCCTATACTTATCAGGTATGGAGAATAGGGCTGTGAAGAGGGGTGCATTCGTGTGATAAGAAGCGGTGCTGAGACTACCCAGCTTGAGATGTTCTCTGTGCTCTATGTTGATATGAAAGGTTCCACTTACACAACCTCTCGTCTTAACCCTCAGGATTATGCTGTTTACTACAGGGCTTTCTATGACAACTTATCGGAGATTGCAACCAAGTTCGGCGGCAGAGTCATAAAGCACGTTGGCGATGCATTGATAATCTATTTCCCTGCCACTTCTGACACTGCGAATAGAGAAGCGTTCAAATCAATGCTCGAATGTGCAATGGCAATGCTCGAAGCGCGATGCGCGATTAATAATGCTTATCGCGAGGAAAATCTACCAACTCTGTCTTATAGGATCAGTGCCGACTATGGTAGGATGGAGTCTATAGAAACTGCAACATCCTCTACTCCGGACTGGATAGGACCTCCAATGAATTTGGTAGCGAAGATGAACCACATGGCAACTGAAAACACGATCGTTGTAGGAGGCGATCTTCATCAAACTCTATCCAGATTCTCCTTTGAAGATTTCCACCTTGAACCGATTGGAGAGTTGGATATCGGCATAAAACAACGGTATCCCGTCTATTCTGTAGTAAGAACAAAAGATGGAGCCATTTTAGGTACTAAAATCATACTTCCTCGCATTCATTTAGCACGCAACGGGAAAGCAGGAGCTTCAAACCATCCCATGAGTGCACGCCCGAACGTCCTCATAGTGGACGATGAGAGGGATATACTCTTTACCTTCAAAGAATATCTTAGCGACCAGCCTGTAAATGTGGAGGTTTTTGGAGACCCATTGCAGCTGCTTTCGCATCTCGCCATTGTCGGACCCACTTTCTACGACCTTGCAATCCTGGACATAAGGATGCCGAAGATGAGTGGTTTTCAGATATACCAATTTCTCGGAGCGTTGAATCCTAGCATTAAGGCACTTTTTATCAGCGGGATGGAGTATGCAGCGGAATTTCTTTCAACGCTTCGAGGTATCGACAAAGAAGAAGACTTCATAAGAAAGCCGGTTAGTCGGGAAAATTTCATCTGTGCAGTGAATAGGAAAATAGGCATACTCTCGAATACAGTGCCCATGGCGTAGGGATCTATATCTGCTGAGGGGACATAGAAAATAGAGATCGCTAGAAAATCTCTTCGTCTTTCCTCATGCCACCAAGCCCTGTCTTGATGCTGGTTGCGCATTCCAAGCACGCACTTTTTGAAAACGGAAAGTCTTTCGTGCATTTCTTGCATACGGGTTTCTTGCATTCTGAACAGGTCATTGATGCGGTCCTTGTGTTACAAATGTAGCAGAGTGTCATGGGCTAATTATGCATTAGGTTGCGTAAATATTTTTGTCGGGCCGGCTCCATTCCTGCGTTGTTCTGCTAGATTTCCAAATGCTTTTTAGAGGCAACAATGGTGCCATTCTCATATGCAGGCACCAAGTGGGCACATATTTGCCTGTACCAACAAGAGCCAACAAGAATGCTTTGATCGAATGCTCTTTGCAGCAAACCGCGTCTACGGTGAAGACGTTTTGAAGATAGAAAAAGGCGACCTGTTGTTCCTGCTTAACCTAGACAATGATACCATCTACGGCACTTTCAGAGCAAAATCCCAGGGAGCTAGAGACATTGTACCAGAAGCTTGGAATGGCAGGTACCCATATCAAGTCCAGGTGTTGCGCAACGGCACTGTACAATCTCTCGCAGGCGCAAAAAAGGTCCTGTCAGCCATGGGCATCAGCTGGCGCGACACGCTTGACGGTGAGCAGGCATATTTCCTGTCGCACTACATCGAAAACCCAAATGGAGAACTTAAAGTTTCAAAAAACAAAGCCGATGACAAGCCTAGGCTCGAATCCACAACTCTATGGGACTATCCCAAGCAGAGCTACGGCAAAGCTCGGAAGGGGAGCAACAAGTATGCTGGAGTCACGCCGGCGTTCGTGATTTACAATTTGGTCAGACGTTACAGCGAGCCTGGCGAGATTGTGCTCGACCCAATGGCAGGCAGCGGCACAACGCTAGATGTTTGTAAGGAAGAAGGTCGCAAGTGCGTAGCATACGATATTTCATCTACTAGAGCAGACATTACCCAAAACGACGCACGGAAAATACCGCTTGCAGAATCAAGCGTAGACATGATATTCATAGACTCGCCCTATGGCGATAACATCGCCTACAATGATCACCCTGGAAACATTGGCAAGATCTCTTCTGAGACTGACGAATTTTACCTCGAGCTTGAAAAAGTGATGGCCGAGTGTCATAGGGTGCTCAAGCCCGGCAAGGTGCTTGGCTGGCTCATCGGCGACCAATGGGTAAAGAAAAAGTTTACGCCAGTGGGCTTTCACGTTTATCAAAACTTGTGCAAATATTTCGACACAGTAGACGTTGTATGTGTGGCAAGAAGGAGCCAGACTTCCAATACCGGAATATGGCATAACCGCGCCTTGCGCTTCAACTTTTATCTGCGCGGCTTCAAGTACCTCTTTGTAATGAGAAAGCCGGTCAATACGCAAGCTCAAAAACGAAGCATAAGCTGGGCGCACTATCCTCGCAATTAGTCTCCAGTGTGTGTCAGCATTTCCCGTGCGTCCTCCTGCATGCAGAGGGGCACACTGAATGTTGACACAATCAGTTCACAGCTCATGCGAGCAGTCGGTACAAGGTGCAGATCATGGTTTCCATCTTCATATACATGTTTATTCTGCCTTACGAATAATACTTTCAGTTGTCTCATGATTATCTGGACCTATAATACGATGGAACGCTTTTTTACCCCGTTATAGTATTTTATAATATTAAGTTCATCATCGGTTCTTACCACGGCAATTACACGACCATCCTCCATAGAGTTCAGTTTCACCCATCCTTCAGGTGCGGGCTCGTTACTATTATTAAGTATCAGATCCTGAATTGCTTCGTCCTCTATTCGGTTTGCGATTTGGATGGCCTTCAAAAATTCACTCTTTCTTAAGAAGCCTCTTTTCTTGAATAGATTGTTGTAAGGAATAAGTTCTTCGTGATAGCCTGCGCCAAAGTAATCGAGGACTGGGGCTTGAATTTCACTAATATCAGAACCTCTCTGGCGGTTAAACCTCCCATATTCGCGTTCAACGATCTCAGGGTCATACCCATATTCAGCGATAATCTCTGCTTGCGCTATGCCTGCCAAAAACGCAGTATAAATTAACTTGAGATCTTCCCTAGTGATACCTAAATTAGGTATAATGTCTGCTTGTTTACGTTGCTCTATCTTTTCTCCACGTCCTGTAGTTTTTTCTGTAGAATTTGATCCGGCAACTCCTGCTAAAGCTTCTTTATTTCTGTATTCTCTTATTACTCTCCCGACATAACTCTCTGATAGACCCGATTCTTCAGCGACGGCTTTAATGTTCAACAAAACTTTGTATCTTTCTATAGTTCTCTTTTTCAACTCAGGTGGTTTTCTTGGCAATGTTCAGCCGCTCACAAGCGGTTTGTCCTAGTATATAAAGAAAAACGGTGGTCTCTAGGAAGGAGATGTAACCTTGGGCGATCAGGATATCAATTGAGCATAAAGAATGATAACTTGGAGACAATCGTTAACTATCGATTAAATGTGTTTAATTGTCTTTTAGCCTAAAGATATCTTTAGCTACTTTAGATAATGTTTTACCTTCCTTCTTTGCTCTTGAATAAGCTCAAGAATGTGTATTCGTAGGCAAATCAGCTTTTTATGGCATTGTTAGCTATTTTAAGATGTTATTTTATGGCGTAAACTATGATCACCATTCGAACCTTTCTAAGTTCTTGCTCATGCCTCATTTCTTGCCAGTTACATTTTCTAACTACTAGTGGAAATTGTGGTTATAGTAGCTTCTTAACAGAGCCGTTTCAGTCGATAGATGAAGCCTTCAACATAATTCTGCAGATCACTGAATTTACGATGGAGCTGTCTTATTTTGACCACTTTTTCATCCACTGGAAAAGATACATCACCGACTCGACCAGCTCTTGACCTTTGACG
>JGI25382J43887_10000239_pt1 | contig 16253 bp, 13 predicted proteins | sample GraSoi013_1_40cm_3_FD_43887 | JGI IMG/M metagenome (IMG submission 43887) | reverse complement strand
CGATACCGCCGATCCCCTGGGCGGCTCGTTCGCCATCGAGCGGCTCACCCGGGACATCGAGGAGGAGGCGGAAACGTACATTCGCACGATCGACGAGAAGGGTGGCTCCGTCGCCGCCATCGGCTTCATGCAACGGGAGATCCAGGATGCCGCCTACCGCTGGCAGCGCGACGTGGAGGACAAGACGCGGGTGATCGTCGGCGTCAACGAGTTCGTGACCGACGAGGTGCCTCCCGCCAACCTCTTCCAGGTCGACGCCGGGGTGGGCGATGCGCTTCGCGAGCGGGTTGCGCGAGTGAGGAAGACGCGCGATACCACCGCGGCCGCCCGTGCGCTCGACGCTCTGGAGCGTGCCGCCCGCGGACGCGAGAATGTCGTCGCTCGCCTGGTGGATGCGGTCGAGGCGTCCGTGACGCTGGGCGAGATCTGTGAGCGATTGCGAGCCGTCTTCGGCACGCACCAGCCGTCGGTGACGTTCTGATGCCTCGCCGGGCGCTGGCGACGCTGCTCGCCGCATTGGCGCTGCTCGTGGTCGTGACGCCGGCGGCGGCCGGGATGGCCGACCGGCTCGCGGCCACGTTCGGGCTCATGGCGGACGACTTCATCCGGGCGGCTCAGCCCATCGAAGGTGTGGTGGCGGCGGTCGAGGGCAACGTCTTGTACCTCGATCTGGGTGAGGGCAGCGGCGCCCAGGTCGGGCAGGAACTGATCGTATTCCGCAAGAGCACCCCGTTCTACCATCCGATCACGCAGCGAGCGCTCGGCCATTACGAGGATCATCTCGGCCATGCCCAGATCCGCCGAGTGGCCGCTCAGCTCTCGGAGGCCGCGTTCATTCCGAACGAGGCCGCGCCATCGCCCCAGCCCGGCGACGGCATTCGGATCACCCGGGCGCGCATTCGTGTCGCCATCACCCCCGTGCTCGACCTCACTCACTCGGATACCGACGTCCGGCGCGTCCCTTACCTGATTGCCAACCTGCTCGAGCGGTCCAAGCGCTTCCAGGTGGTCGATCCGCTCGCCGTGAGCGACATGTTCGCGACCGGCTCCGTACGCGTCGAGGAGATGCTGGCCCGGCCAGAACGGGCCGTCCGGGTCGCCGCTAACCTCGAGGTCATGGGGTGGCTGGTTCCCGTCGTCCTCGAGCGGAACGGGGTGACCTACCTCGACACCACGTGGATCTCGGCGCTCACCGGCACGCCCCTCTTCTCGCGGCGACAGCCGCTCGTGCCGACGGCGGCCACCGAGGAGCAGCGATTTCCCTGGGAGCCGCGGGCCGAGGATTAGGCGCGGCGGTGTGCTATGGTAAACGGTCAATCATGGTGATACGACATCTCGCCATCGTCCTGATCGCGCTGGTGCCGGTCCTGACGGCGTGCAACACGATGAAGAGCATCATCGGGTCGACGTCGCGCGGCGAGCCAACGACGCTGAAGTCGGCCGAGAGCCGGTGGCTCCTCATCAAGAATCCGCGTTTCGGCGACATACCGAGCGAGCCCGAGTACGTCTGGGTCGAGGAGGACAAGGTCCCCACGACGCTCACGACGCTCATTCGAGGGAAGAGCGCCATCATCGCCGCGCCGGAGGTCGTCGCCAAGTACGGTGCACCGCCGGGCGGCGGCAAGATCAGCCCGCGCCAGGGGGTGCCGTATCAGGTGGCCACCGCGACGCCGACATCGACGGTGAGCGGCGGCGGCGCTGGACCACGCCAGGCCGCCGCACGCGGCGCGACGGTGGCCGCGGTGACGCCGGCGATGCCCGAGCCCAAGCGCGGGTACGTCGTGTACGTCGATACGGCGCGCATCGTGGTCGATCTCACGGCCGGCGACGGCATGCGGCCGGGGACGGTCGTCAGTCTTCGCCGCGACAAGATTCCCATCGTGCACCCGGTGACAGGCGAGATCCTCGGCGAGCTCGACGAGGAAGTGGCCATCGCGCGCGTCACCGAGACGCGGGAGAAGTTCTCGGTCGCCGAGATCCAGTCGGTCACGCCCGGACTGGCGATCCAGATCCGCGACCGAGTCGTCGCCAAGTAGCAGGCGCCGCGTTGCCCACGCCTACGCTGGAGCGGGTTCTCAAGGAGCGGGTGGCTGCCCTCGTAGGCGATGAGCTGAAGGGGGTCGAGGAAGAGATCCGACGGCAGCTCGGCTCGCCGGTGGCGCTGATCCAGGAGATGGGCGGCTACATCGCCGGTGCCGGCGGCAAGCGACTGCGCCCCATGCTCCTGCTACTCGCCTCCCGGCTCGCCGGCTATCGCGGCCCCCGCTCCGTTCGGCTGGCCTGCGTGGTCGAGCTGCTCCACACGGCGACACTCATCCACGACGACGTGGTCGACCAGGCGCCGCTCCGGCGCGGCCGGCCGTCCGCCAATGCGCAGTGGGGCGACGACGCCTCCGTCCTCGTCGGCGACCATCTCTACTCGAAGTCGTTCGCGATGCTCGTCCGGGACAACGATCGCGGGGTCATGGAAACCCTGGCTCGGGCCACCGTGTCCATGACCGAGGCCGAGGTCTTTCAGCTCGAGCGAAAACGGAACGGCCTCACCACCGAGGCCGACTACCTGCGCATCATCAGCCAGAAGACGGCCTCGTTCATCTCGGCGTGCTGCCGCATCGGCGCGCTTCTCGGTGGGCTCGGGCCCGAGCAGGTCGAGGCGCTGACCCGCTACGGGATGGACATCGGCGTGGCCTTCCAGATCTCCGACGACGCCCTCGACTTCGTGGCCGACGAAGAGCGTTTCGGCAAGGCGATTGGCAGTGACCTCCGCGAGGGCAAGCGGACGCTGCCACTCATCGCGATGCTCGAAGGCGCCACCGCCGTCGAGGCCGAGCGCGTGCGCGGGCTTCTCAAGCGCCCGGCGCTGTCGTCGAGCGAGGTGGACGAGATCCGCCGCCTCGTGCTCGAGCACGACGGCGTGCAGTATGCGCGTACGCGCGCGTCCAGCTATGCGCAAGCGGCGAAGGCCGACCTCGAGGCGTTCCCACCCTCGGAGGAGCGCGAGATTCTCGCGCTCATCGCGGACTTCGTCGTCGACCGCGACCGGTAATGCGACGGCATCTCACGTCGCCGCACGTCGTTCTCGCTCGTCGCCGATCCTCACGTACAACCACGTACGCTCCGGTCGGCTCCTCGCTCGGGCCTCGTGCGGCTCGCGATCTGCCGTCGCACCAGGTCTCCGGCGTCGTCGACCGCGACCGCTGAGTTAGGTCGCAGTCGAGTGCCCCCGATCATCACCCTCACCACCGATTTCGGCACACGTGACAGTTACGTCTCGGAGATGAAGGGCGTCATCCTGTCGCTCGTAACCGACGTCCAGCTCGTGGACGTCACCCACGACGTCGAGCCGCAGCAAGTGGCCGAGGCTGCGCTCGCGCTCGAGGCGGCGACGGCGGCCTTTCCCGTGGGGACTGTCCACCTGGCGGTGGTCGATCCCGGCGTGGGAACGGATCGCCGCGGGCTCGTCGTGGCGGCCGGTGGTCACTTCTTCGTCGGGCCCGACAACGGTCTTTTCACGCCGACGTTGAGGCATGCGGACTGGCACGCGTTCGAGCTGACCGAGAGTGAATATCGGCGCCCTGTCGTGAGCCGGACGTTCCACGGCCGGGACATCTTCGCCCCGGCGGCGGCTCATCTCGCCCGCGGCGTCGCGCCCGAGCGCTTCGGCCCGGCCGTCGACGATCCGGTCCGCTTGCCATGGCCGGAAGCGCGCGAAGGCGGCGAGGGCGTCGGTGGGACGGTNATCCACATCGACCGCTTCGGGAACCTCGTCACGTCGATCGAGGCCGAACANATCGCCGTGATGCTGNCCGACGGCGACGCCGCGGTACGCGTCGCCGGACGGGTGCTGCCTCTGGTCGGGACCTACGCGGATCTGCCGCCTGGCCGAGCTGGAGCGCTCATCGGATCGCGGAACCGGCTGGAGATCGTGGTGCGCGACGGGAGCGCGGCCGGGCGTCTGGATGTCGGCCGCGGGGCGGCGGTCGTCCTCAGGCGGACGACTCCGATGTCGAGGTCGAGGCGGTTGAAGACGACGTAGAAGGGCTGGCTTCCGAGGAAGGGGTGCTAGACTTCTCGCCGGATGGGCTGGCCTTCGTCGCGCCCTTCTCGGATTCCTTTGCTTTCTTGCGCGCTTCGGAGGGATAGTCGGTGACGTACCAGCCGTCGCCCTTGAGTATGAAGGGCGCGGGCGACAGCAATCGCCGCACCGTTCCACCGCAGACGTCGCAGCGTGTCAGCGGCTCTTCCGTGATTCTCTGCCGGACCTCGAACGTCCGCCGGCATGCATCGCACTGATACTCGTAGGTCGGCACGAGGTCGACGCTACATGGGAGGCCCAAAGGTGTCAAGACAACCGGTCGTCTGGCTCGTCATCGCGCTCCTCGCGGCGTCGCTCACCGGCTGCGCGACGACGAATCAGGCCGCCGCGATCAAGCGCCTGCAGGCTCGAGCCGCCTATGACCGCGCGCTACAGCACGTGAAGGACAAGGAAGCTAGCCCAGCTCTCACAGCCGTGCAGGAAGCAATCACGCTCGATGATTCCGTCCCTGTGTACTGGAACACCCTCGGCTGGATTTACCTGCAGCTCGGGCGCCCGGATATCGCGTTCACCCCATTCAGCCGGGCGTTGCAGCTCGACCCGACGTTCGGCTTGGCTCAGGAGAATGTCGGAGTGGCACTGTCCGAGCTCGGCCGATGGGAAGAAGCGGTGGCCGCCTATCGCAAAGCGATCGCCATGGCGACGGTCCCGACCCCCGAGACGGCCTACCAGAACATGGGGATGGCGCTGCTCAATTTGAAGCGCTATCGGGAAGCCGAGGAAGCCCTGCGCTTTGCTATCAGCTTGAATCCAAAGCAGGAAGCACCGTATTACCACCTTGGGCTCGTGCTCACCGCCGAGAACCGGCGGGATGAGGCCAAGGCTGCTTTCCGCCGGGTCCGGGACCTCTCCCCTCAGTCGCCCTTCGGCCAGGCCGCCGCCGAGCGGCTCAGGGCCCTCGGAGACGGTGGATAGGTCTAGTGCAAGATACCCATTTTTCTTGACCCCCCACGAACACCGCGGTAAAAAGTGCCCGCTGTTCCTGGTGTGCGTAGGTGTTGGTGTTGGGCCCGTTTTGACTGGTCGAACGCTAAGGCTGTTTCACCTTCCACATGAGGAGGCGGTCATGAGGAGATTCCTCACCGTCGTCGCCTCCGTTTTCGTCATCCTCGTGCTACTGGCTCCGTACGCCGACGCGCAGCAGACCACGGCGGCCGGGCCGTCCCCGAAGGTGACGATCAACGGAGTGATCGACAACGTCACATCGTGGTCGAGGAACATGTCGCTCGCCGACGTCAACCTGACGCGAGTGGACAAGGAGTGGTACGCGCGCACGCGTGCCCGTCCTGACATCACGGGTGAGCTCGGCACCACGAAGTTCGTCCTCGGTCTCGAGATGGACTTCACGTGGGGCCAGTCCTGCCCGAACCAGGACTCCTTCCACCGGTGCGCCATCGAGGGTACGGGTACCCCGATGGCGACGTTCGGCCTCCGCAACGGAATCAGCGGTGGCGCGGACGTCAACACCGACATGCCGGGCATGATCGAGATCAAGTGGGCCTACACCGAATTCGCGCTGCCGTGGGCCCCGGCCGGCTCCATCATGCGGCTCGGTGCGCAGCCCTGGACGGTGACCCACAAGCTCGCCGTGCTCGCCACCGGTGACTTTGCCGGCCTGTACACCTCGATCGCCCTGACACCGCAGATCAAGCTGAACTTCACCTACACCCAGATCGAAGAGCAGAACACGGGCGTGGCCGACGGCTTCATCCGTGGCGACGACTTCGCGATCTTCGTGAGCGCGGACATCTCGCCGTTCAAGGGCCTCGACCTGCGTCCGATCTACTCGTTCGCAGAGCTCATGGGCAACACCAACACCAGCGTGCGCCAGTCGCGCGGCGGTCTGGCGTCCAGTTCGGCAGCCTCCGGCGGAGCCTTCCCGGTCAGGGGCGTCACCACCGTCAACGCCGTTGCCAGTGCCGGCGCCGCGGTCACCCCGGGTCAACCGAACCTCACTGTGGTACCCGGTCTCGGCACGGCGATCGAGCACCGTCACACCGTCGGCCTCGACGCGAAGTGGACGCTGGGGCCGTTCTACCTCGACCCGACCGTCCTCTATCAGTGGGGCACGCGGTCGTTCGTCGTGCCCACGACCGTTCAGACGAACAACTGCGCAGTCGTCGCTGGCGCCGGTGGTTGCACCGCGCTCGCAACGACGGCGTCGGGCTTCCGCAACGCCGGTACGCTACAGAAGCAGGATATGGATGGTGCGTGGCTGCTTGACGTCGCGGGTGGCTGGCGTGCGGGCCCGCTGCTTCTCGAGGCCCGCGGAGCCTACTCGACCGGTAACAAGGCCACTCAGGATGTTCGCGACGCCCGGACGAATGTGCACTTCTTCCAGCCGATCAGCACGGACGCCCAGTTCTGGGCAGGCTGGGCCGAAATCCAGGCCCTCGGTGTCGATTACTTCAACCTCGTGACCGGCGCCGACGGCACGCGTAGCCTGTCACCGCCGTTCGCCATCGGCTACGACAAGTACGGTCTCAAGCGCGTCGGCGTGCGCGCGAGCTATGCTCTGACGCCGGCCTTCACCGTCCGCGGCTCGGTCATGCAGAGCTGGACCGACACCAAGGTCGACACGAACGGTATCAAGACGGGATCGAACGGCATCATTCCCAGCGGTGTTGGGCGCGCCGCCCACGCCGGGAGCACCAACCTGGGAACGGAAGTGGACGCAGGGATCACCTGGCGGTTCGCGCCAGGACTCACCTTCGATCTCGGCGCCGGTTACTTGTTTACCGGCGATGCGTACAAGGCGGCGCTGTCCCAGGCGTCACCTGCTCTCAGCCCGCTGAACGCNAATGGCGTGCCAGTGAACGTCTTCCGTCCGGAGACGGATCCGAAGGACGTCACGACGGTCGCAGCGCGGGTCCGCTACTCCTTCTAAGACCCCGCTGCTGTAGGGCCGGGGCCCGGGGAAGTCTCCCGGGCCCCTTTTTTCTTCGTGATATAGTGGCGCCATGAATTTCCGACGGATCGCGCTGATTTTCCTAGCGTCTGCGCTGGTGAGCATCAGCGCCGTGGTGAGCATCGGCGCGCAGACGTCCGCCCCGGGCGCGCCATCGGCCCCGGCTGCTCCACCCGTTTCAATCGGCGCGTTGATTGACCACGCGGTCGCGTTGTTTCCGCGCGTCGACGCTGAAGTCCTCGAGGTCCAGGGCCGGAACGTGACGCTCTCGGTCGGCCGGGCGAGCGGCATCCAGCCGGGGGTCATATTGGAAGTCTTTCGCGAGGGACGCGAGATCCGTCATCCGCGCACGGGGCAGGTGCTGGGCAACGCCGAGCAATCGCTCGGTCGCGCGGTCATCACCCAGATCTCCGATCGCTTCTCGGTGGCGCTGTATGACGGCGAGCCGGTGCAGCCCGGCGACCGGGTGCGGACGGGCGGCAAGGCGAAGCTCACGCTGCTGACGCTGACGAGCCCGGGCGCGAAGGGCAGTTTTGCCGAGCCGATGACGAACGAGGTGTATGAAAGCCTGAACCGTACCGGTCACTTCCAGATCGTCTTCGGCGAGCAAATCGCGGCGTGGCTCAATCAGGAGAAGATCGCCCCCGATGACTTCGTGCAGGGTAAGGGCGTCGCCGAGGCAACCGAGCGCTTCAAGGCCGACAACCTCCTCGTGCTCCATTACAAGATGGTGGAGCGCAAGCCGTTCGTCGACGCCCGTGTATTCGTGATGGGTCGGCCGACGCCGTCGCTGACGACTTCGTTCTTCGTACCGGCCTCGATGAAGGCTGCGCCCACCGGGCGGTTCTCGGGCTCGGACCGCGTCGCCCAGAACCAGGAGCGCAAGCCACGCTCGCTCCTGCAGCGGCTCCTCGGCTGGGGGAACGACACCTCTGCCTACTCGAGCGCCGAAACGTCCCTCTCGCTGAAGGAGATGGCCCGACTCGCCTACACGGTGGTCTCGATGGACGTGGCGGTGGCGCCGGCCGACCGCATTCCGCGGGTGGTCATCACCGATGGCGAGAAGGTCTTCGTCTACAAGATCGTCAACCAGGCGTTCGAGGGTGACTGGACGTACAGCGCGCGTGCCTTCGGCCGGATCTTCTCGGTTCAGTTCGCGGATCTCACCGGCAGCGGCCGGCTGGAGGTCGTGGCCAACCGCTACGACCCTCGCGGGGGCATGAACTCGTTCATCCTGGGTGTGCCGAGCGGCAAGCCGGTGGCCCTCGTCGAGGATATCGATTCCATTCTCATGGCCGTGGACGAACAGGGCAGCGGCGTGAAGCGAACGCTGTGGGCACAGCGCTTCAAGGTGGAGACGTTCTTCACGAAGGGCCAGGCCGACGAGATGGTCATCAAGAACGGCTCCCTGGTCAAAGTCAAGACGGCGATCGTGCCCGACTCCTTCCGCGCCACCGGGGCGACGTTCACCAACGTGAACGGCAAGACCAGCCGTGCCCTGGCCTTCATCGACGAGCAGAACCGGCTGCGCGTCAGCGTCGGGACCGAAGAGATCTACCGCTCAGGGTCGGTGGTCGGGGGCGGCGGCGAGAGGATCGAGGTGATCCGGGACGTTCAGCGCGGCGGTCGCAGTTACTTCTATCAGCTCGAGCCCACCCCGCTCGCCGTTGACCTCGACGGCGACGGCGTCGAGGAAATCATCGTGCCGCAGAACCAGATCGACACCGGCGGGCTGATCGGCATCATCTTTCGCGGGCCCGCCGGGCTACGTTTTCAGCAGGTGAACACGGGCTTCGACGGCATGATCCGCGCGATGGGCACCATTCCCGGCGAGGACGGCGGCCAACCCTCGCTGATCGCTGCGGTCGTCCGCTACAAGAACTTCCTCAAGATATCGGGTGAGACGCAGCTGATCATGACGCTGCCCCAGGAGTAGTGCTCCACCCCTACCGGGACCACGAGTCGGCCCACGTCATCAGCGACGTCGGGCTCGGTCAGGAAGCCAGCGCTCGCTCGTGAGCGAGCGTCCCCCGGCCGTGACGCGAGAGGCCAGGCTCGACACCGCGCCACCGCGGGGCATGCGCGATGTGCTGCCGGACGAGGTCGAGGTCCGTGACCGCGCCATTGCGACCATCCTCGACGTCTACCGGCGTCACGGCTTTCAGCGCATCGAGACGCCGGCCGTCGAGAACATCAAGCTCTTGACGCGGGGCGAGGGCGGCGAGAACGAGAAGCTGATCTTCAAGATCCTCAAGCGGGGCGAGAAGCTGACGGCGGCCCAGAATCCGGACGATCTGGCCGACCTCGGGCTGCGTTTCGACCTGACGGTCCCACTGGCCCGCTACTACGCCAACAACCATGCCCGGCTGCCTCAGCCGTTGAAGGCGGTCCAGATCGGGCCGGTGTGGCGCGCGGAGCGGCCCCAGCACGGCCGCTTCCGTCAGTTCACCCAGTGCGACATCGACATCCTGGGCGTGAGCTCGGAGATCGCGGAGATCGAGCTGATCCTCGCCACGGCCGAGGCGCTACTCGCCCTGGGCCTCGCGGATCTGACCGTTCGTATCAACGACCGGAGGATCCTGGCCGCGATCGCACGCAATTGTGGATTTGCGGAGGAACGCTTCGACTCCGTGTTCATCGCCCTCGACAAGCTCGACAAGATCGGCCAGGCGGGCGTCATCAGGGAGCTCGAGACGGAGGGACATCCGACGAAGGCCATCGGCGAGCTGATGCGCCTGCTCGACGACGCACGTGCCCTTCCGCAATTCCTGGGCAGCGGCGCCGAGCCGGTGGCGTGGCAGGGACTGCAACGCATCATCACGACCGTGACGGCGGCCGCCGCCGGACGCTTCCGGGTCGCCTTCGATCCGACGCTGGTCCGCGGAATGTCCTACTACACCGGCCCGATCTTCGAGATCCGTTACGCGGAGAGCGCATCGTCCATCGCGGGTGGCGGCCGCTACGACCGCATGATTGGTCGGCTGCTCGGACGCGACGTTCCGGCGACGGGGTTCTCGATCGGCTTCGAGCGCGTGATCGGTATCCTCACCGAGCGGCCTGCCGTCACGGGCGACGCCACGGAGCGGCTGGTGGTCGTCTTCGCCGAGGACACGCCGCATCTCCCCGCGATCCTGGAACGAGCGCGTCAGTATCGCGCCGACGGCCATCCTGTGCTCCTCGAGCTGAAGAAAAAGAACCTCGGCCGGCAGCTGCAAGATCTGGAGACACGCGGCTTCGCCCGGATCGGAGTGGTGGGCGACGATGGAACGTGGCAGTGGCGGGGGCCAAAGGCATGAGCGACAGTCTGGGTAGTTGGCGGCGCACGCACACGTGCGGCGTTCTGCGCGCCAGTGACGCCGGGCAGACGGTGACGCTGATGGGGTGGGCCCATCGCCGGCGCGATCACGGGGGCCTCATCTTCGTCGACCTGCGCGACCGCACCGGGCTCACCCAGTGTGTCTTCAACCCGGGCGGCAGCACCGACGCCCACGCCCGGGCCGAGACGATCCGGAGCGAATTCGTGCTTGCGGTTCGCGGGGTCGTGGGCCGCCGGCCGGCGGGCACGGAGAATTCGAAGCTGGCCACGGGCGAGATCGAGGTCCAGGTCAGCGACGTCCGCATCTTGAACGAGGCCCGGCCGCTGCCGTTCCCGATCGAGGACGACACCGAGGTCGACGAGCTGACGCGTCTGACGTACCGGTATCTCGACCTGAGGCGGCCGGCCATGTACCGCAACTTCGCCATCCGCGACGCCGTCTCCCGGGCGACGCGCGACTACCTGCACCGCCACGGCTTCCTGGAAGTGGAGACGCCGTTCCTCATCCGGACCACGCCAGAGGGCGCGCGCGACTTCCTGGTCCCGAGCCGCCTGAACCGCGGCAGTTTCTACGCGCTGGCCCAGTCGCCGCAGCTCTTCAAGCAGCTGCTGATGGTGGCCGGCTTCGAGCGCTACTTCCAGATCGTCCGCTGCTTCCGCGACGAAGATCTTCGAAAGGACCGGCAGCCTGAGTTCACGCAGATCGACATCGAGACGTCCTTCCTGGACCGCGAAGACTTCCTGCCCCTGATGGAAGGGTTGGTCGCCGAGATGCTGCGGCTCGTCCACAACGTGACGCTGCCGTCGCCGTTCCCGCGGCTCACCTATGCCGACGCCATGGATCGCTTCGGCTCCGACAAGCCCGACCTCCGTTTCGGTCTCGAGCTCCAAGATGTCAGCGATCTGTTCCGGCGCGCCGAATTCCAGGCCTTCGCGCAGGTGGTCGCCAGTGGGGGCGTGGTGAAGGCGCTCCGCATCCCTGGCGCCGGTGGGATGAGCCGCAAGGAGGCCGACGACCTCGTGGCCACCGCGAAGACGTGGGGCGCCAAGGGCCTCGTCTGGGCGAAGGTCACCGACGGTGGTCTGCAGTCGCCAGTGGCGAAATTTCTCGAGCCCATCCGGCCGGCGCTCGTCGAGAAGCTTCGCGCATCGGCTGGTGATCTCGTGTTGCTCGTCGGCGACGAGCGGCGGACGGCGGCGACCATCCTCGGACGCTTCCGCGTCGAGCTGGCCGCGCGCTACGGGCTCATCCCGAAGGACAGCTACGCCATTCTCTGGGTCGTCGACTTCCCGCTCCTCGAATGGAATCCGGAAGAGCGCCGCTGGCAGGCCATGCACCACCCGTTCACGGCGCCGCGCGACGAGGACCTGCCGCGGCTCGAGAGCGACACCGGCGGCGCGCTGGCCAAGGCGTACGACCTCGTGCTCAATGGCCAGGAGATCGGCGGTGGCTCGATCCGGATCCACCAGCAGGCCGTACAGCAGCGCGTGTTCGATCTCCTCGGCATCGGCAAGGAGGAGGCGCGGTCGAAGTTCGGGTTCCTGCTCGACGCCCTCGAGTTCGGCGCACCTCCGATGGGTGGCATCGCCTTCGGTCTCGACCGGCTCGTGGCCGTGCTGGCGGGTCACGATTCGATCCGTGAGGTCATCGCGTTCCCCAAGACGCAGAGGGGGAGTGACCCGATGACGGAGGCGCCTGCGCCGGCGAGCCCCGCCCAGCTCCGGGAGCTCGGAATCCACGTGGTAGACTCGGACAGGACACCCTGACGCGTTGAGCGAAGCCACGGTCACCCGCCGCATTTCTCTCGCCCCCGACGTTGACCTGCTGCCGCTCCTCGGACGCAACGACGATCACCTCCGCACGCTGGAGGGCGCCCTCGACGTCCAGATCGTCGCCCGTGGTCACGACATCATGCTGAAGGGTGACGAGCGTCAGGTGAAGAAGGCCGAGCGTGCTCTCACGCAACTCGCCGAGCTCGTGCGCTCCGGTGCACCGCTCCGTTCCACCGAGGTGCGGGCGGCCGTGCGGATGCTCTCGGACGACGAGGAGGCGGACATCAAGTCCGTCTTCGCCGACGCCATCCCGGTGCCAGCCCGCAAGAAGTGGATCGCGCCGAAGACGCTCGGGCAAAAGCGCTACGTGGACGCCATCCGGACGAACGACATGGTGTTCGCGATCGGGCCGGCGGGCACCGGGAAGTCGTTCCTCGCAGTGGCGATGGCCGTTTCGGCGCTCATGAAGCGCGAGTCGGCCCGCATCGTCCTCACGCGGCCGGCGGTGGAGGCCGGCGAGCGCCTCGGCTTCCTGCCCGGCGATCTTTACGAGAAGGTCCATCCCTACCTTCGGCCGCTCTACGATGCGCTCTACGACATGCTGGAAGCGGAGAAGGTGGCCAGCCTGATGGAGAAGGGCGCGATCGAGATCGCACCGCTGGCTTACATGCGCGGACGTACGCTGAACGACTCGTTCATCATCCTCGACGAGGCCCAGAACAGCACGGCCGAGCAGATGAAGATGTTCCTGACGCGGCTCGGCTTCAACTCCAAGATGGTCATCACGGGAGACGTGACGCAGGTCGATCTGCCCGCCTCCCGCGGCTCGGGACTCATCGAGGTGCAGGCCATCCTCAAAGGCGTCCCCGGAATCAGCTTTGTGTACTTCGACGACCAGGACGTCGTGCGACACCACCTCGTCTCGGCCATCATCCGCGCCTACGATGCGCACGACGCGCGAGGCCGCGACGGCGGCTCCGGCGGCGCCTAGCTAGTGCCGTGCGTCGTCGTGAATCACCACCGCCGGCGTCCGCGCGCAGCCGCTGGCGTCGCCCGCGCGGCTGATCGTGCGCTGGCGGCGCTGGGCCGGCCGGGCGGGGAGGTCGAGGTCCTCCTCGTGGACGATGCCGAGATCCGCCGGCTCAACGAGACGTGGCGCGGGGTCCAGCGCCGGACCGACGTCCTCGCCTTTCCCATGGAGACACCAGGCGATGGAGCGCTCGTAGGTCAGATCGTGATCTCGATCGACACGGCCGCCCGCCAGGCGCGCCGCGTCGGCGTTCCCCTCGCTGTGGAGCTCGAGCTACTCGTGACGCATGGGGTGCTCCATCTCGTCGGCTACGACGACCGCGACCCCGTGGAAGCGCGTCTCATGCACGAACGTGAGCGCGCGGTGCTCGGGTCTCGGGCGCCCGCGGCGCTCTGGAGAGGGCTGCTCGGATGAAGCGGGCAGCCGCGCCCCGTGTGCCCGTGGCGAGCCACCCCGGCCGGGACCTGGGCCCCGCCGCATCCGCTCCCACGAGCGCTCGTGCCGGCTTCGTGGCGCTGATCGGAAGGCCGAACGCCGGCAAGTCGACGCTGTTGAACCGGCTCGTCGGCGAGAAGCTGGCCATCGTGTCGCCGCGGCCGCAGACGACGCGCAACCGGATCACGGGAATCCGCAATCTGCCGTCGACCCAGATCGTGTTCGTGGACACGCCCGGCCTGGGCCCTGTCGCCGGCAAGCTCGGCGAGTTCATGGCCAGGACGGCGGAGCGCGCGCTGGAGGACGTCGACCTCGTGTGCGCGGTCGTCGACGCCACCGAGCGGACGCATCCCGAACCGCGGCTCGTCGAGACGCTGCGGATGGGGACAGCCCCCGCGTTCTGTCTGCTCAACAAGGTGGACGCGGTCGCGACCAAGGCTCGTCTCTTGCCCCTGATCGATCGCTGGCGCGCGGCCTACCTGTTCCGCGAGATCCTGCCGATCTCGGCCCGCGACGGTTCCAACTGCGACCGCCTCCTCGATCTGATCGTGGCCGCGTTGCCCGAGCATCCGGCCTACTTCCCGCCCGACGCCACCAGCGATCAGCCGGAGACGTTCTACGTCGCCGAGGTCATCCGCGAAAAGATCTTCCTCCTGACACACGAGGAGGTGCCTTACGCGGTGGCGGTGCGCGTCGAGGATCTCGCGGAGCGGACGCGGCCCGAGCGCCTTGACATCCGGGCGACGATCTTCGTCGAACGCGAGTCTCAGAAGGGCATCCTGATCGGCCGTGGGGCTGCCATGCTGAAGCGTATCGGCACGGACGCCCGGCGTGAGCTGGAGGCGTTCTTCGGTATTCAGGTGTTCTTGGGACTCACCGTGCAGGTGCGGCGAGCCTGGCGCAAGGACGAGCGGGCCCTCCGGGAGTTCGGCTTTCTCTTGACGTCCTGACATGGCGCTCGGCAAATCGGCGGCCGTCGTGATCGGTAGCTTCCCACTGGGGGAGAGCGACCGGGTCGTGACGTTCTTCTCCCGACAGCATGGCAAGGTCCGGGGAGTGGCGCGGGCGGCGCGGCGAATCAAATCGAAGTTCGGCGGGGCCCTGGAGCTGCTCACGCTCGGCGAGCTCATCTTCTTCGACACGGGCCGGAGCGATCTCGTCCGCGTGGACCACTTCGACGTGCTACGTCCGTTCGATCGGGTGCGCGAGGATCTCGAGCGGCTCGGGCAGGCGGCGTGGATGGCGGAATGCGTGGGACGGCTGACGGCCGAGCGCGACCCCAACGTGGCCGTGTACGGTCTGCTGCTACGAGGGCTCAAGAGCCTGGAGGCAGGCGTGCCGCCGCAACGGGTGGCCGTCGTCTTCGGGGTGCGGCTGGTCGATGCGCTCGGTCATCGGTTGCGCGTCGACGCGTGCGTGGGCTGCGGCCGGCGCGACGCCTTCGGAGGCGCACCGCTGACCATGGACGTCGAGGCCGGCGGCCTGGTGTGCGCCGCCTGCGCGAGCGCAGTGCCGGGCCTCCTGCGGCTTCAGAGTGGGAGCGTGGCCGCGCTGCGGCGCCTGCGCGGCCAGGCGTGGGACGAGGCTGTCGGCACGCAGCTGGGAGGCGCCGAAGGCGAGCTGCGCCAGTTGCTCGACCGTCAGGTCGCCCTGCTCATCGGGCAGCCGACGCGCACCTCGCGCTTCGTGCGCGAGATGGAGCGCTTCTCAGGGGAACGCGGATGAGCGTGGCGAAGGCGAAGGTGGTTGGCGAACGGCAGCCCGCAGGCAGACCCGCGGCCGCCGGCGAGGCGACCCTGTGATCGTCGAGGTAACCCTGTGAACATGGACGTGCTCGTTTCGCTGTGCAAGCGGCGCGGCTTCATCTTCCAGTCGAGCGAGATCTACGGAGGGACCGGCGCGGCCTGGGATTACGGTCCCCTCGGCGTGGAGCTGAAGAACAACGTCAAGCGCGCGTGGTGGCGCGACAACATCCACCTGCGTCCCGATATGGTCGGCCTCGACGCGTCGATCTTGATGCATCCGCTGGTGTGGAAGGCGAGCGGACATCTGGATCACTTCACCGATCCGATGGTGGACTGCAAGGCGTGCCAGCATCGCTTCCGAGCCGACAAGGTCGAGGAACAACCCTGGATCCACTACTGTCCGGCGACGAAGGGCAACAAGTTCGAGGTGCCGGCCGGCGAGCCGTGCAGGCACTGCGGCGCCCGCCGCAGCCTCTGTCCCGACTGTGGCAAGGGCGAGCTGACGACGCCGCGGCAGTTCAACCTGATGTTCAAGACGTTCATGGGCCCCGTCGAGGAAGACGCGGCCGTCACGTACCTGAGACCGGAGACGGCTCAGGGCATCTTCGTGAACTTCGACAACGTGCTGCAATCGATGCGGCTGAAGCTGCCGTTCGGGATCGCCCAGATCGGCAAGGCCTTTCGCAACGAGATCACGCCGGGCAACTTCATCTTTCGGACACGGGAGTTCGAGCAGATGGAGATCGAGTTCTTCGTCAATCCGCTGGACGCCATCGACGGCCGGCCGGCCGACGAGGTCTGGCACGAGCGCTGGATCGAGGCGCGCTTCGCCTGGTACCAGCGGTACGGCATGCGGCGGGAGAATCTCCGCATCCGTGAGCACGAGAAGGACGAGCTCGCCCACTACGCCAAGCGGACGGTCGACATCGAGTACCAGTTCCCCATCGGCT
>JGI25382J43887_10000238_pt1 | contig 16258 bp, 11 predicted proteins | sample GraSoi013_1_40cm_3_FD_43887 | JGI IMG/M metagenome (IMG submission 43887) | reverse complement strand
GTGCGGCTCGACATCTCGACGAGGTCCTTCGCGCCGGCGACGCGCAGGCCGTACTTCACGCCGTCGTAGCGCGCGAGGTTCGACGAGGCCTCCGCGGGGGCAATGACATAGTAGGTCGCGAGCGCGTGCGGCGTCGCCGGGAGCGAGATGCGCTCGACCGTGGCGCCAAGCCCCCGCAGCACGTCGACCGCGGTGCGGACGGTGTGCTCGACCTCGGCGTCCATGCCCTCGATGAAGTACTCGTCGGGGAGGCCGAGCCGGAGCCCCTGCACGCCCGGCGCGAGCGCCGCGGCATAGTCGGGCACCGGCGCCGTGAGGCACGTCGCGTCGCGCGGGTCCGCGCCGGCGATCGCCCGGAGCAGGAGTGCCGCGTCCGTGACGTCCCTCGCGAACGGGCCGATGTGGTCGAGCGAGGAACCGAACGCGACGAGTCCGTAGCGCGAGACGCGCCCGTAGGTCGGCTTGAGCCCCACGACGCCGCAGAAGGCGGCGGGCTGGCGGATCGAGCCTCCCGTGTCGGTGCCGAGCCCTCCCGCGGCGAGGCCCGCGGCGACCGCGGCGGCGGGACCGCCCGACGAGCCGCCGGGGACGCGCGTGAGGTCCCACGGGTTGCGGGTCGGCTTGAACGCCGAGTGTTCGGTGGAGGACCCCATCGCGAACTCGTCCATGTTGCCCTTGCCGAGCATCACCGCCCCCGCGGCGGTGAGGCGCGCAATGACGGTCGCGTCGTATGGCGGCACGAAGCCCTCGAGCATCCTGGAGCCGCAGGTGGTCGTGACCCCGCGCGTGCAGAGGACGTCCTTGTAGANNAGCGGCGCGCCGTCGAGCGGGCCGAGCGGCTTCCCAGCCCGGTAGCGTGCGTCCGCGTCGGCGGCGGCCCGCAGCGCCTGCTCGCGTGTGACCGTGAGGTAGGCCCCGAGCTCGCCGTCGAGCCTCGCGATCCGCGCGAGGAAAGCCTCGGTCGCGGCCGTCGGTGTCGACTCGCTCCGACGATAGGCCTCGGTCAGCTCGTGGATCGGCGTCCCGGTCACGCTCAGCCCTCGATGATCCGCGGGACCCGGAAGAACTCGCCGACGCGATCGGGCGCGTTCCGGAGCATCTCGTCTTGAGGGAAGGGCGGCACGACCTCGTCGTCGCGCATCACGTTGACGAGCGGCACGGCGTGCGACGTTGGCTCGACGCCGGTGACGTCGAGCGCTCTGAGCCGGTCGATGTAGGTCAGGATCGAGTTGAGCTGCTCGCGCATGCGCTCGAGCTCCGTGTCGCTCAGCTCGAGCCGGGCGAGCCGCGCGATGTGGAGCACCTCCTCCCGGGTGATCATTGGAGCGGGGGCCGCGAGGCCGCCACACTCCGTGGGTGGCCTGAGACAAGGCGCGACCCGGCTGCGTTCCTCATGTCGCTCTCCAATTCCATCAGAGTTCCTCGAGGTTGGCGTATTGGAGCGAGAGCTGTTTCCTCCCGACGGAGGCGAAGCGGACCGTGACGAGCGTGTCGGCGCCGCTCCGCTCGACGCCGACCACGAGCCCCTCGCCCCAGCGGCCGTGGCGGACGCGCGCGCCGACCTTGAGGGGCAGGTCGTCGTCGCCCGCGTCGGGGAACGGCGGCTCCGTCTCCGGCGCCGGCCGCGCCTCGGCGCGGCCCGCGGCGCCGAGGAGGGCGAGGTGCTCCGGGGGCATCTCGAGCAGGAAGCGCGAGGGCTCGCCGAGGCCGTAGCCGTGCATCCGGCGATGGAGGGCGTAGGAGATCCAGAGCCGCGCCTTCGCGCGCGTGATCCCGACGTAGCAGAGCCGCCGCTCTTCCTCGAGCTCGTCCACCGAGTCCATCGAGCGGACGTGCGGGAAGACCCCCTCCTCCATGCCCGTGAGAAAGACGACGGGGAACTCGAGCCCCTTCGCCGAGTGGAGGGTCATGAGGGTGACGCCGCGCGCGCCCTCCGGTAGCTCGTCGACGTCGCTCACGAGCGCGACGCCGTCGAGAAAGCCCTCGAGGGTCGCGGGCTCCTGGATCCGGGCGTAGTCCTCGGCCGCGGCGACCAGCTCCTCCAGGTTCTCGAGCCGCGCCTCGGCCTCCGAGGAGCGTTCTTGTCTCAGGTCTTCACGATACCCGCTCGCGTCGAGGACCTGGTCGATGAAGGCGGGCAGCGGCGCCTTCTCCCGTTCGGCCACGAGACGGGAGATCAGCGCGACGAACTCCTCGAGCGCGCGCCGGGGCTTGCCCGTGACGTCGGCCGGCGGCGCCGCCGCGAGCGTCAGGAGCGAGCGCCCCTCGCGCGCCGCCAGCTCCTCCAGGCGCGTGAGGGAGGCGCGGCCGACGCCGCGGCCGGGCGCCTGGATCGCGCGGCGGAAGGCCACGTCGTCGGCCGGGTTCACGACGAGCCGGAGGTAGGCGAGCGCGTCTTTGATCTCCTTGCGCTCGTAGAAGCGCACCGAGCCGACGATCACGTACGGGATCCCGCCGCGCCGGAGCGCGTCCTCGAGCACCCGCGACTGAGCGTTCGTACGGTAGAAGACGGCGAGGTCGTCCCAGGCGGCGCCGGCGTTGCGCGCGGCCAGGATCGTCTGGGCGACGAAGTTGGCCTCCTCGTGTTCGTCCCAGGCGCGGTAGACGGCCGCCCGCTCGCCCTCGTCGTTCTCGGTCCAGAGCGCCTTGTCCTTCCGCGAGACGTTGTGCGCGATCACCCCGGAGGCGAGCGCCAGGATCCGCTTGGTGGAGCGGTAGTTCTGCTCGAGACGGACGACGCGCGTGCCCGGATAGTCCGTCTCGAAGTCGAGGATGTTCCGGATGTCGGCGCCGCGCCAGCGGTAGATCGAGTTGTGGACGACGATCCCTCCGGCCACGTAATTGCGGAAGTCCTGGACGGTCAGGTCGTAGACGAAGCCGCGGAACCGCCGGAACTCCATGGACGCGACCCGCGCCTCCCCAATCTCACGGGCCTTCACGATGGGGATCGCCATCCCGGGACGCACGTGACTGGCAGGCATGAATTGGAATGCCTTGCCCGGTGTGAAACGAGCCCGCCGCACCACCTCCATGCCCGCGCTCACGCACAGGCTCCGGGCGAACTCGAGCCCCTTGTCGTAATCCTTGCGCGAGGTCTCGATGCGCCAGGTCCGAGCCTTGCCGCGGCGGGGCCGGACGACGAGCGAGACGGTCTCCCACAGGGCAGCGTCGGAGCTCACGAGTTGGATCCGGTGCTCGTGCCACTCGTGCGGTCTCGGATCCCCAAACATCGTGAAGTTGACGATCTTCCGCGAGATACCCTCGCGCGTAATCGCACTCGGTCGGTGATGAGGATAGTCAGGAAACAGCCGGAGGTCGGCCATGAGGCGCTCGGCCCGAACCCGCGTGTCGACGTCTTGATAGAGCCGGTCGACGTGACCTTGCGTGAGGGCCATCCGACGGCCGCGGACGTGGAAGACCATCGTCGGCAGGCCGTACTGCGCCGCGAAGTAGGACTCTAGGTACCGGGCGTCGGCGAGCGAGTCGCAGGCCGCCAGGATCCACAGCCTGTCGGCAACCTCGTGGGTCGTCCGCATCTGGATGCCGGGGACGATCGCCTTCCTGTCGCCAGAGCTAGCACCCCGGGTGACTCCGACACGGTAGCCGAGCCGCGCCTGATACATCAGGTACACGGAGTAGCGTCTCGGATCCGGGTCGATGCGGGCGAAGACCATGTGATTCGGCGTCGCGACGAGCTCCTGGCCGTTGTCCGTCGTGATCGAGACGACGAGCCCGTCGTACTCGCTCCGGCGGACGGCCTCGACACGAGCCGTCCGTGCGCTACTCCAGCCAGCTCCGGCGACGATCCGATCCCCCTCGCGGACTTTCTCGACCGGCCGCACCCCTCGGGGCGTCTCGATCGGCGTCCCTCCGACAACACACTGGTCGGCATCGCCCACGACGCACACGTTCCGGTGCTCGCCGGTGAGCTGGCGGATGATCCGGTACTGGGCGCGGTTCGTGTCCTGGTACTCGTCCACGAGCACGTGCGTCCAGAGCCCCCGGTACCAGGCGAGCACCTCGGGGGCCTCGGTGAGGAGGCGCACGGTCAGGAGCAGGAGGTCGTCGAAGTCGACGGCCGCCGCCTGGGCGAGCCGCTCTTGATAGCGGCGGAACAGCGCGGCGACCCGCTCCTCGCGCGGCCCCCGCGCCGCCTGCTCGACCTCCTCGAGCGAGACCATCTGGTTCTTCGCCGCGCTGATCCGGTGGACGAGCGACGCCGGTGTCCACGTCCGGTCGATCATGTCCAGCTCGCGCATGCACTCCTTGACGAGCTGGAGGCGATCGTCCTCGNCGTAAATCGTGAAGTGCGTCGGGTAGCCGATGTGCCGGATGTGCTGGCGGAGGACCCGCACGCACGCCGAGTGGAAGGTCGCGATCAGCGGCGCTCGGATCCCGACGGGNGCCAGCAACTCCTCCACCCGCCGCGCCATCTCGCCCGCGGCCTTGTTGGTGAACGTGACGGCGAGGACGTTCCTCGGATGCACACCGCGCACGCCGAGGAGCCACGCGATCCGGTGGGCGATGACGCGCGTCTTGCCGCTGCCGGCGCCCGCGAGCACGAGGATCGGCCCGTCGTCCGCCGTGACGGCGTCGCGCTGCGGCGGATTCAGCTCGGCGAGGAGCGCGTCGCGGTCCAGCACCAGCCGATTGTACCGTAAGCGATCGCGCGTCGGCGGCTGCGAGACCGGGCAGGCCAACCTCACCTGGGGCGATCGCGCCGCGGGAGATCGCCGCCGTCCTCGAGTCCACCGAAGCGACGCATTCTCTCGGCGCTGTTGTTCCGCGCGGGTCCTTCTGCTAGCGTGAGCGACGACGGGGCAAATCGAATGGGCCACATACACCAGCCGGTGCGACTTCGAGCCGGGCGGGCGACGACCGTTCGTATGCTGGTGGATACAGGCGCGACCTTCTCCGTCATCCCTCGACGTCTGGCCCGGGCGCTGGGGATCAGGCCGCGCCGATCCGTGAGGGTACGCCTCGCCGACGGGAGGCGAGTCCGGCTAGGCGCCGACGTGGCCATAATCCAGATCGACGGCCGTGAGGCTCCGGCGACACTTCTCGTGGGGGATGTCGACGAGCCTATTCTGGGTGTGGAAGCCCTGGAAGCGCTCGGGCTGGTCGTCGATCCGCGGAAGAGGCGACTGACTCCATCCCGTCCCTACGCTGTGCGTCTCGGCGGCTACCGCTGAGGAGACCTACTCCACCGTCACCGACTTCGCGAGGTTGCGCGGCTGGTCCACGTCGCAGCCGAGGCGCACGGCGATGTGGTAGGCGAGGAGCTGGAGCGGGACGACGGTGATGAGCGGCGCCAGGAGCTCGGCGCACGGGGGCACCTCGATGACGTGCTTCGCCTTCGCCGCGACGTTCCGGTCGCCCGCGTGGGCGACGGCGACGACGAGGCCGTCGCGCGCCCGCACCTCCTCGATGTTGCCGAGCATACGCTCGTAGGAGCCGTCGCGCGGCACGAGCGCCACGACCGGGAGCGCGTCGGCGATGAGTGCGATCGGACCGTGCTTCATCTCGCCGCCGGCGTAGCCCTCGGCGTGGATATACGAGATCTCCTTGAGCTTGAGCGCGCCCTCGAGGGCGATGGGGTACTGGAGCCCGCGCCCCAGATAGAGGAAATCGCGCGCGTGCGCGAGCTCGCGGGCGAGGGCCACGATCTGGCCGTCCAGCTCGAGCGTCTTCTCGACCAGACGCGGGATCTCGACGAGGTCATGGATGCGCTTCTTGACGTCCTCGGCGGTGATGGCGTTGCGCTGACGACCGAGCCAGAGGCCGAGCAGGTACACGGCGACGACCATGGTGGCGAACGCTTTCGTCGAGGCGACGCCGATCTCCGGCCCCGCGTGCATGTAGAGGACGCCGGTCGCCTCGCGGGCGAGCGCCGAGCCCACGACGTTGGTGATCGCAAGGATCGGGCAGCCCTTGAGGCGGGCGGCCTTGACGGCGCCGAGCGTGTCGGCGGTCTCGCCCGACTGGGAGACCGCGACGACGAGCGTCTCCGGACCGACGATCGCGTCGCGATAGCGGAACTCCGACGCGAGGTCCACCTCGGCGGTGAGGCCCGCGAGGCGCTCGATCATCGTGCGGCCGAGCGTCGCGGCGTGAAACGCGGTGCCGCAGGCGACGAGCACGACGCGCTGGAGCGCACGGACCGCGGCGGGATCGAGGTTCACGTCGGGCAGGACGACGGTGCCCGTTTCCGGCGCGATGCGCCCCCTGAACGTGTCGGTGATCGCGCGCGGCTGCTCGTGGATCTCCTTGAGCATGAAGTGGCGGTAGCCCCCCTTCTCCGCCATGATCGGGTCCCAGAGGATGCGTACCGGCTCGCGCTGCACGGGCTCGTCGTCGAGCGTCGACAACTCGACGCCGTCGGCGGTGACCACCGCCACCTCGTTGTCCTCGAGGATCACGACGTCCCGCGTGTGGGAGAGGATCGCCGGGATGTCGGAGGCGATGAACATCTCGCCGCGGCCCAGCCCGACGACGACGCTCCCCGCGCCCTGCTTGGCGGCGATCAGCCGATCCGGCGCCGCGGTGGCGATGACGCCGATCGCGTAGGATCCGGTCACCTCGGCGAGGGCCGCCTTCACCGCGCGCTCGAGCCGGCCCGTCGTCGTCAGGTGATGCTCGATGAGGTGGGCGAGCACCTCGGTGTCGGTCTCGGACCGGAACGTGTGGCCCTCGCTGCGGAGGCGGTCCTTGATCTCGAGGTAGTTCTCGAGGATCCCGTTGTGGACGACGACGAGGTTGCCGCGGCAGTCGGTGTGGGGGTGGGCGTTCTCGTCCGAGGGCCGGCCGTGGGTCGCCCAGCGNGTGTGGCCGATCCCGAGCGACCCCGCCACCGGGCGCTCGCGGAGGATCCCCTCGAGCGTCTTGAGGCGCCCGGCGGCGCGGCGGACGTGGAGCGCCCCGTCGTCGAGCACCGCCACGCCGGCGGAGTCGTAGCCGCGGTACTCGAGGCGCTTGAGCCCCTCGACGATGATCGACACCGCGTTCTTGTCGCCCACGTAACCGACGATNCCNCACATGGTTAGTCCTCCGGCCCGGTGTGCTTCTTCGCCTTCCGCGCGGCCCAGCCTTCCTTCACGACCTGGTGGCCGCGGCCGACCGCGAGCGCGCCGGGTGGAACGTCCTTGGTGATCGTCGAGCCGGCGCCGATGTAGGCGCCCTCGCCGATCGTGAGCGGAGCCACGAGGCTCGAGTTNGTGCCGACGAACGCGTGGTCGCCGATCCGCGTTTCGTGCTTCGCGACGCCGTCGTAGTTGCAGGTGATGGTGCCGGCGCCGATGTTGACGCCCTCGCCCACGGTCGCGTCGCCCACGTACGAGAGGTGGGGTACCTTCGAGCCCCGCCCGATGCGCGACTTCTTCATCTCGACGAAGTTGCCGACCTTCGCCCCCGGACCCACGTGGCAGAGCGGCCGCAGGTGGCAGAACGGGCCGAGCTGGGCGCCGTCTTCGACGGTCGCCTCGGTGAGGACNCAGTAGGGCCTGAGGTGCACGCGGTCGCCGAGGCGTGAGGCGCTGATCTGGGAGCCGCTCCCGACCACGCACTCGGCCCCGAACGTCGTCACGCCCTCGATGACGACTTGGGGGTAGACGACGCTGTCGGGGCCGATCGTGACCGTGTCTTCGATGTACGTGCTCGCGGGGTCGACGATGGTGACGCCGTCGGNCATCAGGCGGTCGAGGATGCGACGGCGCAGGATCGCCGCGACGGCCGCGAGTTGCTTCCGGTCGTTGATCCCGAGGGCCTCGGCCGGATCCCCGGCCACGACGGCTTCGATCCGGCCNCCCGCCNTGGCGAGGATGCCGATGACGTCCGTCAGGTAGTACTCGCCCTGCTCGTTGTCGGGACGCACCTCGGCGAGCGCCTTCCAGAGGCGCCGCGCCTCGAAGCAATAGACGCTCGTGTTGATCTCGGTGATCTTCTTCTGGTCGTCGGTGGCGTCCCGGTCCTCGACGATGCGCTTGACGCGGCCGCCCTGGCGCAGGATACGCCCGTAGCCCTGCGGCCGATCCACGACCGCGGTGAGGACCGTCGCCGCCGCAGACGTGGTCCGATGGTGGCTCACGAGGCGCTCGAGCGTCTCGCTCGAGAGCAGCGGCATGTCTCCGGCCAGGACCACGACGGGCCCGTCGCCGCACGCGGCGCGGGCCTGCTCGAGCGCGTGCCCCGTGCCGAGCCGCTCGCGCTGCTCGACGAAGGTGACGCCGACGTCCGCGGCGGCGCGCACGGCGGCCGCGTTCGGTCCGATGACGACGACGGTACGCTCGGCGACGGCGCGTGCCGTCCGGAGGGCGTAGGCGATCAGCGGGCGACCGCAGAGCGGGTGGAGCACTTTCGGCTGTCGGGAGCGCATCCGTTTCGCTTCCCCGGCGGCGAGAATGACGGCGGTCAGCTCCATGGGGCTCCTCACGTGTGTCCCTTATCCTAGCATCCCCTACGGAGGTTTGCCGTTCGAGCGCCGGCGTGGGAGTGCGAAGCCGCAGGGCGTCCGACGCCCGAGGCGAGCCTGAGTGAACCAGCGCAATCCGGTTTGCGGCGAGGGCGCCGCGAGTGACCGGGGGGGAGCGGCGTCGCTCCCCCAACGTTGGTTAGTTGCGCAGGTGAGTCAGGAGCCGCTCGATCCGAGCCGGCGCCGGTGACGCGAACTCGAGGGTGCGTCCCGTCGCCGGGTGGACGAATGCCAGGCGGGCGGCGTGGAGCGCCAGGCCCTCGACCGGGGTCGGGAGCGGCTCTCGGCGCCGGCCGCCGTAGACGTCGTCGCCGGCGACCGGGTGGCCGAGTGAGGCCAGGTGCACGCGGATCTGATGCGTGCGGCCCGTCTCGAGGCTCACCTCGAGGAGCGTGAAGCCGCGCAGGCGCTCGAGCACCCGGTACCGTGTGACCGCGCGCCGGCCCTGGCCAGCGGGCCGCACCGCCATCCTCACGCGGTCTCGCGGGTGACGGCCGATCGGCCGGTCGATCACGCCCTCGTCGGCGCGGACGCGGCCGTGGACGACCGCGAGATACCGGCGCGTGACGCTCCGACGCGCGAGCTGTGCCACGAGCGCGTCGTAGGCGGCCTTGGTCTTGGCGACGACCAGCAGCCCGGAGGTGTCCTTGTCCAGGCGGTGGACGATGCCCGGGCGCCGCGGCCCGCCCACCCCCGCGACCTCGGGCGCGTGGGCCAGCAGCGCGGCGGCGAGCGTGCCGCGCGCGTGACCGGCGCCCGGATGGACGACGACACCGGCGGGCTTCTCCAGGACGAGGACCTGCGCGTCCTCGAAGACAATGGCCAGCGCGGCGGGCTCCGGAACGAGCTCCTCGGGGGCGGGGGGCGGGATTTCCACCTCGACGCGCTCGCCGCCCGCGAGCCGTGCCGCGGCCTTCCGGACCGCGCCGTTGACGCGGACGCGGCCGGCCTCGATCAACACCTGGAGCCGCACCCGAGAGAGCTCCGGCAGCCGGTCGGCGAGCCAACGGTCGAGTCGCATGCCCGCCGCGGCACGATCGACGGCGAGCGTGGTGCGCCGTGGAGCGGCGGGCGCCTCCCTCACGAGCGCGGAGCCGACGCGCGATCCCCGAGGAGACGGANGGCGAGCAGCGTCACGCCGACGGTGATCGCGGAGTCGGCGACGTTGAACGCCGGCCAGTGCCAGCCGCGATAGTAGACGTCGACGAAGTCGACGACGGCGCCGAAGCGGGCCCGGTCGATCAGATTCCCCANGGCGCCGCCGAAGATCAGGCCGATCGCGCCGTGATCGGGCCACCTGCCGCGCGGCAGGACCCGGAGGGCCACCTGCACCAGGATCACGAGCGCGCCGACCGACAGGAGCGCCACGACCCACCGCCACTCGGCCGGGACGCTCGCGAGGAGNCCGAAGGCGAGGCCCGGGTTGAGCACGAGCGTCAGCGACAGGAAGCCGTCGATCACGCGGATGGGCACGCCAGGCTCGAGCCGCCCGAGCACGATCAGCTTGGTGATCTGGTCGAGCGCGACCACGACGCCCGCGAGGACGGCGACCCGTGTGGGCGCGGCCGGCGTCATCCCTCGAACGCGGTCACCGCTCGCCTCGCGGACGCCGCTCAGCTCGCACTGCCTCTGGCGAGGACCACCGGCACGCAGCGCTCGCAGAGCCCGGGGTGCGCGCGGTGCTCGCCGACCCGCTCGCTCCACGTCCAGCAGCGCTGGCACTTGCGGCCGAGCGCCTTGTCCACGCCGATGACCAGGCCGGGGATCTCCTGGCTCTCGTACTGGACGGCCGCGCTCGTACGCGCCCCGCCGAGCTCGACCTGCGACACGATGAAGAGCGTGGGCAGGAGCGCGCGCTTGGCGCGGAGCAGCTCGGGCAGGTCCTCCGGCGCCGCCGCGACGCGCAGGCGGGCCTCGAGCCCGCTGCCGATCAGCCCCTGCGCGCGGGCCGTCTCGAGCGCCTTGGTGACCTCGCGACGCACCTCGAGCAGGCGGCCCCACTCGCGCGCGAGCGTGTCGTCGAGCCACTCGCGCGGAACCTCCGGGAACCGCTCGAGGTGGATGCTCTCGGCCTTGACGCCGGGCGTGTGCCGCCACGCCTCCTCCGCGGTGAACGTGAGGATCGGCGCCATGAGGCGGGCGAGCGCGCCGAAGATGTCGTAGGACGCCGTCTGCGCCGCCCGCCGCCGCGGGTCGTCCGCGGCCGAGGTGTAGAGGCGGTCCTTGATGATGTCCAGGTACTGCGCCGAGAGGTCCACGGCGCAGAAGTTGTGAACCGCGTGGAACACGGTATGGAGCTCGTAGGTCTCGTAGGCGCGCGTCACGCGGCCCACGAGCCGGCCCAGCCGGTCGAGGATCCACCGGTCGACCTCGTCGAGTCGCGCGGACGACTGGCGATCGCGCGCCGGGTCGAAGTCGGAGAGGTTGCCCAGGAGGAACCGGAACGTGTTGCGGATCCGGCGGTACGCGTCGGCGAGGCGGTCGAGGATCTCGCGGGAGACCCGGATGTCCTGGGTGTAGTCCTCGGCCGCCACCCACAGGCGAAGGATCTCGGCGCCGTACTTCGGCAGGAGGTCGTCGAGGCCGATGACGTTGCCGAGGGACTTCGACATCTTTCGTCCGTCGCCGTCGACGAAGAACCCGTGCGTGATGACGCTCTTATAGGGTGGCGCGCCGCGCGTGCCGACCGACTCGAGGAGCGAGGACTGGAACCACCCGCGGTGCTGGTCCGAGCCCTCGATGTACATCTCCGCCGGCCACCGGAGCTCGGGCCGCGTCTCGAGGACGGCCGCGTGGCTGCACCCCGAGTCGAACCAGACGTCGAGGATGTCGGTCTCCTTCGCGAACCGGTCGCCGCCGCACTTGGCGCAGCGCGTGCCTGGGGGAAGAAGCGCGCGGGCCTCCCGCACGTACCACTCGTCGGCACCTCGGCCTTCGCGGAAGATCCGCGCGACGTGGTCGACGATCCGCTCCTCGAGGAGCAGCGTGCCACACCCCGCGCAGTAGAACGCGACGATCGGCACCCCCCAGACCCTCTGCCGTGAGATGACCCACTCGGGGCGGTGCGCCACCATGTTGTAGATCCGCTCCTCGCCCCACGGCGGGATCCACTGCACGTCGCGCTTGATCGCCTCGAGCGCGCGCGCGCGGAACTCCTGTTTGTCGAGCTCGATGAACCACTGCTCGGTCGCGCGGAAGATCGTCGGGTTCTTGCAACGCCAGCAGTGTGGGTACGTGTGGTCGAGCGTGCGCTCGGCGATGAGCATCCCGATCGATCGGAGATAGTCGATGATCTTGGGATTCGCCTCCCAGACGGTGAGGCCGGCGAAGCGCTCCACCCCCGGGACGAAGCGGCCGTCGTCGTCCACCGGGTTGAAGATCGGGAGTCCGAGTGATCGGCCGAGCTCGTAGTCCTCCTCGCCGTGGCCGGGTGCGATGTGGACGAGGCCCGTACCCTGGTCCATCCCCACGAAGTCCGCCGCCGCGATCGGGCCCTCGCGGTCGATCCACGGATGCCGGAACGTGTGGCCGACGAGGCTTTGGCCCTCGAAGGAATCCGAGCACGTCGTACTTGGGCGCCTGGAAGAGCGAAAGAAACTCGGTCACCCGCGCCCGAGCCACGAGGTAGACCTCGCCAGACAGCGCGAGCGCCTCGTAGCTCTGCGTCGGATGCACCGCGATGGCGAGATTGGCCGGCAGCGTCCACGGCGTCGTCGTCCAGACCACCGCAAACGCGCGGCGGCCGGCGAGCTTCGCCTGGAGCTCCGCCGGCACCGACGTGAGCGGAAACTTCACCCACACCGAGGGCGTCCGCTGCTCCTCGTACTCGACCTCCGCCTGCGCGAGCGCCGTTTTGCAGTGCATACACCAGTGGACGGGCTTGAGCCCCTTGTGGACGAGCCCCCGGCCGACGAAGCGGCCGAACTCGCGCGCGATGATCGCCTGGTAGGCGGGGGCCATCGTGACGTAGGGGTTGTCCCAGTCCCCGAAGACGCCCAGGCGCTTGAACTCGTTGCGCTGGATGTCGATGAACCGGAGCGCGTACTCGCGGCACTTGCGGCGCTTCTCGACGGGATCCATGGCGCGGCGGATGTCCACCGAGGGGTCGTCGAGCCCGAGCTCCTTGTCCACCTGGTGCTCGATCGGCAGCCCGTGACAGTCCCAGCCCGGGACGAAGACGGCGTTGAAGCCGAGCATCGCGCGCGACTTCACGACCACGTCCTTGAGGACCTTGTTGAGGACGTGGCCCAGGTGGATGTTGCCGTTCGCGTACGGCGGGCCGTCGTGCAGGATCCAGAGCGGGCGGTCCGCGGCCACCTGGCGCAGGCGCTTGTAGATCCCGAACTGCTCCCACCAGGCGAGCATCTTCGGCTCGCTCTCCGGGAGGTTGGCCTTCATGGGGAAGGCCGTTTTCGGCAGGTTCAGCGTGGCTTTGTAGTCCATGGGTCAGATCACGAATGGTATCACGACGTGCTGGAGGCGGGGCGCGCTCCCCACTCGGCGCGACGCTCCGCCCAACGCTTATGGGTTCTTGGGCGCGAGGGTGGCGACGCCGCTGTCGGAGTCGATCGAGACCTTGAACTGGTCGAGGAAGTCCCGACCGAGGAGACCGTCCACGGCTGCCTGCTCGATGTCGTGCGCGATGACGAGAAGCTTGCTGACCTTCGCGCCGCCGACCTCGAGGGAGTCGAGCGCCGCCGCCTGCACGCTCGCGGTCCCGGTCGCGCCGCGGATCTGGCCGGTCGCCCCTTGCGTCAGGGCCACTCCGGCCGCCTCGAGGACGCGCGGATTGATGACGGTCCTGTCNGCGCCCGTGTCCAGGATGAGCTTTGCCGAGGCTCGGCCGTTGATCGTCGCGTCGACGACGATCGCCTGNCCCTTCGTGAACTTGATCTCGGTGCCGGCGGCGCCCGTCGCAGCGGGCGCGCGCGCCGGCACCGGGGCGTTCCGGATCACGATGGGCGCCGCCGTCGCGCGGTACCGCTCGGGGACGCTGTCGATACCCTGGGCGTAGTGGGGCACGCCCTGCTCGTCCACCCAGCGATAGATCTGGGCGTCGGCGGGTGCGGGGGAAACCAGGACCAGGAGCGCCAGGACGAGCGCTGGCACCAGGATCATTGGGCGCATCATACCGTACCCGGGAACGAAAACGGGACAACCGCCGTTGGGGATGAGATCGACGCGGTCGACCGGCCAGCCGAACGGGTTACGACGCCTTCTTTTCTTCTTCCTTCTTGGCGGCGGTCGCGTCGTCCTTCGTCGCCTCGCTGACGCCTTTCTTGAATTCCTTGACGCTCGATCCCAGCGACCGCGCCAGATCCGGCAACCGGTTGGCGCCGAAGAGGATCAGCACGATCACGAGGATGATCAGTAGCTCCTGATAGCCCAGCCCAAACATGTGAGGCTCCTTTCGGCGGCTTCACCATACTCCGCCCCTACCCGCCCCGCAAGACCCGCTTCTCGCCCGTCCGGACGGTCACCCGGCGCGCGTCCAGGTGCTCGAGGAGNGGGATGGCGTACTTCCNGGAGATCCCGAGGAGGTCCTTGATGTCTCCCGGCCCGATCTCCTTCCGCTCGCGCAGGAGGGCGACGACCTTGTCCTGGATCGTGTCGAGCGCCGCGGCGTGGAAGTAGAGCGACTCCTTGACCCGGACGAGCTTCCTGCGCTCGACGAGGAGCTGGAAGAGCTCGTGCTCGTCGCCGCCACCCACGCCGGCGCGGCCGAGCGCCTCTTCGGGACTCGGCGGCGACGCCTCGGCCTTCCTGAACTCCTGCTCGACACGATCCACGATGCGCTGCTGCTCCGGCGTCAGGCGCACCTGGTGGGACGCGAGCCGGACCTTGTCCCGGTCGCTCGCGAGGGCGCCCTCGGCCTCGAGCGCGGCGAGGAGCGTCGCGAACACCCGCTCGTCGGCGCCGCCCGTTCGCACCCGCAGCTCCTCGCGCGACATCCCGGGCTTGAGTGGGTTGGCGCGGTGGAAGGCCTCCAGGGCCGCGAGGACGAGCGCCCGGAGGCGCGCCGAGCTCTCGGAATGGAGGTACCACTCGCGATCGACCACGAGCACCCGGCCCTGCGCCACGAGGCCGTCGAGCAGGCCGCGGAGCTTCTCGGGCCCGAAGGGCACGCGGCCGAGCAGGGTCGCGAGCCGCGCCCCCGAACCGCCGACGTGGCGCACGTGCTCCTCGACGACCTCCTCGGGTGAACCTTCCTGCAGCAGCTTCAAGTGCGCCAGGTGAATGGGCGCCCTGAGCTTGAAGCGCGGGGGATCCACGTCGAGGATCGTCCCACCCCCGATCGTCACGCTCGGCGAGTACGAGCGCACGACGAACCGGTCGCCGGGGAGCGCGACGAGCGGCGCCTCCAGACGGAAGCGCGCGGCGGCCGTCTGGCCCGGTCCGAGCTCGGGCATGTCCAGGAGGAGGACGCGCGCCATGATCTCGCTCGTCCCGACGTGGAAGCGGACGCGCGTGCGCGATTTGACCGGCCGCGGCGCGTCCTTGAGGAGCTCGAGCGTGCCGTCCACGAGCCGCGAGGCGACGAGCGTCCCGGCGAGACCGACGACGTCGCCGCGCTCGACCGCCGCCCGCTCCACGCCCTGGAGGTTGATGGCGGTGCGCTGGCCGGCGAACGCCTCCGTCACCGGATGGCCGTGCGTCTGCAGGCCCCGGATCTTCGCCTCCACGCCCTTCGGATAGACCTGGACGCGGTCGTCCACGGCGAGCCGGCCCGCCGTGAGCGTCCCGGTGACGACCGTGCCGAAGCCGCGCACGGTGAACACCCGGTCGACGGGCAGGCGCGGGAGCTGGCCCAGCCCGCGCGCCGCAACCGTCTCGGCGAGGCTCCGGAGCGCAGCGCGAAGCTCCAACAGCCCCTCACCCGTCTTCGACGAGACGGCAAGGAGCGGCGTGCCCTCGAGGAACGTGCCGCGCACGAGCGCCGCGACCTCGTCCTTCACGAGCTCGAGCCAGTCGCGCTCGACGAGATCGGTCTTGGTCAGCACGACGAGGCCGCTCTTGATGTGCAGGAGCGAGCAGATCGCGAGGTGCTCGCGCGTCTGGGGCATCACGCCCTCGTCGGCGGCGACGACGAGCATCGCGAGGTCGATGCCGCCGACGCCGGCGAGCATGTTCTTCACGAAGCGCTCATGCCCGGGGACGTCGACGATCTCGATGACGAGGCCCGCGGGCTCCTCGAGGAAGGCGAACCCGAGGTCGATCGTGATCCCGCGCGCCTTCTCCTCGGGCAGACGGTCGGTGTCGATGCCGGTGAGCGCCTTCACCAGCGAGGTCTTGCCGTGATCGATGTGGCCCGCCGTGCCGACGACGACGTGCTTGGTCATTGGAGCGGAGGCCGCGAGCCCGGCGCACGTCGTGGGTGGCGTGCCGTGGGCACGACGTGGCTCCGTTGGAGCGGAGGCCGCGAGCCCGGTGCACGTCGTGGGTGGCGTGCCGTGGGCACGACGTGGCTCCGTTGGAGCGGAGGCCGCGAGCCCGGCGCACATCGTGGGTGGCGTGCCGTGGGCACGACGTGGCTCCGTCGGAGCGGAGGCCGCGAGCCCGGTGCACGTCGTGGGTGGCGTGCCGTGGGCACGACGTGGCTCCGTCGGAGCGGAGGCCGCGCGGCCCGCGTGGTGGTGCGACGCCGCAGGGCGTCCGACGCCCGAGGCGAGCCTGAGTGAGTCGGTGGGGATGCGAAGCCGCAGGGCGTCCGACGCCCGAGGCGAGCCTGAGTGAGTCGGCCTGAAACGAGGTGCGACCCGGCTCCGTCCGGCATGTCGCTATTCATTCCGG
>JGI25382J43887_10000237_pt1 | contig 16262 bp, 20 predicted proteins | sample GraSoi013_1_40cm_3_FD_43887 | JGI IMG/M metagenome (IMG submission 43887) | reverse complement strand
TGCCGGCGCGATCCGAATCCTGGGGGAGGTCTCGGAGGGGGCCGCAGAGGCCCCCTCCGACTGATCGAGAAGTTCCGGGACGAGTTCGAGGCGCTGATCCCCAAATAATGATGACGACGACCGTGTTCGAGCGCGGGCTTTGCCCGCGCAATCCTGGGGGGAGGTTCCGGAAGGGGGGCGAAGCCCCCCTCCGGGGATAATGCCGAAGCTGACCATCGACGGCAAAGAGATCGAAGTGGCGCCCGGCACCAACCTCATCGAGGCGGCCCGCGCCCTCGACATCGAGGTACCACACTACTGCTACCATCCCGGGCTCTCGGTGGCCGGCCAGTGCCGCCTCTGCATGGTGGACATCGAGAAGGCGCCCCGGCCCACAATCGCCTGCAACACGGTGGCCACCGACGGGATGGTGGTGTGGACACAGACGGAGCGGGTGTTGGAGACGCGGAAGTCGATCATGGAGTTCCACCTCATCAACCACCCTCTCGACTGTCCCGTCTGCGACCAGGCCGGCGAGTGCTGGTTGCAGATCTACTACATGAAGCACGGGCTCTACGACCCGCGGATGGTGGACGAGAAGGTCCACAAGCCCAAGGCGGTGCCGCTGGGGCCCCACGTGATCCTCGACGCCGAGCGCTGCATCCTCTGCTCGCGCTGCGTGCGCTTCTGCGACGAGGTCACCGCCACCGGCGAGCTGGGCATCTTCGACCGCGGCGATCGCTCCGAGATCGGGCTCTTCCCGGGCCGGGAGCTGGACAACAAGTACTCGGGCAACGTCGTCGACATCTGCCCGGTGGGGGCGCTTACCGATCGCGACTTCCGCTTCCAGGTGCGAGTGTGGTACCTCGACGCCGCCAAGTCCATCTGTCCCGGCTGCGCCCGCGGGTGCAACATCGAGGTCCACGTCAACCGCCGGCGCCCGCACCACGCCCAGGGCCGGCGGGTGGCGCGCCTCAAGCCGCGCTTCAACGCGGCCGTGAACAAGTGGTGGATCTGCGACGACGGCCGCTACGGCTTCGGCTTCGTGGACGACGGGAGCCGCCTCCGCTCGCCGCTCCAGCGCGAGGGCGGCCAGCAGCTGCCGGTTGCCTGGGACGAGGCGATCGCCGGGGTCGCCGGGGCGCTCACGGCCCATCCGCCCGCCGAGACCGGCGTCATCGCCTCGCCGAAGATGGCCAACGAGGACCTCTTCGCGCTCCGCCGGGTGCTGGATCGCCGCGGCGTCACCCAGGTCGGCTTCGCGGTGCGGCCGCGGGTGCCGGGCGACGAGGACAAGCTCCTGATCCGGGCCGACAAGAACCCGAACACGCGCGGCGCCGAGCTGATCGGCCTGGGCGGCGACACCGCGGCGATCCTGGCCGCCGCCCGCGCGCGCCGGATCAGGTGTCTGTGGATCTTCGGCCACGATCTGCTCGACGCCGGATGGCCGGAGGCGGAGACGCGCGCGGCCCTGGGGGCGGTGGAGACGCTCATCTGGAGCGGCACCAACGCCAACGCGACCAGCGCGCTGGCCCGCTGGGTCCTGCCTTCGGCGGCCTGGGTGGAACGGGACGGCACCTTCACGAACTTCGAGGGACGCGTGCAGCGGTTCCGGGCGGCCGTCGACCGGCTGGGCGAGGCCCTCCCCGATTGGGAGATCCTGGGACGCATCCTCACCGCGCTCGGGGAGCCGACCCTGGCCGCACGCGCCGAGCACTGGTTCCGCGAGCTGGGCCGATCGGTCCCGGCCTTTGCCGGGATGACCTATCAATCCATCGGCGACACCGGCCAGATGGTAGGCGCGACTCGAGAGGCCGCGCGCGCATGAGGATGATCGCTGTTCGAGCGCGGGCTGTGCCCGCGCAATCGAAAGGGGGAGGGTTCGGAAGGGGGGCGTAGCCCCCCTCCGAGTTATGGACCTGGGGATCGCGTTCGGCCGCGTGGCCTTCGTCATGCTGTTCGTGCTGAACGTGGGTGGCCTGCTCACNTGGGTCGAGCGCAAGCAGTCGGCGATCATGCAGGACCGCATCGGGGCCAACCGCGCCTCCATCTTCGGGCTCCGGCTCATGGGGCTCTTCCACCCGCTGGCCGACGCCATCAAGATGCTGACCAAGGAGGACTTCCGCCCGGCGCGAGCCGACCGCTTCCTGTTCACGCTGGCGCCCTTCGTCTCGGTCTTCTTCGCGCTGGCGGCCTTCGCGTCGATCCCGTTCGGCGACACCCTGCACCTGGCCGGGCGCGAGATCCCACTGCAGGCGATCACCCTGAACGTCGGCATCCTGTACGTCTTCGCCATGCTCTCGCTGGGCGTGTACGGGGTGATGATGGCGGGCTGGTCCTCGGCCAACAACTTCGCCCTGCTGGGGGGTCAGCGGGCGGCGGCGCTCATGATCTCGGCGGAGATCGCCATCGGCGCCTCCATCATGGGGGTGATCATGGTCTACGGCTCGCTCAACATGCAGGACATCGTGCGCGGGCAGGGGGAACCGCTGCTGCCGCGGGTGTTCGGCGCCTGGATTCCCGCCTGGGGGATCCTGACCCAGCCGCTGGCCTTCCTCCTGTTCCTGACCGCGGGCATCGCTGCCACCAAGCGCATCCCCTTCGACATGCCCGAGGGGGAATCGGAGATCATCGGCTACTTCATCGAGTACAGCGGCATGAAGTTCGGCATGTTCGCCATGGCCGATTTTTTGGAATCGGTGGTCATCGCGGGCATGACGACCGCGCTCTTCCTCGGCGGCTGGCAGGTTCCGTACCTCACCGCCGGCGGCTTCCAGTTCCCGTGGGGCTGGACGCTCGGGCTCCCGCACCTGCTGGTGGTGCTGCTGCAGGTCAGCGCGTTCGTGCTCAAGGTCAGCGCGATGATCTTCGTCCTCATGCTCATCCGCTGGACGCTGCCGCGCTTCCGCTACGATCAGGCGATGCGACTGGGCTGGCTCGGGCTCTTTCCGCTGTCGATCGCCAACATCGTGGTGACGGGCCTGATCCTGCTGGTCGGGAGGAGCTGATGCGTCTCGGGCAGCGGTTCTACGTCGTCGAGGTGGTGGCGGGGCTGGCGCTGACCGCCCGCCACTTTTTCCGTAACATGGGGCGCCACATCGCCCACGCCCTCGGCCGGACGGACGTCAAGGGCGCCGTCACCGTCCAGTACCCGGAGGAACACCGCCCGTACTCGCCGCGTCTGAGGAGCCTGCACCGCCTGGTACGCCGCGAGGACGGCTCGCCCCGCTGCGTGGCCTGCATGATGTGCGAGACCGTGTGCCCGGCCCGCTGCATCTATATCGTCGCCGACGAGCACCCCAACCCCGAGATCGAGAAGGTCCCGGCCCGCTTCGACATCGATCTGGGCAAGTGCGTGTTCTGCGGCTACTGCGTGGAGGCCTGTCCGGAGGACGCCATCCGGATGGACACCGGAATTCTAGAGTTCTCCTCCTACAGCCGGACGGGCATGATCTACACGAAGGAGATGTTGCTCAGCCTCGAGCCGGCGAGCCCCGACGGCCGCCCGACNTCGCCGGTCCCCATCCCGGCGGGCCGGAGACCGTGATGGCGCTCGCCGCGTTCCTGCTCATCGCCGCCGTGGCCCTGGTCTCGGCGCTCGGGCTCATCCTCAAGCGCAACGCCGTCCACGGGGCGCTCTTCCTGGTGGTGAACCTCGGCAGCATCGCCGCGCTCTACCTGATGCTGGGCGCGGAGTTCCTGGCNGCGGCCCAGGTGATCATCTACGCNGGGGCCATCATGGTGCTCTTCGTCTTCGCCATCATGGTCCTCATCCCCGGCAAGGAGGAGACGGGGCCCGACCCCCGACGCTCGTACCGGCTGCTGGCGGCGCCGCTGGGCGCGCTGCTCCTGTTCGAGTTGGCCGTGGCGCTGGCGGCCCGCCGGGGGGCCCCGGGCGCGGCGACGGCGCCGGCGGGGAGCGTCGAGGCGATCGGGCGGCTCCTCTTCACCGACTTTCTGTTCCCGTTCGAGCTGACCTCGGTGCTGTTGCTGGCGGCGATGGTCGGCGTGCTGCTGCTGGCCAGGCGGCGNGCATGATTCCCGAGNCCTACTACCTGGCGCTGTCGGCGGTGCTGTTCACGATCGGCGTGGTCGGTGTCGTCATCCGGCGCAACCCGCTGGTGATCTTCATGTCGATCGAGCTGGCGCTCAACGCGGCCAATCTCGCGCTGGTGGCGTTCGGCCAGCGGCACGGCAGCCCCGAGGGCCAGGTGCTGGTGTTCTTCGTCATGGCGGTGGCGGCCGCCGAGGTCGCCGTCGGCCTGGCCATCATCGTGGCCATCTTCCGCCTGCGCCAGCGCCTCAGCGTCGACGATCTCAGCCTCATGCGCTGGTAGGGGGCCGGCGGGGGGCGAGCGTGAGATGATCGAGGAGGACTCATGGCTCAGAAGAAGCAGGCCCTGAACATCGACGCCGACCTGGCCCGGCGCCTCCTGGGCGAGATGATGCTGATCCGCCGCTTCGAGGAGAAGGCCGCGGAGGCCTACGCGCTCGGCAAGATCGGCGGCTTCCTGCACCTCTACATCGGCGAGGAAGCGGTGGGGGTGGGGGCGACCTCGGTGCTGCGGCCCGACGACTACGCGATCTCCGCCTACCGCGATCACGGCCACTGCCTGGCCAAAGGCGCNGACCCACGCCGTGCGATGGCCGAGCTCTTCGGCCGGCGCGACGGGCTCTGCAAGGGCAAGGGCGGGTCGATGCACCTCTTCGACAAGACGGTAAACTTCCTCGGCGGCCATGCCATCGTCGGCGCGCACCTGCCGCTGGCCGCCGGCGTCGCCTTCGCCATCAAGTACCAGGGCGGCGATCAGGTCATCGTCTGCTACTTCGGCGACGGCGCCGTGCACCAGGGCGAGTTCCACGAGGCGATGAACCTCTCCGCGCTCTGGAAGCTACCGGTGATCTGGATCTGTGAGAACAACCGCTATGCGATGGGCACCTCGGTCGAGCGCGCGCTGGCCCAGCCGGAGATTTGGAGGTTCGGCTTGACCTACGGCCTCCCGTCCGAGCGCGTCGACGGCATGGATGTCCTCGCCGTCCGTGAGGTAGTCAGCCGCGCCGTCGAGCGCGCCCGTCGGGAGAAGGTGCCGGCGCTCATCGAAGCTGACACGTACCGGTTCCGCGGCCACTCGATGCGGGACCCGGCCGGCGCCATCTACCGCACCAAGGAGGAGGTCGAGCGGGAGAAGCAGCGCGACCCCATCGTGCTCTTCCGGGACCGCGTCCTGGAGGCCGAGCTGCTGGCGGAGGCGGACGTGCGGGCGCTCGAAAAGGACGTCAACGACCGCATCGACGACGCGGTGACGTTCGCGGACGCCTCGCCGGAGCCGCCGGTCGAGTGGCTCCTGACCGACGTCTACAAAGAAGACGCCGAAGGCGTCTGAGGGGAGATCGATTGAGATGGCGGTCATGACCTACCGCGAGGCGTTGAACGTGGCGCTGCGGGAAGAGATGCGGCGTGACCCGCGCGTCTTCGTGATCGGCGAGGAGGTCGGGCTCTACGAGGGCGCCTACAAGGTCACGCAGGGGCTCCTCAAGGAGTTCGGGCCGCAGCGCGTGGTCGACACGCCCATCGCCGAGTCGGGCTTCACCGGCGTGGGGATCGGGGCGGCCATGGTCGGCCTCCGTCCTGTCGTGGAGATGATGACGTTCAACTTCGCCATGCTGGCGCTCGACCAGATCGTGAACTCGGCCGCGAAGATGTACTACATGTCCGGCGGGCAGTACAACATCCCCATCGTCATCCGCGGCCCCGGCGGCCCGGCCCACCAGCTCGCCGCCCAGCATTCGCAGTCGATGGAGGTCTACTTCTATCACGTCCCCGGGCTCAAGGTCGTGCGGCCCTCGACGCCGATGGATGCCAAGGGACTCCTGAAGTCGGCGATCCGCGACGACAACCCNGTCATCTTCATCGAGTCGGAGACACTCTACGCGGTGAAGGGCGAGGTGCCCGACGATCCGGAGTTCATCATCCCGCTCGGCCAGGCCGTGGTGCGCCGCGAGGGGACCGACGTCACCGTGATCGCCTATATGGGGATGATGTACCGGGCCCTGGAGGCGGCCGAGGAGCTGGCCAAGGAAGGGATCTCGGTCGAGATCGTGGACCCGCGGACGCTGCGGCCCATGGACACCGAGACCATCATCGGCTCGGTGCGGAAGACCCATCGCGCGGTGGTGGTGGAGGCGGGCGCCGGCTTCGCCGGCATGGGCTCGGAGATCTCCGCGTCCATCACCGAGTGCGCCTTCGACGACCTCGATGCTCCCATCGAGCGCGTGACGGGCGAGAACGCTCCGATGCCGTACGCGCGGAACCTCGAGCGGGCCAAGACGCCCTCGAAAGAGAAGATCGTCGACGCCGTCCGGCGTGTCTGCCACGCCCAGGGGAGTTGAGCCATGGCCGTGACGNAGGTCGTCATGCCGAAGTTATCAGAGGCTATGGAGACGGGGAAAATCATCAAGTGGTTAAAGAAGGAAGGGGACAGGGTCCAGGGCGGCGATATCTTAGCCGAGATCGAGACGGACAAGGCCGACGTCGAGATGGAGGCGTTCGGCGCCGGCGTGCTCCGNAAGATTCTGGTGCAGGCCGGTGACCGCGCGCCCGTCGGTGCGCTCATCGGCGTCATCGCCGAGGCCGACGAAGACATCGGGGTGGTGATCGCGAGCGCGCNCGCACCGACCGCAGTGGCAGCAGCGCAGCCGGCGGCCTCGGTGGCTCAGAAAACCCCACGTCGCCCCGAGGCCACCCCCGCCCGGGCTGACGCTCCCCCGACGCTCCGGCCGGCGCCGGCACTCGCTCCTGTCGCTGCGGCCGCGCCTGCGAGCCCCGCCACTGCGGCATCCGGTCGGGTGAAGGCCTCCCCACTGGCCAAGAAGATCGCCGCCCAGGCCGGCGTGGATCTGAAGGTGATCCAGGGCTCGGGGCCCGGCGGCCGCATCATCCGCCGCGACGTCGAGACGGCGGCCAGCCAGGCGCCGGCGGCGCCGACGGTGGCGCGTCCAGCCGTCGCCGCGCTGGCCGCCGGCCTGCCGACTGCCGAGTACGAGGATCGTCCGCTCTCCCCGATGCGGGCGATGATCGCCAAGCGGATGCCGCTCGCCAAGGCCCCGGTCCCGCACTTCTACGTCACCTCGGAGGTGGCGATGGACCGGGCCGGGGAGCTGCGGGAGGAGCTGAACGCCCTCGAGGGCCAGCCGAAGATCTCGGTCAACGATCTGATCGTCCGGGCCTGCGCCATCGCGCTGCTCCAGCACCCCGGCGTGAACGCGTCGTTCCAGGGCGAGACGTTCCGCATCCACCACCGGGCGCACATCGGCATCGCGGTCGCGCTGGACGATGGCCTCATTACCCCGGTGCTCCGCGACTGCCAGGCAAAGTCGCTCGGCCAGATCGCCGTCGAGTCGCGCGATCTCATCGAGCGCGCGCGGGGGCGCAAACTACGGGCCCAGGAGCTCGCGGGGGCGACGTTCTCGATCTCCAATCTCGGCATGTTCGACGTCGCGGACTTCTCGGCCATCATCAACCCGCCGGAAGGGGCGATTCTCGCCGTGGGCTCGGTGCGCCGGGTGCCCGTGGTCGAGGGGGAGGCCGTCACCATCGGCCGGCGGATGTCGATGACGATCTCCTGCGACCACCGCGTCATGGACGGGGCCATGGGCGCGCGCTTCTTACAGTCGGTGAAGCGGCTGCTGGAAGAGCCGCTGCGGTTGCTCGTATGACCGTGAGGGGCGGCAGCGGCCGGGCAGGGTCCGGCGACCACGAGCTTGGGCGCCTGGTCACCGTTTGCGCGTTCCCATACGGCACGCTCGGCGTGGCCCTAGGCGGCGGGAACGGGTCGGCGGACCCTACCCGGCCGCTGCCGTACCTCCCAGTCCAACGCCCCAGCGCCGCCTTCCAGCGGCGACGCGTCACCATCGCACCGCGCGGGCGTCATGGCAGCCCATAAGGTCGACGTCGCCGTCATCGGCACCGGGCCCGGCGGGTACGTCGCGGCCATCCGTTGCGCGCAGCTGGGGCTCAGCGTCGCCGCGGTCGAGGACGACCGCCCCGGCGGCGTCTGCCTCAACTGGGGCTGCATCCCGACCAAGGCGCTCTTGCGCAACGCCGAGGTCGTCCACCTCCTCGAGCGCGCCCCGGAGTTCGGTATCCGCGTGCAGGGCTTTCAGGCCGACTACGCGGAGGCGGTCAAGCGGAGCCGCCAGGTCGCCGACCGGATGGCCAAGGGCGTGGAGTTCCTCTTTCGGAAGAACAAGATCACGCTCCTGCCCGGCACCGGCACGCTCCGGAGCCCGGCGAGCGTCGAGGTCAAGGGCGTCCGGGGGGCCGAGACCATCGAAGCGCGGGCGCTGATCCTGGCCACGGGCTCGGAGCCCAAGGCGTTGCCCGGCGTCGGCATCGACGAGAAGATCGTCCTCTCGTCCAACGGCGCCGTGAGGCAGGAGCGCGCGCCCAAGTCGCTCGTCATCATTGGCGCCGGCGCGGTCGGCGTCGAGTTCGCCGACGTCTACGCTTCCTACGGCACCCAGGTGACGATCCTCGAGGCGCTGCCGCGCCTGGTCCCCGTGGAGGACGAGGAGGTCTCGAGCCAGCTCGCGCGATCTTTCAATCGCCGCGGGATGACCCTCAAGACCGGCGTCAAGGTGACCTCCGTCAAGCCCGGGGGAGCCGGCGTCGTCGTCGAGACGGACGGCGGCCGGTTCGAGGCCGAGCAGATCCTGATGGCCGTAGGCCGCGCCGCCAAGGTCAAGGGGCTGGGGCTGGAGACGCTCGGCGTCGCGCTCGATCGCGGCTTCGTGAAGGTATCGCCGCGGATGGAGACGTCGGTCAAGGGCGTCTACGCCATCGGCGACATGGCTGGCCCGCCGCTCCTCGCCCACAAGGCGATGGCCGAGGGCGTCGTCGCCGCCGAGACCATCGCGGGCCGGGAGCCGCGGCCGATCGACTACACCAACGTGCCGTCCTGCACCTACTGTCGCCCCCAGATCGCCTCGATCGGGCTGACGGAAGCGCGGGCGAAGGAGAACGGCCGCGAGATCACCGTGGGCAGGTTCCCGTTCACCGCCAGCGGCAAGGCCGTGGCCCTCGGCGAGACGGAAGGGTTCATCAAGGTCGTCGCCGACAAGGCGACCGGCGAGCTCCTGGGCGCCCATATCGTGGGGCCGGACGCGACCGAGGTGATCCACGAGTTCGCCGTCGGACGCACCCTGGAGGCGACGCTCGAAGAGATCGTCCACACCATTCACGCGCATCCGACGCTGTCCGAGGCCGCCCTGGAGGCAGCGCTCGGGGCCCTCGGGCAGGCGATCCACATCTAATGAGATGGATTTTGCGCCGACGCCCGAGCAGGGCGAGGTGCGCGCCCGGGCTCGCGAGCTGGCCGATGGTGTGTTGGCCGCGCCGGCTTCCCGCTGGGACGAGCGCGAAGAATACCCCCGGGACAACGTCAAGGACCTGGTCGCCGCCGGGTTCATGGGCATGACCATCCCGCGGGAGTAGGGCGGGCCCGACCGCCGGGTCGCTCGACGCGGTTAGTGCGTGCCGTGCAGGAGGGGGATCTTGACCAGAAGCGTGAACCCGTTGATCGTCAGCAACGCGCCGAGGAGCGCCAGCACCAGNGAGATCCCGAGCATCGGGCGTGAGGTCGCCAGGATCGAGACCGACGCGCAGACGATCGCGATCTGGAGGAANACCTCGGCGTAGTCGAAGTAGGGATCGCGGTTGCGGTAGACATCGCGCTGGTGCTCGAGCTTCCGGGCGTCCTTCTCGATGTCCTTCTTCTCGGCGTTGTAACGCTTCTCCTCCTCGGCGAACGTCCGGGCCAGCGCCTCGAGCCGCGCCCGCTCCGGCCCCTTGAGGCTGGAGGACTCGGCGGGTTGGGCCTCGAGGATCAGCTTCTGAGCCCGGTACTGGTGCTCGCGGATGACCTTGGCCTGGTAGAAGGCCCATTGGTCCGAGGCCTGCTGCTGGGCGAGCAGCATCTCCTTCATGGCATACTTGCCGCCCAGCCCGGCGACGGCGAGGGCGACCGCGTAGACGGCGGTGACCAGGGCAACGCGGCGGCTGAACGTCCGGTCGCGCTTTTCTTCCAGCTCCTCGAGACCGGGCAGCTCGACCTCAGCCACGCGCCGACGTCGACCACTTCTTGATCTCTTCCCGCATCGCGTCCTTGCCCGCCTCGAACGCCGTGATGAGGCGCTCCGTCTGCTCCTCGAACATCTCGCGACTCTTGTCGAGCCACTCGCCGGCCTGGGTCTGGGCCTGGGTCGCCCACTCCTGCGCACGCTTGGCGACGTCGCCGCCCCGTTCCGTGAGCAGCTCGCGCGCCTGGCGCCCGGTGCGCGGCGTGGTGAGGAAGGCGAGCGCGGCGCCCAGCGCGGCACCGAAGAAGAACCAGCCCAGATAACCGCCCGGATCGCCCTTTTCGTTACTCATGGTTTTCTCCTTGCTGCTTGCGCAGCCGGTGAAGAAACACGTCGAGGCCGGTCTTGATACTGGCAGCCACGCCGACGAGCTGGCCGGCCCGCGAGAGCCCGGCGATGGCGCTCATGACGCGACTGAGCCCGTCCGAAAGCCCCTGGGCCTGTTCGGCCAGCGCCCCCAGGCGCCCCACCTCGCCGCGGACTTCCCCGCTCATCAGCCTGAGGTCATCGACGAGTGCCTGGAGCTGGCTCACCAGCGGTTGCANCTCCTGCTCGGCGATGGCCAGCACGCGGTCGGCCCGCTCGGCGGCCCGCCGCAAGGCCACCAGCAGGGGAACGAGCGCCACCGTGACGGCGAGCACGCATACGACGATGACCGCCTGCGCCCAGAGTTGCATGGGCCCGAATTATCGTCAGATCGCCCCTCGAAAGTCAATAAATTCATTGACTTGGTAAGCAGGTGGTCTCTATAATCGCGCGGATTGGTCGCGGGGTGTCCGAGCTTCCCCTCAACCAGCGTTAACGCGGGAGCCTGATGTCTCTCCAGGAACGCTTCGACGAGCTGCACGGGCGCCACGCTCGGGCCGAGCTGGCGGGCGGAGAGGAGCGCGTCCGGCGGCAGCACAAGGCGGGCAAGAAGACGGCGCGCGAGCGCCTCGACCTGCTCCTGGATCCCGGGTCGTTCATGGAGATCGACAGGTTCGTCGTGCACCAGTCCCATGACTTCGGGATGGCGGAGCAGAAGATCCCCGGCGATGGCGTCGTCACCGGCTCCGGCCGGGTCCACGGCCGGCCGGTGTTCGTCTTCGCCCAGGACTTCACCGTCTTCGGCGGCTCGCTGTCGGAAGCGTACGCGCGCAAGATCTGCAAGATCATGGATCTGGCCATGAAGACAGGGGCGCCGATCATCGGGCTCAACGACTCGGGCGGCGCCCGCATCCAGGAGGGCGTGGTCTCCCTGGCCGGATACGCCGACATCTTCCTCCGCAATACCCTGGCCTCGGGGGTGGTGCCGCAGATCTCGGCGATCATGGGCCCCTGTGCGGGCGGGGCCGTGTACTCGCCGGCCATCACCGACTTCACGTTCATGGTCCAGAACACGTCGTACATGTTCGTGACGGGGCCTGACGTCATCAAGGTCGTCACCCACGAGACGGTCTCGGCCGAGGAGCTGGGCGGCGCCACGACCCACGGCACGACCTCCGGCGTGGCTCACTTCGCGGCGGACAGCGAAGAGGAGTGCCTGGCCCTCATCCGCGAGCTGCTGACCTTCCTGCCGGCGAACAACATGGAGGACCCGCCGCTCCGGCCCACGCTCGATCCCGTCGATCGGCGCGACGAAGCGCTGCAATCGATCGTGCCGGACCAGCCCCACCAGGCGTATAACATGTTGGCGATCATCCGGACGGTCGTTGATGATCATTATTTCCTCGAAGTCCAGGCGGCTTTCGCTCCGAACGTCATCGTCGGCTTCGGGCGGCTCGGTGGCCGGTCCGTCGGCATCGTCGCCAACCAGCCCGCCCACCTGGCCGGCTGCCTCGACATCAACGCGTCGGTGAAGGCCGCGCGCTTCGTGCGCTTCTGCGACTGCTTCAACATCCCGCTGGTGACCTTCGAGGACGTGCCGGGCTTCCTGCCGGGCACGGCGCAGGAGCACGGCGGCATCATCAAGCACGGCGCCAAGCTTCTCTACGCCTTCTGCGAGGCGACCGTGCCCAAGCTCACCGTCATCACCCGCAAGGCGTACGGCGGCGCCTACTGCGTCATGTCGTCCAAGCANATCCGCGGCGATGCGAACTTCGCGTACCCGACCGCCGAGATCGCCGTCATGGGACCCGACGGGGCGGTGAACATCCTCTATCGCCGCGAGCTGGAGGCGGCCCCCGACCCGGCCGCGTTCAGGGAGGCCACGACGCGCGAGTACCGCGAGAAGTTCGCCAACCCCTGGGTGGCCGCGGAGCGCGGCTACGTCGACGAGGTCATCGAGCCCCGGGACACGCGCGCGCGTCTCATCGCCGCGCTGGAGCTGACCCACACCAAGCGGGACGCCAATCCCCCCAAGAAGCACGGGAACATCCCCCTATGACGGACCCGGGCCGGGAGCGCAAGGGCCTCTTCACGACGTCCTGGGGCGCGCCGCTCCAGCCGGCCTACGGGCCCGCCGATGTTCCGGAGGAATGCCGCGGCGGGGCACTGGGCGCGCCGGGGGAGTTTCCCTTCACGCGCGGCATCCACCCGACGATGCACCGCGGCCGACTGTGGACGATGCGGCAGTACGCCGGCTTCGGCTCGGCGGCCGAGACGAACAAGCGGTACCGCTTCCTCCTCGAGCAGGGCCAGACGGGCCTCAGCGTGGCCTTCGATCTGCCCACCCAGATGGGGCACGATCCCGACTCACCGATGGCCTACGGGGAAGTGGGCAAGGTGGGCGTCTCGATCGCCTGCGTCGACGACATGGCCGATCTCTTCGAGGGCATCCCGCTCGACCGCGTGTCGACCTCGATGACGATCAACGCCACCGCGTCCATCCTCCTGGCCCTCTACATCGTGGTGGGCCGGCGGCAGGGCGTGCCGCCGGAGGGTCTGGCCGGCACCACCCAGAACGACATTCTCAAGGAGTACATCGCTCGGGGCACGTACATCTTCCCGCCCGGCCCCTCGATGCGACTGGTGACCGACATGTTTGCCTACTGCCGGGACCGCGTGCCCCGCTGGAACACCATCTCGATCTCGGGCTACCACATGCGCGAGGCGGATGCACGGCGGTCCAGGAGGTCGCGTTCACCCTCGCCAACGCCGTGGCCTACGTCCAGGCCGCGCTCAGCGCCGGGCTGGCCGTGGACGAGTTCGCGCCCCAGCTCTCGTTCTTCTTCAACGCCCACAACAACCTCGTCGAGGAGGTCGCCAAGTTCCGGGCGGCGCGTCGCCTCTGGGCGCGCATCATGCGCGACCGCTTCAGGGCCCGCGACCCGCGGTCCCTGATGCTGCGCTTCCACGCCCAGACGGCCGGCAGCATGCTCACGGCCCAGCAGCCGGAGAACAACATCGTGAGGGTGGCGGTGCAAGCGCTGGCCGCCGTGCTGGGCGGCTGCCAGTCGCTGCACACGAACTCGATGGATGAGGCGCTGGCGCTGCCGACCGAGCGCGCCGTCCGCATCGCGCTGCGGACTCAGCAGATCCTGGCCTACGAGTCCGGCGTCGCCGACACCGCCGATCCGCTGGGGGGGGCGTTCGTCGTTGAGCGGCTGACGCGCGACATCGAGGAGGCGGCGGAGGCGTACATCCGGAAGATCGACGACCTGGGTGGCTCGGTGGCGGCGGTCGCTTTCATGCAGCGCGAGATCCAGGACGCGGCGTACCGCTATCAGCGCGAGGTCGAGGACAAGGCGCGCATCGTCGTCGGCGTCAACGAGTTCGTCACCGAGGACCCGCCGCCGGCGAACCTGTTCCAACTCCACGCCGGCATCGGCGAGGCCCTCGCCCAGCGGGTCGCCCGCTTCCGGGCGGGCCGCGCCGGCGACGCGGCCCTGCGGGCGCTCGANGCCCTCGAGCGCNGCGCGCGGGCGGNGNCCAACCTCGTGCCGCTCATCGTCGACGCCGTCGAGGCGTCGGTCACGCTGGGCGAGATCTGCGAGCGGCTGCGTGGCGTCTTCGGGACCCACCAGCCCTCGGTCACGTTCTGATGGGGCGCGCGCCGGCGCGGCTGGTTGTCGCCCTGCTCGCCGGTGGCCTCGCTCTCGCGGCTCCGGCGGCGGCGGGACTGGCCGATCGGGTCGGCGCGACCTTCGTTCTCATGGCCGCCGATTTCGTCAAGGCCGCCCACCCGCTGGAAGGCCTGGTGGTTTCCGTCGACGGCGACCTGATCTACACCGATTTGGGCGAAGCCGCGGGCGCCCAGGCGGGCCAGGAACTGACGGTCTTCCGCACGGGCGAGCCCTTCCATCACCTGTTCACGGGCAAGATGCTCGGCCATTACGAGGATGTTCTCGGCTGGGTGCAGATCCGGCGCGTCGACAAGGAGTTCTCGGAAGGCGTGTTCATCCCGCTCCGCGACCGGCCCCGGCCGCAGGTCGCCGACGGCGTGCGCATCAGCCGCGGGCGGATCCGGATCGCCATCACGCCCGTCCTCGACCTCACGAACGGCACCGCCGACGTCCGTCGCGTTCCCTACCTCATCGCCAGCGTCCTCGAGCGGTCGAAGCGCTTCCAGGTGGTCGACCCCCTTGCCGTGAGCGACATGTTCGCCAACGGCACCGTGAGCATCGAGCAGGTGCTCGCGCGCCCGGAGCGGGCGATCCGTGTCGCCCGGAACCTGGAGGTCTCCGGCTGGCTGGTGCCCGTGCTCCTCGAGCGCCGCGGCGTGATCTATCTGGACACCACCTGGATCTCGGCGGTGACCGGGATGGCGCTCTTGTCCCGGCGCCTGCCGCTCCTCAGCGGAGGGGTCGCCGAGGAGCAACGGTTCCCCTGGGAGCCGCGGCCGGAGGATTGAGGGTGTGCTATGGTAAGGCCCCCATGGTGACCGGGCGGCTCATCCTGCTGGTTGTGCTCGCCCTCGCGGCCACCGGATGCGCCACGATGCGTGAGTTCGCGGGCATGCCGGGGCCGGGCGAGCCTTCCGTCACCCTCAAGTCCGCCGAGACCCGCTGGCTGCTCATCAAGAATCCGCGCTTCGGCGACGTGCCGAGCGAGCCGGAGTTCGTCTGGGTCGAGGAGGACAAGGTCCCCACCACCTTCAAGACGGTGTTCCTGGGCAAGCGAGCGATCATCGCGCCGCCGGAGATCGTCGCCAAGTATGGCCTCCCACCGGGGGGCGGCAAGATCAGCCCGCGTCAGGGCGTGCCGTATCAGCCTCCTGCCGAGGCTGCGCGCGCCGAGGCGAGCGCGGCGGCGGCGCCGGGCGCGCGCACGGGGGAGACGCGCGCGACGACTGCGGCCGTGCCCGAGTCCAAGCGCGGCTACGTCGTCTACGTCGACACGACTCGCATCGTCATCGACCTCACCAGGACCGACGGCGTGCGGGCCGGCAGCCTCATCAGCCTCCGGCGGGACCGCATCCCCGTCGTCCACCCGGTGACCGGCGAAGTCCTCGGCGAGCTCGACGAGGAGGTGGCAACGGCGCGGGTCACCGAGATGCGGGAGAGGTTCTCCGTGGCCGAGATCCAAACGGTGGCGCCGGGCTCCCAGATCCAGGTCCGGGACCGAGTCGTCCTCAAGTAGCACCTCGCGCGTGCCGACGCCCATCCTCGAGCAGGTCCTCAAGGAGCGCGTCGCTGCGCTCGTGGGCGAGGCCCTCCGGACTGTCGAGGTGGAGATCCGTCGCCAGCTCGATTCGTCCGTCGCGCTGATCCAGGAGATGGGCGGCTACATCGCGGGTGCCGGCGGCAAGCGTCTGCGGCCGATGCTCCTGCTGCTGGCGGCGCGCCTGGCGGGCTACCGCGGCCCCCGGTCGGTGCGGCTGGCCTGCGTCGTGGAGCTGCTCCACACGGCGACGTTGATTCACGACGACGTCGTGGACCAGGCGCCGCTCCGGCGCGGGCGGCCGTCGGCCAACGCCCAGTGGGGCGACGACGCCTCCGTCCTCGTCGGCGATCACCTCTACTCGAAATCCTTCGCCATGCTCGTGCGCGACAACGACCGCGGCGTCATGGAAACGCTGGCCCGCGCCACGGTGTCGATGACCGAGGCGGAAGTGTTCCAGCTGGAGCGCAAGCGGAGCGGGGTGACGACGGAGGCGGACTACCTCGCATCATCACCCAGAAGACAGCCTCCTTCATCTCGGCGTGCTGCCGCATCGGCGCGCTGCTGGGCGGGATCCCCGCCGCCCAGGTGGAGGCGCTGACGCGCTACGGCCTCGACGTCGGCGT
>JGI25382J43887_10000236_pt1 | contig 16266 bp, 13 predicted proteins | sample GraSoi013_1_40cm_3_FD_43887 | JGI IMG/M metagenome (IMG submission 43887) | reverse complement strand
GGGCGAGGCGGGGCCTGCCTGTTGTACCTCGGACCGGTATGCGTTCGATCAGTCCCCTCTTTTCTAGTTCCTGAGCGTGTTTGTGAACCGCCATTTTTGAGATTCGTAAGTGTTCGGCGAGAGTTTGGAGATCTGACTGGCCTTCGCGTTTGAGAATTAATAGGATTTCGCGCTTGGTAGATCCGAAGGTTGGGTTGCCTGCCGGTGGATCTAGGAGTGGAATGCTCATTGCGTGATGTTTGGTCTTAAGAGTATTTCAACTTACGGGTTTACAAAGTTGCGAAAGTCTTGGGTATCCTGACTCATGCGACACGAGGACAGGTCGCTGAGACCTCAGCTGCTNGAANGGACGCGTCGAGGAGGAAGACCGAGGGCGTAGGTTTCGAAAGCACCATGGAGATTAGGAAGATGAGGGATGGCGCCACAGACGTTGAAATGGCGTAGGGTCAAGCCGTTCTCCGATAGAGTCGGAGTGCCTCGGTCAGCCGCCGAATCGCTTGAGGCACGTAAGGCTCGCACTGAAACATGATGTGTTGCACGTTGAGTTCTGCGTACCCGCGCATTGCTGCTGCGATCTCCTCCGTCGAGCCTGTCAGTGGATTGTCGAAGAATTTGGGTTTCTTTGTTTGGAGGTCAGGGAACCAGAGGCCGATGAACGCTGTGACTCCAAGCGTTTTCGGATCGCGCCCGGTTTTGCGGCACGCGTCTTCGATTTTGGCGAAGGGCTCGGCTATTGTTTCCGGCTTGCCCATGTACCCCGTGTTCCAGAGATCCGCGTATTTTGCGGTGAGCTTGAGCATGCGTGGACTTTTTTGTTCGCATCCCACCATCAGCGGCGGTCCTTCGGGCCGCGGGCCGCGGGGTGCGATCTCGCAGTTTCGCGCTTGATAATACTGTCCCGAGAAATCGACGTGGCCGTCGCGGAGTAACGGTTTGATTATCTGCAAGGCTTCCTCTAAGCGGCCTACCCGATGGTCGAAGGGCAATCCGAGTGCCTGATACTCCGGTTCGTTCCATCCGGCCCCGATACCTAGTATCAAGCGGCCATGGCTTACCTCGTCAACGGTGGTGGCCATTTTCGCTAGGATCGCGGGATTGCGGAAGGAATTGCATGTGACGAGAGTGCCGATCTCGACGCGGTGTGTTGCTTCGGCGAGCGCCGCCAGCATGGTCCAGCACTCCCAGATCCCGCGGGTCGGCTCCCCTGGATTCCGGTAGAGGAAATGGTCAGGTAGCCAGATACTGTCGAAACCGTCCTTCTCGGCCTGTTGCGCGACGGCGCGGATCGTATCATAGGAACGGCTCTGGTACGTTTCACGGTCGTTCGCAATGAAGACCAACAGCCCAATCTTCACGGTTCTTTCCTCAGGACAATTGCCGATCAGCGTACTAATAGAAACTCATCGGTCGGTTTCTTCATAATACTCGTCTGGAGCTTTATTCCCGAATGACTGCACATTCAAGCGTCCTCGGTAGGCCGAGAAATAGATGTCTACTCTTTCGAAGCGCTGGATTCAACCATAGCTCTGTTGAACCATTGCAATGCTTCGAGGTATTTTCTCTGGAGCTCTTCCTTTCCTCTGACAAAACAGAGATTTTCCAGCTTCTTGACGATTTCCGGAGGCAGTTCGTGGTTAATGTATCGCATTCTAAAATCGTAGTGAGGTGAATAGTATTTGATTCGAAGAACCTCAACGAGAGAGGCGATCACCATCGTTCGGTAGTATTCTAGTGCTTCGAGACTGTTTCCTCTGTTCATTTCTTTCTGAACGAAGTTGTTGAAGATTTCAAACCTCTCCTTCAGCACGCCCAATCTCTGTTCCACCCTTTCGTCGAGTCCGTGTTTGTCCAGTCTGGGCGCTTCGATCATACCTGTCTTATTGAGGTGGAAGATTGCTCTTCCGTGTATTTCCGGTTCTAGGAACTTCTGCGGGCTAGACTCCGTCAGTATTGCAAGGTCGACTAGGAGATACTCGCTCGCTCCGCTGAGCCTGTAGAAGGCTTGAGATACGCCGGGCCAAGAGTTCTGGCTTACAACGTATTTTGCTTGATCGGAGACACCGACTCGAGGGCCTTTTCGACGGCGAGAAAAGCATCCGCGACCTTCGAGTCGTTAACTAACAAATAGGCGTCAATGTCGGACCATTCATCAGCTCGTCCGAAGGACGCTGCTCCTCCTTCCCAGAATGCATGAACATAGTCCAAGGGTTTCAATGTCTTGATGACGGATTCGATGATCTCTAGCCTTCCGACAGAAGACTTTCCATTTCTCAACTTTGCTAGTCTGGAGACTCTCGAGCTTTGATGAACAGTTTTGACGCGCCCGCTTTTACACGTAGCCTGGGCGGCCGTGGGATAGGCTGAGAGGGAGCCGAGAGAGAAGACGACGAGGCTCGCGGATAGGAGCACGAGGACGCCGGTTTTGCCCTTGTTTGTTCTGGTCAGAAACATTCACCTCCCACATGCCATAGCGATAGTAGGTTATGTCTGCGCTTGAATGTTATTTAACGCTATCTTGATAGTAGGTTAATCCGTTCTCTCCTGGAACATATGGGCTGATAATGGTCGTTTTCCTGTCGCGCGAATCTCAGGCCACGAAAGGCGCGGCACGCGAAAAAATAGACCACCCACGGGGGGGTGACTAGAAAAACAATACTTAGACAAACGTTAGCGAAAAGAAAATCTACAAAAGAAAAATAGGTACAGAAAGAGAACCTCGCAAGAGGGGTCCGTTGACTCGGCTTCTCTTCAGCTTCTTCAATACGACCTGCTAGCGGTGGGAGACTTCGATCTCTAAGACCATCATGAGTTCTTGGAGTTTCAAGGGCACACCGTCCTTTCCGTTCCAGGTTTCGTAAGCGNNGAGGACTTCTCGTACAAACTCTGGTAGTAGTCTGATGTAGTCGAACATTTCCGTAGCAACTAGGAATGCGGGTAGGACTCTTTAGAGGGGTAAGTTCGCCGAAAGTAATCTCGCTGGAACCACAAGTCACGTGGCGGCTTGAATCTGGTCACCAAGTTTTTGCTGTGCCTTTGAACCTCCAAGAAGTTCTTTCTCGGTAGTGTCAAATGTGAGATTCAATACGTGTTCGGAGGGTCGTTGCTAACTGAACTCTGATCTTTCGCACGGGTGACTTTTGCGGTTAAGATGAGTGAGCTGATCATCAAGAGTGCGGAGAGCAGGAATGGTGCGCCTGGAAGATTGACGGGGGCTTGGCTGCTAATGAAGAATGCGAATACTAGAGTGAAAAGCGTGGGTCCGATGACACCGGTGAGGCCCAAGAGGCTGCCGTTGATGCCTTGGAGTTGTCCTTGTTCAGATGGGCCCACCCGCCGAGTCATCAGGCCTTGCAATGCGGGCTGGACGAATCCGATTGGGGCGTAGAAGATTATTGCGATCATGAATAGGAGGCTGTTCGGTGCGAGGCCCCAGGTCANGAATCCTACCGTTCCTGAGATTATTCCGATGAGCAGGGCGGTTCGTTCGCCGAACCGNGTGACGACCCGCCGGACGAGGAGTCCTTGAACTATGATGTTGGATGCACCTACTAGGGCGAGTGCTGCTCCGACTGTTGCATACCCCCAGCCGTATCTGTAGGCAGCGTAGAGTACGTAGATGCTGGGTAGGACTTGGAAGGCGAGGAAGTTAAGGAAGTTGATTGTAACAAAGCCCGCGAGCCCCTTTCGGCCCCGGATCATGGATAGAGAGCCGATAGGGTTGGCTCTTCGAAGCGAGACCGGACGTCTATGCTCGAGAGGAAGAGACTCCGGCAGCACAATCAGTCCGTATGCAGCACTTGCCAGCGAGAGTGCTGCTGCACCCCAGAATGGGAATCGCGGGCCTATTCCCGCCAATAGTCCTCCGACGAGCGGTCCGATGATGAATCCTACTCCAAAGATCGAGCCTATCATGCCGTAGGCGCCGGCCCGTTTCTCGCCGGGGGTAGTGTCGGCCACGTAGGCGAAGCTGACAGTGAAGCTTGCACTAGTGATTCCGCTGACAACTCGTCCGATGAAGAGCCAGGTTAGGTTGGGGGCGAGGGCCATTATGATGTAGTCTATGCCGAGGCCGAATGCCGAGAGGATGAGGACGGGTCGTCGACCGTACCGGTCGGATAATGCGCCTAGCAATGGAGCGAATAGGAATTGCATCAGAGCCCAGGTTGTACCGAAGAGGCCGAAGACTTCGGCGCCTTGAGCTGTGTTTCCTCCTACGAAGCCGACTACCAGACCAGGGAGTACGGGAATTATGATCCCGAATCCGATGGTATCAAAGAGGACTGTGGCGAATATGAATACCAGTGCAGCCCTACTGGCTTGAGACCTAGGTGCCGTTTGCGCTGGGAGAGGTTCTTGGATTTGATCGGTCAAATTGTGGGCACGAGCGTTGGAGTGAAGTTGAACCAAGACTCTTACTTATTCTCGAAGTAGACGCAGTAGTTCAGTTCATGACGAATGATGTAAACTGTCTTTTCACAAAAAAAGGGGCAACTTCGCACGAGGTCTAGCCCTCTGATAAAGACCCGCTAATTGTGAACCGGTTGCACCGAATAGCTTTTCTGAAAATTCCTAATTCCCACCTTGCGGAAAGAGCATGTTGGCTCGACTTGACAAGTATACCCTTCAGACACTGGGGTTCGCGCTCGTTGTCTTAGGAATCTTTCTGTTTATGCTCGGTCTTATTGGTGGCCCTACCGGAACAGGCCCGTCTTGTCCGCTCAACGGTTGCCCCCCTGGTCCATTGCCATGGTATTGGTGGCTGCCCGCGGCCTCGTTCTTTTCTGGCATCACTCTCATCATTATAGGAATCATTTTGCTTGTCGTCGCTCAAAGGATGAAACCAAAGCAGGCCTAGCTCAACGGGACAGAGGTTCGCTCATTCGTCTCGCAATCGACTCGCCTTGTTAACTTGAATGAGATTGGATCATCCCTGAAAAATCGGGCGATCTATTTTTCTTGACTATGATAGCTCTGGATAGATACATCTACCACTAAACCGGAACTCTTTTATTTTATGTTATAATCGCTCGTTTTTGGGAAAATTAGGATTTGCTGGCTACTATTCTGATCGGGATGATGATCGTGACGTCTCCGTTGAGCGCTGCATCCACCTCGCAGGTCATTCATTTCAGCGGTCTGATTGCTCCCGCCGCTTGGGGTGCTCCCTTTCAACCGCCAGGTTCCCCGCCCCCTCCGGGACCCGGACCGTTCCCGCCACCACCTCTACTAGTGGTTCTGCTACCAACAGACGGACAAACCATGACGGGCCAAGGCTCGGTTCAACACGGAGTCTTCGTCACGTTGCTGGTCCTCATGAGCGACCCAGTAACCCAGATGCCCATTCTCAGCTTCGTCGGCAACTCTACGGCGGCAAGCTTCCAGGTGGACCCTAGACTGACCACGGCCTCTCTGAGCGCCACCGTACAAGGAATTGACCTCGTTTCATTCAGTCCGAAGACGGTCACGATAACTGTCTCATGGACGGCAACAGACCCACTCACTGGAATGCTCAACCCTATAGTTCGCACGACCATGGAGAGTCGGGTCCAGTTCAACGGTTTCTCACTCTTCCTCCACGTTTCCAGCCAGATGAGGCTCGCAATCGCCTCCGGAACGCTGACAGTCGTGGGAGGACCGACGGTCTCACTGCCACCAGCCCCCTCAGCTATTGCAAGGGCAGACGTTGGAACCATCACCCGGACACCACTCGTCTAACTCCCTTTTTTTTCGGAGCCCCTTGTCTCAGTAGAGGGAGATCTGTTTACTTGGAAAGGGAGAAGTCTGCGGGTCATAGCCCCTTCGAGACGCCAGCGATCTAGAGCAATGCTCAAGCCCCCTAGTCGTGAGCCTTCGAAGAACTCTGACTAGATGGCGACTAGATTTTTTTCCGTCCTTTTCAACAGGACAGCGTTGGTCGCGACGATTATCGAGGATGCGCTCATGAGTAGGGCGGAAATCTCGGGTCGGAGGATTATTCCCAAGTTGGGGTAGAGGATGCCGGCTGCGATGGGGATTGCGAGGATGTTGTAGAAAGAAGCCCAGAAGAGGTTCTGTTTCATCTTCGTGACAGTTGCCTTGCTCAGCCTGATCGCACGCAGGACGTCTGAAGGGTCTGATTTCATCAAGACTACTTTTGCCGTCTCTATCGCCACGTCTGTTCCAGCGCCGATTGCGATCCCGACATCAGCTTGAGCCAGAGCCGGCGCATCATTCACGCCATCGCCTACCATCGCGACAAATTTTCCTTCATCTTGCAGCTTCTTGACGAATGCTGCCTTGTCTTGTGGGAGGACGTCCGCGAATACCCGTTTGATCCCAACGGTTCTCGCGACCGCCTCGGCGGTTGTTCGGTTATCCCCTGTAATCATGGCTGTCTCAATCCCAAGCTGGTTCAGCCGTGACACCGCCACTTTGGCTGTCGGCTTCACAGTATCAGCCGCTCCAATAGCCGCTACTGCTCCACCATCAACGGCCAGAACCATAATCGTCTCGCCCCTCTCGACAGACTGACTTATCCTTTCCTGCAAGGGACCCGTATCAATACCGCTCTGTTTCATCAGCTTCACAGTTCCCACCAAGACTTCTCTCCCTTCGATGCTTGCTCTGACTCCCAGACCCGACAAGTTTTCGAACCGCTCAATCCTTNCCGGTACCTTCAGCCCCTTCCTCTTCACCTCCTCAAGCACAGCGTTGCTTAACGGGTGGTTGGAGTCAGCTTCAGCCCCGCCAACGAGTGTTAGAGCCTCGTCCTCGTTCCAGCCTTGAACAGTGGCGATTTCCGAGATTCTCGGTTTCCCCTCTGTCAGCGTTCCCGTCTTATCGAAAACTACTGCTTGGATCTTTGAGACTTGTTCTAGTGTCGGAGCGTCTTTGATCAGAATGTTGTGTTTCGCGCCGAGACCGGTTCCGACGGCAACTGCGGTGGGTGTTGCGAGGCCCAGAGCGTCAGGACAAGCTATCACTATAGCGGAGATCGCAAAGGTCAGGGCGAAGAGTACTGGCTGGCGAGCAACGGCAAACCAGACCAGAAACGTAACCAGACCCGCACCGATCGCCAGCACAACAAGATACTGAGCAAACCTATCAGCCAGCCTCTGACCAGGCGCTTTAGAGTTTTGAGCGGCTTCGACTAGTTTTACTATCTGCGCGAGGGCTGTCTCCTCGCCAACTTTGGATGCCGCGAACCTGACGGACCCGGATTGGTTGATGGATCCGCCTATGACACCATCCCCCTTCTTTTTCTCAACCGGAAGGGATTCACCTGTTACCAGGGATTCGTCGATCGCCGTCTCACCATCAACTATCGTCCCGTCGACAGGCACTCGGTCCCCGGGTTTCAGAACTATGATGTCGCCAACTTGCAACTCTGAAGTTGAAACGAGAGTCTCTTTCCCGTCCTGGAGGACTCTAGCTTGAGCGGGAACCAGTTGGAGCAAGGCCTGCAAGGCGTCGGTTGTGCCGCGCCGAGATCTCATCTCCATCCAGTGACCGAAAAGGACGAAAGTAACGAGTAGCGCGGCTGCCTCGTAATAGGAATCGGAGCTCTGCAGAATCGTGAGAAGAACGCTGAAGCTGTAAGCAGCCGTAATGCCCACAGCGATGAGAACTGACATGTTCAATGTTTGATTTTGAAGAGCCTTGACGCTTGAATAGAGGAAAATCCAGCCAGAATAGAAGAACACAGGAGTTGTTAGTAGGAAGAGAATCCAGGGAACCGGTATAGGGGCCGGGGGTTGAAAACCGAAGACGAGTTTTCCGAGAGGCGAGTATAGGATTATCGGGAATGATAGTATCAGTGCGAAGAAGAATTTTTGGCGAATATCCAGCTCCATCAGCCTCGCCATTTCTCGGCCCGCAACACCAGTATGCTCCATCCCCATCGTCATGGTCATGCTCATCTTGAATTTCTCCCAGCGAGACATCTTGGAAGGAGACGTCATATTGTGCTCGTGATCATCCATTCCTCCTTCTGACTTGGCGACCGGGACTAGTCTCATCCCACATATTGGGCAAGTTCCAGGAGAGGTGGATCTGATCTCTGGATGCATAGGACAGGTGTAGGTCGTAATGTCAGCGTTCATGTGGTGATGATCGGGGTGATCTTCGTGTTTCTCGGCGCCAGTCATCCTACGTCAACTCCAGAAGTCGCCCTCGTAACTTTCTCGTTTGCCTCATAAGTCGGACGGTTTTGCCTGAGAGTACCTTGACCCTGAAGATTGCTAGCCACCAAGCTGACCGCTGAAAATCCCAAGCTGCGCGGAAACTCCGTGGAGCTTTTGGCCGCCCGCAAGGGACGCCTCGAGCCCCGTCCACTGCCATGGTATTGGTGGGTGCGCACTGCCTCATCCTTTCTGATATCGCTCTCGTCATCATCGGAATCATTTTTGTTTGTCGTCGCTCGAAGGATGAAACCAGAGCAGGCATTGAAGGAATAGCGGACCTACTCTTAACGTACTTAGTCACGAGGGTTTATTCCGCCGATCCGTTAGATTAGTGGCATGTTGAGGTCCCGTCCGCTCAAACGAGCCTTTGAGGATCTTCGACCGTATTTTTGGCCAATCCTGGCTCTACTCGTAATATCGCTGCTAGCAGTGCCGATAGCGCTGATCTTTCCACTGCCGATCAAGCTCTTGGTTGACAGTGTACTCGGGTCTCAGCCTCTGCCAGGATATCTCACAATATTCGTAGGATCACAAGTCTCCAAGAGTCTTGCTATTTCCCTGGCGATAAGCATACTTCTCGGAGCCGCAGTCATGACCTATCTCCAGAACCTGGTGAATGTCTGGTACAGCAACAAGGTCGGAAACCGGATGACGCTCGACGTGCGAGCCCGGCTATTTCGCCAGATGCAGCGTCTTTCGATCGCGTACCATGATACTATGGGGGCCTCAGACTCAGCGTATCGTACTCTGAACGACGCCCCGATGCTACGATCGTTCGGAATTGACAACATAATTCCCCTTGCCACGTCCATCCTTACTCTTGCCGCAATGATTCTTGTCATGGTCTACTTGGACTGGCAGCTTGCTCTGATCGCGCTGCTCGTCTCTCCTCTGATGTTCCTTCTGACCTTGGCATTCCGGCCGCGGATTCGCGCCGGATGGCGGAAGTATAGGGCTTCTGAGAGCGNGGCTATGGAGGTGGCTCAAGAGAGCCTAAGCGCTTCCAGACTTGTAAAATCATATGGCCAGGAGGAACGGAAGAACCAGCAGCTAGTCTCTCACTACAGTGCGAGCTTGTCTGCGCAGCTAAAGGTCCAGGTGGACAGCGCGTTTTACAGCCTCCTCGTAGGCGTTGTGACAGCTGCCGGTCTGGCCGCTGTGCTCTACATAGGCATCGGCCATGTTCAAGCAGGCATACTAACCCTTGGAAGTCTTCTAGTCGTCAACTACTACGTGACACAGCTCTACACTCCTTTGAGGAACGTTGGAGCGTCAATACTCGATATTCAGATGTCGTTGACCGGAGTAGAAAGATATCGTGCAGTACTCGACGAGAANCCTGACGTACCCGAATCACCGAACGCGCTCTCCCTCGCGAGAGCTAAAGGCCAGATCACTTTTCGGAAAGTATCGTTCGAGTACACAAAAGATCATCCAGTACTCCAAGANGTATCTTTCTCGTTGCCCTCGGGCAGCTGTCTCGGCGTGGTCGGACCAACCGGTTCAGGCAAGACCACACTCTCAACCCTCATGCTACGCCTCTTCGACCCCACCGAGGGATCGATCATTCTGGACGATATCGATCTGAGAGATTACAAGCTGGCCGATCTCCGAAACCAGTATGCAGTGGTACACCAGGAGACTGTACTCTTCTCAACGACCGTAGCTGAGAACATTCGCTTCGCCCGACCCAACGCGACCATCGACGAGGTTATTGCAGCAGCAACCACCGCGAAAGCTCACGACTTCATCACAAGTCTACCGAATGGATACGACACGTTAGTCGGTGAGCGAGGAATGAAGCTGTCTGGCGGAGAGCGTCAGCGCATATCACTAGCCCGCGCATTTCTCAAGAACGCGCCCATTCTCATACTCGATGAGCCTACCAGTTCACTGGATGTTCATACCGAATCTGCCATCCTCGACACAATTCAAGAGCTGATGAAGGATAGGACCACCCTGATGATCGCCCATCGTCCGAGTACTCTGAGGAACTGTAGCATGATTCTGATGATCGAAAATGGCAGAGTGACCCGAATGACCACTGAAGTCGAGTCGATAATCTCTGGCATGCAAGCGACAGCTGTGCAGACATGAGGATGCCCGGCGGTGGGGCCGACAGTCGGTCTAATCGGCCACATGTGTCCGTGCTTGTGGGGGTCTTGCATCCCTCGACCTAATGGGAGATTTGAGAATCCCATTTTTTCTGGATGATATCACGAACTGAAATGGACCGGCGGCCTTGTGTTGCTCTTTGGCTAATGCTTCTTAGAGGCTAGTCAGAAGCGGTCATCAGATAGTTTCCGTATCCTATCAGCCAGATGATGAGGGGATAGATTATCATGCTCTCCCACCCTCCGAGTCCAGGAGAACCATGTGGGAACTCAAGACGCTGACGACGACTTTTGCCGACACTTTCTTCCAGGCGAACATTATACCGGTCCCTTCGAGCTCCACCTCGAATCTCCCCCCGGGCTACCAAGGCGAGCACTAGCAATAGGCGGTATGCCATTAGATGTGTTGAGGACACTTTGAGCGAAGGCTTCCGTCAGGGTTCTCAGTTCCCATTGTTCCATTTCGCCTGTATCTATGCGATGTTGGTTCCCCAAAACCCTCGTTCTGGTCTTCTTCTCGGAGAACGCTCGTGGGTCGAGTCCGCGCCCTCGGATGAACGCCTCAATGAGTTGCCGGTCTGCTAATTTCGGTTTTGGAGCAACGTTTAGATCTGCTTTGCGATATAACTTTCGGGAGAACTCCACCCTTTGCTTCTAACGTCGTTTTTAGAGCGGGTTGACGAGCTATTCTGATATTCAATGGAGTCCTTCTAACCGGCATTTTGTTCGGTTACCCACCGGAACGTTTAGCCAACTGGTCACTCGGGTCAAAGCGGTAAGGAGTGTCGCCAAAAGCTGAGGAATTGTCGAGGCCAAAAGAAATCCCTCGATTCCTTGAGAAGGAAGCTGTCTTGAAGCCCTCTCCATTAGTGTTCGTATGTGTACCCGCTGTTGATATTTCTCAGTTATCACGCATCATTCAAATGATTCCGAGGATATGGAAGTTTCGTCGCTCAATTTTGATCATGCTGACGGTTATCCTATTCTCGCTGGTGGTCTCCGTGCCGCAAGCTGTTCGCGCTGCACCTTCATTAGGATTAGACGGAGTAATGTGCTGTGGGACATCACTCACAACAAACAACCCCAATGATGTCATAGTCGTGATTATTGAGTGCGGGTACATATCGTGCAGTGATAACGTGTCTTCCGTTACCGATAACAGCGGCCTAGACTATGCTCTCCGCGCATCCTTTGCCCCTAATGATAGACTGTGGGAATACTACGCTATCGCTCCCAGTACCCTTTCATCGGACAATATCACCGTTCGAGTTTCAGGTCAGCGATTCTTCGAGTTTATGGCTTTTGCAGTTAAAGGCGTGAACATCGCAACCGTATTCGACGCCAGCCCTTCATTGCCCGCGACAGTGGGTTGCGCAGGTCCTGGCCCTAATGACTGTACCGTCTCAACGGAAACATCAACGCTGGACTTTGTCATAGCGAGTACGGCGATAAACGATGCAGAGGGCTGCACCGCATCAACTGGTTTCACCGAGGTAACTCAAATGGGAGGCGCTCTGGACGTCGATTATCAAATAGTCGACACATTGGGAAGCAAGACCTATTTCACCTGCAGTGGGACCGATCCAACAGCAATTGTAATGGACGGCCTAGTTTCATCGGACTCCCGGCCTCACACGCCAATTTTCATAGATGGGAACGACGGGTTCACCACTGACAACGGCGTCACAGGCGGAACTGGGACCAGTGACGATCCATACGTGATAAGCGACTGGACAATTCAGGCCCAGGACTACGGGATTGAGATAGCTAACACAACGGCATATTTCACCATCATCAATGTTACCATATCAGGCAGTGGCGATGGCATCGTACTCTCGTCCACGCAAAACGGCGTTGTCCAGAACTCGCTTGTTTCAGTATCTCGCGATAGTATTCGCATCAGTAATTCCGAGGACTTCCAAGTTGCAAGTAACTATATCTATTCTGGGAATGGGCACGGGATCTTTCTCTACCAATCGTCTAGCTTCGACGTCAGCTATAACACTCTGGGGGGTGGCCCCTTTGCTATCACCGGTTCTTATTTGAGCGGCGCCAGCATAGTTGGAAACAAGGGTGGAGCGGAAGAGGGGATCAACCTGGACCATCTTTCTGCTGTCTCGATCANCCAGAACAGTATTCAGGCGCACACCCCGATCTCTGTCTACAGTTGCGGCGATTTGACGATTGACAGTAACACTGTGAGTTCGCCAGACACGGGAATAGCGGTCTCGAACTGCAATAATGTTCTCGTATCGAACAATAATCCAAATCTTGGCGGAACCGGCTCAAATGGCGGCGTGGTGGGTATTGGGGTAGATGGATCTGACGGCATAAACATCACATCGAACACAGTATCCTACAACATAGGGGGTGGAATCCGCTTAACGAACTCTGCTAGAGGAAACGTGATCACCAACAACGCAATCAGCGATAATCAGTGCGGAATCCAAACGGACTCGTCATCAAGTGTCGACCAGAACCATGTCGCCAACAACACCTTTGCAGGAAATACTCAAGACTATTGCAGCTTGTAATGCTGAATCATCTAGCTGCGCATGTCGTCCAGATTCGATCAAACCAGTCTCGCACAGTCCCCACACAATTATGCTAATTATCGCAACATACTCGAAATTCTTCCGGGGATTCGTCAGGGAACAGGTCCTTTACGTAGGCGGCCCTTGGAGCGGACTGGTGCGACTAGCTAACTGTGGAATTGTTCTCTGGGCTGGCAAGTCGGCGGCGATAGTCTAGACTTCTTCTTTGTCACGAGGCGGACTAGCGATTTCGGTCGTTCTCTCAAGGAGCTTGGAAGGGTAATCGGATTGAGAAAGGCATCCGAACTGGCCCAGAATGAGAGAGCGGAAAAAACTCTCTTAGCCATCAAGGAGTGCAAGAGTTACTTGGAAGATGTGGAGAAGGAACTCAGCCGGATGTCAAAGAAATTCTCGAATAAGGAGATCGGTCAAGGTGTGGGATTCGCAGTAACTGGAATTCATGAAGCTCTAACCTATCTCGCCATAGTTAAGAGGGTAATCGAGAAAACGGAGCGCATAGTCGCCAAAAAACACATTGTTTCTGACAAAGAGACCGACTACTCACCCCGAGACCCTTAGACCTTCAGTAAGCACCCGTACTTCTGATTCACTTTTGCCGCAAAAGGGAGTTAGCGCTAGGCTGACTTCTCAGTTGTTTCTCTATACCGTTCTCTTCTAGCGGCCGCTCGAATCTCCCCCGGGCTANTATACCGCGAGGTCGAGCATACCATGCCGGTCTGGCCTACTCAGCAACGCTGCCAAATCCAACTTGAAGGAGGATCGAGTAGTGGTGACCAGAAGGCTGAGTTACCGTAAACGTGAAGATGTTGCCGCGTCCCGTGACGACTTTTATCGTGTATTGGTATCCGCTCGTGAAGGTGAATGCTGAACCATGGAGAGTGCACTGTGCACAACTCGAACCGATACTGAATGTCGTTGTCATCAGGCTATTCGGGGCTACGGACGGACCGTTCCAGTTTGTGAGCGAGTATTCGTTACCGCCTGAGTCTGCGACGTAGTAAGCTCTTAGGATTGCAGTTCCGTTGCCATCGTTAAACAGATCGACATTTACCTGCGTAGAGTTTTGGAATACGGTGGAAGTCGAGTTGATATTTTCTGTGTAAATCGCTGCCCTCGCAGGGGTGGACGGGGAGGTTGGCGGAATGCTGAGCGCTCCAGTTGCCAAGACGATTGCCCCTACCGCGATTGCGCCAACGAGTATTGCAATTACCTTCGTATTCATTTTCCAGGCTTCTCTGGCTCATGAGCATGACATATTCAATCGTCTTGTAACTGGCCACTCCTACGCGGTCCATCAAGCGCGCTCAAGGCTCACGTTACACAAAGAACCCTCGCCCAGAGTCTTCTGATGGAGCATATCTAGAGTCGGTCTATCGCGAAAAGAATGCTTCTTCAATGCGAGCTGATCCTTCGCAGTTTCTTGAGTTCGTCTCTCTTCGGATAATCTTCCTCGCAGAGCCAGAACGTCGCGAAGGTCGATTCTTCGCTCTGAATTATTCGAGTGCCTGGCTCTCCACACCACACACAGTTTCGCTCGCCTATCATCTTCATTCCATACTACCTGATAATGGAGATAGGTGACAAAGGCTCTCTGTCACCCTCGACCTGGACTCCTCTGTCCAGAATCGACGGTGACGAGATCTTTCTCTTATCTTTTCGAAAGAACGGGGTTGGTCGGCTTTATCTAGCTAGAGATTGAACGCGCCGATAGTGATCATGCTTGGCTCGGAAGATCACGGTGAACATGTACATGACGCTTGACGGGTACGGCGAGTTCCCGACGTATCCTGGGTCCGACGTTCCGCGAAGGGAACCCAGCGAGGGATTCATCGACATGTGGATCAACCGGTATGATTCGGTGGACACGATATTGTTCGGTCGACGGTCTTACGAAGGCCACGTGGCCGTCCACTCCGAAGCGGCGAGGAAGAAGTCCGATCCAGAGTACATGTTCGAGTTCTCGCGTTTCCTGGACCGTACTCAGAAGATCGTCCTCTCTCATTACCTCAAGAAGACAGAATGGCAGAACACTAGGATCATGAAAGGAAGCCTCACGCGAATCGTCGGACGCCTGAAAAGAGAACCGGGAAAGGACATCATCGTGGACGCAGGCCCCTCGCTAGTCCACGAGTTCATCCAGCGCGGCCTTGCTGATGACTACAGAATCGCAGTATGGCCGGTCATCCTCGGACACGGGAACCATTACTGGGGTCCGATGTTCAAACAGCAGACCCTGAAGCTCCTCTCGGTCAAGACCCTCAAGAATGGCGAAGTGATGTTGCACTACGAGACGGTCCGGTAGGGGACGTTGGCGACAACCCCGATCAGGATTCCATCCTCGCACTAGGCGCGCTTTTTGCGGGAAGCTATGCGTGTCCGTATCGATGGGAGTCCTTGTCGAAAGTAGTCTTGCACGATGCCGAACAGAAGTAGAAGGTCTTGTCATCGTGTTTCGAAGTTAGCTTCGTCTTTTTCTCATCCACCATCATTCCGCATACCGGGTCTTTCTGCATCAATTCACCTCCTAGAGTTTCGGCGTAAATCTCGTAAAAAAAGGTCCGCCTATTTATGACCACATAGGGAGTTGAGTTACCGTGTCGGAGAGCACTGAAGTCATTAGGTTAACTTTCAAAACGAACTCACCGGATCAACCGAGCGTTTGGCGCTGACCGGTTGTCGCGGCCGTCTCGATCGCGTCCAGCATGCGATGGCGCGTGACCGCGTCGTCGAATGTAGGGCACAAATGNGTTCCNTCTCGATAATCGCGGGCGAAAAGCGCGTACGCTTGGGCGACGTTGGTGGAAGGGCCTTGCAGNGGCGACCACCNATACTTCTCTGGCGCGGGCAGCTCCTCGAGCGAGGACTGCGCGCCTTTGCCGCCCTGTACGGTCATCTCGAAGATCTGGGCTTGGCCGCCTGCGGCGGTGAGCTGCAGATCGCCCTCGGTGCCGTTGATCTCCCAGAGCATGTTTGTCCCGCGCGAAACGCCGCCGCGATAGTGGATCGAGAACGCGGCCCCGCCCTCGAGGAGTCCGCTGACCAACACCTGATCATTCACGTTCATCGGCTTCCTTTCGTCCGTCCCTGCGATCGTGAAGGACTTTCGGCGCATGGTCATGGTGGCCGAGAGTTCTCGGATCTCGCCGAGGCAGTGGCACAGTGCATCCGCCGCGTGGCCTAGCGCGATCGAGAGCATCGTCGCGCCATTTTTCTTGTCGTTCATGTAGGCGTTGAACGGCTCCACTGTCGGTCCCCAGCCCATTCCTGAACCGATCAACGAGGTGGAGAGCACCGCGCCGATGTAGCCTTGCTTGATGAGGTCATGTGCGTAAGCCACTGACGGTGCAGAGCGTGCCTGCAGCCCCACCACAGCGAGGACGCTTTTTTTCTTTGCCAGCGCGGCCAAGGTCTCCGCCTCTTTCAAACCGTTGCCGA
>JGI25382J43887_10000232_pt1 | contig 16344 bp, 19 predicted proteins | sample GraSoi013_1_40cm_3_FD_43887 | JGI IMG/M metagenome (IMG submission 43887) | reverse complement strand
CCCGCCTCCGTCGCGGTGAAGACGCCGCCGAGGATTCCACCGATGATGAGGACGGGCATGAACAGGGCGGGGAGGGCGACGATGAAGCTGCGCACGGCGCGCTGACGCGTTGGCCACGGCTGGCGGGGCCAGTGGTGCTTCCGCGCCATGACGTATTGCATGACCATGAGCAGCAGGCCCATCACCACGCCTGGGACGATCCCGGCGAGGAACAGCCGCCCGATGCTGAGGTCGTTGATGGCCGCGTAGATCACGAAGGCGATGCTGGGCGGGATGATCGGGCCCATGGTGGCGGCCGCGGCCACGATCGTGGCCGCATAGTTCGCGGCGTAGCCGCTCCGCTTCATGGCCGGCACCAGGACGGAGCCGAGGGCCGCAGCGTCGCCGATCTCGGAGCCCGTCATGCCCGAGAGGATCATCTCCACCACGACGACCACCTGGCTCAGGCCGCCCGCGATCCATCCCACCAGGACGTCGGCCAGATCGACCAACCGCGTCGTGATGCCGCCCACCGTCATCAGGTTGCCAGCGAGGAGAAAGAACGGGATGGCGAGAAACGGCCACGAGTCCACGGTCGCCGTCATCTTCACGTACACGACCGAGAGCGGGACCTCCATGAGATAGAGCACGACGGCGGAGGCGAGCCCCATCGCGAACGCGATGGGAACACGGAGCGCGGCCAGGCCGAAGGTGCCGCAGAAGAGGATGGCGATCAGCACCGCCTTGCTCACAGCGGATCGGTCGAGGCCGAGGCGGCCGTCGGCGTGGCGCGCGTCCGCCATCGACGCGCGGCGTTCACCGCGACGTGGACGATCATGAGGCCGCTGCTGATCCACAGGGCGCCGTCGAAGATGAAGAACGGCAGGCCCGTGGCCGGGCTGGGGCGCCGCAGGCTGTCGAGGAAGATCGGCAGGCCCATCGACAGCACGAGCAGGAGGAATCCGGCCAGCACCACATCGCCCAGGATACGAAGCGCCAGCTGTGCCGGCGCCGGCACGGCATCGTAGACNAGGTCGACGGTGATGTGACGGCTTTCCCGTGTCACCAGCACGGCGCCCCAGAAGCTCGACCANACGAGGAGCGCGCGGCCGATCTCGTCCGCCCAGGCGATCTGCAGCCACTGGTAGAGCAGGAAGCGGACGAGCACCTGGGTCAGGACCACCACCAGCATCGCGCCGAACAGGAGGATGCCGACGGTGTCCTCGACCCGGCGCACGAGGGCCGCGCAGGCCTCGGCGCGCGACGAAACGGTGAGCGGGCCGCTCACGGCCGTGGCCGCGCGCGGTGCGGTGTCACCAACCGGCCCCAGCCTGGCCGGCCTTCGAGCGTGCCGTCGCGCATCACGACGCGGCCCCGCACGATCGTGCACACCGGCTGGCCCTTCGTCCGGAATCCCTCGAACGGCGTGATCTTGCTCTTCGACTGGAAGCGATCGGCCCGGATCGTTCCGTCCCGCTCGAGATCGACGATCACGATATCGGCGTCGGATCCGACATCGAGCACGCCTTTCCTCGGGTAGAGGCCCCACGTCCTGGCAGGGGCGAGGGACGACCACCTCACGTACTGCTCGAGGGTGATCCGGCCCCGGTTCACCTCGGTGAGCAGCAACGGGACCGCCGTCTCGAGGCCTCCGAATCCGGACACGCAATCCCAGATGTCATCAGCCGTCTTCTCGGGGATGGCGTGAGGGGCGTGATCCGTGGCGAGCATGTCGATGATGCCGTCGACGAGCCCGTTCCACAACGGCTCGGCGTGTCCCGGGCCGCGAACGGGCGGATTGACGCGAAGAACGTGACCGACGCGGTGCATGTCCTCGGCGGTGAGCAAGAGATAGTGCGGGCACGTCTCCGCCGTCAGCGCGACACCCCGGCTCTTGGCGTCACGGATGATGGGCAGCGCGTCCTTGCACCCCTCGTGCGCGATGTGGAGCTGGGCGCCGGCGGCCTCCGCGAAGGCGATCGCACGCTCGACGGCGTCGACGGCACAGACGGCCGGGCGGGACTCGAGGTGGGCCAGCGGATCTCGGCGGCCGGCCGCCCGGAGACGGCCACTCCTCCGCTCGATGATCGCGGCATTCTCGGCGTGCACGGCGACACGCAGCCCGAGCGACGCGGCGATCTCGAGCCCTTCGAGCATGGCGCCGTCGTCGATGTGACCGATGGGGTTGTTGCCCATGAAGCACTTGAGTCCGATGACGCCGTGGCGGGCGAGTCCGGGCAGCTCGTCGAGATTCTGCTGACCCAGCAGGCCGTACAGGGCGTAGTCGACGTACGCGTCGCGGGCGGCGATCGCCTGCTTGACCTGCAGCCCGTCCACCGTCGAGGTCGGAGGATCGCTGTTCGGCATCTCGAGGACCATGGTGACGCCGCCGCACGCGGCGGCTGCCGTGCCACTCGTCCAGTCTTCCTTGTATTCGTAGCCGGGGGAGCGGAAGTGGACGTGGGGATCGATGACTCCGGGGAGCACGTACTTCCCGGCGGCGTCGATCGTCTCGCGAGCCTCGGGAAGCGCGTCGTCGCGTGCGATGGCCACGATCACGCCGCCATCGACGGCGATGCCGGCGCTCATGGCTCCGGTGGACGAGACGATCGTCCCGCCCCGTACCACGAGATCCACGGTCGCGAGACTCATTCAGGTGTGTCTTGGAGGGTGATCCGGACGGCGGGCGGCGTCTCGCGTGGTGCGTGATGCACGCCGGTGAGCGGACCTGGTGACATTACGGTTCCGTGGGCGCGACTCTACATGACTCGCGTGCGGCTTCACAAGCCCAGGGCGATCGGCTCCTTGACCGCGGCTTCACCCGGCCCTACGCTGAGCGTCGTGGCCCTGACGTTCCGGAAGCTCCACCCGCACTTCGTGGCCGAGGTGAGCCCGGTCGATCTCCGTCAGGTTCACGATCGGGATGCCCTCGCCCAGATCCGGGCCGGGATGGACGAATACGCGGTGCTCGTGTTCCGCGACCAGCCCTTCGCCGACGATGAACAGCTGGCGTTTGCCCAGCGACTGGACGGCCGGCTGCACTCGAAAACGGGGAGCAGCGTTCTCTACAAGAGCCGGCTGGGGAACGAAGCGCTCAGCGACATCTCGAACATCGACGAGAACGGCGACATCATCAAACACGACGATCGCCGGCGCATGTACAGCCTGGGCAATCGTCTGTGGTACACCGACGCGTCGTTCCAGGATCCCCCGGGCCGATACTCGATGCTCTCGGCCAAGGTCGTCCCACCCGTCTCCGCAGACACGGAATTCGCGGACATGCGCGCCGCGTACGACGCGCTGCCGCCCGAGATCAAGGCGCGGCTCGAGGGCCTGCGCGCGCACCACTCGATCGCCCACTCACGTCAAACACTCGGCTTCGAGTTCTCCAGCGACGAGCAGGAGGCGCTGAAGGGGGCGATCCATCCGCTCGTCCGCACGATCCCGCGCTCGCAGCGCCGCTCGCTCTACCTGGCGGCGCATGCCTCCAGGATCATCGACTGGCCGGTCCCCGAGGGACGGCTCCTCCTGCGCGATCTGACGGAGCACGCGACCCAGCGCGAGTTCGTCTACCGTCATGCCTGGCAGGTCGGCGACCTCGTGATCTGGGACAATCGCGCGACGATGCATCGAGGTCGCCCCTTCGACGACGGGAAGTACCGCCGGGAGCTGCGTCGCGTCACGACCCTCGACGTCGAGCAGCCCGCCCCGGTGACCAGCGACTCCTGACCGCCTGCCCTACCCTCCGATTCTGTCGGAAAAGATCACAGTCGGGAGGGGTCTGCTTCGAGGAGCTCGATCCCGCGCGGCCACGACGACGTCAAGCCCTTGTGACGACTGACGCGCGCGCCGACACGGCAGCTCGGCCAGAAGTTTGCAGACACGACAGTACCGAGAGAACTGGCAGGGTTCGGAGGTGTCGCGTGGGCCTCAACGTCACGACGCCGCTCCTGACCGCGCTGGCCATCGTCAACGCCCTGCTCATCGCCGGCGGCGCGCCGCGGCGAATGCAGCTCAGTGTCGGCGCCGGACTCATCCTCCTCTCCGCCCTGCTGCTCAAGGACTGGATCGAAGGACTGCTCTACCTCCTTCTGATGCCCTGACGGCTCACGCCGCCGCCCTGGCCGCGTCGGCCTTCTTGAAGTCGGCCTCCGTGAACCCGTAGAGGTGCGCGCCGCCCACCAAGATCTGCTCNGCGATCTTCCGCGGNACNTTCTTGAGCAGATTCTCCGCGACGTGNGGGAAGTTCGAGTCGAAGTGCGGGTAGTCGGTCGAGATGCACATGCGGTTGCCGCCGATGAGGCCGGCCGTCGCCTCGATCTCCGGCTCGCTGCCCTCGACCGCGGCCCAGCAATTGCGCTGGAAATACTCGCGCGGGGTGAGCGCGAGATAGGGGGCGTGGGAATCACGGTACTGCGGATAGTCCCATTCGATCCGCGACAGGATCCCGGGCACCCAGGAGTTCTGAGCTTCGAGGAACCCCACCCGCAGCTTCGGATGGAACTCGAACACGCCACCGATGATCATCGCGATCAGCGCCTGCTGCATCTCGATCCAGTGGCTCGCCACGTGACGGTAGAATCGATTCTCGCCGTACAGTTCGATCATGCGCGAGTACACCGCGCTCACGCCCTCGTGGAATCCCCAGGTCACGTTCAGGTCTTCGTGCACGGTGTAGAGNGGGTCCCAGTAGTTCGAGTGCCAGTACCGGCCGTTCAGCAGATTCGGCCGGATGAACGANCCGACGGCACCCAGCTCACGCACGCACCGCACCAGCTCCTTGCACGCCAGGTGCACGTCGTGAACGGGCAGCATGGCCACGAACTTCAAGCGGTCGGGGCTGTGCTGGCAGAACTCGTGGATCCAGTTGTTGTAGGCCTGGCAGAGCGCCAGCGAGAGCTGCGGATCCATGTCGTTGCGGCCGAGGAGGGCGAGGCCGGTGGTCGGGTAGAGCACCGCGATGTCGACGCCTTCCATCTCCATGCCCATGACCTGGGCTTCGGCGTTGTACTTGCGCTCCACGGCGAAGTCGAGCCGGCCCGTGTCGAAGAGCCGCGATCCCGAGAGCGGCTGACTGGTCTGGCTCTGGATCGGACGTACGCGCTTCCGGTACTGTTGCAGATCGGAGTCCGAGACGGACACCCCNTCGACGATGATCAAGCCGGCCGCCGGGCCACGACTGGGCCGCCCGTCCGAGCCCACCGGCACGCTGATCCGGTGCTTGAACTTCGGATCGAGGTACCGCTCGAAGAGATCGGGCGGTTCCATGATGTGCATGTCGGAGTCGACGAATCGGAGGCCGTCTTTCATGGGAATCCTCCTCGCCCTCACGTTCGCTGGCGGTGAGTCGGGACTATATCCCGGTGGGCGGCAGAGTCAAGCGAGGGTCTGGTGTACGATCCCGCAATGATCACCAAGCCGGTCACCTTCTACAGTGAAGGGTGTCGCCGNCCGACCTCGCACCCGGGCAGCAGCGGGCCNGCGTGGTGCTGTGCCATGGCTACACCGGCATCAAGGACCTCTACTTGCCGGACAACGCCCGGACCCTCACGGAAGCCGGCTACGTGGCGATGACCTTCGATTACAAGGGCTGGGGGGACAGCGCTCTGGCCCGCGCAGCCGACTCGCGCCGTATGGCCGAGTTGCCGACGTGCAGGCCGCCATGACCTTCCTCGGCACGCTTCCCGAGGTCGACCCCGAGCGGCTGGGTCTCTACTGGACGAGTTACGGGGGCGCGACCGTGGTCTGGGTGGCCGCCGTCGACCGCCGGGTTCGGTGCGTCGTCAGTGTGGTCGGCATCGGCAACGGCGCCCGGTGGATGCGGAGTGTGCGCCGCCCCGACGAGTGGCACGACCTCCTCGCGCGGTCCCGTCGCGACCGGGTCAAGCGGACGCTGGAGGGCGAGTCGGAGCTGGTGAATCGCGAAGAGATCCTGCTGCCCGATCGTCAGTCGGCCGAGCTGGCGGCGGCGGCTCGGCGAAGCCACCCGGCCGCGGTGAGTCGGATCCCACTCGAGTACGTCGACGACACCGTCGAGTTCAACCCGGAGTGGGTCGTGGACAGGATCGCGCCGCGCGCGGCTCTCTTCATCACGACCGACGACGATCGCCTCGTGCCGCCCGAAGAATCGGCCGCGCTCTACGCGCGGGCCGGAGAGCCCAAGCGGCTGGTCGTGCTCGAGGGCTACGGACACTACGAAGTCTACACGGAACCCGCGTTCAGCGAGGTCATGGCGGCCACTCTGGCGTGGTATCGCGAGCACCTGCCCGCATGAGGCTCCAGGGCAAGACCGCGCTCGTCACAGGAGCCAGCCGCAACATCGGCCGCGCCATCGCGCTGGCCTTCGCCGCCGAGGGCGCCGACCTGGTGGTGAACACCCGGATCAACCGCGATGAGCTGGAGGCCGTCGTCGCCGAGTGCCGCAACGCCGGCGTGCGCGTCGTTCCCGTGCTGGCTGACATCGCGGATGCCGGCGCCGTCGAATCGATGGTGCGTCAGGGACAGGCCGAGCTGGGCGGCATCGACATCCTGGTCTGTAACGCGGCCATCCGGCCGCACCGGGCGCTCGCCGACACGGCGCTCGAGGAGTGGCACCGCGTGATCGGCGTGAACCTCCACTCCGCCTTCTATCTCACCCGAGCGGTGGTGCCGTCGATGAAGGAGCGGCGGCGTGGCAGCATCATCGCCATCGGCGGGCAATCCGCGTTGACGGGCCGGCCCAACACGGCGGCGGTCACCGCGGCCAAGACCGGGCTCCTGGGCCTGATCCGCGCGCTGGCCGCCGAGCTGGGACCGTTCGGGATCCGGGCCAACATGGTCATGCCGGGCTTCATCGACACCGAGCGGCGCTACGCCGAGTGGTACCCCGAGTTCCGCCAGGCGCCGCCGGGCGCACCCGAGCAGCTCAAGGCGATTCCGCTGGGCCGGCTGGGCCGGCCCGAGGAGATCGCCGACGCCTGCGTCTTCCTCGCCTCCGACGCCTCCGCCTACGTTACCGGGGACACCATCCGGGTCATGGGCGGCCGCGTCATCGGGTGACCGGGCTCAGAGGATCGTCTCCACGATGCGTCTGATCAGCATCGCGAGGAACACCAGCATGCCGGCCACACCGAAGAGCGTCAGCCAGCGCTGGCGGAGCATGAGGCCGGCATTGAGCGCGGCAAGCGCGACGACGCCCGCTCCCATCATGACCACGATTCGTCCGGCCAGACCGAAGTCCATCTCCCCGGGTAATCGGCAGGACCCTCGTGCCGCCACAGGCCGTCGGCAACTTGACGTGGACTCGGGTTTGGGCGGATGCTCTTGCCACGGCATGAAAAAGGTCGCCGTGGTCTTTCTCGTCTCGAGCGCCCTCGTGCTGAGCATCGTGCTGGCCGCCGACGCCCGGGGCGCCCGCGGACACTCCGGCGTACGGAGCCGCGTCGTCATTGGTGTGGGCCCGGCGTTCTGGTGGGGATGGGGCCCGTACCCGTACTGGTACTACCCACCTCCGCCTTACTACGTCTATCCGCCGCCCGTCATCGTGCAGGAACCGCCCGTGTACATCCAGCAGTCTGCGCCGCCCGTCCCACCGTCCGCGCCGGCTGCACCGGCGCCCGAGTCATACTGGTACTACTGTCCGAGCGCCCGAACGTATTACCCGATGGTTCAGACGTGCCCCGAGCCGTGGGTGAAGGTTCTGCCGCGGCCATGAGGCGAGCGCTGGGAATACCGGTCGCGCTGGCCGTCCTGCTCTGGACCGGAGTCGCCTGGAGCGCCGACGCCCTGAGCGAGCGCGCCGCGGCGATCGAGCGCGCTTCGATGGAGCCGGACGGCACCCGCGTCGTGGTCGGTCATATCTCGCGCAAGCTCGCCATCTCGGTGGAGACCTTGCGAGCGCAGCGGGCGCAGACCGAGTTCGGCTGGGGAGATTTGCTGATCGCCCACCGCCTGGCGAAGGTCACCGGGCGCACCTTCGAGCAGATCGCCGCAGAGTCCCGCAGTGGCAAGACGTGGGAAGAGATCGCCCGGGTCCACGACGTCGACTCCGCCAAGCTGGTTGCCGACCTGCAGCAGTCACTGGACGCCATCGAGAAGCGCTCGGAAGACAGGCCGCCCAACCGTGAAACGCTCTTCGGGCCAGGAAAAAAGAATTCCAACGTGGGGCGCCAACACTACTGAGGAGACGGGGCCCCGATATGGCCCCTATTTCGCGCGGTACGCCCTGGCCTCGGCAATCACCTCGTTGACGTTGAACTGGTTGATCTCGTCGAACGCCCTCGCCTTCATGCCTTGCGGCTTGAGGATCGCCAGTGGCTCGATGCTCGGGAGCGCAAAGTCGACCTGCCGGATGGCCACGCCGTTCACGCAATCGGTCGAGCTGGCCAGCTGCACGATCTCGGCGTCGAGCCCCTCCGCTTCGAACCATCCCATCTTGGCGGCGACCGCGAACGCCGCGCCCACGCCCGTCGTCACCGTCCGGGCGCAGGTCGCCACGCGGATCTTCGTCAGCGAGCGCGGTTGACCGTCACTGGCCGTCACCGTGCCCAGTAACACGATCGCGATCGCCCAGAGCGCGCCTCGACGCATTCTCCACTCCCCTCGTGGCCTCTTTCTCGGCCATCTTCCGTTTCAGCTCGTCCGGCGTGAGGCGGACGATGTCCTCGTTCTGGTGCGCATAGCGCGTGTGGCCTTCCGTCTCGACATCGACCAGCTCCACGCGATCACCGAGCACGTCGGCCTTCCAGCGCTGCTGCTCGGCATCGCGGCCACGGAATTCCGGCATCACCTCGCGAGCGAAGAGCTCGAGACTCTGGCAGATGTCCTCGTGGGTGGTGCGGCCCGCCTGGTTGAGCAGGATGACCTGGTCCACGTGGGCCGCTTCGAACTCGCGCAGGCGGCGACGGATCGTCTCCGGCGAGCCGATCAGCCCGCTACGGAGCGTCTCCTGAGCCTTCTCGGTGTGCCGCCACTCCTGGTACAGCTCCCACATGTTTCCCTGGCCGGGGTTGGGAATCCCGTGCCGGCCGTAGTGGCTCAGGCAGAAGACGAAGAACGTCCAGCCCGCCGCCTTCTCCTCGGCCTCGGCGTCGGTGTCGGCGCACATGAAGCCGCTGACCATGGCGATGTTGGGATTGACCGGATAGTCGGCGAGCTTCGCCTGATGTCGGGTGAGGTTCGTGTAGTACCGGGTCACCCACGCACGCGCCGCCTCCGGCGACACGAACTGGAAACCGAGCGCGCCCATTCCCCACTGCCCGGCATTGCCAATGGTAGTGATGTTGGAGCACGCGACCCACAGGGGCGGATGCGGCTTCTGGTACGGCTTGGGAATGACGTTCCGGGCCGGGAAATCAAAATACTTACCGTGCCATTCCCACGTCTCGCGCGTGAACGCCGGGACGAGCGCTCTGACCGACTCCTCCCAGACGTCACGCTTCTCGCGCACGCGCGCGCCGAAGGGATGGAGCTCGACCGGCCCCTGGCCCTCACCCAGCCCCAGCTCGACGCGGCCGCCCGAGAGAAGATCGAGCGTGGCGACGCGCTCGGCCACCCGGATCGGGTGGTTGGTGGGCAGCTGGATGATGCCGTGGCCGAGCCGGATACGCTGCGTCCGCTGGCTGGCCGCGCCCAGGAAGACCTCGGGCGCCGACGAGTGCGAGTATTCCTCGAGGAAGTGGTGCTCGACCACCCACGCATAGTCGTAGCCCAGGCGGTCGGCCAGCTCGATCTGGGCCAGTGAGTTCTGAAGGACCTGGTACTCGCTGCGCGCCGACCACGGACGCGGCAGCTGATGCTCGTAGAAGATGCCGAATCTCACCGGAGAGCCTCCGCTCGTTTGACAGCACGATTGGCCGTCGATACGCTCCCTGCATGATACGGAAACCGCGGATCGTCTGCGCGGGTCTCGCATGAACGTTATTCCGGTCCATGCCTGCCTCGGCGCGCGCGTCGAGGGTGTCGACCTGACCATGCCGCTCGACGAGGCCACCTTCCGGGCGGTCTTCGACGGGTTCCAGGAGTACTCCGTGCTCGTCTTCCCCGATCAGCACCTCACCGACGAGCAGCAGATGGCCTTCAGTCGGCGCTTCGGTCCGCTCGAGACCACGATCAACGCGACCGGGCGGGAAGATCGCCTGCATCCGAACCTGGTGGACCTCTCCAACGTCGATCCCGATCACGACGACCGGCTCATGGACTGGACGAATCGGCGGATGATGTATCAGTCCGGCAATCAGCTCTGGCACAGCGACAGCTCTTTCAAGCCCGTGCCGGCGCACTCCTCGGCGCTCTCGGCCCGCGAGGTGCCCCCGGTGGGTGGCGAGACCGAGTTCGCCAGCATGCGGCACGCGTACGCCACGCTGCCCGACGAGGCACGTCGCCGTCTGCACGACCGCGTCGTCGTCCACAGCATCCTCTACTCGCGAAGCACCATCGCGCAGGGACTCTTCGACCCCGCTCAAGAAAAGGGGTTGCCGCCGGTGCGCCAGGCCTTGATCCGTGCCAACCCCGTGAACGGCCGCTCGTCGATCTATATCGGGTCGCACGCCTGGTACGTCGAGGGCATGGACCACGCGGAGTCACGCCGCCTGCTCGACGACCTCATCGCCCATACCACGCGGCCGGATTCCGTGTATCAGCATCGCTGGCGGCAGTGGGATCTGGTGATGTGGGACAACCGCTGCGTCCTGCACCGGGGTCGGCCGTGGGATGCGGCTCGGCACCGGCGTATCATGCGGCGCACGACGGTGGCCGGCGACGGGCCGACGGCCGAGCCGCCCTACGCGACGCGGACGGCGGCCTGGGACGGAATCATCCCGGGCAGCGTCGGCGTGTAGAGTCAGCATGGCCTCGATCTGGCAGGCTCGACAATTTCACAACCAGCCGGAGGAGAGCCATCAGCACCCGTTCCTGGTCGATCTCTGGCAGGCAGTGCGCGAGCAGACGGCCGGGCGCTTCGACTGCCGCGTGTACGCGCAGAACGCCAACGTCGCTGGCTCCGATCCCGCAGTGCTCAAGATGCTTGTCGAGGGCGAGATCGAGTTCTTCACGCAGATGGGCGGGATCCTCGGCCAGATCGCGCCCGTGATGGAGATCCAGGGCCTGCCCTTCGCCTTCACGAGCTCCGAGCAGGTCTATCGTGCGATGGACGGAGAGCTCGGCGCCCATCTCCAGAGAGAGCTGGCGGCCAAGGGCATCCACAGCTTCGCTCAGGGCCTGATGGAGAACGGCTTCCGTCACATCTCCACGCTCGACCGCCCGATCAAGACCGTGGATGATCTCGTCGGCATGAGACTGCGGATCCCGGGGGGCCGGATCTTCGCCGACCTCTTCGAGTCGCTCGGCGCGGCCCCGGTCGTCGTCACCATCGCGGAGCTCTACGACGCGCTGAAGAACCGCCGCGTGCAGGGTCAGGAAAATCCACTCGTCGTGACCGAGGTGAATCGTCTCTGGGAAGTCACGCGCTACGTGGCCATCACCAGCCACATGTGGTCGGGCTTCAACCTCCTGGCCAACCGCCGGTTCTGGACCGGCCTACCGACGGACGTTCAGGCGATCATCGAGCGAAACGTCGCCATCCACGTCGCGCGCCAGCGCGAGTACACCCAGCGTCTCAATCGCGAGCTCCCGTCCCGGCTCGCCCAGCGCGGACTCGTCTTCAACACGGCCGACGTCGAGAGCTTCCGCCGCCGGCTGGGCGATCGGTTCTATCGGCGCTGGAAGGCCGAGCTGGGGACGACGGCGTGGCGGCTGCTCGAGGCCGAGGTCGGCCCGCTTACTTGATCGCGAGCGGGTTGACCGGTGAGCCGACGGCGCCGGTGAACGGCAGCGGCGGCGCCACGAAGAGGAACTCGTAGCCGCGGTCGCGCGCGCAGTCCTCGCTGAGCTCGTCGAGCGCGAAGATCTCGCCGACCAGCATGCCCATGTTGGGAATGAGGATCTGGTGCACGGGCTGGTAACTGTCGGGAATCTCGTTGGGGCGCACCTCCATGCCCCACGTATCGGTGGCAATGGCGGCCAGCTGACGCTCGTGCAACCAGCCGACGCTCGAAAACGAAAGCCCTGGCGCGTCACCGCCGGCGTAATCTCCCCAGCCGCCCTGTTTCTTGCACATCGCCATCTGGCCGGTGCGAACGAGCAGCGCATCGCCCGTTCCGACCGTCACGCCATGGGCCCGGACGGCCGCGTCGAGATCTTCGGACGTGATCGCATACCCGGGCTGGAGCCACTCCACACCCTTGACGCGGGGGATGTCGAGCAGGACGCCGCGGGCGACGACGCCGCGGGCCATCTTGTGGATGCCGTTCTTCTTGGCGCCTTCGCTGCTGACGAGGTTGGCGTCGTAGCCGTTGTAGAGCTGGCCGTCCTTGAAGCAGTGCGCGAGCGCATCCCACTGCGTCCCGCACTGCAGCGCCATGATGATCATGTCGTCGGCGAACCCGACGTTACCCGGGCGCTTGAAGGCGCCCGTCGTGAAGTCCGGGCCGGTCAGGATCATCCGGTGGATGGGATTGAAGCGCCGCGGCTGGTTGATCTGGGGGCCGTCCTTGTCGAACGGGATCGCGAGCGAGAAGACCTTCCCGCGCTTCACTAGTCCGGCCGCCTTCACGATGGCCTCGGGCGTGATGTAGTTGAGCGTTCCCAGCTCGTCGTCCGTCCCCCACTTCCCCCAGTTGCGGTACTTCAACCCCGTCTCGCGGATGATGTCGGTCATCGCTGTCCCTTCGATGGTCGAATCTGACGACGTCGGGCCACGACGCTAACAAGGTTGCCCGCTCAACACAACCGATTCAATCGTGGGAATGCAGCGGGTAGTCGCCGTGCCGGTGCTCGCCGATCGAATGATGTCGTTCCCCGCCCTGTCCGTACGGATCGACGTGGACCGTCACCCCGCCGAGATGGGGAAGGTGATGAAGGAGCTGGTGGCGCACCTCTCGGGCGACCTCGTGCCCGTCGAGAACCGTGAGGCCTCCCGGCACGGACACGCTGACCTCCGCGTGGAGCCGGTGACCGACCCACCGTGCCCGCACGTCGGTCACTTCCTCGACACGCGCAATGTGCTCGGCGGCGTGGACGATCTGTTCGAGTGTCTCGCTCTCGACGCCATCGAGGACTCTGAGCAGAATGGAGCGCGCTGATTGCCAGACGAGGACGAAGATGGCCGCCGAGATGAGAACGCCGACGAGCGGGTCGGCGATCGGATAGCCCGCCCATACCCCGACCGCGCCGACGAGCACGGCCAGGCTGGTCCAGCCGTCGATGCGCGCGTGATGGCCGTCGGCGACGAGGGCCGCGCTCCCGATTTGACGCCCCACCCGGATACGGAAGATCGCCACGGCCTCGTTTCCGATGAAGCCGATCAAGGACGCCGCCATCACCGCCGACAAAAACGCGATCGGCTGCGGATGCAGCAGGCGCCCCACAGCCTGGTAACAGGCAGCTCCGGCGCTCGCCGTGATCGTGACGATGATCACCAGGCCGGCCAGATCTTCGACCCGTCCCAGGCCATAGGTGAACCGGCGTGTCGGCCGGCGCCTTGCGAGCAGGAAGGCGATCGCCAGGGGAATGGCCGTGGCGGCGTCGGCGGCATTGTGAAGGGCATCGGCCAGCAAGCCGACACTTCCCGAGAACGCGACGACGATCCCCTGCAGGAGGGCGGNCGCGAGCAAGACGACGAACGACCACCTGAGCGCCCACAGGCCCCGCTCGGTGGACACAATCGACGGATCGATCACCCCGTGGGCGTGGCCATGTCCGTGCCCATGNCGATGAGGGTGCCGGGAATCGCCGTGGTCATGCNCCATCGTCATGCCGCGCGATCGAGGAAAACGGCGGCGCGGTGTGTCTCGGGCAGGAAGGCGTAGACGACATCGCGGGCCGCGTCGAATCCGATCGTGTGCGCACCTCGCTCGGTGGGGATCGTCTCGCACTTCCGCCACTCATCGGTGTCGAAGACTTCGATGAGCCCGGGGTCGCCGATGGCCACGTAGAGTCGCCTCCGCCGTCGGTTGAAGAAGATGACGTCGGGCACTCCGCCGAGCTCGGCGATGCGCAGCACGTCGCCTGAGTCCACGTCGAGCTCGATGAGGGCCTTGCCGTCGCAGGCACAGAAGAGCCGCCGGCCCTCGCCGTCGATGTCGAGTCCGTGTGGTCCTGCCGCCGGAATGGTGATCGTACGGGCGATACGGTGGCGCCGGCCGTCAACGACGGCGATCTGGGGAGGATCGGCGATGTTGACGTAGAACGCTTGGGACACCGAGTCGTACACGGGCCATCGCGTCCGACCGAGCACCGGAACTTCGCTGACGAGCTTGCGCGACCGAACGTCGACCAGCGAAACGGTGAACGACCCCGGGACACCGGGATCGCCGACGTTGGCGGCAAGCAGCAGGTTCACCTCCGGCGCATAGGCCAGGCCATTGGGACGAACGCCCACGCCCACCTTGGTCACGGCCGGGGAATCCGCCGGGGCGAAGATCCCCACAGTGTTCTCTCCGCGATTCGACGTGAAGACGAGATCATGGTCCTCGGACACGAGGGCCCCCGCCACCGCGCCGAGATCATGAATCGACGCCACATAGCGACGGTTCTCGCCATCGATGACATCGACGGCGTCGTTGGCGGTATGCGCGACGTACACCCGTCCCGTGCCCGAGTGGACGGCGGCGTGATCGAACCCTCCGGCGTTGGCGTGTGGGGGGAGATCGACGTATCCGATCCGCTGGAGCGCCATCACGTCACGCGACTCGAAATGATGAGACGCCCCATCGCCTTGAATCCGNCGACGGCCGGCAGACGGCTCCTCAGCACGCCGAGGATCGCGCCCGCGACCATGAGCTTGAAGGCACCGATCCGGGAATTGAGCAGCACGACGATGGTCGCCGCCATGATGACCATCGCGAACGGATCGGGTAGCGCATACGGTGCCAGCCGGAGCAACGAGACGGCCAGCACGCCGATCACCGCCGGCCCCATACCCTTCATCGCCGCCCTCATCCACGCCAGCGTCCTGATCCGGTCGAGCACGGGGAGAATGGCGAGCATGATGATGAAGGACGGGAGAAACGCCGCGGTGGCGGCGACGGCGGCGCCGGCGATTCCCGCGACCTTGTAGCCGACGTACGCCGCGATCATGAGGATCGGCCCCGGCGTGAACTGGCCGAGCGCCAACCCATCGATGAACTCACGCGGCGTGAGCCAGCCGAACTGCCCGACCACTTGCTCCTGGATGAACGCGATCATCGTCAGGCCACCACCGATCGTGAAGGCCCCGACCTTGAAAAAGTAGCTCCCGACCTCCAGCAGGCTGTTCGGATCGGGGACATGACCTGCGACGGGAGCGTGCGGGCCGGAGCGTGTCATCCACCAGACCAGAGACAGGACTCCGAGGAAGGCCATCGAGGCGAGGACGAGCACCGACGCACGCGGCTTCTTCGGGTGAAAGAGCAGCACGCCGGCGCCACCGGAGAGCAGGAGAATGGCGACGATCCCGACCGGAGTCCCGGCAAACGCCGCGGCGGCAAGCACACCAATGACGGCTTCCGGGACCGTGCCCGCCACGGACCGGCCGAGGCGATACACCGCGACGGCGAAGAGCCCGAGCACGACCGGCCCCAGGCCGTAGAGAGCGGAGCGGGCAAGCGGCGTCACGCTCACACTGGCATACGCGATGGTCAGCGCGAGCATCACGACGAATGCCGGCAGCACGAAACAGAGTCCCGCGACCAGCCCGCCCCACCAGCCGCCGCGCGCGTAGCCGAGGAAGATGCCGAGCTGCGTCGCCGTCGCGCCCGGCAGCATGTTCGCCACCGAGAGCCCCTCGAGGAAGCGCTCCTTGGAGACCCAGCGGCGCTTTTCCTGCAACTCGGCCTGCATGACACCCATGATGGCGGGGCCGCCGTAGGCCGTTGCGCCAAGCTTGAGGAGCGCGGCCGCGACGTCCTGCAAGCGTCCGGTGAAGTCGGTCTGCGTCACGCGGGACATGGTCGCCTCCGTTGTGCGAGTGAGTCAGTCATTCAGCTCGATCTGCGTGCCGCGCCCGGTGGCACGCGCCTTCTCGTACACCACGACGGCAGCAGCCACGTCCTCGAGCGCCGTGCCCGTGCTGTCGAAGATGGTGACCTCGTCGGACCGCGTGCGGCCCGACCGACGACCGGACACGACGTCCGCCAGCTCGGCATGCACCTGCCGGCGCGTCATGAGACCAGCGGCGAGGGCGTGTTGCAGCTCCCCGATCTCCGCGCACTGCTCGAGCACGTCGACCACCAGCGTGGAAGCCGCCACGAGAGCGGGCTCCAGCTCCCGCTTCCCCTGGCTGTCGGCGCCGACGGCGGCGATGAACGTGCCGGCCCGCACGTCGTCACGCGACACCAACGTGCGGCGCGC
>JGI25382J43887_10000231_pt1 | contig 16345 bp, 18 predicted proteins | sample GraSoi013_1_40cm_3_FD_43887 | JGI IMG/M metagenome (IMG submission 43887) | reverse complement strand
GAGACGGCTTGTCAGGAATCCCGCGTTACTCGTCATATCACTGCCAATCCAGGGCGCCATTGTCCCAGGCGTAGAAGAACCCCGCCATCAGGATGCCCAGAAAGATCCCCATCTGCGCCAGACCCGGCGCGCCGAGCGCGCGGTAGACGACGGCCCAGGGATACAAGAAGACGAGCTCGACATCGAACAGGATGAAGAGAATGGCGGTCAGGTAGAACTTGACCGAGAGGCGNCCGATCGGGACGGACAAGGGAGCTTGTCCGCACTCGAACGGCTCGTATTTCACGCGCGACGGCTTCTTCGGGCCGAGCACGGACGCGAGCACGATATTCAATGCCGCAAACGCGGCCGCGAAGACGAAAGCGACCACGATTCCGATGTACTCACTCATCGGTCAGTGACCCCGTTTCGGTGCTACCTGGTCAACGCTCTGGTGATCTCCGTGGGAGTCTTCCCCAACGACGGCGGCACGGTCCACGCCGTGAAGGTGTCGGGCAAGATTCCGCCGACAATCGTGACGAACGCGGCGACGGCGAGCGCCGCCGCAACCGCGCCCGGAACGCGTGCCGGCGCCGCTCCCTGCGGCTCCATCATGTACATCATGACGGCCACGCGCAGGTAGAAGAACGCAGACACCACGCTGCACATGACCGCCACGACCGCCAGCACGACATGCCCGCCGCGCACGGCGCTCAGGATCACGGCGAATTTCGCGACGAACCCCGCGGTCGGCGGGATGCCGGTCAACGACAGCAGAAAGAGGAACATGAGCGCGGCCGTCACCGGCGCGGTCGCAGCCAGCCCTCGATACGCTAACAGATCCTCGCCACGCTCGCCCAGCGCAATGACAACGCCGAACGCGCCGAGCGTCATGAACGAATAGATGAAGGCGTAGGTGATGGTCGCCGACGCGCCGTCGGGCGTTCCCGTGACGAGGCCGAGGAGCGCGTACCCGACATGCGCGATGGACGAGTACGCGAGCAGACGCTTCATGTTCGTTTGGGATATCGCGAGCAGGCTCCCCACGATCATCGACAGGACCGCAAGCCCCGCGAGCATCTCCGACCAGATGCGCTGCTCGGGCGCGAACGCGGCCAGACATACTCGCACCAGCGCCGCGAGGCCCGCCGCCTTCGAGCCGGCAGCCAGGAATGCCGCGACCGGTGCGCTGGCACCCTGGTACACGTCCGGAGCCCAGGCATGAAACGGCACCGCGGCAATCTTGAACGCGAGCCCTCCGGCCATGAGCGCGAGCCCGGCCAGCATGAACGGGTGCCGTGTCAGGTTGCGCTCGGAGACGGCCGAAGCAATCGCGGCAAAATCTGTGGCGCCCGTCACGCCGTAGACGAGCGCGATGCCGTACAGCAGCAGCGCCGATGCGAACGAGCCGAGCAGGAAGTACTTGATCGCGGCCTCGTTTGCGATCGGCCTGTTGACGGTGATCCCGACCAGGACATAGGCACACAGGATCATGAGCTCCAGTCCGAGGTAGAGGATGAGGAGATCCGCGGCGGACGCGGCCAGCATCATGCCTGTCGAGGCCAGCAGGAGGAGCGCATAGTACTCGGCAGGCGGAACACGCTCCGTGTCGACATGCTTCACCGACAGAAGCGCGGCGAGCGCGAGGGTTGCCGCAAAGAGCACCTTGAAAAAGCGCGCGTAACCGTCGGCTGCGATCGTGCCGCCGAACACGACCGTCATTGCCGCCGGCGCTTCCGGCGCTTCCGGCGTGAAGGCCCACCCTGAAAAGATCGCGGCCATCGCGGCGACGACGACCGACACCGCGACAGCCTGCGCGCGCGAGACATGGCGCGCGATGAGAATGAGCACCANTGCCGTGCCTGCGAGCACGAGCTCGGGCAGGAGAAAGACCAGATCGCTCACAGCGGCCCCGCCATGACGCCCGATCCAGCGGCCGTCAACAGCTGCCCCACCGAGGCACGCAGGAAACCAAGCACCAACTCTGGGTAGAAACCGATCACGAGCGCGAGGAGCGCCAGAGGAACCAGCGTCGCCACCTCGCGCGCGTTGAGGTCGAGGCGCAGTCCCTGGAACTGCGGCCGCGCATCGCCCATCACCACGCGGTAGTAGAGCCAGAGCATGTACGTGGTGCCGAGGGCCACGCCCCACACGGCGGCGACCCCGAGCCAGAGCCACGTCTTGAAGGCGCCGCTGATGATGAGGAACTCGCCGACGAACGAATTCAAGCCGGGAAATCCCGCTGCGGCGAGGCAGAAAATCGCCAGGAACGTGGAGTAGACCGGCGCGAGCGTCGAGAGCCCGCCGTACTCCGCGATGTCCCTCGTGTGCGTGCGCTCGTAGATCATCCCGACGCACAGGAAGAGGGCGCCGGTGACGATCCCGTGGTTGATCATCTGCAGGATCGCGCCCTCGACGCCGCTGCGGTTCAACGTGAAGATCCCGAGCGTCACGAAGCCCATGTGGCTGATGCTCGAGTAGGCGATGAGCCGCTTCACGTCGGTCTGCGCCAGCGTGACGTACGCGCCGTACACAATCGCGATGGCGGAGAGCACCAGCATCGGCTTGGCAAAGAGCTGCACCGCATCGGGAAGGATCGGCAAGGCAATCCGCAGCAGCCCGTAGCCGCCCATCTTCAGGAGAATCCCAGCCAGGATCACGCTTCCTGCGGTGGGTGCCTCGGTGTGCGCATCCGGCAGCCAGGTGTGCACGGGGAACATCGGCACCTTGACCCCGAACGCCGCCGTGAACGCGACGAAGAGCCACGCCTGCAGATCGGAGCTCAGCCTCGTCTTCGCGAGCGTCTCGAAATCCAGTGTGCCGGTTGCCTCGAGGAGCGCGATCAGGCCCACGAGCATCAACACGCTGCCCGCAAGCGTGAAGAGGAGGAACTTGATCGACGCGTAGATGCGGCTCGGACCTCCCCAGACGCCGATGAGGAGAAACACCGGAACGAGCATCACCTCCCAGAACACGTAAAAGAGAAACAGATTGGTGGACGCGAAGAGACCGATCATCGCGGTCTCGGCCACGAGGAGCGCGGCATAGAACTCCCGCACGCGGACCTGGACCGCGGTCCACGACGCGCCCACACACAGCACGCTGATCACGGTTGAAAGAAAAATGAACGGAAGGCTGATGCCGTCGACGCCCATCCCGTAGACCACGTTCCAGGATCGGATCCAGGGCACTGTCTCGACGAACTGCAGGGCGCTCGAGCTCTTGTCGAAGCCGAGATAAAGCGGGACGGAGACGGCGCACACGACGAGCGTGGTCGTCAGCGCGAACCATCGCGCCATGCGGTCGCCGAGCAGGAGGATCACCGCCGCCCCTGCCAGAGGCAGAAAGGTCATGACGGTGAGGATCGGGAACGTTGTCACCAGGGTCACCATGCGAAGATCGCGATGGCAATGGCAGCCAGCACACCGGCTGTCATGATGAGTCCGTAATGCTGCGCGTGGCCGCTCACCGCACTGCTCAGGCCCCGGCTCGTGGCCTGCGTAACGCGGCCGACGCCGACCGCGGTCGCGTCGATCACACGCGCATCGAGCTCGCGGAGATTCGCCGCTGCGCCGAGCACGAGCCGTCGCATCACGACATCGGAGATCTGTGCGACGAAATCCTCCGCTCGCGCAAGCCCTCCGCGTGACCAGTTCAGGATGACCACCGCACCCTTCCGGTAAAACCAGTCGGTGTCGAGGCTCACTGTGGGCTCGGGATCGAGGTGCGCAAGGAGCGCGAAGAAGCCGAGCGCCGTGAAACCGAGGAGCCCAAGCGTCGCCATGACGTGCCGCGCGGTGTACGGGGCGTAGTCCACGGGAAATGGGAGGTACCCGTACAAGAGCGCCGGGAAGACGCCGATGAGCACGCATGCGGCCGCAGCGAGGCCCATCGCGACGAGCATGTTCGAAGGCGGCTCGCGGGCTGGAAGACCCCGGTCCTTGCCGAAGAACATGTAGTACGGAAGCTTCAGCCCGGTGTGCAGGAAGGTCCCGGCGGACGCCAGCGTGAGCAGGAGGAAGATCGTTGCGCGGTGCGATTCACCCGCGGAGGAAACGACCATCGACTTGCTGACGAAGCCGCTGAACAGCGGTACGGCTGAAATCGCGAAGGCCCCGACCATGTACAGCGCGAACGTCACCGGCATCGTCTTGTACAAGCCGCCCATGTCGCTCAGCTTTCGCAGGCCGGTCACCTGGAGCACGGCACCTGCGCCCATGAAGAGGAGCGCCTTGTAGAGGATGTGTGCGAACGCGTGCGCGGAGGCGCCGTTCAACGCGAGCTCCGTGCCGATCCCGACGCCGCACACCATGTAGCCGACCTGACTGATGATGTGGTACGCGAGCAGCCTCCTCGCATCGTTTTCGAGTACGGCGTAGACCACGCCGTACACCGCCATCGCCGCTCCCAACCACACCAGGATCTCAGTGCCTGCGAATCCCCGGATCAACGCGTAGACGGCAGACTTCGTGGTGAACGCGGTCAGAAACACCGCTCCCGTCGCAGTGGCCTCCGGATAGGCGTCGGGAAGCCAGGCTCCCAGCGGCGGCACGGCAGCGTTCAGGAGAAACGCGATGAGGATCAGCGCAAACGCGGCACTGCCGGCGTCACGCGACAGATCGCCGAAGGCTAGCGTCCCCGTGTGGGACCAGTACAGAACGATGCCCCCAAGGAGGCACAATCCTCCGAACACGTGCACCAGGAGATACCGGAATCCGGCGGCGACCGCGGCGCGCTCGCGACGTAGCCAGACGATGAGCGCGGCCGAGAGCGCCATCAGTTCCCAGAACAGGAACAGGGTCAGGAAATCCCCTGCGAACGTCACGCCGAGCGCGGCGCCTGCGTACGTCAGCGCCCCCACATGTTGTGCGTCATCGTCCACGTGGAGCGAGTAGATCATCCCGAGGAGCGCAATGATCGAGAAGACGTACGAGAAGAGGAGGCTGAGGCGATCCACGCGGCCGAACACGAGCTCTTGTCCGAGGAAGGGCACGACGCCGTGCGTGCCGGGCTGCATGAGGATGCAGTCGACCAGCGCAGCCGCCGGCAGGGCAATCATGGCGACCTGCCTGGCTCTGCCTTTGAGCAGCGGCACGAGCCACGCGCCGATGATCAGCAGAAGTCCCGGATGCACCCACTCAACGTTCATAGTAGTTTTCCGGACGCGTGAGCCAGAGCTTCCCCAAGACCTTCGACACCACGATGATCGCGACGCACGAGACGAAGCCGTAGAGNGAGCCCCAGCCCGGGAGATCCTCGAACCAGAAGTGCGCGTGGTCCGTCCCGAAGAGACGCGGCACNGCGATCTCGCTCAACGCCAGCGCNGCAAGGCCNCCGTACAAGAGCCTTGCCCACCGAAGCGCGGAGCGCGAAGGTGGGTTCATGGCAACGCGCTCCGCGCCAGCGTCAACACCGGATTCGGATACAGACCGAGGAGCACGCTCACGAGCGCTGTCAATACCAACGGGACGACCATCCACGGCACTTCGACGACGCTGTGTTCCGCGGCGTCAGGCGGCTCTTCGAAGTACGCCCTGTAGACGATGGGAATCAGGTACGCCGCGCTGAGCAGCGAGCTGATTAGCAGCACGGCGAGCGGCCACACACTTCCGCGTTCCACCGACCCAACGGCGAGGTACCACTTGGAGATGAACCCGGAAGCGGGAGGAATCCCTACCAGGCTCAGGGTCGCGAGCGTAAATGCCGCCATCGTCCACGGCATCTGTTTCGCCAACCCGGACAACTGACTGACATCCTCCTTGTGCGTCGACACGTAGATCGAACCGGCGCACAAGAAGAGCGTGATCTTGGACACGGCGTGATTCGTGACATGCGCAATGCCGCCGACGATCCCGCTCGGCGTCAACAGCGCGGCCCCCATGACGATGTAGGAAAGCTGGCTGACGGTCGAGAAGGCGAGGCGCGCCTTGAGGTTGTTCTGCCCGAGCGCCAGGAGCGAACCGACGAGAATCGTGACCGCGGCAACCGCAAGCGCCAGGTTGTCGACGCCGAGAAGCCGCATCGCCTCAGGGCCGAACACGAACAGGAAAACGCGGAGCGTGGAGAAGACGCCGGTCTTCACGACCGCCACGGCATGCAGGAGCGCACTGACAGGAGTCGGCGCCACCATTGCGGCCGGCAGCCAGCTGTGGAGCGGCATCACCGCGTTCTTGGCAAACCCGAACAGAAACAACGCAAACACGACGGAGAGAAACACGGGTTCGGCTGACAGCGCCGAAGCCGGGAAGATGCCGCCCTTGTGGAACTCGAGCGTCCCGGCGACGTTGTAGGTCAGGACGATCGCCGCGAGGAGGAACGCCTTTGCGGCACCGAGAAGNTAGATGACGTACTTGCGTGCGCCGGCCCTTGCCTCGGGCGTCTCCTTGTGCGCGACGAGGGGATAGGTGGCCAGCGTCAGCGCTTCATAGAACAGGAACAGGGTGAAGAGATTGGCAGAGAACGCGACGCCCATGGTGGCGGACAGCGCCAGCGCGAAACACGCGAAGTAGCGCGTCTGTGCGTGCTCTGCGAGAGAGCGCATGTAGCCGATCGAGTAGAACGACGTCGCGATCCAGAGAGCGGACGCCCCGAGCGCAAACAGGAGACCCAACGCATCGACGCGAAATGCGAGCTCGACCCCGGGAAGGATCCGAGCGAGCACGCACTCTGGTGTGCGTCCCGCGAGGACGTCGGGAATCATCCAGCCGACGAACACGAGCTGCAGGACGCCGGCCGCGACCGACCAGAATTCTCTCAGGTTGGCGCGGCGTTCACCGGTCCCCGCGATGAGGAGCGCGCCGATCGCCGACACGAGAACCGGGAGCAACGGTTGGACTGCAAACGCAGGCGCCGGCGCCATACAGAATCAGTACTTGAGTTCCGTCAGGTCCGCCACGCTGATTCCCGGTCGGTTGCGACTGAGAGCGAGCACGAGCCCCAGGCCGACGGCGGCCTCGGCTGCGGCGACGGCAATGACGAAGAGGGCCAGGATCTGACCGCGCGTGTCCTGCAGGTGACTGCTGAACGCAGCGAAGCTCACGTTGACCGCGTTGAGCATGATTTCGATCGAGACGAGCATGAGGATGATGTTGCGCCGGCCGAGGAAGCCGACGAGGCCGATGGCAAAGAGGANGGCGCTGAGTCCCAGACANGCTCCGAGAGGCACCGACGGTACCATCAGGGGACGTTCTTTCTCTTGGCGACAACGACCGCGCCGACGATGGCGGCGAGAAGGATGAGGGAAGTGATCTCGAACGGGAGCGCGAACTGCGTGAAGAGTGCCATACCGATGGACCGAAGGCTGCCCGGCGAACGCGTCGCGGGCTCCACGGGCTGCATCGCTGGGACGAGCCCCGGGTCATGGGCGTACCATGCGAAGGCCGCGAACGCCAGGCCGGCCGCGGCGCAGAGCGGCCAGTGCGCGCCGAAGGGCGGCCCCGCCGCTTCGACTGGCAGGTCGAGCAGCATCAGAAAGAACAGGTAGAACACGAGAATGGCGCCCGCGTACACGATCACCTGCACGGCTGCGAGGAATTCCGCACCCAGGAGCAGAAAAATGCCGGCAACGTGCACGAACAGGGCGAGAACCCAGAGCATGCTGTGAACGGGATTTCTGCGCGTGATGGCCAGAATCGCGCTTGCAACGCTGACGGCCGCTAAATAGTAGAAGGCAGATTGTCCCGCAAGGATTCCCATTCGCACTCGCTCTTGCGACTATCCCCGGGCGGCAGTCTGCCTTGGGATTTTGCTGTCTCTCCAGCCCCGCGCGTCATCGAGCAGTCGGAGATGAGTCGATCCACTAGCAGGGGTACTTACCGGTGATGTACTCCTCGAGCTGATGGATCGTGTGGTCCTGCTCCTTGATGATCCAGTTAACCAGGTCGCCAATCGACACGACGCCCACCACCTTCTCCCCTTCCACGACCGGCAGGTGGCGGCAGCGCTTGTCCGTCATGCGATGCATGCAGTCATCGATCGTGGTCCTCGGGTTCACCGTGACGACCGGGCTGGACATGATTTCGTTGACCAGCATCTCCCTCGAGGAACGGCCCTTGAGGATCACGTTGCGCACGTAGTCGCGCTCGGAAAAAATCCCGACAAGCTCGTTCGCATCCATGACGACAAGAGCTCCAACGTTCTTGTCAGCCATCTTCTCCAGAGCCTCGTAGACCGTGACGTCGGGAGGGATGGAATGCACCTGTGATCCCTTGCTCTTGAGGATGCATTCGACCGGGTCGCGGAGCTCCATTGTCGACCCCTTCAAATGAGAGTGTGATGAGAGGAGGCGCATTGTAGCACGTCCCTACACGCGTCATACGCAAACATCCGCGAGGGTCAGCGAGCGGCAAACGCAGGCAGCACGCCGAGGCCGTTGGCGTCGTTTCGGCCCGTTTCTGACAACCGCACGGCGACGGTGCTGTTTCGTGGTGCAATAGAACAGTACGAAAAGACGCTCGACATCGACGCCGGATTCGCCGAAGCACATTTCGACCTGGCCATGGCGCACGTGCACTGCGGTCGGCTCGAAGAGGCGCTTGCGTCAGCTCGACGAGCGCTGGCGCTCGCACCTGACAGTCTCGTGTACGCCGAAGCCGTCGCCTACACACGCGCGCTCATGGGTTGCCGGACAGATGCGGAGGATCTGCTCGAAGAACTGAATGAACAAGCAGCGGCGCGCTACGTCTCGCCATTCCTGCGTGTACACTTACTGCTCGCTCTCGGCAGGATCGATGAGGCATTTACGTGGCTGCACGTCGCGTGCAACGAGCGCGCTGGCGAGATGATCTATTTGAACGTGGATCCCGATTGCGACAGCATCCGATCGGATCCGCAGTTCGAGCGCTGCTTCGACGCGTCGGTTTCCCGGCTTAAGTCAACGGCGTAATCAAGTCAACGAAGTCGACCTCGGCGTTCTTCAGATACTGGATGCTGATCGGGTCGACGAACAGCTTGATGCCGTGACTCGAAGACCTGATCGCCCGATCCCTGGCCGTTCTCCTCGATCATCAGGCCATACTGAAAGCCCGAGCAGCCGCCGCCCTGCACGAANACGCGCAAGCCGCCGCCGGCCTTCTGTTCCTCGACCAGCAGCTCACTTAACCGGCTCGGCCACCCGAAGTTCGCCGGCTACGGATTTTGGCAAAGGTGGCGTTTCGGCTCAGCATGTCTGGCTGCCTCGTCGCCGAGAAAAGAAGAGACACGCGCGGCTTGCGCCACTCCGGGGTTCGTATTAAGATACGACCAGATTGGTCGTATATTCGAGACGTTGATGCTAAGGCTCTCCAAGAAGACGGATTACGCCTTGATGGCGATGAAGCACCTCGCGTCCGATCCGCGGCGCCGGGCGGCCAGCGCCCGGGAAATCGCCGAAACGTATGACATTCCGCTCGAGCTGATGGCCAAGGTGCTGACGCGGCTCGTACGGTCGGGGTTGCTCGTCTCGCACCACGGCGTCCGCGGGGGGTACGAGCTCGCGCAGCCGCCCGCGGCCACCTCGGTGGCGGCCGTCCTCGAAGCCATGGAAGGCCCCCTGACCATGACCGCCTGCACGAAGGGCGACGATCGGTGNGATCAGTTTTCGAAGTGCAACGTCCGCGACCCGTTGCACCGCATCCGGGATCGGATCGCGGCGATCCTGGCCGAGTGCANCATCTCGGAGATGGCGGCGGACCCCGGACCGTCGGCGTCACCGGTCACGGTGATGCCGTCTGCGATGGTGCGCCGCACGTCGGTGTTGTCAGCCGCGTCGAGGGAGCCATGATCGAGATTCGTGAAAGCGCTGCTCGGCAGATTCGGAAGCTGCTCACGCAGCAGCATATGGAAGAGGGCGGCCTGCGGATCGGGCTCAAGGCCGGCGGCTGCTCGGGCTTCGAGTACGTGTTTGCTTGGGAGCAGGCGCCGCGCGAAGACGACCAAGTGTTTGAAGGTCCGGAGGGCGCCAGGGTCTTCGTCGATCCTAGGAGCTTTCGGCTGCTGGACGGCACCGTGCTCGCATACGACACGAATTTGATCAGCCGTGGCTTTCTCTTCGAGAACCCGCACGCCAAGAGCACGTGCGGCTGCGGCATCTCGTTCAGTGTAGAGGACACTCACCTCGCNAGTCCTGACGGGCTCGCCGGGGAGAACCACCAATGACCACAGCGACCCGCACGATCGAGGAACTCGCCAACCGGGAATACCAGTACGGCTTCGTCACCGACGTCGAAGCCGAGACCGTCCCGAAAGGCCTCAGCGAGGAGGTCGTTCGGCTGATCTCCGAGAAGAAACGCGAGCCCGCGTGGCTGCTCGAGTGGCGCCTGAAGGCGTACCGCACCTGGCTCGCCATGACCGAGCCGACGTGGCAGAACGTGCGCTATCCGGCGATCGATTACCAGGACATCATCTATTACTCGGCGCCCAAGAAGAGACCGACGCTCAACAGCCTCGACGAGGTCGATCCGGAAATCCGCGCCACCTTCGAGAAGCTCGGGATTCCGCTCGAGGAACAGAAGCTGTTCGCCGGCGTCGCGGTCGACGCCGTGTTCGACAGCGTCTCGGTCGCGACGACGTTCCGCACGAAGCTGGCGGAGCTGGGGATCATCTTCTGTTCTTTCTCCGAGGCGGTGCAGGAGCATCCCGCTCTCGTGCGGCAGTACCTCGGCACCGTCGTGCCATACTCCGACAACTTCTTCGCGACGCTCAACTCGGCGGTCTTCAGTGACGGGTCGTTCGCCTATATCCCCAAAGGCGTCCGCTGTCCGATGGAACTGTCCACCTATTTCCGCATCAACGCCCGGAACACCGGTCAGTTCGAGCGCACGCTCATCATCGCCGACGAAGGCGCGCACGTGAGCTATCTCGAGGGCTGCACGGCGCCGATGCGGGACGAGAACCAATTGCACGCCGCCGTCGTGGAGCTCGTCGCGCTCGACAACGCGACGATCAAGTACTCGACGATCCAGAACTGGTACCCGGGCGACAAGCAAGGCAAGGGCGGCATCTTCAATTTCGTCACCAAGCGCGGNAAAGCNGCTGGCGTGAACTCGAAGATCACCTGGACGCAGGTCGAGACCGGGTCCGCCATCACGTGGAAGTACCCGGGCTGCATCCTGCTTGGCGACAATTCGATCGGCGAGTTCTATTCAGTCGCGACGACCAACAACTGGCAGCAAGCCGACACCGGCACCAAGATGATCCACATCGGCCGGAACACGAAGAGCACGATCGTGTCGAAGGGGATCTCGGCGGGGCACGGCCAGAACACCTACCGCGGCATGGTGAAGATCGGCAAGCAGGCGCACGGCGCGCGCAACTACTCGCAGTGCGACTCGCTGCTCATCGGCGATCAGTGCGGCGCCCACACGTTCCCGTATCTGGAGATCAAGAACACGTCGGCGCGAGTGGAGCACGAGGCGTCCACCTCGAAGATCGACGAGGACCAGATCTTCTATTGCCGCCAGCGCGGCCTCTCGACCGAGGACGCCGTGAACCTGATCGTCAGCGGGTTCTGCAGGGAAGTCTTCCGCGAGTTGCCGATGGAGTTCGCCGTGGAAGCGCAAAAGCTCCTCAGCGTCAGTCTGGAAGGCAGCGTCGGCTAAGTCATCATGACCATGCTTGATATCCACAACCTCCACGTGCGGGTCGGCGGCAAGCCGATCCTTCAAGGCATTGACCTCTGCGTCAACGCCGGGGAAGTCCACGCCATCATGGGACCGAACGGCTCGGGCAAGAGCACGCTCGCGCGCGCGCTGTCCGGCCACCCCGACTACCAGGTGATCGAGGGCGACGTGTCGTACGAGGGTCGCGATCTACTCGCCATGGATCCGGAAGAGCGCGCCCGCGAGGGCGTGTTCATGGCGTTCCAGTACCCGGTTGAGATCCCTGGTGTGAACAATGCGTACTTCCTGAAAGCGGCCCTGAACGCGATCCGCAAGCACCGCGGGCAGGAGGAGCTCGACGCCATCGAGTTCATGGCCCTGATGCGCGAGAAGTCGACGCTGCTCGAGATTGACCCGAGCATGCTCACCCGTTCTGTCAATGAAGGCTTCTCCGGCGGCGAGAAAAAGCGCAACGAGATCTTTCAGATGGCGGTGCTCGAGCCGAAGCTGGCGATCCTCGACGAAACCGATTCGGGCCTCGACATCGACGCACTCAAGCTCGTCGCGAACGGCGTCAATGCGATGCGGAGCCCGGAGCGCGCCATCATCGTCGTCACCCACTATCAGCGGCTGCTCGATTACATCGTCCCCGATGTCGTTCACGTGCTGTCGGGCGGGCGGATCGTGAAGTCTGGCGACCGGGCGCTCGCGCTCGAGCTCGAAGACAAAGGATACGGCTGGCTCGAGCCAGAGGCGGCGGCCGCCGCCCCGGCCGCGAAAGCGTAAGGACATCCGCATGACTCGCCTCGTCCAGTCCAGCCGCCTTCGCGCCTCCGGCGCTTCGGCGAGCCTCGCCGAAGGTCGCTTGCTTTCAAAGCGAGCGGAGGCGGGCCCGCAGACCGACGCCTATCTGGCCGATTGCGATCGCCTTGTCACCGCCCGTTCCGCCACCGAGCCCTCATGGCTGCGGAATTTGCGCCGGCAGGGGATCGAGCACTTCGTGGACGCCGGCTTTCCTACGACGCGCGATGAGGAATGGAAGTTCACCAGCGTCGCGCCGATCGCCGACCGGCATTTCGCGCCGGCGCAAGATGGTCAGAGCGGCCTCACGACGGATCTGGTGGAGCGCTGGGCCGGCNCACTCGGCGGCTACCGGCTCGTGCTGGTGAATGGCGCGTATGCGCCACAGTTTTCCGTCGGCGGGTTGCCTGCCGGCGTGCATGTGTCCAGTCTGCGGTCTATCCTGGCCACGAACCCGGCGGCCGTGGAGCCGTACCTCGGCCGGTTCGCCTCGCCTGATCGGCAAGCGTTCACGGGGCTGAACACGGGTTTCCTCCAGGACGGCGCGTTCGTGTGGATCCCGCCGGGCACGATCATCGAACAGCCCATTTCGCTGCTGTTCGTGTCGGCATCGCCCGAGACCGCCAGCGTGTCGCATCCGCGCGTTCTGATCGTCGCTGGCGACCGCAGTCAGGCCCGGATCGTCGAAGGCTACGCCGGTCCGCCGGGACAGGAGTACTTCACGAACGCGGTCACGGAGGTCGTGGTCGGGTCCGGCGCGGTGGTCGATCACTACAAGCTGCAACGCGAGAGCCAGCGCGCCTGTCACATCGGCAGCATGTACGTGCACGGCACCCGTGACAGCACCTTTTCGTCGCACTCGATCGCGTTCGGCGGCGCGCTCGTCCGGAACGACATCATCGCCGTGCTCGACGGCGAGGGCGGCGACTACACGTTGAACGGTCTGTATCTCGTGGACGGCCGGCGGCTGATCGACAATCACACGACGATCGACCACGCCAAGCCGCACTGCGGCAGCCACGAGATGTACAAAGGGATCCTCAGCGGGCACGCTCGTGCCGTCTTCAACGGCAAGATCATCGTACGGCCCGACGCGCAGAAGACCGACGCCAAGCAGACGAACAAGGCGTTGCTGCTCTCTGACGATGCGCAGATCAATACGAAGCCGCAACTCGAGATCTTCGCCAACGACGTGAAGTGCACGCACGGCGCGGCCGTGGGTCAGCTCGACGAGGACGCGATCTTTTATCTGCGGGCGCGGGGCCTCGACCTGCAGCAGGCTCGTGACATGCTGATCCAGGCGTTCGCGGGCGACGTGCTCAACCGGATCCGGATCGAGCCGCTCAGGAAGTCGCTCGAAGCGCACCTGCTCTCCGAGCTGCCCGCGGCCGGGGGGCCGGCACACCAGCAATGACCAACATCGCCAGCATCGCCGCGCCGTCCCAGGCCGGCTTCAACGTGCGCCGGATCCGCGAGGACTTTCCCATTCTTCGGCAGACCGTGCACGGCAAGCCGCTCGTGTACCTGGACAACGCCGCGACGACGCAGAAGCCTCGTGCGGTCCTTGACGCGTTGATGGCCTACTACAGCGAGGACAATGCGAACGTCCACCGCGGCGTCCACCTGCTCAGCGAGCGCGCCACCCAAGCGTTCGAGGACGCCCGCGCCACTGTGCAGCGCTTCATCAACGCCGCCTCCGCGCGCGAAATCGTCTTCACGCGCAACGCCACCGAAGGCATCAATCTGGTGGCCCAGACGTTCGGGCGGACACGTCTCGCCCCGGGAGACGAGGTCGTGATCTCCGCCATGGAGCACCACTCCAACATCGTGCCCTGGCAGATGGTGTGTGAGGAAAAGGGCGCGTCGCTGCGGGTGATTCCGATCACCGACGAGGGGGCGCTGCAGNTCGAGGAGTACGAGCGGCTTCTCGGGTCCCACACGCGGCTGGTCTCGATCGTCCATCTGTCGAACGTGCTCGGGACGATCAATCCCGTCCAGCAGATGATTGCGACGGCGCATCGCCGTGGCGTGCCGGTGCTGATCGATGGATCCCAGGCGGTCCATCACATGACGGTGGACGTCCAGGCGCTCGACGCCGACTTCTACGTGTTCACGGGCCACAAGCTGTACGGACCGACCGGGATTGGCGTGTTGTACGGCAAGGAGCGTTTGCTCGACGAGATGCCGCCGTATCAGGGTGGCGGCGACATGATCAGGTCGGTCACGTTCGAGAAGACCACGTACAANGCCCTGCCGTACAAGTTCGAAGCGGGGACNCCGAACATCGCGGGCGCGCTAGGGTTGGCGGCGGCGGTGGACTANGTCACCGGGATCGGGATGGATCGCATCTCGGCCCACGAACGTGAGCTGCTGGCGTACGGAACGGCGGCGCTGTCGGGCGTGCCGGGCCTGACGCTCATCGGAACGGCGGCGGAGAAGTCGAGCGTGCTCTCGTTCGTGATGGACGGCGTGCACCCGCACGACATCGGCACCGTCGTCGATCAGGAAGGCGTCGCGATCCGCACGGGGCACCACTGCGCTCAGCCCCTGATGCAGCGGTTGGGCATTGCCGCCACCGCGCGCGCGTCGCTGGCGCTCTATAACACGCGCGAGGAGATCGACGCCCTCGTCGCGGCGCTCCACAAGGTCCGCGAGCTCTTCACGTGACGCACCGCGGAGCCGGCTGGGTGAGGTGTGTTCGGGGCGCGCAGCTGACGCCGTGCGCCAAGGCATAATTGGCCGGATTGCGAGGGTTGCCAGTGTCCGATCTTCGGGAACTCTATCAAGAGGTCATCCTCGACCATAACCGCCGGCCGCGCAACTTCCGCGCGATTGAAGGCGCCAACCGGCACGCCGAGGGCTACAACCCGCTCTGCGGGGATCGGCTGTCGCTCTACCTGAAGGTCGAGGACGCCGTGATCAAAGACGCCAGCTTCCAGGGATCGGGCTGCGCGATCTCGAAAGCGTCGGCTTCGATGATGACCGACAGCGTCAAGGGCAAAACGCTGAGCGAGGCCCGCGGCATGTTCGAGCAATTCCACCAGATGGTGACCGGGAACGCCGACCCGCTCGCCCATCCAGAACGGCTGGGCAAGCTGGCCGTGTTCGAAGGCGTCCGGAACTACCCCGCGCGCGTGAAATGCGCGAGCCTCGCCTGGCACACGCTTCGCTCCGCGGTCGACGCGAAGGACGAGGTCGTGTCGACAGAAGCGGAGTAGCGTGACCGACGGCCATGGCGGACCATATCATCAAGCTCACCGACGAACACGCGGCGCGCACCGAAGAGGCGGCGCGAGTGGCTTCGAATGCGGGCACGACAGCCGGCGCGATCTTCGAGCGTCGTAACCCTGTCAAGACTCTCACGATGCAACCGCAGATCGTCGAGGTGCTCTCGACGATCTTTGACCCCGAGATCCCCGTCAACATCTACGAGCTCGGCCTCATCTACGAGATCGCCGTCGACTCCGAAAACGTGGTCGGTGTCCGCATGACGTTGACGGCGCCTGGCTGCCCCGCCGCTCAGAGCCTTCCTGTGGAAGTCGTCAACAAGCTGAAGCAACTGCCCGGCATCACCGACGCGCACGTGGACATCGTCTGGGACCCGCCTTGGGACAAAGACCGGATGTCGGACGCCGCGAAACTGCAACTCGGGATGTTCTGACCGTGTCGTTCGCCAATACGCGATCGCCGGTCCCGCCGGTTGATTTGTGCTCGAATGCACGACAGGATCACGCATAGCGCCGCACGGTGCGCGGCGAGACACGAATCCCCAGCTTCAACAGCAGTTCCGACGCAATCCGTTCCTCGCCCCACGTGCGATTCGCCGCGGCCATATCCGCGATCAGCTGGCGCAGATCGGCTGGCAATCGCGGTCGGCCGCGCGGCATGGATTTCCACCGCCAGAACAACTGGAAGCCTCTTCGATGCCACCGAATGAGCGTCTCCGGCTTCACAACGGTCAGGAGCCGACGCCAGTCGATGAGCCGCGA
>JGI25382J43887_10000221_pt1 | contig 16629 bp, 19 predicted proteins | sample GraSoi013_1_40cm_3_FD_43887 | JGI IMG/M metagenome (IMG submission 43887) | reverse complement strand
TGGTCCGGCCGGCCTAGGCGGCGTGGTCGGCGCCACCGGCACCGATGGGTTGGCCGGCTGGGTCGGCGGCGTCGGCTGTGTGTAGTTGGAGAAGGAGCCCGTGGGGATCTGCGCTGTCGGGGGCTCCGCAGCCATGGGCGGAATCACCGGCAGCGTCGCGGTCGCGGCGACCGGTTCGGGATTGGGGGCAGGGGCTGGAGCAAACGACGGAGCCTGCGCGGCAGCGCGATTCCTCTGCCCGCTCACCACCTCGTCGACGTCGAGCGGAGGGTGCTTGGTCGCGTCCGCCGATTTCACCTCGATCATCGCGTTGGGGTCGTCGCAGAGCGCGAGCGCACGGTCCGGCTTGTCGGAGATGTCGCGAGACTCGCTCGTGTACGCCCCCGCGAGCTCGCCGTGCGCGAGGATGAGGACCCCGGTGCCCGCGCCGGAGCGGATCATNACGCTACCGCTCAGCTTGCGATCGCTCAAGAAGCTCAGCAGCGCCTTCATGTCGACCCATCCCGCGTACAGCTCGGTGTACATGGGCCGGGAAACGGTCAGCTCGTAAAGGCCGTCGATCAGCTCAGCNGAAAGGCCGACGACGTCCAGCACGCCGTGACCCGCCGTTACGTCGTCGTTGAAGTGCATCAAGGCCGGCTTGCCAAGGACGAGGCTGCCCGCGTCGGCGGCGCCGTCGTACAGGCACTCGAGCGCGGAGCCTTCACGGAACAGGATCAGNCCGGCCGCGTCATCGGTGAGTAGGCGTACATAACCGGTGTAGCCCTCGCGCTCGAGCGTGGTCAGCAGGCGAGGGAAATCGACGAAGGAAGTCTTCAGCGAGTCGTAGAGGATCTGCCCCGCCGGGACAGGGATCGGCTCGCGGCCATGTTTCGGTTGCGGGCGGTGCTTCACGCCACGCCTCGGCTGCGGTGCTTCCACCTTTCGTTCCGATTCAGCATGCTCCTTCCTCTCGTTTTTTGGCTCTGGGCTCTGATCTGCGCGCGGCTGGGGCCGCTCCGCGGGCGGCTCAGGCTTGGTGGTCTCGGCGCCGNCGGGCTTGGGTGCGGACTCCGCGGCGTGGACCAGCTCTGGGATTCCTGCCTTGACCGTCTCATCGGCCGGCAGCTTTGCCTTGGCGTCGAACTCGAAGTCGCCTTTCGTCCAGTTGAGGGCACTCACCACCGCGTCGTCGCCCGACCTGCCCTCGCCCTGGGCGTGAAACAGGTGCCCGAACAGGAAGTACAGGGACGTGGACTGCCCGTTNCCATTGCGGACGACGAGGGTGCCGGTGGACCGCTCGCCCTGAGCGGATTCCAACAGCGAGCGAAGGGGGGTTTCGGCCAACGAGCCGTGAGATTGCAAGGCGTTCTCCTGAGATCGGCCCAGCCCGATCGAGATCTAAGAGAAAGTTAGTATAGGCATCGAGATCAGACCTGCGCGCCCGGAGCCTCCTGAACTCCCGCTACCGGCGCGGCCATCTCCCGCGCGCCTCNTCCTCATCCGCCACGGGCAGTCGACCTGGAACCGCGANCATCGCATCCAGGGCCAGCTCGACCCTCCACTTTCGGANGAAGGGCNCCGGCAGGCCGCCCTCGTCGGGGCGCGACTTGCCGGTCGCAAGTTCAGTGGCCTTTATGCGAGTGACCTGAAGCGCGCCTTCGAGACCGCGGAGGTGATCGGTANGGCGGTCGGCGTGCGACCCGAGCCGACCGAANCGCTGCGCGAGATCTACCTCGGTGAGTGGGAGGGGCTGCGCACCGAGGAGATGGCCGAACGATTTCCCGAAGCCTGGGCGAGCTGGGTCGAAGAGCCGGACTGGGATGTAGTGCCTGGTGGCGAAGGCGCCGCCATCTTCGATGCGAGAGTTGGCGCCGCGGTCGAGACGATCATGCGACGGCATCAGCACGGCGATGTGTTGGTCGTCACGCATGGCGGCGTGATCCAGGCAGCGCTGCACAGGATCGTCGGCAAGCCNCCGCAGGGCATCTTTCCTTTCAGGATTCAGAACGCCTCGATCTCGCTGATCGAGAGGCGTGACGGTCGCATGGTGATCGGGGGCGTGAACGATATCGCCCATCTCGAGCCGGGATTGATCACCGAAGTCGGTTCGCCGGGCNCGAGTAGGGCGCACGAATCCAGATGACCGCCGACGCCGAGCTGTGGGATCGCGAGCTCGCGGAGCGAGCGCCACGCGCTCCGCTTCTCCAGTCGTGGGGTTGGGGAGAGGTGCAGTCGCGCGCGGGATGGAGCGTCGAGCGTCTGCGCATCTCGCCAGGTGGCGCGATGGCGAGCTTGCAGATCCGCAAAGTCGGCCTCGCGCGTGAGGTGTATGTGCCGCGTGGCCCGCTGCCCGCCACGATCGAGGCGATCGACGGCCTTGTCAAGTGGGCGCGTCGGTCACGGGTAGCGAAGATCGTCGTCGAGCCCGAGGCGTCNAAAGATCTGCGCGACCCCTTGAAGGAGAGAGGATTCACGCGGACGAGTCCGACACAGCCGCAGCACACCCGCATCATCAAGCTGCTCCCTCCCGAAAAGTTGTTAACGACCTTTCGTCACGGTCGCCGCTACAACATCCGGNCCGGACTCAAACGCGGTGTCGTCGTCGAGGAAGGCAAGGACGCGGCCGAGCTCGCGCGGCAGTCGGCTGCCGTGGAGCGCAGGGAGTCGATCAACCTTCCCGACAGGCGGTACTACGACCTGCTGCTCAGCCTGCTGCCGTGGTGCCGCACTTACACCGCGTTCTCACCTGACAAGCACGAGCCGCTGGCGACCGTGCTGGTGGCGCGGCACGCGGGCCGCGCCTACAGCCTGTTCGCGGGCCGGAGCGGTGCGCATCGCGAGCTGATGGGCAACGACCTCGCCTGGTGGTCGGCCATCTCAGCCGCCGCCGAGGCGGGCTGCGACGACTTCGACCTCTGGGGAGTGCCGCCCCCGGGCGCCGGGCCCGACCACCCATGGCACGGTCTGGGCTTCTTCAAGTCGGAGTTCGGCGGCGAGGAGGTCGCCTACGCGGGCTCGTGGGAGCTGGTGCTCTCGACTGTCGGCGCCCGGTTGCTGAGCGCAGAACGGAAAACACGAGCCTACATTCGGGGCTTGAAACGAAACATTCCCTAACAATCCTTCAAATCGGTTAGGATAAAGGGGATGGGTGTGGCGGAGTCTTCCCGCAAGGTCCTTGTCGTGGAGCCGGATAACTCGACACGGCGCGAGATCAGGGTCGCGTGCGAGCAAGACGGCTACCTGGTCGTGGAGGCCGACGCCGGCTCCGAGGCGTTGCGCCAGGTCGAGAGCTCAAGGCCCAACGTGGTGCTGCTCGAGGTGACCCTGCCAGACGCGGCCGGTTTCGACGTCTGCCGCGAGCTGCGCAAGATGGACCCGGGAGTCCCGGTGATCATGATGAGCACCCGGTCGGACGAGATCGACGCTGTGGTCGCCCTCGAGATCGGCGCCGACGACTACGTCACCAAGCCCCTCCGGCTCCGCGAGCTCGTGGCCCGCATGGCCGCCCATCTGCGACGCGCGCGGCTGGAAAACGCTGAGGCGATGCGCAGCCGGCTCGAGTTCCGCGATCTGACGATCGACGTCAACGAGCGCAGGACGTACAAGGCGGGCAAAGAGGTCGAGCTGACCCACACCGAGTTCGACCTGCTGACGTTCCTCGCGAGCAACGCGGGTAAGGTCCTGAGCCGGGAGAAGATCCTCAACTCGATCTGGGGCTACGAGTACCCGATCGAGACGCGCGTGATCGACGTGCACATCCGCAACCTGCGCCGCAAGATCGAGACGCAGCCCTCGCGTCCTTATTACATCCTTGCGGTGCCGGGGATCGGCTACCGCTTCACGAACGCGCGCCCGGCTTAACTCCTAGCTCCCCGAGCGAGTCGAGCACAAATCGGCGCGCCGCGATGAGCGGATGCGGGATGACGAGGTCTTGCTCTTTGACGCGCTGAGTCCCGAACAGAAGGATGTCGACGTCGATCGCCCGGGGTCCCCATCGCTTCGCCGCTCGCCGCCCGCCCTCGCGCTCGACGGCCTTGGCCGCGCGCAAGAGCTGACGAGGTGACCCTTCCCACTCGCCCTCGACCACCTGGTTGAGAAATTTCGGCTGGTCGGCCACGCCCCAGGGCTCGGTCTCGATGACGTGGCTTTGACGAAGGATGCGTACGCCTTTTTCGCGCAAGCGTCGTCGCGCGGCGCTGAGGTTTCTGGAGCGTGTTCCGAGGTTGGATCCGAGGCCGAGGTAGACAGTGGTCAACGCATATGGTCGGCGGCGCGCACGACGCGCGTCATCTGCAGGACGTCATGCACGCGCACGATGTCTGCTCCCCGCAGCACCCCCACCGCCACCGTCGCCGCCGTGCCTTCGAGCCGTTCCGTGACCGGGAGGTCGAGCAGCTTGCCGATGAACGACTTGCGTGAGGTGCCGATCAGGATGGGATGGCCGAGCTCCTTCAGCTCATGGAGCCGCCGCATCACCTCCCAGTTGTGCTCGGCCGTCTTGCCGAAGCCGATGCCCGGATCCAGGATCACCTTCTCCTTCGGCACGCCGGCGGAAACTGCACGCGCGGCGGCCGCGCCAAGAAAGCGCTTGATCTCTTGCAACAGGTCGCCCGCGTAATCGGTCCCGTCCTGGTTGTGCATCAGGACCATCGCGCATCCGTGGCTCGCCGCCAGGTCCGCGATCGCGGGCGATCGGCTCAGGCCCCACACATCGTTGAGGATCGTCGCGCCGGCCGCGATGGCTGACTCTGCGACCTGTTGCTTGTAGGTGTCGATCGAGATCGGGACGTTGGCCGGGCCTGCCAGGCGCCTGACCACGGCCTCGGTCCTGCTGATCTCTTCGACCGTGGAGACCTGCACGTGGCCGGGACGGGTCGACTCGCCTCCGACATCCAGCATATCGGCNCCTTCCTCGACCATGCGGAGTCCTTGAGCGACCGCGGCCTCGACGTCCGTGCCGAGGCCGTCGCCGCTGAACGAATCCGGCGTGACGTTGACGATGCCCATCACGTACGTGCGGGTTCCCCATTCGAAACGCCGCCCTCCGATTTCGGCGATCACGACGCGATTATCCTGCGGACTGTGCGGCTGGCCGATCTCGCGCGCGGAGCTGGTGCGGTGCTCGACGGTGATGGCGACGTCGAGATCAGCGGCATCGTCTACGACTCTCGACGCGTCGGTCCTGGTGACCTCTTCGTGGCGGTCCAGGGCATTCACGTCGACGGCCACGATTACGTCACCGAGGCCGCCGCCCAGGGCGCGGCGGCGATCGCGCTGGAGCGCGACGTCAAGGTGCCGGCGGGGGTGCCCGTGCTGCGCATGCCCTCTACGCGCATCGGTCTGGCGGAGCTTTCCGCCGAGTTCTTTGGACGGCCGTCCCGGCGGCTCAAGCTCGCCGGCATCACAGGGACCGACGGCAAGACGACGGTGACCCACATGTCAGAGCACATCCTGCAGGCGAGCGGCATCTTGGCCGGCGCGATGAGCACGGTGGCCTTCAAGGTGAGTGGTCGCGAGGTCGACAACGTCAGCGGGCAGACGACGACGGAGGCGCCCGAGGTCCAGGCGTGGCTCGGCAGGATGGTTGACGCGGGCGCGCAGTGTGTCGTGATCGAGACCACGTCACATGCACTTGTGCAGGAGCGCGTCCGCGCATGCGAGTTCGACGTCGCCGCGTTCACCAACGTCGGCCGCGACCACCTCGACTACCACGCGACCTGGGAGGACTACCTCGAGGCGAAGGCTCGGCTCATCGATCTCACAGCCAATGCCGCGGACAAGGGAGTCGAAAAGACCGCTGTTCTGAATCGCGATGACCCCAGCTACGAGCGCCTCGCGCGAAGGCCGATCTCTCGTCGCTGGACGTACAGCCTGAAAACCGGAGCCGATTTTTATCCGCTCGACCTNTCCATCACGGGGTCCGGTTCACGGTTTCGCATGAAGACGCCGCTGGGGGAGACCGAGGTCACGCTCAACGTGCCCGCCAAGTTCAACATCTACAACGCGCTGTGCGCNGCGGCCGTCTGCGTCGCCATGGGCGTGCCGGTGGAGGAAATCGGGCGTGGCCTCGCCGGGTTCGAAGGCGTGCGCGGCCGGCTGGAGCCTGTCGACCTCGGTCAGGACTTCCGCGTCTACATCGACTTCGCGCATGCGGCCGGCTCGCTTGCGAGCGCGCTCGCGGAGCTGCGTCCGTTCACACAGGGACGCTTGATCGTCGTCTTCGGTTCAACGGCCCGCTCTGACCATGACCGCCCGGGCATGGGCCGCGCGGCCGCCGAGTTCTCGGACTTCTTCATCATCACAACCGACGACCCGCTGTCTGAAGATCCGGTGGAGATCGCCCGCGACGTGCAAGCGGGCGCGTCCAGCAAGGCGCCCGGCCTCGATTACGAGGTCGTCATCGACCGCCGGGCCGCCATCCGCCGCGCGATCGAGATCGCGCGACCCGGCGACACCGTCCTCCTTGCCGGCAAGGGCCACGAACGTTCGATGCGGACCTCGCGCGGGTCGGAACCGTGGGACGAACGCGCCGAGGCCGAGGCCGCGATTCGCGAGCGGGGTTAGCCAGGCACCCTCTCCCCGTCGGGGAGAGGGATCTGGGGAGAGGGGCGTGAACCGCCGCCTACCATGCGCACGATCTCGACAGTGTCCCCATCGCGGAATGTGACGCGCGTGAACGAAGTGCGCGGGATGATCTCGCCGTTGTGCTCCACCGCGACCGTGCGCGGGTTGACGCCCAGCCGCTCGAGGTAGTCGAGCAGGGAGGTTGGCTGATCGAGCTCTACCTTCTTGCCGTTCACCTGCAGGGAGATCATTCGAAGAGTCTGATGGCGGCGTAGCCCGCCGCGCCGGCTGCGAGGCATTCGGTGATGCGGGTCTCAGTTACTCCGCCGATCGCGAGCACTGGGATGCGAAGCGAGTGGGCGGTGGCATTCAGCGCGTCGAGGCCGACGGCTCTGGTGTCCGGGTGCGTCGTGCTCTCCCAAACCGGACCGAAGATGACGAAATCGGCGCCCTCGGACTGCGCGCGCTGCGCGGCTATACGGGAATGGACCGAGCGGCCGACGAGTCCGCGCCGGATCAAGCCGCGGGCGAATTCGATTCCGATGTCCCGCTCGGGCAGGTTGACCCCCGCAGCGCCGGTGGCGACGGCGATATCGCATCGGGAGCTGATCAGCACCGGAACCGGTGACGCGACGACCAGGCGCATAGCTTCCTGCTCGAGCTGTTTTGCGGTGAGGGAAGGCGCGCGCAGCTGGAGGATGGTGGCCAGGGAAGCCGCGCGGAGGCCGCCGTCCGCGCTCGACACGATCGCCATTGCAACCGGCCGGGTTAGCTGGGTCGCGAAACCCCCTCGGTCGGCGAGCTCGGGCTGGCTTCGCCGCGCCTGGGGATGCGGCCGGCCAGGTACGCCTTGCGTCCCGCCTCGACCCCTTCTTTGATCGCCTCGGCCATGAGCGCCGGATCTTTCGCGAGCGCGACCGCGCTGTTCACGAGCACTGCATCCGCGCCCAGCTCCATCGCCAGGGCGGCGTCGGATGGAACGCCGATGCCGGCGTCGACGACGACAGGCACGTGGGCCTCGTCGACGATGATCCGGATCTGCTCGAGGGTCTGGAGGCCCTGGCCGGACCCGATCGGAGAGCCCAGAGGCATGACAGTGACGGTGCCGATCTCTTCGAGCTTGCGCGCAAGCACCGGGTCGGCGTTGATGTAGGGCAGGACCTTGAACCCCTCCTCGACCAGGATGCGCGCGGCCTTCAGCGTCTCCTCGGGGTCGGGGAAGAGGTAGCGCGGATCGGGGATGACCTCGAGCTTGACCCAGTCCGAGAGACCCATCGAGCGGGCCAGGCGCGCGATGCGGATGGCCTCCTCGGCCGTGCGGCAGCCCGCGGTGTTGGGCAGGATGCGGTAGCGGGACCAGTCGATCGCGTCCAGGAGCGTCTTCTTTTTCGGGTCGTCGAGGTCGAGGCGGCGCAGGGCGACGGTGACGAGCTCGCATCCGGAGGCCTCGAGCGCGGCCAGCATCGCTTCCTCGCTCGCGTACTTGCCGGTGCCGAGAAACAGGCGCGAGCGCAACGTCACGCCGGCGACGACGAGAGGGTCGGCGTGCGTCAGGGTTTGCACACATCCAAGAATACGGGAGGGCCCCTTCTGCCCTTCGGGCCACCCCCCATGAATGGGGAAGAGTTCCCTTCCTTAGAGATCCTGCTGCAGCAGCAGCGTCTTGTCGCGGCCGTAGGTTAGGCGCTTCAACGCATGGCCCAGGGGAAGCCACAGCAGCTTGTCGACCTCTATCCCCGGTTTGAAGCGTCCGCCGCGCACCTCCATCACCCAGTAGCACGCCACCTTGTCGCGCCCGCGACGGTCGACGTAAGCGGTACACCCGAGCGGCCGTACCAGGTCGCATCGCAGGCCCGTCTCCTCGCGCACCTCACGCAGCGCGCAGTCTTCGGGAGTTTCGTCGGGCTCGATCTTGCCTTTCGGCAGAGTCCAGTCGTCGTATTCGGGACGATGGATGACCGCGATCTCGGGCTCACCCGACCGCGAATTCCTGACGACGACCCCGCCCGCAGCTCTGATCACGCTTACATCCGCAACATCAAGGATCTTTGTTGCCACCGTTGCTCCTTCGTCTGCTGAAACGTTTGGGCTCAGCGCTGAGCGCCAGTTTAAACGCGAGGTGCCACTTAATGAAAGAGCCTTTGCTAGCCGCGCAGGCCTGCTGTGTGAAGGATCGCAAACGCGACCCAGGCGATGAGGGCTGAGGCGGGGATGGTGATGATCCACGCCGCAACGATGTTTGCGCCAACCCCCCAGCGGACTGCCCCGAGGTTGCGGCTTGCGCCAACCCCCAGTACCGACCCGGTGACAACGTGTGTTGTGCTGACTGGAAGACCGATGAGCGTGGCGCCCTGGATAACGCTTGCTCCCATCAGCTGGGCAGAGAATCCAGTTGCCGGCTCGAGTTTGAAAATGCTCCAGCCGAGCGTGCGAATGATTCGCCACCCACCCGCGTACGTTCCGAAGCCGATCGCGGCTGCGGATAGGACCACCACCCAAAGAGGTACCTGGAACTTCGGCAGGTCCCCCGCGGCGACCAGCGCGAGCGTGATGGCCGCCATCGTCTTCTGCGCATCGTTGGCGCCGTGCGAGTAAGAAAGGAAGGCAGAAGTTGCGATTTGCAAGCCGCGAAGGGTACGGTTGACCGGCGCCGGCCGCCAGTGGGCCCGATGCACGACCACGATCAAAGCAATCGCGAAGGTCGCGGCGGCCACGAACCCAAGCGGTGGCGAGATGACAAGGCTTGCGATCTGTTTCAACAGCGCCGACCACTGGACTCCACCAATTCCGCCGGCGGCAGCGACCCCAGCACCGCATAGACCGCCGATCAGCGCGTGCGTGGAGCTGCTGGGTAGTCCTCGATACCAGGTGACCAGATTCCATGCAATTGCACCGAGCAGTGCCGACACCACGACCACGAGCCCAGGCTTGATCGCCAGTGTGCTTGCGATCGTGTTGGAGACTTTGGCCTGGAAAAAGGCCACCGTCACCACCGCTCCGATGAGGTTGAATACGGCGGCTAGGCCCACGGCTGCCCGAGGCGANAGTGCGCGCGTCGAGATTGATGTTGCTATGGCGTTGGCAGTGTCGTGAAACCCGTTGGTGAAATCGAAGACGACTGCCACGGCGATGGTGATCCATAGCAGGATCACGGTCTCACGCATTCTTGATTGCGATCGTCTCCATCACGTTGGCGGCGCGTTCGCACGAATCCATCGTCGCCTCGAGCAGGTCGTAGACGTCTTTCCATTTCATGAGCTCAGAAGCATCCTTCTCACGCGAGAACAGATCACCGATTGCCGCGCGAGTGAGGCGATCGCCTTCGTTCTCCAGCCGGTGGATCTCGAGGCGGTGCGGCTTCAGCTCTGCAAACCCTTCGAAGCGGTCGAGGGCGGCGGCGATCTCGATGCCGGCCCTGGCCAGGTACTCGCCCATCTGCCTTGCAGGATCCGAGATGTTCTGTATTCGGTACAGGTCGATTTTGTCGCCCGCCTCCTCGGCGAGGTCGACGACGTCGTCGAGACTCGAGGCCAGGAGCAGAATGTCCTCTTCGTCGAGGGGCGTGACGAACGCGCTGTTGACCAGATTGTGGATCTGATGAGTAGCCTCGTCGCATTCGTGCTCCAGGTCGCGCAGCCGGGCATGCCGGCTCCTGCCTTCGAGCAATGATTTGCTCAGTTCGGTCAGGGTCTCGCTCACGAGCTTTCCCTGCGTCCGAAAAAGCTCATAAAAGCGCCGTCCAGGGGTGACGGGAGTGATTCTCATCGCATCCTCCAGCAGCAGGCGTCCGTTTCAGGTCGCCATGGGTCCGAATGTTGTGCGCGCCGCCCAAGTCCTCGTCGAGCCTTGCGGTCTGACATCCCTCAGGCGTTCTTGATGGCGATCGTTTCGATGATCTCGGCGACCTCCTCGCACTCGTCCAGGGTCGACTCGAGCAGCGCGTAGACGTCCTTCCACTTGATGAGGTCAGCGGCCGTCCGGTGATTCTCGTCGAGAAGCTCGTGCAGGGCCCGGCGGGTGATCGCATCGCCTTCGTTTTCGAGCCGGTGGACCTCCTGCAGCACCGGGTCCAGCCCACGGAAGTCATCGAGGCTGGCGGCGGCCTTGGCCACCTCGCGTCCGGCCTGCGCGAGGCACTCGCCGAGTTGTTTTGCGGGGTCGGTGATGGCGCCGACATCGTAGAGGTCGATCCTGTCCGAGACCTCTTCCGCGAGATCGACGATCTGGTCCAGTGAGTGCGCAAGTGTAAGGATGTCGTCTCGATCCATCGGGGTCGTGAAGGTCAGGTTCGTCAGGTTGTAGAGGTCATGCGTGATTTCATCGCATTCGTGCTCGAGGTCGCGTAGGTGGGAATGCCGACTTCGCCCCTCGACAAGCGACCTACACAGCTCGTCAAGCGTCTGGGAAACCAGCTCGCCCTGTCGCTTGAACAACTCGTAGAAGCGAAGCTCACGCGGGATCAGGCTCAGCAGCACGTTCTCCCCATCCCCGCTAAAAGGGTAAGTGAGATGGCTTGTGCGGCGAGCGGCCCGAAGGTCAGCCAGCATCGCGTTCGAGAAACGTCTACAGCTGACCCGCCAACGCGATCTGACGCCGCAGAATCCATCGGCTGATGAGGTTGATGCTCAGCACCATCACGATCAGCACGAGCGCCGCTCCCCATGCCTGGTCCTGCAGCGACTTGTAGGGCAGCAGTGCGTACTTGAAGACCGTCACCGGCAGTGCCTGCATTGGACCGCTTGGATCGAACTCGAGGATATGAGCGCCGAAGGCGGTGAACAGCAGCGGCGCGGTCTCGCCAGCGGCACGGGCAACCGACAGCAGCGCCCCCGTGATGACGCCTGGTGCCGCGGCCGGCAGGACAAGCTGCAGCGAAACGCGCCACCGGGGCAGGCCAAGGGCCAAGCCGGACTCGCGCAGACCGTTCGGGATCAACGCGACCGCCCCCTCGGTGGTTCTAGTCACGATCGGCAGCATCAAGACCGCGAGCGCGACCGCGCCCGAAAAGGCGGAGAAGTGGTGGAACGGAACGACCAGGAACGCGTACGCGAACAGCCCNATCGCGATCGATGGCGTGCCCACGAGGACATCGCTTGCAAGCCGGACCCAGTTGGACCAGGGCGCGACGCGGTACTCCGCGAGATAGATGCCGCCGAGAACGCCGACGGGGATCGCGATCAACGACGCGATGCCGACCATGATCCCTGTGCCAACGATCGCGTGGCCGATCCCGGCTTGGGACACGACGGGGCACCGCGGCTCGCACGGTGGGAGCTCGCTGTTGAAAAGGAACTGCGGGTGGATGACGGAGGGCAGTCCCTTGGCGATGGTGAACCACAACACCAGCCCCAGAGGTATCAGCGCCAGAAGAGTCAACACGTACATGAGTCCCAACCCGGCGCTACTCACGTAGGTGCGCCGATGATTGCGGTTCATACAGCGCGCCTGGCATCGCGTGTGGATGACTGGACGAGAAGCAATGCGAGCATGTTGACCACGAATGTCACGAGGATCAAAACCAGCCCGAGCTCGATCAGGGCCGCCGGGTAGAGCGTCCCCGTCGCTTCGGTGAACTCGTTGGCGATCACGCTCGCGAGCGTGTATGCGGGCTGGAAGATCGTGTGCGGAATCACGTACTGGTTGCCGATCACCATCGTCACAGCGATCGTTTCCCCGAGAGCACGCCCGAGCGCAAGGATCGTCGCCCCGAAAATCCCTGCCCGGGCGGAGGGAAGGATCACCCGCCACGTGGTCTCCCACCAGGTCGCGCCCAGCGCCACCGCGTTCTCCTTCAAGCCCCGCGGCACGGCTTTGATCACGTCGCGCGAGATCGCGGTGAGCGTCGGCAGGATCATCACAGCAAGGACCAGTGAGGCGTTGAACAGCCCCCGCACCGCGGGCGAGCCAAGCCAGCCGATGAAACCGGCGTGCTCGGAGATCGGAACCTCGATGTGCTCGTACGACCAGGGTGCGAGCACGTAGAGCGCCCAGATCCCGTAGACGACGCTGGGTATCGCCGCCAGCAGCTCGATGCCCGTGCCGACGAATCCTCGCAGCGTCGTGTGGCCCGGTTCCGCGAGCACGACCGCCACCGCCACGCCGACGGGTAGCGCGAGCGCGAGCGCGAGGAACGCGGTGAAGACGGTGCCGAAGATGGCCGGCGCGGCGCCAAAGTTCTCCGTGACGGGGTTCCAGTCCGTGTTGACGACGAATGCCAGGCCGAAGTGCTGGATCGCCGGCATCGCCTGCTGCAGCAGCGTCAGGACGATCAGGAGGAGCAATGCCGGGACGGCGCTCGCGACGATGCCGACCACCCACTGGAATCCATCGCGCGGCCGGCTCGTCACGATGCCGGCTTTGGCCTCGGCTCTGACCGCCATGGCTCAGCCGGGCAGTTCGGCGGAGAGCTTGCGGTCGAGCCGGTAACCGACGCCGCGCACGGTCACGATCTCGAAGGGCGCAACCCCGGCAAACTTCTCGCGCAGCCACCGCACGTGCACGTCAACCGTCTTGCGGTCACCCGAAAACTCATGACCCCACACGTTTTCCAGCAACACGTCGCGGGTGTGGACNCGGCCGGGATGCGCGAGCAGGTAAGACAACAGGTCGAACTCGCGCGTGGTGAGCTTCACGTCGGCGCCGCGCAAGATGACGCGGCGAGCAGCGCGGTCGATCGCGAAATCTCCAAACGCGTCCCGCTCGGGAACTGCGTTTGGGTCATTCCCGTCGGCCGATGCTCGCCGAAGGACTGCGTTGACCCGCGCGAGGACCTCGCGCACGGAGAAGGGCTTGGTGATGTAGTCGTCGGCGCCGAGCTCGAGGCCGACGATCTTGTCCACCTCGGCGTCTTTCGCGGTGATCATGATGATNGGTACTCGGCTGCTCCGCCGCAGAGCGCGGCAGAAATCGAAGCCGCTCATGCCCGGCAGCATCAGGTCGAGCAGGATCAGGTCCGGGCGCGACGTGCGCGCAGTGCGCAGGCCGGTCGCACCATCGCTCGCCTCATGTACCGAGAAGCCGGCTGTGACCAGGTTGTACTTCAGCATCTCCCGGATTCCCTCGTCGTCCTCGACGACGAGCACCCGTCCCGCATTGCCATACGGCTGGGCGCGGCTCATCCGAGCTCGACGACCTGGCCGGACTCGAGGAAGATGATGTCCTCCGCTACGTTGGTGACCCGGTCGGAGATGCGCTCGAGGTTGTGGGCGACCAGCAGCAGCGTGACTGACCGCAGCGCGCCGTCAGAGTCGACGTGGCCGTTGCCGATCTCCTTGACGAGATCCTCGAAGACGCGGTGGTACAGACGGTCGATCTCGTTGTCGCGTGCCGCGACTTCCCGCGCGCGGGGCTCGTTCTGGTCGATGAGCGCCTCCAGGATGTCGTGGACCTGTCCGATCGCGAGCTCGCCCATCAATCCGAACTCGGCGCGCAGGGGTTGATCGGGCAAGGCCACCAGCGTTCCGGTCATGCGCGCTATGCGCACCGCGTAGTCACCCATCCGTTCCAGCTCGGTGGCGATCCACTGCAAACCCATCAGGTAGCGAAGATCCCGCGCGACAGGCTGCTGCGTGGAGATGACCATGAAGACCTGCTCGCGCATCTGGCGGAACAGCTCGTTCAGGTACTGATCCTGCGTGCGAACCTTTTCCGCCGCCGAACCGTCGCGGCGGCGCAGCGCGTCGAGGGCGGCCTCGATCTGCGATTCGACGAGGGTCCCCATCCGGACCAACGACTCGCGAAGGCTCGCGAGCTCTCTTTCAAATGTAAGACGAGGCATCAGGTCAACCTTCTATCCGAAGCGCCCGGTGATGTATGCCTCTGTGCGGTCGTCCTGAGGCTGGTTGAAGAGATCGGCAGTGGGGGCGAACTCGATGAGCTCGCCGAAGCGCCCTTCGGGGTTCATCAGCATGAACGCTGTGAAGTCGGAGACGCGGGCGGCCTGCTGCATGTTGTGGGTGACGATCACGATCGTGAAGTCGCGCGTGAGCGTCGACATGAGGTCTTCGATCTTCAGGGTCGCGACCGGGTCCAGGGCTGAGCAGGGCTCGTCCATCAGAATCACCTGGGGACTCACCGCGATGCAGCGCGCGATCGCCAGCCGTTGCTGCTGGCCTCCGGAGAGGGACGTGGCGGGCTGGTCCAGGCGGTCCTTCACCTCATCGAGCAGGGCCGCGCGTTCGAGGCTCTCCTCGACAGCGCTTCTGATCCGCGATTGACTCCAGCCCAGCAGCCTCGGCGCGAACGCGACGTTGTCGCGGACCGACATCGGGAACGGGCTGGGCCTCTGAAACACCATGCCGACCTTCTGCCGCAACTCGAGCAGCCTATGCGTCGTCACCACGTTCTCGTCGTCCAGGAAGACGTCCCCGCTCGCGCGAGCCTTCGGAACCAGGTCGTACATCCGGTTGAAGACGCGAAGCAGGGTACTTTTGCCGCATCCGGACGGGCCGATGATCGCGGTGATCCGCTTCTCGGGGATGTCGAACGTGACTTGGTGGAGTGCCTGGAACCTGTCATAGAAGAACGACAGGTTGTCGACCTTCAGCTTGGCTTCCCCCGCTCCGCGCAAGGCTCGCAAGCCGGGCCTCCCTGAGTCAGCCGGTGGTTGGACGTACGCCCTTACGTCTGCCATCCCCGGGCATCAGGATAGGCGCGGCCGGGTTAACGGCAATTTATGCGGTCGTTAAGACTTCCCTCGGCAGCGCGATGTAAAAGACCTGTCCGCCCTCCCGCGCCGCCTCGGTCCAGATGCGTCCTCCGAGCACCTGGACGAGGTGCTTGGTGATCGCCAGACCCAGTCCAAAGCCTCCTGCCTCCCGCGGTCGTGCGCGATCGACTTTGTAGAAGCGCTCGAACACCCGGCTCCAGTGTTCGGGCGAGATCCCGGGGCCTCGATCACGAACGCTGATCACGAGCTCGTCGCCGGCCACGGCCGCCTCGAGGTCGATGGCGGTCGCCGGTGGAGAAAACTTCGCCGCGTTGTCGAGCAGGTTCGCGAGCGCCTGGACCAACTTGGCACGGTCTGTCTCGAGCGTCAGGCCGGGCGGGATCGCGATGTTCATCGGTCTCTCGACCGCCAGGCGTGTAAGGCTGTCATTGACCAGCTCGTCCAGCTCGAACCGCGAGACGTTGACGGCGAGGGCACCTTCCTCGATATCGCCGAGCTGACGCAGATTGTCGATGATCTTGCTGATCAGGTCCGCCTCCTGGACCACTCGCTCAGCGAAACGTCGCCTGTCCTTGGGCAGCGGGTCGCCCAGGAGGCTCTCCGCGGTCAATCGCAGTGATGTGATCGGGGTCTTCAGCTCGTGCACGAGGTTGGCGACGAACTCCTGGCGCACGGTTGCAAGCCGCCGGAGCTCAGTGACATCGGACAGAAACAGGATCCTCTGGCCCGCGTCCGGGCCCGGAACGAGGTGAGCCTGGGCGGTCCGCCGATGGTGAACCAGGTTGACAGTGGCCTCCGCCTCGCCGGCGTTCACGATCTCGAACAGCCGCGACTCGAGGGTGACCTCGACCACGCTCGCGGGTAGCCGGTTCGGGTCGATCGCAAAGAAATCGCGCGCAGCGGCATTCGCGCGGACGACGCGTCCGTCGGCATCAAGGAGCAGCGCGGTGATCGGCGCGTGCTCGAGCATTTCGACAAAGCCATCTCCCGGAGCGGGCTCTGCCCCCCGCATCTCATCGGCACGCCGGCGGTCCCAGATCACGGCCGGAGTATATGCAGCCAATTTCGGAACCCTGCTACTTAAGTTCGCATTAACCGCGCCTTAAACGGGCTCGCCTAGCGTGATTGACGCAATCAGATCGGAGCCAAACAGGAGGGGTTAGATGCTTCGTCTTTCATCCGTCGGGCGGTTTGCGGTTATGGCGGGAGTGGCAGCCATGGTTGCGACCGCGTGTGGCGGCACCAACACGCCAACTTCGACCGACGTCGGACAGGGATCACTGACCGGCGCGGGCGCGACGTTCCCAGGTCCGTTCTACGACAAGGCGTTTCTCGACTACTCGATCAAGTATCCGCAGGTGAAGGTGAACTACCAGGCGGTGGGATCGGGCGCGGGAATCCAGCAGTTCATCAAG
>JGI25382J43887_10000217_pt1 | contig 16706 bp, 14 predicted proteins | sample GraSoi013_1_40cm_3_FD_43887 | JGI IMG/M metagenome (IMG submission 43887) | reverse complement strand
TTCGTTCCCGGACTCACGGCCCAGGATTTCAAAGTCGAAGAAGACGGCCGGAGGCAAGAGATTCGAAACTTCTCGCGAGAAAACGAATTGCCTTTGACGCTTGCTTTGTTGATTGACACAAGCCCGAGCGTCAGGCCCGTCTTCGATGAAGAGAAATTGACTGCCGCCTCTTTCCTGGAATCCATTTTGCGTGAAAAAGATCTGGCGCTGGTCATTGGATTCGACCAGTCGGTGACATTGCTTCAGGACTACACCGAGAATCTGAAGTTACTGAAGCGCGCCATCGATGAACTCGAAATTGGAGGCGGCACTTCGATCTACGACGCCGTGTATCTCGCCGGCAAGGAAAAATTGAACGACGAAGCGGGCCGCAAGGCAATCATCCTCATCAGTGATGGCGAGGACACCACGAGCAAAACAAAACTGACCGAAGCTCTCGTAGCGGCACACAAGAGTAACGCCGTTATCTATGCCATTTCGAACGCGTTGCCGGGCGGTCTCTTTGGCCGCGGAAGGCCTGGCCTGGGTGGATTCGGCGGCGGCAGCATCCGCACACTCAGAAAATTTTCGGAGGAAACGGGCGGCTCAACATTTGTTGTCGGTACCGTCAGATCAAAGTCACGGCTCGACAGCCGGGTTATATCGTAAAATCAAGGAAAGGATATTATGCGCCGCGAAGCTAGGAAGATCCGGAATGTGGTGCTCGCTGCAGCGTTATTTCTTGCCGCAGTGGCATACGCGCAGGAATTCAAGATCCGCGCGAAAATCGATCTGGTCGTGGTTCCTGTAACAGTGAAGGGAGCGGGCGACAAACTCGTCACGAGTCTCGCGAAGCAGGATTTCGTCATCTTCGAAGACGGGCGCCGGCAGACCATCACGGATTTCACAAGCGATCCGGTTCCGCTCTCGGCGGTTGTGGTTGTCGATACCGGACTTCCACCAGAATCCCTCTCCAAAATCCAGAGGACGTTCCCGGCCCTGGCAGGTGCGTTCAGCCAGTTCGATGAAGTTGCCGTATATCGGTACGATAAATTCGTCGCGAAGGTACTGGATTTCTCCGCCGACACGGAGCGCGTGGAAACCGCGATGAACACGTTGCGGGAGATCAAACCGCGCGCGCTCAGCGATTCGAATCTTCCTCGCGGCCCATTCTCAACGCCAGGCCCCGTCATTAACGGAGCACCGGTTGTGCCGCCGGGACAGGTAGGTGTCGTCATCACGTCGCCGCCGAAAGTCACGAACGTTCTGAACGACGCCCTGTTCGAGGCTGCGTCCGATTTGGCAAAGCGAGAACACAACCGCCGTAAGATCGTGCTGGTCATTTCCGATGGTCAAAACAACGGAAATGATCATTCATTCGATGAAACGGCCAGAAGTCTGCTGCAGACAGGAGTGCAAGTCTACGCTGTCGGACTCGATCAACCGTTTCCCTACAGCAAGACGTCGGTGCTGGATGACTTCGTCAAGACCACCGGCGGTGACGCGTATTTCGTGAATTCGATACAAAGCATCGAGAAATCCTACGCTTCAGCCACTGAGGAGGCGCGCAATCAGTACGTGCTCGGTTACGTTTCCAATAACGAAGTGGTCGGGCCGGGACCGGTCTTCCGCGACATCCAGGTGACGATCGCGCGAAACAACCTGAAGACTCTCCATCGCAAAGGTTATTACCAGTATCCGTAAGGTCAAGAATCATCACTTTGCGCTTGACAGGTAAAAGTTTCACCACAATACTAGGTAGCAATAGATAAACAATGCCTCAAGATGTTGCGAGGCAAAAAAAAAGAAAACTAGGAGGGAAAAAGTGAAAAAAGCTCCAGCGAAAAAGAAGAAAGCCACAAAGAAGAAGTAAGGCAAAGCCTTATAAATTAGGCGCAAAGACCGAGATTAACAAGGGCCGCACGTGATGCGGCCCTTATTTTTTGTTAGAATCTCGCAGCCGGCTGATCATGGAAGTTTACATTTCATCCAACGCGTTCTGGGCTCTGCTGATATCTACCGTTGAAGTCTACAAGCGGGAATGCTTTGGGCTTCTGCTTGGATATCGCGACACAAACAACATTTATATTGTCGAGCACGCCATCTCGTATCAGACAGCGAATCGCCGCCACACGAGCGTCGAAAAGAATGGCCGCGCCTCGCGGAGGATGGAAAAGTTTTTAGCGAATCTGCCGCATCTGTCGCTGATTGGCGATTTCCATTCGCATACGGGTTGGGGCGATTTGAAGGGCGTCGGCAACTTGAGCTCGCAGGACGTCATCGACATGATTCACGGAAATGTCTACGTCATCATTGTGGCCAACGATAAGCGGCGAGCGAGTGCGTGGCAATACAATGGCGACGGAACATTATCGGGAACCGTGGACGATTACCACTTCCGCGTCGGCGGCTACTATCTCGACGAATTCTCACGCGCGAAGCGCGCGAATATTTTTTGTCCTTATGCGATCGGCTTTAACGCGAAAGAAAGCCAGCAGAAAATCATGTTAAGGAGCGCCCTCGCAAACCAGCGGTGGTCAAGATCGAAGCGCTGACGAAGTCATTCGGCAGTCATACTCTCTTCAAAGATCTCGCTCTCGAATTTCCACGCGGCAAACTGACCGTCATTATGGGCCCGTCCGGCTGCGGCAAATCCACGCTGCTGCGCTGCATCAACTTCCTCGAACTCTTCGATAGCGGCGCCATATCGATCGGCGACTTGAGCGTCGGATGGGCTGAGGGCGAATCCAGTCATCTTCCTCCGGAGAAGAAGGTCCTGCTTCAAAAGATGCGTTTGAAGACGGGAATGGTTTTTCAAAGTTTCAATCTTTTCCCGCATCTGACAGTCCTTGGAAACGTCATGCTTGCGCCGGTTCAGGTAAAAAGAATGCACGCCAACGACGCGGCTTCCCTGGCACGGCGAATTTTGGAGCGCGTCGGCTTGGGAGACAAAATCGATGCCTATCCCGCGAAGCTCTCTGGCGGGCAGCAACAACGCGTCGCGATTGCACGCAGTCTGGCGATGCAACCGGAAGTCATGCTTTACGACGAGCCGACATCACAGCTGGATCCCCGGCTCGTCGACGAGGTGTTCAATGTCATGCGCGAACTCGATCGTGAAGGCATGACACAGATCGTCGTAACGCATTCCGAGCAATTCGCGAGAGACACGGCATGCCGGGTTTTGAGGTTCGAAGAAAACACGTTCCACTGGCAGTAGAAAATTCCCTCCGACTCGCAGAGGAGGGGAATGCAAATCAGTATTTCGTTCGCAGCTTATTTTTTTCCCCATGCCGTTCGATGGCAAGTGTGATCAGCCGGTCGATCAGCTCTGAATATGGAATTCCCGACGCCTCCCACAATTTCGGATACATGCTGATGGAGGTAAATCCCGGAAGCGTGTTGATCTCATTGACGTAGAACTTGCCTGTTATGCGCTCCAAAAACAAATCGACGCGAGCCATGCCCGAACATTCGAGGACTTTGAAAGCAGCAATGGCCAGCCGCTGGACATCATTCGTCTGAATCGCCTCGAGCGGCGCGGGAATCAACAGGCGCGAGTCTTCATCGACGTACTTCGCTTTGTAATCGTAGAACTCGCGGGAGGGAATGATCTCTCCGGGCAAGGACGCAACCGGATCGTCGTTACCAAGAACGCTGATCTCGATCTCGCGAGCATCAACTCCCTGCTCGACGACAATCTTGCGATCGTACTGCGCCGCAGTTTCCAGGGCAGCCGGCAGTTCTTCGGCGGCGTGTACTTTCGTGATTCCGACGGAGGACCCAAGATTGGCGGGCTTGACAAACACGGGATAAGGAAGATTGCTGATGTGCGCGGAAAGAAACGCATCGAGATCCGTTTTGCGGACAGTCCAGTAATCCACAATCGGAAGACCGGCCTCACGAAGAAGGCGCTTCATCACATCCTTGTCCATTCCTATGGCGGAGCCTAAAACGCCGGCGCCGACGTAAGGAACGTTCGCTAATTCCAGGAAACCTTGCATTGTGCCGTCTTCTCCGTAGGTGCCGTGCAGTATAGGAAAGATGACATCGACGATTGCTTGACTCGCAGGTTCAGCGGGCAGAGTGATGGGTTCGCCGTCAGTCAAGACTTTTTGAATTTGGTCTTTCGCGGGAAGCATCGCCACTGCTTTCGTCGATGCGAGCCACCGGCCTTCATGCGTGATGCCGATCGGCACAACCTCGTATTTATTGCGGTCCAAGGCTTTGAGGATCGATTCAGCCGACCTCAATGACACCTCGTGCTCGCCGGAACGGCCGCCGAAGATTACACCGACTCGAATTTTTTTCATCGAAGAAATACTTCCTGAACGGTCGCTGCGGCCTTTTCCACGTCATTGCGGTCCACGTCGAGGTGCGTCACCATCCGCACCCGTTCGTTGTCGACAGGAACTGCGAGAACATCGCGCTTCGCCAGTGTTTGTAGAAAGTCAGAAGAAGACCATCCCGAGGTCTTCAGGTTAAAAATCACAATATTGGTTTGCACCTTTGCCGGATTCAACGTGATTCCGGGGACTGCCGCAAGCCCTGTCGCGAGCAATTTGGCGTGATCGTGATCCACCTGAAGCCGCTTCGAACCTTTTTCCAACGCAATTAGTCCGGCCGCCGCCAGAACACCCGCCTGACGCATGCCTCCCCCCAGCATCTTCCGAATGCTGCGGCATCGTTCGATGAACTCCCGGCTGCCAACGATCATCGAGCCTACCGGCGCGCCGAGCCCCTTGCTCAAACAGAACTGAATGGAATCGAATTTTTTCGTCATATCCGCGACGTCTTCGCCAAGATAAGTCGCGGCATTGAAGATTCGCGCGCCGTCCAAGTGAACGCGGATTCCGGCGTCATGCGCGCGTTCGCAAATCTCTTCTGAGAGCTTCGTCGGATAAACGGTACCACCGGCCATGTTGTGCGTATTTTCCAAAGCGATAAGGGCTGTTTGCGAGCGGTAGTAGATCTTCGGGCGGATCGCTTTCGATATGGCTTGCCAGCTCAAAATTCCATCCTCGCCGGGAACGAGCCGGGGAAGCACGCCGCCGATGGCCGACATCGAAGCCATCTCATAGTTGTAAACGTGCCCTGATTCTTCGCAGATGACTTCCTGTCCTTGCTGCGTCTGGGCAAGAATGCAGGTCAGATTCCCCATCGACCCGGAAGGCACGAACAATGCCGCCTGGCGCCCGAAGATTTCCGCGGCGCGTTCCTGAAGCTTGTTGATGGTGGGATCCTCGATAAAAACGTCATCGCCGACTTCCGCCTCCGCCATTGCGCGGCGCATCTCTGCGGATGGTTTCGTTACGGTGTCGCTGCGGAGGTCGATAGTAGTGTTGGCCATAGCAATTCCTCAGTCACTGCGCCGGCAAGCAGCCAGCCGCTCGATGTGAGTTTCAAGAACTTACCGTCAAACTGAACCCAACCCGCATCCTCGAATTCACAGACTCGATCAAACCATTCCCGCGGATATTCGATTCCGAGTTCAGCGGCGACACGCCAGATGTCAAACCCACACGTCCTGCGCAATCCGATCAGAAATGCTTCATCCAAACGCATTTCACGTGTGAGTACTTCCTCGCCGGCAATCGGCAGCCGGTCCGCATCGAGCATGTCCCCATAGTCATTCAAAGAAGTGGTGTTCCAAAATCTTTTCAACGCCGGACCGGCACTTCTCGAAAATGAATGCGCGCTGACGCCGAATCCCCGATAGGGCACGTCCGTCCAGTACTTAAGGTTGTGGCGGCATTCAAATCCGGGCAGTGCCCAATTCGAAATTTCATAATGAATGTATCCGGCTCTTGAAAGCCGCTCCGCCGCTTCCATGTAGAATCTGGGGGAGAGGTCGTCAGGAATCCCGGACTCGCGTCGGCCCCACACACTTCTGTCCTCAACGTCAAGCATGTAGATGGAAACGTGCTCTGGGCGGATGTGCTCGATGTTGGCGAGATTTTGGCGCCAGACGTCGAACTGTTGATTCGGCAGGCCGGCAATGAGATCGATATTGATGTTGTTGAATCCGTGTTTCCGGAGCGACTCGATATCGCGGAAAACGTCAGCGGAATTGTGGAGGCGGCCCGCATTTTTCAGGTCCTCATCGTGAAACGACTGCGCCCCGAGGCTGATGCGATTGATGCCGGCACCGGCATAGCATTCGAGCTTAGCCTGGTCGAGCGTGCCGGGATTCGCTTCGAGGCTGATTTCTTCGGCTCCTTTCGGAAAAGCCGCGAGAATTTTTTGAATCCACACACCGTCAATGATTGAGGGTGTTCCGCCCCCGAAGAATATGGTTTCCGGTTCTTCACTGAACTGGGAGAGCTGAATCTCGCGTATCAAACGGCGGACATAAGGCTCATGCGCAAGCTGCGGGGACACGGCCACCGTGAATGCGCAGTAGTAACATCGCTGCTCACAAAATGGAATGTGAACGTATACGCCAGGTTTCATAAACACCGATCAGGCCAAGCGCCCAGACGGCGCCCAGGCAATCGTATCCGACATCCATAATGGACGCACCACGGAAAGCTGTGAAGAGTTGATGCCACTCGTCCAGGAGAGCGGCCACCAAAACAAATGCAATCGTCCTGATTCTGGTGTCGCTCAAACTGAGGTGCTCGTTCTTAAAACACCGGTAGGCGAGGGCGGCCAAAACAGCATACTCTGTAACATGGCCCGATTTTCGAACCACCAGGTGCCAGAAGTCAGTCTGTTCATAAGAAATCGTTGGAAACAAAAACATCAGGACGGGAATGATGATCCTTCCAGTCTGTTTGGTGGAGAATAGGTCAGTAGAGAAGACGAAGATCGACAACAGCCATAGCACGACAGGCAACTGGTACTCGAAAAATCGAATTCTCATTCCCTTCCTCGCAGAGGAGGGGAATAGCGCCTAGTATTCCGCAATCCGTACAACGACATTATTCTCGAAAGTCACGAACTTCGCCCGTAAACCGCGCTGAAAATAGATCCAGTCCTCGACATCGACGCCGTCTTTCTTCTCACGGACCTTTTTATCCGGGCGGCCGAGCGCCATGATGACGGTGTTGCGATCCATACCGATCCGAGCTTCCTTGGCTTTGACCGCTTCCTGAAACTCTGGAGGGAGGGCATCGATGCCCGTCCTGAGGAAATTGCGTTTGTTGAAATCCAAAACCGCCGCGAGCATTTCTTTCAGCGCCTCCGGCTTCAGATCCGAGGGAACTTTTTTTGTGAAGCGGAGAACGATCTTCGACCCCTTCGCTTTTTTCGTCTTGTCGTCCCGGCCGACCGGCACGGTCTGGGTACCCGAACCGATGCCGATTTGAATGCGGTCCGTAAAGCTTTTCTTGTTCTTGCCGCCACCGTCGAGCTCGATCTCGATTTTGTCGTCGCTGAAATCGATATCGGTTACCGTAACGACCTTCCCGGCCTCAATGGATTGGCCGTTCTTTTTCATTTCTTTGTCCAGCTTTTCTTTATTAATCTCGCCGGATTCGGTCAACTCGATCCCATCCGTCCCGAACGGCATTGCGATGCGAGCTGATGCCTGATCAGCGATGACCGTTCTCAGGATCTCAAATTTCGAATCGCGCGAGAGTTGCGCCGGGAGCGGANNNGANAGGCAGAGACAAACCAGAATGGCCGGAAAACTNCGATGAAACATGTGANAAAGTNTATCANCGGGACGATTCGGGGTCAGTTCTCTACGCTCACCAGATTGGCAAAAATCCGGTAGGCGCCCTTAACCCCTGCGGGTAATTCACGGAAGAATGACAATCCGGTGTAAATGTACGTTCCTTTTCCGTACTTGGCGACAATCAAGCCGCCCTCTCTGGGCGGTTCGCCGGGATCGTGCGTTTCCAGAAGCGGAGTAAACCTGGGATCCCACGTCCTCATGAAGAACGTGCCGCGCTCGTCGATCCAGCCATCGAAGTCGCTTTCGGTAATCTTATTGGGGACATTCAATAACGAGTTCGACGGATCCAGAATTTTCACCGGAGCTTCTTCGTGGGTCACACGCTCGGCGTTGTTCTGGTTGACGTTCGGCATGGTCAATGGATACGGTCCGATTTGCAGGTTTCCGACCTCGTTTCCGCGGTTGTACTGCGCAACGATTGTTCCTCCGTTGGCGACATAATCCAACAGCCGTTTGTTGTAGGCGCGCAAGTCGTCACGCACAGCGTAGGCACGAACGCCGAGAACTATAGTGGGAAATTTAGAGAGATCGGCGGTTGCGATATCTTTCGGAGAAAGGAAAGTGACATTAATCCCTAACTGCTTCAGCGCATCGGGAATTGCGTCACCGGTGCCCTCGACATATCCAACGGACGAGACCGTCGTTGCGACATCGATGACCTCAACTTTCGATTGCGCTGCAGAATAGACATATCGAGTCTCGATATGCGGGTAAGCCACAGCCGTGTATCCGGTCTTCAACTCCTGGTTTCCGACCTTTGCGACGGCCTGTATCACAAAATCACCGGCAGCAGGAGGAACCGATACCGTGAATTGCAACGAAGCTTTCTCTCCCTGCCCTGTGAGATTCACGTTGCGTGATGGCGGCGATACCGCCCAGCCCGCAAGCGTGACAAGACGAACCTCAGCGCCAACCGGTTCCAGATTTTGATTTTCGAGCGTGACCGTAAATTCTTTCTGCCGGTTTACTTTCAAAGGAACGATGGCGGTATCGGGGGAAATGGTCACCGAGAGCGCGGGGACAACTTTCGGCGTTGTTCGCTGCTCCCCGTATGTGCGGTCGACGCGGCGGAACTCCGCCGGTTTCTTCATGACAATCGTCGTTCCTTGATACCTCACTTCTGCGCGAACCGGAATTAACATTCCTTCCGTTGGAGGGGTACCCGCAGGGACGGACGGCCAAACGAAACGATCCCCGCGGCGGGGCTGGCGCAACCAGTACGGCTGTGTGAAACCGGCGCCGCCGGAAACTTTCACCTTGTATTTCTGGTCCAACCGTTGGCCGGGTTCGAGCGATCCTGTCGAACTGTCGTAAACGCCTTCCCAGCCCCCGGGCAGATCCGTTAAGGCGCGGAGTTCGGAAAAACTGTAGGGACCGCCATTGGTGACGCTGATCGTCAGATTGAACTCCTGGCCGGGAAAGAGGGTGTCATCCGAAGCAAGAACGTCGATCGTCAGGCCGGCCGCAATCCGAAGAGCTTCTTGAAAGTCGTCTTCTTTTTTATCGAGCAAGAACCGGACGTGCTCGTTTGTCGTCNTTGCTTTGATTCGGTCCAGGTCATTCAGTGCCGCAGCCAAATCCGGAACAATGTCGGCAGGCCGAATCAGATTGACCTTCTGACGGATCGTGCTCACGCGCTGCGCCAGTCCGGCAAGATCTGCCGAGAGAGTAGAATCCAATTGCGCAAGATCAGGTATCCTGGACAGCACACCCGCAAGGATCGGCGCATCATCTGAAACGTTCACGGTCTTCTGCATCAACTGAAGGCGAGTCTGGCGCGGACCTTGTTCTTGCGCCCCGCCCTGGCCTTGTGAACGATGCATGCTTCGGCCTTCAATTGCTATCTGGTTATACGAACGTCCGAGAATCGAATCGAATTCGCCGACATTGATCCGAATGCCGGGCTGGTTGGTCTGATTGGTTTGAGTCGTATTTGGATTGTTCGCGTTGTTTGGATTATTCGGATTATTTGGATCGTTATCCATGCCGTTCAGGTAAAGCTTCTTCGCCTGCCACGGCTTGCCGTATTCGGGAAAACGATTGGGATCGGCGGCAGCCCTGAATGCCTCTTGAGTGATGAGGCCGGCCACTTGATGATGGCCNTGCCCGTCTCGCGGCGTTCCCGTGAATCGAGAGATGATGATTTCCGGGCGAAAGTAACGGATGACGCGCACAAAATCTCCGAGGATTTGATCATGATTCCACTTCGTGTACGTGTCATCCGCGCTTTTTGAAAAACCAAACTCGTAGTTCGGCGTAAAAAACTGCTCCGCATGATCCAGACGGCGCGCGGCCATCAGTTCTTCCGTACGAATGACTCCGAGTGTTTCAAACAACTCGCTTCCAATGAGGTTCACTCCACCTTCACCCCGGGTGGCGGACAAGTACGCCGTCCGCACACCCTGGCCCCTTGCAAGCCATGCCAGGAGCGCGCTGTTTTCATCATCGGGATGAGCGCCGGTATGAAGCACACTCGCGACGACGTCCAGACGTTTCAATGCCTGGGACAGGCCCATGGCGCCCCGGTCTTCGGCAACTTCGGCCGCCGGCATTGTCGAGGGCAGGATCGCAAGGGCGAGGGTGAGACACAGCAGCATAATCGTCATTATTCTCATAATGAAAGTCTCGTCACAGTTAACGGAATTGTACTAGTATCTCCCCGAACAGACCACGCGAAACCCATGTTCTCAACGCCGCAACTTTACTGGGTCGGACCGGACGGGCAGGAGAACTGCCTGCCACTGGAGGCCGGCGAGATCTTGATTGGAAGAAAGGGCGATGCAGACGTCGTCTTGAATAACCAGCATGTTTCGAGGCATCACGCCAAACTCGTCAAGACGGCGGACGGCTATTTTTTGCAGGACCTCGGCAGCACGCACGGCACGTTTGTAAATGAAACACGCGTCGAGCAGCACGCCCTCAGACACGGCGATAAGATCTCGCTGGGGAAAGACCGCATCGATCTCCACTACATCTTCGGTGAGGTCAAGCCGTCGAAGCCAGGGCGCCCCGACACCACGAAAATCTTCGAGCGATCGCTCATCGATCTTGGGGTTGTTCTTCCGTCTGAAGTTTCAGACCTGGAAAAGATTTCGTGCATCCTCGACTTTCAGTATCAATGGGAAACCCTCTTCACGCCTGAAGCGGCGTTTCAAAAAATTCTGGAATCGGCGCTTAAAATCAGCGGCGCGGAACGAGGATTCATTCTCGTGCGCGACAATCAGGATTTTGGCTATGCCGCCGGCATGGATGGCAAAGGCCACACCTTGTCGCAGTCGCACTTCAAAACCAGTCATACTGTTGTCAACGATGTCGTCAAGAACACTTCCGCGGTATTCATGGTGGAAGGTCTCGATAACCGATATCGAGAGCAAGCCAGTATTGTCGCGATGAATCTTCGCGCAATTGCTTGCATGCCGCTGATGGGAATACGGTCGCAGGCGGATACGCCATCGATCCTCGGCATTCTGTATCTGGACAGCACGAAAAGGATGCATTCACTGTCGGGTTTGGACGAGAAGATCCTCAATAAATTGGCCGTCGAGGCAGGAAATGTTCTGGAACGCGTGGAGATGATCAAAAGCATCGAGCAGCGAAAGAAGCTCGAGCAGGAACTCACTTTGGCGGAAGAAACTCAACGCACTCTCCTGCCACAGACATTTCCGAAGGTTCAAAACCTGAACTTGCATGCGTTTTCCAAACCCACTCGCTATGTCGGGGGCGACTTCTATGATTTCGTGGAGCTGGAAACCGGAGAGCTAGTCGGCGTTCTGGCCGATGTATCCGGCAAGGGAATTTCAGCTTCGCTGCTCAGTTCCATGCTCCTCGGTTGTTTGCAAATGCAATTGCGCGCGAACGTTCCGGTCAATGAATCTTTAAACCGGTTGAATCGCTTTCTTTGCGAAAAATCATCCTCGAGCCGGTTTGTCACCATGTTTTTGTTCACGCTCGATTCGAAAGGTTCGGGCCAGTACATTAGCGCTGGACACAATCCGACATACCTGTTNCNCNCGGCGAGCGGCGATATCGAGGAGATCGTCTCGAACAATATGATCGTTGGCGCCTTTCCGTCGATCAACTACGAGGCGGCCAGCCTGCAGTTGAATAAAGGTGACGTGCTCCTGGCTTACAGCGACGGTCTCACCGAAGCCGAGAATCCTCAGGGAGAAATGCTTGGCGAAGAACGCGTTAAAGCCATTATTCGCGCAGAGGCCCCGGCGGGTTCAACGAATTTAGAGCGGAAATTGCTCGAGGGGATCCATAATTTCACCATGGGACGATCGCAAACCGACGATATTACGATCGTCATCGTCGAAAGAGTTTGACACGGTCCGGCCGACACAGTAATAGTTAATTGGTGGATAAAAAAACCGACATGAATCAGACCGTCAGCTGCGCCGCCGGGGCGCTGCTGGACACATGGTCCTCGCACAGTTGGACGGAAGGCATCCAATTGGAGACGATCGAGGATATGGAAAAGCTGGTGGTGCGGACGGAAAACAGCGTTTATGAAATCACGGTGATTTGTGGCCGCACCGGCGACATCCTCGTTCGAGGAGGCCGCTTCTTCCCGGAATTCACGGAAGCCCGCCTTGCGGGCAGCTCCCTGGGCGGCAGCTTTCTGAAGCTCCGTGGGATTTATGTCGGATTCAATCTGGAGATTCATTTCGACAAGCGTCTCATCATCACGAGCCGCGTCCGTCAAATCTCCGTGCTGCTGGCACAAGACTTGCCGCTACAGAAAAAAGGGCGCAACCCCTAAGGAGTGTGCGCCCCTTGGGAAACCGGCTATTCGTCTCTCTCCCCTCACCCCCTGTGAGAATGAGACAACGTTGAATGCCGGATCCCGGAAATCCGAACACCTGACCACCTAAGCAATAAAGCGGCCATTGCCTCTACGCAATTAATCAATAAGATAGAGAATGAGGAATTCGCGAAATTCAAAAATTTGAAGCGAATCTACATTTTTCGGAGGCGCACGTAGGTCTCAAGGTATTTGCTCGCTGATTCTTTCCAACTCCAGTCCAGACGCATCCCATTCCGCATCAGCTGCCGCCATTTTGTGCGCCAAGGCCAGAGTGCGAGCGCCCGGTTGATTGCAGCTTTGAATTGCTCCGGATCATAATCGCTGAACACAAATCCTGTTCCTTCACCCGTTGCCGGATCGTATTCGCGGATGGTATCCGCCAGACCGCCCGTCTTCCGAACCACGGGAACAGTGCCATAGCGCAGACTGTACATTTGGTTCAGGCCACAGGGCTCGTATTTCGACGGCATCAGGAAGATGTCCGCACCCGCTTCCACAAGGTGAGCGCTTCCGTTATCGAATTCAAAGCGAATACTGGCCTTGCGTGGGTGCCTTTTAATGATGGTTCGCAAATAGGCCTCGGTTTCCTTATTGCCGCTCCCGAGTAAAACAAAATAGAGATCTTTCGCCAGCAGATCTTCCAGGATACTGACGACAAGATCGAAGCCTTTCTGGGCCTCAATTCGGGAAATCATAGCCAGCAAGGGCCAATCGCTGTGCGAGGCATCCAATTCGTATTTTTGTAAGAGCGCCTTCTTATCGGCGACTTTGTCGTCCAAAGTGGTTCTGCTGTAATTTCCGGGAATTAAAGGATCTTTTTCCGGATTCCAAAGTTCGTCGTCGATTCCATTGAGGATTCCAAGCAACCGGTGGCTTCGTTGGCGCAGAACGCCTTCCAGTCCGAACGCGAATTCGCTGCTCTCCTGAATCTCGCGAGCATAAGTTGGACTGACGGTTGTAATCAAATCGGCATACTCGATGCCCACTTTCATGAAATTGACCATTCCGTAGAACTCAAAGGAACTCAGGGGGTAAAACTCGCTGTCACTGAAACCAGCCCGAAATAGAACTTCGCGCGGAAATAGACCTTGGTACCCGATGTTGTGAATCGTAAAAATCGAACGGGTGGTTCGAAAACCCTGGTCCCCTCGATAAAACCGAAGCAGATAGGCGGGGATGAGTCCGGTCTGGTGATCGTGACAGTGGAGGATGTCCGGCGCGGGCGATCTTGTTTTGAAGAATTCCATCGTGGCGCGCTGGAAGAAAATCCACCGGTCGGCCTGATCGGGATAGTCGCGCCCGGTCGTGCTGTCCACGTAAATGCCCGGACGATCAAAGAAAAGATCGTTACCAATCAGGAAGACTTCCACAGATGAGCCCGGCAATTGACCGCGATGGACATCGTAGGAAACGCTCTTGAATCCGAGCGGGACGCGCCCGCCGTCGGGCGATGGGAAAAATTCGAAACCAAATTTTTGAGGATCGATAAGGCCGTACCGGGGGATGGCTATGGTCACGGAAACGCCGAGTTTCTCCAAGGCCAGGGGGAGCGCTCCCAGGACATCGGCTAAACCGCCCGCCTTAGCGAAAGGCGCACATTCGGCGGCGACCATCAGGACGCGAAGGTCAGGCATCACCCGTTTACAAGTTCCCGCGCGCGCTGCGTCGCCCGGACGACCGCTTTGATCAGTGTGACGCGCAGACCGCCGTCTTCCAGTTCAAGTATTCCGTCAATGGTGCATCCGGCAGGCGTCGTGACGATGTCTTTGAGCTTGGCCGGATGCTCACCGGTTTGTAAAACCATGCTGGATGCTCCCAGAACCATCTGTGCCGCCAGTTGGGTCGCGGCCTCACGCGGCAAACCGACCTTCACGCCTGCTTCGATGAATGATTCGATGATGATGTAAACGAAGGCAGGGCCGCTGGCGCTCAATCCCGTCACGGCGTCCATGTGCTTTTCGTCGAGAATGAGGGTGCGTCCAATCGCATCGAACATCTTTCTCGCTTGTGCGACATGCTCGGCTGTCGCGTGTTTGCCCGGAGCAATCGCCGTCATGCCTTTTTTTATGAAACAGGGCGTATTGGGCATGGTCCGGATCACGGGAACGGGCTTGCCGATAATCGTTTCCATAAAGCGCGCCGTGACGCTCGCCGCGACCGAGATCACGATGTGATCGGGCGTAAGAAGATCGGAAACCTGACGCAGCACCTCNTCCACCGTCTGCGGCTTCACGCACAGAAGCACCAGATGAGCTTTTCTGACCGCNTCGCCGTTTGAGAGAGTNGTCTCGATGTCGAGCTTCGTTTGAAGCTGCTCCAGCCTTTCTTTATGCGCNGCCGTCGCAATGAATTGTTTGCGGCTTACAACTTCAGCATCCAGCATGCCCGTGATCAATGCTTCACCGAGCTTGCCGGCGCCCAATACTGCGATTCGCTTGTTCTCAAACATGCGGTAGTGCCTCAGTCCCGTACAGGGGTTGCGCGGTCACAGACCGCGCCCACAGTGTTGATTCCCTATTGTAGGGGCGGTCTATCTCTTGAGGCTGCGCGCTATCGCGCTTGCGCTTCGCGGACCGCCCGCGGTCCCCCCAAGCTTCCCAGTCAAAAGGAAACATAGTATCGTAAGCCCTCGAAATGTTAATAGGACTTACTGGCAGAAATGCGGCGGGCAAAGGCGAAGTTGCTCGATACCTGCAGACGAAAAGTTTCTATTACTACTCGCTCTCCGACGTCATTCGCGACGAAATCCGCTCGCGTCGTCTTCAGCCGACGCGTGATTTGTTGATCGCCGTTGGAAACGAGTTGCGCCAGAAGTATGGCGCTAAGATTCTTGCCGAACGCGTCCTGGCAAGGATCGAAGACGACAAACACTATGTGATCGACTCGATCCGAAATCCTGCCGAGGTCGAGGCCTTTCGCGCGGCCAAACACTTCAAGCTGATTCGAATTGAGGCTCCTCAGGAAGTCCGATTTCGGCGGATCCTGGCCAGACGGCGCGAGAGCGATCCCAAGACCTTGGAGGAATTTATCGAATTGGAAAAACGCGAAGCCGAAGGCGACGAAACTTCCCAAAATCTCGTAAAGGTCGAGCTCATGGCCGATCATGCGTTGATGAACGACGGACCGCTCGAAAGAGTCTATCCGCAAATCGACGAATTATTGCTGCGCTTGTTGAAAGAAATTCAGAGGCCGAGTTGGGACCAATACTTCATGAATATCGCGAAGGTTGTGGCATCGCGCTCGAATTGCATGAAGCGTAAGGTCGCCGCAATCATTGTCAAAGACAAGCGAGTGATTTCGACCGGCTACAACGGCACTCCTCGCGGTACCCGCAACTGTAATGAGGGTGGCTGTCCTCGATGTAACAGTCTTGCGTCTTCCGGCACAAACCTTGAAGAATGCCTCTGTTCGCATGGGGAAGAAAATGCAATCGTGCAAGCCTCATATCATGGCGTATCTCTGAAGGATGCCGTCATTTACACAACATTCGCACCCTGCCTCCAATGCGCTAAGATGATTATTAATTCGGGTATAAGCGAAGTGATCTACAACATGGATTATCCGCTGAATCAAACGGCGTTTCAGTTGTTCAGCGAAGCCGGTATTTTTGTTCGAAAGTTGAAGGTGGACCAATCATGACTATCCAATATCCCAGCGGCCGCCAATTCCTTCAGATTCCCGGGCCTACCAACGTGCCCGATCGCGTGCTGCGCGCAATAGCGCGTCCGACGATCGATCATCGTGGACCCGAGTTCAGCCGTATGATTGCCGAAGTGCTCGATGGCTTGAAGGAGATTTTCAAAACGTCGTCTCACGTGGTGATCTTTCCATCATCGGGCAGTGGAGCGTGGGAGGCGTCCCTGGTGAACACCCTGTCCGCCGGCGACAAGGTACTGATGTTCGACATCGGTCACTTTTCCGGCTTATGGGGCCAGGTCGCTTCCAAACTCGGTTTCGACGTGCATGTTGCACAGGATGATTGGCGGCGTGGAGTGGATCCACAGGTCGTGGAAGCCGAGCTTGGCAAAGATCGTGAAAACCAAATCAAAGCTGTGTGCGTCGTGCACAATGAAACTTCCACCGGGGTCACAACCCGAGTCCGCGAAATCCGTAAGGCAATGGACCGCGCCGGCCACCCGGCTTTGCTGCTCGTCGACACGATCTCGTCGCTCGGATCCATCGATTTCCGCCATGACGAATGGGGTGTGGACGTGACCATTGGTTGTTCGCAGAAAGGAC
>JGI25382J43887_10000216_pt1 | contig 16726 bp, 15 predicted proteins | sample GraSoi013_1_40cm_3_FD_43887 | JGI IMG/M metagenome (IMG submission 43887) | reverse complement strand
GACCGCATCCTCGGCTTCGCCGACGTCTCCAAGATCTGCATGCTGCAGAGCTACCACCAGAACGCCGAGCAGTTCGAGATCACGTTCAACAAGACCAAGTTCGACGCGCTGCCGGACAAGATGAAGGCGATCATCGAGCACGCGGTGGAGGCCGCCTCGGCCGACATGTCGTGGAAGGCGATCGACCGCTACTCGAAGGACTACATCGAGCTGCAGACCAAGGACAAGGTCCGCTTCTACAAGACCCCGGACTCCATCCTCCAAAGGCAGCTCCAGATCTTCGACGAGGTGTTGGTGAAGAAGTCGGCAGACAACCCGATGTTCAAGGAGATCTCCGAGTCGCAGAAGGCCTTCGCCGCGCGGGCGGTGAAGTGGGACCTCGACACCAACGTCGGCCGCCGCATGGCCTACAACCACTACTTCGCCAAACCGGCTGCCAAGAAGAGCTAGTTGTCGACACCTGCCGAGCATCCGGCCAGCCATCCGGTGTCCACCGGGTGGCTGGCCTCGTTGCGCCCCCGATGAACGCGCGAGGTCTCATTCGCGCCCTCGACCTGGTCAGCTACTGGTCGGGTAAGTTGTCCGCGTGGCTCATCGTCGCCCTNACCTTCGTCGTCTCCATCGAGGTCTTCAAGCGCTATATCCTCAACGCGCCGACGGCCTGGATCTTCGACCTCGACAACATGTTGTACGGCACGCTGTTCATGATGTGCGGGGCCTACACGCTGGCGGCCGGCGGCCACGTCCGCGCCGACTTCGTCTATATCTACCTGAAGCCGCGAGCGCAGGCCGGCCTCGATCTGGCGCTGTACCTCCTGTTCTTCATCCCAGGAATCCTGGGGCTCATTTACGCGGGGTACGACTACGCCGCGCTCTCCTGGCGCATCGGCGAGCACTCGACGGTGACGGCGGAGGGGCCGCCCGTCTACCACTTCAAGAGCGTTATTCCCATCGCCGGTGCGATGGTCATGCTCCAAGGGTTCGCCGAGATCGCCCGCTGCCTGATGTGCCTGCGCACCGGCGCCTGGCCGGCGCGGCTGGAGGACGTGGAGGAGATCGACGTCATCCAGACGCAGCTCGGCGGTAGCGAGTACGTCGACGAGGAGTCGCGCCGTGTCGCCATGGAAGGGGCCCACGCCATCGACGAGGCCGCCCGCCATCGCAGCGCGGTGGAGCACAAGAATCCGTGAGCGATCCGTCACTCGGTCTCACCATGCTNGGGCTCATCGTGGTGGCCATCATGATGGGCTTCCCGACCGCGTTCACGCTGATGGGCCTGGGCATGATCTTCGGCTACATCGCGTTCTGGATTCCCGGCGCCCACTGGTGGGACAACCGGATCTTCGACCTCATCGTGCAGCGGACGTACGGCGTCATGACCAACGACACGCTGCTGTCGGTCCCGCTCTTCGTCTTCATGGGCTACATCATGGAGCGGGCGGCCCTGGTCGACCGGATGTTCCACAGCGTCCAGCTCGCGTTCCGCCGGGTCCCCGCCTCGCTGGCCGTCACCACCCTGATGGTGTGCGCGTTCTGGGGGATCGCGTCCGGCATCGTCGGCGCCGTCGTCGTCCTCATGGGCGTCATCGCGATGGGGCCGATGCTGAAGGCGGGCTACGACGTGCGGCTGGCCTCCGGCGCCATCACCGCCGGCGGCACCCTCGGNATCCTGATCCCGCCGTCGGTCATGCTGATCGTCTACGCGGCGGTGGCCGGCCAATCNATCGTAAAGCTGTACGCGGCGGCGATGCTGCCGGGCTTCTTCCTGACGTTCCTCTACCTCATCTACATCCTCGGCTGGGCGATCATCAATCCGAAGATCGCGCCGAAGCTTCCGCCCGACCAGTACCGCATCGCCGTGCCGGATTGGATGCGACGGCTCGAGCGCGGGCGGTCGCGCAGCATCGTCCCCGGCCTCCTGGCCGCCGCGCTGCGTCCNGCCAGGCTGGGCGGCGCGGCCAGCTATCGCGTCATCGTCAACAGCCTGCTCGCGCTGTCGGTCCCGGTGCTGCTGACCGTCGGCACGTTCGGCGCGACGTGGTGGTACGTGGTCATCTACAACGCCCCCGAGGCAGCGACCGCCGCTGCCACACCGACGCCGGCCACCGTGGCCGGCGCGACGGCGCCGACGGCGCCGGTCTCCGCCGTCAAGGAAGAGAAGCCGNAGGAGCTGGGAGGCGCGGAGGAGGACAAGCCGCAGGAGTTGGGGACCGCAGGCGACCCGGCCGAGGCGGCCAAGGGGACGAAGTCCACCGAGGGGGCGCCCGAGGAAATGGGCTCGCTCCGCGACTCCACCGCGGCGTCGGGAGCGGGGAAGATNCCCGAGCACTTCTACGCGTGGTTCTGGGGCCTGGTGGCGCTCTCCGGCCTGCTGCTCCTCATCTACTTCTGGCGGATGGACGGCGAGCAGCTGGAGATCCTGAAGGAGCTGATCGCCTCCGTCGTTCCGCTCGGCGTGCTGACCGTGGTGGTGCTCGCCGTCATCCTGTTCGGCATCAGCACCGCCACTGAATCGGCCGCGATCGGCGCCCTGGGCGCGATGTACCTGGCGGTGATGGCGCGGTACGCGAAGCCGGTGTGGTGGTGGAGCCTCATCGGCTTCGTCATCGGCGTCGTCCTCGGGTGGTACGAGGGCGAGGACTATATGTCGCTGCTGGTGGCGGGTTCCATCGCCGGGACGCTCCTGGGGACGGTCGTGCCCGGACTCTGGTACCTCCGCAGCTCGCCCGANCTGCGGAAGAACCTCAAACAAGCCACCTTCCTCACCGCCAAGACCACCGCGATGGTGTGCTGGCTCTTCGTCGGCTCCGCCCTCTTCTCGGCGGTGTTCGCGATCCACGGCGGCCAGTCGCTGATCGAGCGATGGGTGCTGTCGATGAACCTGTCGCCGCTGGGCTTCCAGATCACGGCCCAGCTGATCATCTTCTTGCTCGGCTGGCCGCTGGAGTGGACGGAGATCATCGTCATCTTCTGCCCGATCTTCATCCCGTTGCTGAGCCANTTCCAGATCGATCCGATCCTCTTCGGCACCATGGTCGCCGTGAATCTCCAGGCGGCGTTTCTCTCGCCGCCGGTGGCGATGTCGGCGTTCTATCTCAAGGGCGTGTCGCCGAAGCACGTCACGCTGAATCAGATCTTCGCGGGGATGATGCCGTACATGATCATCGTCTGCATCTGCCTGGTGTTCATGTACATCTGGCCGGGCATGACCCTCTGGCTCCCGGAGTTTCTCTACGGAAAGTAAGCTCGTCGGCTGCCGTCGGGGGGGGACCGGTCGGGATGGGTCCTCTGACCACGACCGGTCGAAGACCGATCACCGGAGAGCCGTTCCCACTCAGCACCGTGACTTCGTAGTCTGGCGCGGCGGGAACGGGTCAACCGGACCCATCCCGACCGGTCCCCGCCAGACCCCAGCATCCGACTGATGGATCTCTCCAATCTGCATTGGCTATCTGCATCGGATGCGGCCCAGTTGATNCGCGATGGTGTGATGAGTTCTGAGCAGCTCGTGAAGGCGTCTCTTGACCGGGTGCGCGAGATCGACGGGCAGGTTCAGGCGTGGGCGTTTCTCGATCCCGATCACGCACTGGCCCAGGCGCGGGCCGCCGACGAGTTTCGGCTCTCCGGCCAAGCCATCGGGCTGCTACATGGCGTGCCGGTGGGCCTCAAGGACATCATCGACACCGCTGACATGCCCACGGAGAACGGGTCGGTGTTGCACGCCGGTCGCACACCCTCGCGCGACGCCACCGTGGTCACGATGCTGCGGGCGGCCGGCGCGGTGATCATGGGCAAGACCGTGACCACCGAGTTCGCCACCCGGACGCCGGGCAAGACCCGTAACCCACACAACGCCGCTCACACGCCCGGGGGCTCGTCCAGCGGCTCGGCCGCCGCCGTGGCCGCGGGCATGGTGCCCCTCGCGCTCGGCAGCCAGACCACCGGCTCGACGATCCGTCCGGCGTCGTTCTGCGGCGTGTACGGCTTCAAGCCCACGCACGGCCTCATCCCGCGCCACGGCATGTTCAGGCTGTCCCGCACGCTCGACCACGTCGGGCTGTTCGCGCGNACCATCGACGACCTGGCGCTGCTGGCCGGAGAGCTCCAGGGTTATGACGAGCGCGATCCCGACACGCGACCGCGCGCGCGCACGCCCTTCCTCGACGTGGCCCGGGAAGAGCCGCCGCTGCCGCCCATGTTCGCGTTCGTGAAGACGCCGCACTGGGAGCGCGCCGACGCGGACACCAGGGCGGCGTTCGCGGAGCTCACCGCGCACCTGGGCGAGCGCGTCGAGGAGATCGAGCTGTTTCCGTCGNCGGTGGAGGCCTGGGAGTGGCACACGACGATCATGGATGCCGAAATCGCGGTGAATCTGGAGCGGGAGTGGGACAAGGGCCGCGACCGCCTGTCGGCGTCGCTGCGGGCGCGCATCGAGCACGGCCACCAGGTGCGTGCCCTCGACTACCAGCGGGCGCTGGCCCGCATCCGGCCTCTCCACGAGAGCTTCCTCGAGCTGTTCGAGCAGCGCTACGACGCGATCCTCACGCCGGCAGCCCTGGGCACGGCGCCGGCGGGACTCGAGTCGACGGGCGATCCGGTCTTCTGCGCGCTGTGGACGCTGTGCGGCATGCCGGCGGTGAGCTTGCCCCTCATGCACGGCGCGAATGGCCTGCCGCTCGGCGTTCAGCTCGTCGGCCCGCGCCACGGCGATGCGCGTCTTCTGCGCACGGCCCGCTGGCTGGCGGCCCGAGCGGCGAGCGATTGAGGCCAGGGGGGCGAAGCCCCCCTCCGAGCGGTGCCGCGGTGCGTCTAGCCACGCTCGTGTTCGCGGCGTAGCCTTGGGGTCTCGCGGCTGGTATCTTCCCAGGAGGACGACGCATGACCGGTGACGTCAAGCGGATGTACATCAATGGCGAGTGGATCCTCGCGGAGGGCGGCGCGACGTTCGACATCGTCAANCCCGCCGACCAGTCCGTGGTGGCCACCGTGACCAACGGGGCNGCCCCCGAGATCCAGCGCGCGGTGGCGGCGGCCCACGCGGCCTTCCGCGAGTGGTCGCTGCTCGCNCCCAAGGACCGCGGGCGGTTCCTCCTCGGCATCCAGGAGCTGATGCANGAGCGCTGCGACGAGCTGGCGAGGCTGGTCACGCTCGAGAACGGCAAGCCGTTCGAGGAGGCCCGNAAGGAGGTCCAGTTCTCGCTCGGCTACTTCGGCTGGTTCGCCGAGGAAGCGCGTCGCATGACGGGCGAGTGGATCCCGTCGCCCCAGCCCGGCAAGCGGTACTGGGTGCTCCACCAGCCTATCGGGTGCGTGGCGGCGGTGACCCCCTGGAACTTCCCGGCGACGATGGTGACCCGCAAGATCGCGCCGGCGCTGGCCTCCGGCTGCACGGTCGTGCTGAAGCCGGCCTCGGCGACGCCGCTCACGGCGCTGGCCATCGCCGAGATCACCCGGGATGCGGGGCTACCGCCGGGCGTGTTCAACGTGCTGACCACCAACCGCTCGCGCCTGGTCGGCAACGAGCTGCTCACGCATCCGCTCATCCGGAAGATCGGCTTCACCGGCTCCACGGACGTGGGCAAGGGGATCATGGAGACGGCGGCCCGGCAGATCAAGCGCCTCAGCTTCGAGCTGGGCGGCAACGCGCCCTTCATCGTCTTCGACGACGCCGATCTCGAACCCGCGGTGGACGGCGCCGTGGCGATGAAGTTCCTCCGCGTGGGCGGCCAGTCCTGCATTTGCGCCAACCGGATCTACGTCCAGCGCGGGATCGCCGAGCGCTTCATCCCGGCCTTCATCGACGCCGTAAAACGGTTGAAGGTGGCCCCGGGCTTCGAGCCCGGTGCCCAGGTGGGGCCGCTGATCAACGAGGAGACGCGCGCCAAGGTCCACGCGCTGGTGGAGGACGCGGTGAAGCGGGGGGCGCGGCTCGTCTGCGGCGGGCACTACCTGACCGAGGGCGCGCACGCCAAGGGCTTCTTCTACGCCCCGGCCGTGCTGCTCGACGTCACCGACGACATGGCGATCGCCCAGGAGGAGATCTTCGGGCCGGCGGCGCCCATTCTCACGTTCGCGGCCGAGGACGAGGTGATCCGCCGGGCGAACGCCACCCGGTTCGGGCTGGCGGCCTACTTCTACACGCGGGACCTGGCCCGACTCATGCGAGTGGCCGAGCAACTCGAGTACGGGCTCGTCGGCGCCAACGACGCGACGGGCTACACGCACGAGATCCCCTTCGGCGGCTTCAAGGAGTCGGGTCTCGGGCGGGAAGGCGGACACGAGGGCATCGAGGAGTACACGGAGGTGAAATCGGTCGTGGTCAATCTGGGCTGAAACCCCCACAACGTCGAAGGGGAGGTGAGTATGCCTCTCTATGAGTACTATTGTGAGAAGTGCAAACGGGAAGTGACCGTGGCCATGTCCATGAGCGAGCACGACAAGGGCAGCGCGGCGTGTCCCCAGTGCGGCGGCCAGGCGATGCAACCGCTGGTGGGCACGTTCTTTGCGAAGACGTCCCGGAAATCCTGAGCGGAGGTGACCATGAGGCTCGAAGGTAAGCGCATCGCGGTCCTGGCCGAGAACATGTACCAGGAGATGGAGCTGTGGGTGCCCTACTACCGCTTCAAGGAAGAGGGCGCCGAGGTCAAGGTAGTAGGCGCGGGCGGGGCCACGTTGTACACGTCCAAGCACGGCTATCCGGTCACCGTCGACGTCCAGGCCGACCAGGTGAAGGCGGTGGAGTTCGACGCGATCGTCGTCCCTGGCGGGTACGCCCCCGACATGATGCGCCGTCACCCGGCGATGGTGCAGCTGGTGCGCGACGCCGCCCAGCAGGGTAAGGTGGTCGCCGCCATCTGCCACGCCGGCTGGATGCTCGTCTCCGCCGGCATCCTCAAGGGCCGGAAGGCGACGTCCTTCTTCTCGATCAAGGACGACCTGATCGCCGCCGGCGCCGACTGGAAGGATGCCGAAGTCGTGGTCGACGGGAATCTGATCACGTCGCGCAAGCCCGACGATCTGCCCGCGTTCTGCCGGGCGATCATCCAGGCGCTGGCGAAAGCGTAAGCTGCTCGTCGGCGGCGGGCGGGTGGCGAGGGCCTCCTCGACCACGAGCCCGCCGCCGGCCACCACCGCGGACCTCGGTCACCCACGCCGACTGCCCGCCGAACATCGCCTGATCGCTCCGGCCGCCGCGTCTGATATGCTGTCTGTCCCATGATCGTCCTGGGAATCAGCGAGACCCACTGCGCGACGGCGGCGATTCTGCGCGACGGCGAGATCGTCGGCTGCGCCTCGGAGGAGCGCTTCAGCCGGATCAAGAACGACGCCGGCTATCCCCGGCAGGCGATCGACGCGCTGCTCCGCGAACTGTCGATCGCGCCCGCCCAGATCGACGCGATCGTGCTGGCCGGCGTGCGGGCGGCCGCGCGCGAGTGGATGAATCGCGTCCTCCACGACGAGGCCTACGCGCGCCAGTACTACGGGCTGCAGCTCGACGCCCCCAGCGGTCTCCGTAAGCGCGCGCGCAAGCTGGGCGCGCGCCTGGGCCTGGCGGCCCCGGCGCCCGGCAAGTTCGGGCTCTCCCCGGCGGAGAGGCTGGCGATGGTGACGGGTCATCTGGGCGGCGTGACCGAGCGCGTCCTGACGCCCGATCACCACGCGTGTCACGCCGCCGCGGCGTACTTCGGGTCGCCGTTGGCGGGCCAGCCGGCGCTGGTGCTCACCAACGACAACTCGGGCGACGGGCTCTGCGCGACCGTCTCGACCGCCCAGGGGCTGGCGCTCACGCGGCACGAGGCGACGTCCAGCGCGCCCGGCTCGCTGGGGTCCTTCTACTCCTTCCTCACTCTGCTGCTCGGCATGAAGTTCGGCGAGCACGAGTACAAAGTGATGGGGCTCGCTCCCTACGCCTCCGTCCGCGCCACCGAGCGCGCGGCGGCGGCGCTGCGGGAAGTCTTCGATTTCGTCGAGGGGACGCCGTGTCTCTTCGCCTGGAAAGGGCGCGGCCCCCGCTACCGCCTGCTCCTGGAGGCGACGCTGGGGCTCCGCTTCGATGCNATCGCGGGCGGGGCCCAGCGCCTCCTGGAGGAGGCGCTCCTGTCCTGGACGCGCCTGGTGCGGCGACGCTACGGCGGCGACCGGCTGGCGCTCGGCGGCGGCGTCTTCATGAACGTCAAGGCGAACATGCGCCTCGCCGAAGAGGAGGGGCTGCGGGATCTCTTCGTCTTCCCGTCCTGCGGTGACGAGTCCAACGCGATCGGCGCCGCCTACCTGGGCTACCTCGAGCTCTGCCGGCGGCGGGGGACGCCCGCGACGCCGCGGCCGTTCGGCCCCGCCTACCTGGGCCCGGGGTTCGACGACCGCGAGGTCGAGGCGCTCATCCGCGTCCGCGACCTCGCCTCCCGCTATCGGGTCAGCGAGCAGGAGCGGATCGAGGAGAAGATCGCCGAACTGCTGGCGACCGACGGCGTCGTCGCTCGGTGCGCGGGGCGGATGGAGTTCGGCGCGCGCGCCCTCGGCAATCGATCGATCCTGGCTAATCCGTCGGATCGGCGCGTGGTGACGCTCATCAACCGCATGATCAAGAACCGGGACTTCTGGATGCCCTTCGCGCCCACCGTCTTGCACGAGCGCGAGACGGACTATCTGGTGAACCCCAAGGGGCTGGCCTCACCGTACATGATGCTGGCGTTTCCCACCAATCCGAAGGGGCGGGATGAGATCGTCGCGGCCGTGCACCCCCAGGACGGCACCGCTCGCGCCCACATCCTCGACGAGGCGTGGAACCCCGGCTATTACCGCGTCATCCGCGAGTTCGAGCGGCGGACGGGCATCGGCGCCGTGCTCAACACGTCGTTCAACCTGCACGGCGAGCCGCTCGTCTGCTCGCCCGCCGACGCGGTGGACACCTTCGAGCGTTCGGGGCTACCGCACCTGGCGCTCGGCCGGTTCCTGATCTCGAAGACGTAAGCCGATCAGAGCGGTCGCCGCACGCAGACGTGGCGCGGGCGGTAAGGACAGGGTGTGGTGACAGTGCCGTCGAATCAGTAGCCGCGCGCGCGGTCGACGACGTGGCGCAGCCGGCGACCGGCGAGAAAGCGCGCAAGGTTATCGTTGAAGATGGGCGCGATCTCCTCCGGGGTGCTGGGGCCCGAGATGTGGGGCGTGATGACGACATTGTCGAAACCCCAGAGCGGATGCGCCGGCGGCAGCGGCTCGCTCCGGAAGACGTCGAGCACGGCGCCGCCGATGCGCCGGGCCTCCAGCGCGCGGGCCAGCGCGCCCTCGTCCACCACGGCCCCGCGCCCGATGTTGATGAGCCACGCCGTCGGACGCATCGCCGCCAGCTCGCGCTCCCCGATCAGGCCGCGCGTCTGGGGTGTGAGCGGCAGCACGACCACGACCCAGTCGCTCTCGGAGAGCGCGCGGGTCAGCGCGGACGTTCGATAGACCCGATGCGCTTCCCGGACAGGGCGCCCCGAGCGGCTGACGCCGACGACGCGCATGCCGAGGGCGCGGGCCGCGCGGCCGATGACNCGGCCGATGTCGCCCATGCCGACGATCGCCAGCGTGGTGCCGCCCAGGCGGTGGGGCAGCACGTCGCCGATCCACCGGTGCTGGCGCTGGGCCTCCCGGTAGGTCGCCATCCGCTGGGTGACCCACGCGCACCAGCCGATGACATACTCCGCCATCCAGGGGCCGAAGACACCGGGCGCCCGGGTCACGGTGACCCGGCCGGGCAGCTCGGGCACGAGCGCCCACTCGACGCCGGCGCCCATCGCCTGAAGCCACCTGAGACGTCCCGCCTTCTCGTAGAGTCGCGGGGGGAACTGCCAGGCGTACAGCACGTCGGTCTCGGCGATGACCTTCGTGGCCGCGTCGGGCGTCGCCGCGATCTGAAGGCTCACGCGGCCGCGCGCGGCCCGTACGAGCGCCGCATAGCGCGCCGCCTCGTACGGGTGGTAGAGCAGCACGGTCGCCGTCGGCGTCATGTCACCCGCCGGAGCAACGCGTCCTCGGCCGAGAAGTCGATCTCGCGGCGGTCGAGCCCCTCGCGCAGATACCACTCGAACGACTGGGCCAGGCCGGAGGCCAGCGTGTAGCGCGGCCGGATCCCCAGCTCGGCGCGGACCTTGGTCGTGGTGTANACGGCGTGACAATCGTAGACGAGGTTCTGACCGAAGGGCACCGGCGGCCCTCCGGGCGGGCAGGGCACGAGCGCCAGCGGGCGCTTGATCACGTCGGCGATCAGCTCGACGAAGCCGGCCTGCGAGACGATNTCCTCCCCGGTGACGTTGTAGGCTTGGCCGAAGGCCCGCCGGTCGCCCAGCATCGTCGCCATCGAGTCGGCCAGATCCTCCACGTGCCCGAACTGGCGGAGCCAGCCGCCGGGGCCGGGGAGGAGGATCGGCCGCCCTCGCACCAGGCGGTCGAAGAAGAAGGTCTCGTTGTTGCGCGTGTTCAGGGGGCCGTAGACGTGGGTCGGCCTGACGATGGTGACGGGCAGCCCCCGCTCGCGGTGGCGGCGGAAGAAGGCCTCCTCGCCGGCGATCTTGTTGCGGGCGTAGTCGCCCCAGTAGAGGTTACGCGGCGTCGCCTCGTCGAAGGGGATGGGCAGCGCGTGGTCGTAGACGCGGCCGCTGGAGACGAACAGCGCGTGGCCCACGCGTCCGTCGAGCACGTCCAGCAGGGCGTCCACGTCCTGGCCGGTCGTGGGCGCGTACGTGATGTCGACCAGCGCGTCGACCCGTTCCGTCGCCAGCGTCCGGCCAAGGGCCCCGTGCTCCTTGCGGTCGCACACCACGGTCCTGACTCCGGCGGGAACGCGCTCGGGATGGCGGCCCCGGTTGAGCACCGCCACCTCGTGGCCGGCCCGGAGCAGCGCCCGCACGAGGTGGAAGCTGATGAACTCAGTGCCACCGACGATCAGGACGCGCACGTCAGCCGATGGAGACGGCCACGCACGTCGTCGTGCGGGTCACGCCGTCGATGATCCCGATGCCGTCGGTCACGAGGCGGCCGATGGCGTCGAGGCTCGGGCCCTCGACGATGGCGATGAAGTCGTAGGGACCGGTGATGCCGTCGAGCTGGAGCATGGTCGAGGGCCCGCCCTTGAGCTTGGACAGCGCCTTCTTCACCGCCTTGGCCTTGCCGGCCGCGGTCTCGATCAGGACGTACGCCTTCACCCGCTTGCCTGCGGTCTTCATGGCCTCCCCCATTCAGCGCTCCGGAGTGCCGAGGAAGCGCGCCAGCGTCGAGTGGAACGCGGCCGGGCGCTCCACGAATCTCGTCGCTTCCAGATCGACCCGCGTCCCCCGGTCGTCGGCATGATTGGCGGGGTCGAAGCGCGCCGTGATGCGCGTCCGGAAGCCGCCCACCTGCAGCGTCAGCGTCTCCCCCACGCTCTCGTCGCCGAGCCGNGCGACCAGCACGAACAGCCCATCGTCGTTCGTTTCCGCGAGATACGAGAACCCTGTTTTGTCCCGCACCAGCTCGACGCTCCCGGTGCGCACGGGCTCACCGTGGNCGTCCCGGACGTAGCCGAGGACNACGTAGCGGTAGTAGACCTCGTGCTCGGCCCAGACGGCGCCGGCGACGAGCAGCGTCAGACCGCCCAGCAGCGGGAGGACCGGGCGCGGCACGCCGCCCAGTCTACAACAGCCGCTTCGCCAGATGATTCTCGAGCAGCGAGCGGTGGCAGCGCGACTGCTCCGGGTAGCGGCAGAGCAACGTGACCGGCCCCGGCTCCCTCAGCCAGAGGTCGATGCGGTCCTGGCGGACCCCCCGTGGCCAGAGACGCATGACGAGCACCCGCATGCCGCCGTCGGGCGCGGCGGGGTCGTGGACGCGCTTGGTGCGGATGCGCGACGCCCGGGCCACCCTGGCTCAGGGGACATGGCGCGGGCCGGGATGGCCATCCCAGGTCAAGCGTGGTCCGTCCACCGTGAAGCCGGCGTCGACGAGCGCGTCGAACGCCTCGCCGGCGCGCACGGGCCGCCCGGCCCAGGTCAGCACCTCCAGCCGCCGCACGGGGCGTTGGGTCAGCGGCCGTTCCGCCAACGACTGCAGGGCGCGGACCGCTCCGGGCAGATCCACCGCCTCCCAGCCGGCGAGCGGCGTGAGGTCCCGGCCGTGGGCTTCGGCCAGCAGCACGGGACGGCCGGCGCGCATGACGAGCCAGGATTGGGGGATGCGGGTGGCGGCCGCGCGCGTGGCGTCGGCGCGCGTGAGGGCGAACACGCGGCCCCAGAGGTTGGCCGGGTCGACCATGTTGACGAGCACGTGGGGCTCGGCGCGGCGGGAGGGCGCGTCCAGACTCTGCAGCGCGTCCGCCAGAGCATACTGCTCGCCCGAGAGCCCCTCGACGAAGTAGCCGCGGACGACCTCACCGCCGTACTCCATCCGGAGCAGCGTGTGGCGGAGCGCGCTCCAGTCGCCCTGGGCCAGCTCGCGCGCCACCACGCCGTAGCGGGAGAGCAGCAGCTGGGCCCGCGCCTCCTGACGCTCCTCGGGGGAGAGCGGCTCCTCCTCGGCCAGCGCGCTCCAGCGACCGACGACGGGCAGCTGAGGCATGACCCCGCGCGCCTGGCCCCGGCGGCGCCGGCGCCGCCCGAGGAGCCCGGCGCCGGGACCGCGCGGCGGCGCCGTCCCGGCGACGGTCGCGCTGAAGGAGTCCGGGGTGACGAGCCCCGACCAGAACATCTCCCAGAGAGCGGCCAGGGTGTCCGGCATGCCGAGCCCGGTGGCCCGGGCCAGGTCCTGGGCGAACGAGGCGCCGCGGAGCTGCAGATGCAGGAGCACGTTCTTGGTCCGTATCGAGCTCGGGCACCGCGGCCGGACGCTCGCGGAGCCAACCGGCGTTTTCGCGGAGGGCGACGCCGACGCGGCCGGCGCGGCGGGGATCGCTCCGGCTCTCGAACACGGTCCAGACGATCTCGCCCGCGAGCCCCAGGCGATCGAGCCACTCGCGCTCGTAGCCGTCCACCCGCGAGGGCAGCAGGGCCTGCTCCCAGACGCGGATGGGAAAGTCCTCGCCCTGCAGCAGCTCGAGGGCGGCGAGCACTCCCGGCGGCCCCGTCAGCCGGTGATCCGGATGGAGGTGATGTCGACGGAGCAGAAATGCCGAGAACTGCTCGGGCGAGGCGACGGGGCGAGGCACCCGGCGCGCGTGGACATGGCGGCGCTGGACCTCCTCGAGCACCGCGACGTGCACGTACTGCGGAGCCGGGGCCTCTACGAGGAACGACCCCTGTCGCACGAGGCCCCGCCCGGTGAGGCGCTCGAGAACGCGGGTGACGTCGGTCGCGGCCACGCCGTAGCGCTCGGCGAACCACGCGGGCGTGAGCGGCCCGCGCGTCCTCAGCACCCGCAGCGCCACGCGCTCGAGCCCCTCGTCGCTGGCCAGCGCCTCGTAGAGCGCCGCGTCCGTCGCCGGGATCCACGCGCGCCGACCGCCGCCCAGTGTGAGGGGGACGATCCGCCCTTCGGCGCGCAAGGCCGCGATCAGCCGCGTGGGCTCGCCGCTGACGCGGGCGCCGATCTCCTCCTCGGTCAGATCACCGAGGTCGTCGAGGATGGCCGCCAGCTCGTTAGCGTCGCGGGCCCGGCGTTCGGGCGCCGTCCGTCCGAGCTCGGCCTCCACCGCCGCGACGATCTCGGGGCTGAGCGGGCCGGGCGCGACGCTCCAGACCTTGCGCATCGCCACCGCGTCGCTCCGGCGTTCCTCGGCGTGACCGGCGTCGAGGTAGGCCCAGTCCCAGGCCAGCAGGAGCGGATAGACGAAGGGCGAGGGCAGGGGCGTGTCGACGTGACGCGTCCACATGGCGCCGTCGTGCAGGCGCTCGAGNAGNCGCTTGAGGCGGGGCACGTCCAGCGCATCGTTGAAGCACTCGCGCAGGGTCTCGGCCACGACCGGGAACTCCGCCTGCCCACCCACCGCTTCCAGCAGGGCATCGGCCTTCAGCCGCAGGAGATAGGCCGGCGCGCGCTGGCCTCGCAGTGTCCGCGGGATGAACAGCGCGCGGACCGCCGCGTGGCGGAAGCGCGTGGCGAAGAGGGGCGAGCCGATCAGCGCCTGACCCAGGAGGGTGTCGACCTCTTCCGGCCTNACCAGCGCCAGGAGGCGGTCGAGCGACGGCGGCGCCTGCCCCGGCGCGAAGGACAGTAAAATTCCGTCGTCCACATGGCTCGCCTCGGCCTTCAGGCCGAAGCGGCGCTGGAGCTTCTCCCGGAGGGCCATGCCCCAGGCGCCGTTCACGCGCATGCCGAAGACGGAGTGGATCATGGCGTGGCGCCCGCCCATCTCGTCCNNGAACGACTCCACGACGATGCCGCGGTCGTCGGGCACGCCGTCGAGCACCTCGCCGGCCTTGACGAGCCACGCCCGCAGCGCGGCGGCCGCCCGCGCGTCGAGGCCGCACTCGGCCGCGGCCCACTGCGCGAAATCGGGAGCATCCAGCCGCTCGGCGCCGTCGCGGCGCAGGCGGCCCACGGCCAGACCGAGCTCGTACGAGCGGGAGGGATGCTCGCCCTTCCAGAAGGGAATGGTCGGCGACATGCCCTGGGCGTCGTCGACCAGGACGCGGTCGGCGCGGACCTTGACGATCCGCCAGGCGTGGGAGCCGAGCAGGAACACGTCGCCCGGCAGGCTCTCCGTCACGAACTCTTCGTCCAGCGTGCCGATCTTCAGATCGGTCTCGGCCACGTAGACGTCANAGAGCCCGTTGTCGGGAATGGTGCCGCCCGAGGTGAGGGCCAGGAAGCGGCTGCCGCGGCGCGCGTGGAGGCGGTCGTTGACGCGATCCCAGAGGATCCGGGGCGCCACCCCCTTGACCTCNGCCGCCAGCGGCTCGGCCAGCGCGCGGACGACGCTCAGGAAGTCCTCGCGCGAGAGCGCGCGATAGGGCGCGGCATTCCTGAAGCGCGCGTAGAGCGCGTCCACCGGGAGCGACTCGGCGGCGATGGCGGCCACGATTTGCTGGGCCAGGACGTCGAGGGGCGCCTCGGGCATGGCGATGCGGTCCAGGGTCCGCTCGCGGATCGACCGCACCACCGCCGCCGCCTCCACCAGCTCCTCGCCCTTGGTGACGACGATGCGGCCCTTGGAGGTGCGGGTGAGCAGGTGCCCGGCCCGCCCGACGCGCTGGAGCGCCGCGGCGACGTTGCGGGGCGACTGCAGCTGAACCACCAGGTCGATGGCGCCCACGTCGATGCCCAGCTCCAGCGAGGAGGTGGCCACCAGCGCCCTCAGGTCGCCGTTCTTCAGGCGGGTCTCGGCCTCCAGCCGGGCCCGACGCGACAGCGAGCCGTGGTGAGCGGCAACGCGGCCATCGGCGATGCGGTCGTTCAGGTCGCGAGCGAGGCGTTCGGCGGCGCGGCGGCTCTGAGCGAAGACCAGCGTGGTGCGGTGGGTCTGCACGAGCTCGGCGATCTGCTGGAGGGTCGTGTCCCAGACGGTGTCGCTGGGCGCCGTCAGGAAGTCGTCGACGGGTGCCATGACTTGAAGGTCGAGCTCGCGCGCGAAGCCGACGTCCACCACCACCGGGTCGCGCGCGGTGGCGCCGCCGAGGAACGCGAGCGCCTCCTCGACGGAGCCCACGGTGGCCGAGCAGCCGATGCGCTGCGGTCGACCGCCGGGCTCGTCCGCCTCCCCGAGCGCCTGGAGCCGCTCGAGCGACAGCGCGAGGTGGACGCCGCGCTTGCTGCCCATCAGCGCGTGCACCTCGTCGACGATGACGAAGCGGGCGCCGGCCAGCGCCGGCCGGAACCGCTCCGCCGTCAAGAGGATATAGAGCGACTCGGGCGTGGTGATGAGGATGTGGGGCGGCCGCCTCGTCATCGCCTGGCGCTGCGCTGCCAGCGTATCCGAGGTGCGCACGGCCACGCGCACCTCGGGCGGCTTCAGGCCGTCCGCGGCCGCGGCAGCCCGGATGCCCGCCAGCGGCTCGCGTAGATTTTTCTCGATGTCGTTGTTGAGCGCGCGGAGGGGGGAGATGTAGACGACGTAGACGCGGTCCTGGAGCCGTCGCTCGAGGGCGAGACGGTGGAGGTGGTCGAGCGCCCACAGGAACGCGGCCAGGGTCTTGCCCGAGCCCGTGGGGGCGACGATCAGCGTGTCGCGCCCGGAGGCGATCGCCTCCCAGCCGAGGGACTGGGGCCGCGTGGGCTGGCCAAACGTGTCCTCGAACCAGCGCCGGACGAAGGGCAGGAAGTCGGGCATCACCGGCCATTATCCCAATCGGCGATAATGCGTGCCATGCTTCACCGCGCCGCCCCCATCGCCGTCTCGCTGGCCGGCCTGCCCTTTATCCTGCCCCACGTCGTGGAGGACTTCGCGGAGGGGATCGGTCCGCGCGTGGGCCTGTCCACACCGACCGTCGCGGTTCTCCTGGGCGCGTTCCTGGCACTCCAGTCGCTGGGGCTCGTCCTGCTGGGCCAGGACCGGCGGTCCGGCTGGATCATCACCCTCGGGGTCGGCATCATCTGGACGGCCGGCGCCGTCCTCGATCATGGCCCCGAGATCGTGGCCGGCAATTTCAGAAGCGGCGCCGTCTCGGTCCTCTGGGTGGTCGGCCTCGTCGTCAGCCAGGCGATGACGGCGGCGCTGGCCTGGCGGGGCTGGCGACGGTCCTCACACCCGTGAAGCCCGCGGCGGACGTCATCATCGTCGGCGGCGGACCCGCCGGCTCGACCGCGGGGATCGCGCTGGCCCGCCGCGGGGTGCGCG
>JGI25382J43887_10000213_pt1 | contig 16808 bp, 16 predicted proteins | sample GraSoi013_1_40cm_3_FD_43887 | JGI IMG/M metagenome (IMG submission 43887) | reverse complement strand
ATCGGTGGCGTGATCTTGCATCCGGATGCGGTCGCCCAGGAGCGCGCCGCCCGTGAAGGGGCTGGTCGGATCAACGGCGACGACGGCGACCGTCCTCCCTTGCTTGCGCAACACCCCGGTGGAGGCGTCCACCAGCGTGCTCTTCCCCGCCCCTGGCGGGCCCGTCACCCCGATGACATACGCCCGGCCTGTCCGAGGGTGCAACTCGCGCAGCACGACCGCTCCGTCGGGATCCCCGGCTTCCACCAGAGAGATGAGCCGTGCGACCGCCTGCGCCGACCCGGCCAATGCCTCAGAGACCAGCGCGTGCACGGATCACACTACCGCAGCGGGTTTGTGCACACCAAAGACGGCGCGCAGGGTGTCGCAGATCTCGCCAAGGGTCGCATAGGCCTTTACCGCCTCGAGGATGTGGGGCATCAGGTTCTCCGACCCGCCGGCCGCCCGACGTAACCGCATCAGCGCTCGCTGCACCTCGTCCCCGCTGCGCTCGCTCCGCACGCGGGCGAGCCGCGCCTTCTGCCGCGGCACGATGTCGGAGGGCATCCGCAAGAGGGGCGGAGGAACCGCCGCGTCTCCTTGGAACTGGTTCACTCCCACGACAATCTGTTCACCGGTTTCGATCCGGGTCGCCTCGCGGTAGGCGGATTCGGCAATGTGCCGCTGAATGATCCCCGCCTCTAGCGCCCGCACCATCCCCCCCGCATCCCCGATCTGCCGGATCAGCGCGTCTGATTGTTGTTCGATCTGCTGCGTCAGCGCCTCGACGTAGTACGATCCCGCCAGGGGGTCGACGGTATCGGCGACCCCGGTCTCATATGCCAGGATCTGCTGCGTACGCAGCGCCAGCAGGGCCGAGGCATCAGTCGGCAGCGCAAGGGCCTCGTCTTTGGCGTTGGTGTGCAACGACTGTGTCCCCCCCAAGACCGCTGCCAGCGCCTGAAGGGTCACCCGGACGACGTTGTTGTCGGGTTGCTGGGCGGTCAGCGCGGCGCCGGCCGTCTGCGTGTGAAACCGCAGCACCCACGCCTTGGGGTCCTGGGCGTGAAAGCGTTCTCGGGTAATGCGCGCCCACAGCCGGCGGGCCGCCCGGAATTTGGCGACCTCCTCCAGCACGTTCATCTGGGCCGCGAAGAAAAACGACACTCGGGGGGCGATGCGATCGACATCCAGCCCCGCGTTCGCGGCGGCCTGCAGATACGCGATCCCGTTGGCCAACGTGAACGCGACTTCTTGCACGGCGGTTGCGCCTGCTTCGCGGATGTGGTATCCGCTGATGGAAATCGGGATCCACTTCGGGAGGTGCTCGGNGCAGTACGCAAACATGTCGGTCACGAGGCGCAGCGACGGCGTGGGAGGGAAGATGTACGTCCCCCGCGCGATGTACTCTTTGAGGATGTCGTTCTGCGTCGTGCCATCCAGCGCAGCAGGCGGCACTCCCTGCCGCTCCGCCGTGGCGATATACATGGCCAGCAGGATCGACGCCGTGGCGTTGATGGTCATGGAGGTCGTCACCTGGGCCAACGGCAGGCCATCGAACAGCGCCTCCATGTCGGCGAGGGTGTCGATGGCCACTCCCACCTTCCCGATTTCGGCCTCCGCCATCGGATGGTCGGAATCGTACCCCATCTGCGTCGGCAGGTCGAAGGCGACGGACAAACCGGTCTGGCCTTGGCTCAGCAGGTAGCGGAACCGCCGGTTGGACTCCTCCGCCGCGCCATAGCCAGCGTATTGCCGCATCGTCCATAACCGCCCTCGATACATCGTGGGATAGATCCCGCGGGTAAACGGGTACTGACCCGGAAATCCCACGTCTCCTGAGTAGTCCACCGGTGCGTCAGCGGGGGTGTAGACGTTGCGAATTTCGATGCGGTCGGGGGTAGACACGGCCTTCGGAGCCTGCGCCCCTTTCGGCGGATGAGCGTTTTTCGCCTGGTGATCAGGATCGCGGTCGCGTTTGCCGGTAGCCATGACGTTCGCCTCGGTCGACTCCCCAAAGCCTGCGCGCGCCTCGGTATGCATCCATTGTATACAAGCCGAACTCACGGTAGGTGCGCATCACGCGTTACGCGATTTCCCCGCGGTGAGCGCCGAGGACAGTAGAGGGGGTCGTCGAGGCCGGACCACGCACACAGACACGCCTGCAACGCGCGACACGGACGACACGGTCGCCAGCTCGCCGTGTGCGAGACTAGAGTTCTTCTTCGTCTTCCTCGTCTTCGTCGTCGGGCTTCACGCCTGGCCGGTGGACTAGCAGGTAGCGGGAGATCTGGAAACTGCAGGCCTGCCAGAACCGGACCGCCCGAACGTTGCCGGCGGGAACGGAAGTGTGCACGTCATGGCATCCCCGGGAATGCAGAAACGCGATCACTGTCTCGGCCATCCTCTGTCCGTATCCCTCGCGACGGAACTCGGGGTACACGAAAAACTCGGCCACCATCCCCTGCATGCGCTGCCGATCGGTGGACTGCGGAGTCAGTACGGCGACGACGAAACCCACCTTGCGGTCCTCCGACACGGCCCACCAGATATGTCGGTTCTTGCTCTGCTCGGTGAAGATGTGTTTGAGGTATGCGTCCAGCCACTCATCCGTGGGCGGCTCGCCGGCGACCTCCTCGCGGTATCGCCGGAGCCACTCCCGGAACTTTCCGTCGTCGGCCGAGACATAGTCCAGACGCAGCGGAATGGCAGACGAGTGCTGCTGCGATCCCTCAGGCCTCGCGGTTGCTTTGCTGCGAGTGTTCGCTGACTCGCCCACGATGGGAAACCTCGGTAGACATTCCGCGCTTTGGGGGGACCCTCCTCTTCATCGACCGTGCGTCCTGAGCCCGCGACATCTCGCTCACAACGAAGGCCCCCCCGCTTTCGACGGGTAAATCCCCCAGTGTCGTGCCCTAGGTCGCCGGCGCGGCGATCAAGGCGGGGACGCACGAAGCGTGGCTCGATGATGTCACCGCTATGCCCGCGAGAGACCCGCAAAATAGGGGGTGGTACACCGTGCGCTGGAGTCACAGACCAGCTGACCCTGCAGTTGCTATGGATCGGACGCGTCAGCCCTAACCCGCGAGGGAGCACGGATACGGACGCTCCAGCTCCCGCTTTCCGTGTTCCCTCGTGGTGTAGCCGCCGGGCCGGGGGTTAGGATCTCAGGTGGTTCACAGCCCGCAGCGGACGGATCGAGAGGATGCCGTGCTTAAAGACGAGCTCCCGGCCGGTGTCGCTTTCTACCAGGACCGAGTACGTCCCGACATCCTTGATAACCGCCTCGGGGATCTCGTACCCGTCGCGGCACCGGATGTGCACGGGCGTGCTCGTGGAGACGAGGCTGCGCAGGTACTCGTCTTCCATAGAACTGCGCTGCGCAGACCGCGCGGCTGGCTGATCGGTCCGCGCCTCCGCATCAGGCCGTGCCCCGCTTGCCATGGCGGCACCGCCCGGCCGCTCAGGTCGAATTTGCGCCTGGTCGGGTACTGCGTCGTCGGCCCCGCTATTGGCTCCGTCGTCTTCGGGCGCGAGCTCCGGCATTTGTCGCTGGGGCTCCCGAAGGCGTCGGTAGTGTGCCCGCATCGATTCCAGCTCATCACGACGATCCTTCATTCCCCACCCCCGTTGTTGCGGTTTCACGCCGCGCTTTCCTACAGCATCGAGCGTTGCCGCGATGACTGCGTCGGCTTCGCTCCCTTCGACCACCGCCGATCCTACACACAGTTTGGCGCCCGTCGGTGACCCGATGGAAACGGCGACCACCACTGTGTCGCGCCCCGCAAGCGGCTGCATGGCGATCGACTCCAGTGCGCCCCGGCGTTCTTCGGCATTCAAGACAGACTTCAGAGCGTCGAGCGTGGCCAAGACCAAGCCGCGCAGACGGTTGGTGCGGTCAGGCAAGGATCGGGCGCGACCGACCAGGGTCCCGCCCTCCGCGTGCACCGGTTCCAGTTCCACTAGCGCCTGGACGGCCGTCCCCGACAGCGATTCATCCACGCGCCGGGGACGCCATGTGCGCACGGGAGCCTCGGTCTGCAAGCGAGCGATGCGAATGCGCCACCCGTCGACGGCGAGAGAATAGCGGGACATGAGGGCGGAGGCAATCATCCGCCGCACCACCGGCTCCTCGCTTGTGGTGGCGGCCGTCACGTAAATGGACGCGATCTCGCCCGCGTCGTTGGCCACGACGCGGGCGGAGCTGACGCCATCTAGGCGTTCGAGCAGGGCCTCGATGTCTTCGGCGAAAACTTCACTGGGCACGACGGACTCGACAACTCCCCCACAGGACTTCCTAAGAGAACTTCCTGACAAAACTTTTCTTTTCCTGCGCTGTGTCGACCGTTACCAACCAACAACCCCCTCTCGGCTAGAACTCGGGGAGAGCGGCTGGCCGACTCACCGGCCGGTCGATCAACACCCCTTCTCCCCCCAGGGCCGACTTGGCCACGCCGTCTATGAGGATCCGTACCTGGGGCGCCTGAGGAAATTGGGTTGCGGTGTAGACGAGCTGCCAAAACCGGGCCAGCATGATCGCGCTCCCGCCTCCCGACTCGATCTCGCTGCTGAGATCGAGCAGCACAATCGCTTTGTCGATACGCAGACTGCGTAACTTGGTCCCTGCGGGAATCGCCGTCGTCAGGCCGGAAGTTCGTTCCTGCGCAGAGGGGCCCGCGAGCAACTCGCGGATCGCTGCGGCCAACACGGCCTCCGCTCCCCGCTCCCCGACCGTGCGCGGAACGTCCTGCAAAGTGCTGCGGGCGCCCTCGGCACGCACAAAGTACACCGAAACCCTGCCCCGAGCTGGACGCAGCAACCACCAGGCGGCAAGCACAATGACCGCCACCACAACCGCCACACGGATCACCCTGCGTCGCACGGTCATCAGCGCCCCTGGTGGACTTACCGGTCTTGCCTCTAGCTCCTCCCTCCCAGACGCGGTACACCCATGATGGTGGGCTCCCCTTGGCCGCGTTTCGCCATACGGAGAAGCCGCAGCCTATCCAGGCGGGGACTCCCGGCCCGGTGGATCACCTTACACCCAGCGCGTAAGTGTGCGCAGAAAGGAGCTGCCGCCTCGCGGGGCGGTGAGACGTTGATGATGGTCTACCAACAGCTGGAGGTATTCCTCGGCGACCGAAGACCGACAAGGGGCTGGCATGCACGCGTGAAAATTTCACGCAGCGTGTTCGGGCAGCAGCAGCCTCAGCACTTCACCTCCGGGGCCGGACTGGATCCATCCCGCCCGCCATCGCGGGGATGATGGCGATTTCCGCTTCCTCCCGCAGCGGGGTGGCGAGCCCCTGCAAGAACCGCACATCCTGGTCGTCGACGAAGATGTTCACAAAACTGTGGACCTGGCCATCTGCACTCATGATGCGTCCTTTAATCCCTGGGAAACGCCGCTCCAGATCTGTCACCAAATCCGCGAGCGTGGCCCCGCTGGCCTGCACCACGCGTTGATCTCCGGTCAGCTTTCGCAGCGGCGCCGGAATTCGCACGGTCGGCATTCCGATCCTCCCCGTCCCCCGCCTGGCCTCAGGCTACCAACTCGAGGACATTGCGCTCGAAGTCCTTCAGCGTCGCCCGGATGGCAATCGGAGGACGCGTCGCATCCGCGACGGCCTCGAGGGTCTTGAACCCCTGCCCCGTGATGTAGGCGACGACGATGTCGTCCTCCCCGAAGGCTCCGCGGGCGGCCAATGCGCGCAACGCCGCGATGGTGACACCCCCGGCCGTCTCCGTAAAGACCCCTTCCGTCTCCGCAAGGAGTTGGATGCTGGCGACCATCTCGTCATCCGTCACGGCCACGATCGCGCCCCCCGTTTGCCGAGCCACGCGGAGCACGTACCGGCCGTCTGCAGGGGTACCAATGGCCAGCGAGCGTGCGAGCGTGTTGGGGATGACGGGCCGAATATCTGAAGTCCCTTCAGCAAACGCCGTCGCCACCGGCGCGCACCCGGCCGGCTGGGCGCCATGGACGTGCGTTGGCACACTCTCGAGCAGCCCGACAGCTTGCAGCTCGGTCAGACCCTTGTGGATCTTGACGAGGAGACTGCCCGACGCGATAGGCACCACGACGTGATCGGGCGCCCGCCAGCCGAGCTGTTCAGCGACCTCGAACCCGAGCGTCTTCCCACCTTCTGAATAGTAGGGCCGCAGGTTGACGTTGACGAATGCCCAGCGGTGCTCTTCGGCGATCTCCGCGCACAGCCGGTTAACCTCGTCGTAGGTTCCGTCTACTTCCACTAAAGTGGCCCCGTACGCAGCCGTCGCCAGGACCTTTCCCCGTTCCAGCCCCTTGGGAATAAAGACACAGGCCCGCATGCCCGCCCGACCGGCGTGCGCGGCCACCGCGTTAGCGAGGTTCCCAGTCGAGGCACAGGCGACGACGTCGTAGCCGAACGAACGGGCCGCAGACATCGCCACGCCGACGACCCGATCTTTNAACGACCACGTGGGATTGACGCTATCGTTCTTGATAAACAAGCGACGCAGCCCCAACGTCCGCCCTAGCCGGCCCGCAGGCAGTAACGGGGTATAGCCAGGCTCCAGATCGATCTCGGGCACCCGGCGCACGGGCAGCAGAGGCTCATACCGCCACATGGACGGCACGCTCGTCTCGATTATCTGCCGCAGCGGCTGGCGGGCGAGCGCGGCATAGTCGTAGACAACCTCAAGGGGCCCAAAGCACTGTTCACATACATAGCGCGGCCCCGCCGCGTACATGGCGCTACACTCCCGACACCGCAATTGCTGTTCAGGCATGGTCTCCCCCGATGGGAATCTGGCTTCGAACATTATCCGGCCTCACATTGATCACGTCACTCTTTCATTCCCCGCGCGTCCTCCGGAAGGGGGATCGCTTCAGGGGATAAGCGTCGCCCCGTGCTCGTCGATGTTGACGCGGATGTAGCTCGCCGCGTGTCCGTGCCCCGCAAACGTTGCCACCATGGACTGGCCGACGCGGTCGGCTTTCGCGGCCGGAACTACGGCCAGCACCGACGGTCCGCTCCCGCACAACGCGGCCCCATACGCGCCGGCCGCGCGGGCGGCAGCGAACACCTCCTCCATCCCCGGCACCAAGCTCCGGCGATACGGCTGATGCAGTCGGTCATCCATCGCGGTGGTCAAAAGGTCGGGGCGTCCTGTCAACATCGCCGTCACCAGCCACGCGGTGTGGCTGATGTTGGTCACCGCATCGGTCAAGGGCACGCGAAGCGGCAGCGCCGCCCGCGCGCGGTCGGTGGCGACGCAGAATTCCGGCACGGCGACGACCAGCGCAACATCCCAGGTCGGCACGATCCGCGTCCACCGTACGGCGCCATCGCTCACATCGGCCAGGACCACACCCCCCAGCAGCGCCGGGGCAGCGTTATCCGCGTGTCCTTCCATCTGCCAGGTCAAATCCAACAGGTCCTCCTGGTTGAGCGGGCGACCGAGAACCTCGTTGGCCGCGACCGCGCCGCCGACCACGGCCGCGGCGCTGCTTCCCAGTCCACGGCCGGGCGGAATGTCGTTATGACACCGCAGCGCAAAGGCACTCGTGCGTCCCGCCCGGGTAGTAACTTCCGCCGCCGCACGATAGACCAGGTTGGATGAATCCTCTGGCACGCTCCCCTNACCATATCCCTGCACCTGCACATGTGCTGAGGCTGCCAGGGTGAGATGCACCGTGTTGTAGACGGTCACCGCGACGCCTACTGTGTCGAAGGCTGGTCCGAGATTCGCAATTGTAGCCGGGACGCGGACGGTTACCATAACCAACAAAAAATCCCCTCCCAATTCCTATTGGAGGGGTACCGGTCCCTCTTATCTCTCGGAATTGGTTCCGTAGGAGTTGGCACCTTGCGACGACACATCGGTCACATCACGCACGGGCGTGACGGCGTGCCGCACAGGCTGCCGGGGATCATCGGGCCCGTCCCTCACCCACTCTTGATAAGAGCACGTATGCAATTTTCTTCAGTGTATATCATGCAGCTTCTCGCAAGTCAAGGGACAGTGTCGGCCTTGTCCTAATCGCAAAGGAAAAATGTTCTCCCTGGTTCTCCAGTGGAAAAATGTCGTCTTGGCCCTTACGACGCGTGGGACGTACGACGCGTCGACCGCGCGCCACAGATTGCCTAATCTCCGGGGTGAGTCAGCGCAGGATGACGGTAGACACACCCTAAAGATGAATCGGGTTATTGCTCGCCTCAACACACTCCGCGGTCGTGACCGTTTATTTTTCACGGATTGCTCTGATCTTTGCCCGCATGTTGACACCAGGCCCCCCCAAGTGCTACGCTCGGCGAGGCAGCTACGGCACGGATGTGACGCTAGCCTGTACAATGCACGAAAGGAGCAAGGCCGCAATGGTTACTGGCACGGTTAAGTGGTTCAACGCGGAGAAGGGCTACGGCTTCATCTCTGTGGAGGGTGGCAAGGACGTGTTCGTCCACTACAGCGCTATCCAGCAGGACGGGTTTCGCTCCCTGCAGGAAGGCCAGCAGGTCCAGTTTGACGTGGTCGATGGGAAAAAGGGTCCGCAGGCTGCGAACGTCGTCCCGCTGTAAACCANAGCACTGCCGACGCACAAGACCCGGTCGGGATTTACCCCGACCGGGTCTTTTCTTTACACAGGAACTCGCTAACGCGCGAGTCGAATAGAAGTTCGGGCGGACGGCCAGATTAACGAGAGCGTCGTGAATCCCCTTGCGGCAGTACGGGTAGTGTTTCAAGTCTTGTACGTGCTCCTTATCGCGCGCGTCGTCTTGAGCTGGATCCCCGGCGTCGACTTATCTCACCCAGCCGTGCGGTTCGTCTACCGGGTCACTGCGCCCATCCTCGACCCCATCCGCCGCATTATCCCGCCAATCGCCGGGCTGGATTTCTCGCCGTGGATCGCCATTCTGTTGCTGTCGTTGGTGCAGCGGGTCGTCACCGACTGATGGTCCAGGTTTGTTCTGCGGACTGGAGGCTCCCGGTTGCCGAACCGCCCCTTTGGCTCACGTGCGATCCCTCGGCCACATCCCTCCAGGGCTTGTCGCAGGAGGCACGAGGGAGGGGTGGAAACACTCGCACTGCGGGTACGTATGCACTAGGCGAATCGATCGTCGTAGGGACCTATTTTGGCAGCCACCGATAACGCGGACGGGTGCGTGTGGAGTGAAGAAGGAATCTGGTTCGACGCGGAGGTGAGCCGGACGTCGCGATGCTTGACCAGTTAACGCAGGTTTCCATGCTGGTGTCGGACATGAAGAAGGCGGTCAATTTCTACTCCTACGTGCTTGGACTCCCTGTGATCACCAAGTCGGACAAGTCGGCTGAGTTCCGCACTGAAGGCGTGACCCTTGCGGTCAAACCCCGCGGGCAGGCCGCCGGGACAGGGACGACCCAGATCACATTTCAGGTGGCGGATCTCGAAGTCGTCTTCAACGACGCGAAGAGACGGGGAGCGAAAGTCCTCATCCCCCCTCGCACCGTGGAGGCCGGGCGTCTCGCCCAACTGGCGGATCCGGACGGAAATGTCATCGAGCTATTCGAGCCCGAGGCCTAGCACCCGACGCAGACGTCCCTCGCCTTACTTTACGCTCGCAGACATTAGCCGGAGTGTTCAACGGCGGCATCCAGTGATTGCGGAAGCGCTCGCGCCGCGATGAGCGCTGGAACGAAGAGCAACAACACCAGCATCAGGGCATTCCCCAGCCCGACTCTATCGGCCAGCGCACCCACCCCGGTCAGGGTGAGCCCTGCCGTCCCCCACGCGACGCCCATCACGATGCTGCTCGCGACCCCGACCCGATGAGGGAGCAGCTCCTGCGCCATGACGATCGTCACCGCAGCCGACAGGTAGACGACGATTCCACCCAGGGCGAGGAAGACGTACGACCACGGCGTCGGGCTTCGCACGAACGCGACGAGCAGCGGCGCGGTGATGATGAACGACAGCACCAGCACACGCTTCCGACCGATGCGCTCCGAGAGCATCCCCCCGCAAATCCCGCCAATTGCGCCGATCCCGCCGAAGAGAAACACGGCCAGCCCGCCCGCCACGAGCGCCCCGCCCCGCTGCGTGACCAGGAGGGGAAGGAACGTGTGGTACGAGGTGATGATCACGCTCCGCAGGAACACGACGAGCCATAGAACGAGCAGCGGATGAAAAGCTGCGCCCAAGTCTCCGCGCAAGCTCGTGGTCCCAGACCGTGACGGGAGCGCACCAGCCGGGGGAAAAGCCGGCCAGAGCAGCACGCAGGCGATGACCCCAGGCAAGGCGGCCATCCAGGTGGCATCGAGTCCGCGCCAAGTCACAATCGCCGCGATGACCAACGGCCCCAGGGCGTAGCCGAGCTCTCCTCCTGCGACAAACAGCGAGAGGCCCGCGCCCTTTCGACGTCCGCTGGCCTCCCCGGCAGTCGACGCCCCCTGAGGATGAAACGCCGCGGTCCCCGACCCAGCTAGGGCAAGCAGCATGATGAGCACACCATATGACGGGGCCAGCCCCATGAGTCCCATCCCCGTGACCGCCAGAACCGGTCCCACCCTGACGAACACCCTGCGTCGGAAATGGTCAGCCAACGCCCCAAATCCCGGTTGCAGCATCGCCGCCGAGGTGTTCAGGATAGTCGCGAGCAGACCGGCCAGCGCGAGGGAGAGGTGGAAATTTGCGACGACCAAGGGAAGCAATGGGGACAAGAACGCAATGTAAAAGTCATTGAGAAAATGAACTGCCGAGGCGGACACCAACAACGGCAGGTTAACATCGCCCGCACGCGGCGATACCCGCACAGGCTCCTGCCCCGCCATCGACCCGGCGTGCTGGGGGGGTGCGTCGAGCCCGTCGGGCAACGTCAGCTCACCGTCGCGGCGTGCTTCCCCACGTAGGGCGCCGCAGGCTGGAGCAGTTCCACGAGATGCAGGGCGCGCCGCCCGCTGCCATGCGCGATCTGTTGTCGGCACGACACACCCGTCGCGGCCACGACCGCGTCGGGAGCCACCCGCCTGACGGCGGGTAAGAGTCGACGCTCCCCGATGGCCATCGAAATCTCGTAGTGCTCCTTCTCAAACCCAAATGACCCGGCCATCCCGCAGCAGCCGGCATCGACCATCTCCACGGTGTACCCTGCGGCGGTCAGAACCTGCTGCAGGGGCGCCACCCCCGCTAGCGCCTTCTCGTGACAGTGACCGTGGACCAGGACGTGACGACCACCCCCACCGGCAAGCGGTAGCGGCGCGCGGCGGTGTTCGCTCGCGAGAAACTCTTCGATCAGGAAGACGCCGCGCGCCAGGGTCTGTGCAGGATCACCCGGGACCAGGTCCGGCACCTCGTCGCGAAACGTGAGCAGGCAGCTCGGTTCGCACCCCACGATGGGCACGCCTCGAGAGGCGATGGGCAGTAACGCGTCCACGTTCCGGCGCGCTGCCGCTTGCGCTTGGGGAAGGAGTCCTTTGCTAATCAGCGTCCGCCCGCAGCAGACCGGCGGGGCCAGTTCGACGTCATAGCCCAGGTGCTCCAATACTTCCACTGCCGCGCGACCGACCTGCGGGTAGTTGTAGATCATGAACGTGTCGGCAAAGAGGGCAACCGGGCCGCGGGAGCCTGCACGGGCGTATGGGGAGCTCAAACGTGCGCGCGCCTGCCGGTGCGCGTTCCACCACCGCAGAAAATTCGGACGCGCGAAAGGCGGCAGCGGACGTCGGCGGTCGATACCCACCAGCCGATCCAGCACCCAGCGGGCCGGGCGGGATTGGGCGAGTGCCGTGGAGAACGGCGCCGCCCGGGATCCCCAGTCGTTCAGCATGCGGTAGTGTCCAAATAACCAGGCTCGCAGAGGAACTCCATGGGCCCGGTAGTACTGGGCCAAGAATTCATACTTCAGTTTAGCCATGTCGACGTTGGCCGGGCACTCCGCCTTGCACCCTTTGCACTCCAGGCACAGGTCCAGCGCCTCGTACAAGCGCGTGCCCGTCACCTCTTGCCTGGGGAGGACCCCAGACAACATGGCACGCAAGAGATTCGCGCGCCCTCGAGTGGAGTGCTCCTCTTCGCGCGTCACCATGTACGACGGGCACATCGTCCCTTCAGAGGTCTTGCGGCACGCGCCGAGCCCGCTGCACAACTCCACCGACCGTCCGAAGCCACCGTCTTTGGACCAGTCGAAGACCGTCGCAATGGGCTGGGTGCGATATTGCGACCCGTACCGCAGCGATTGATCCATCGGCGGACCGTTGACAATCTTGCCGGGGTTCATCAGACCGGGCGGATCGAACAGCGTCTTGATCTGCTGAAACGCACTATACACTTGAGAGCCGAAGAAGCGCTCCACGAACCACGACCGGACCAAGCCGTCGCCGTGCTCGCCGCTCATGGTGCCCTCAAACTCGATGACTAACTCGCCCACGGCCTCGGCGATGGCTTTCATCTTCTCGATGTCGGGCTGGCGCTTGAGATCAATCAACGGCCGGACGTGGAGACACCCTACACTCGCATGCGCGTAGAAAGCCGCCCGCACCCCCTGGGTGTCCAGCAGGGCCTTGAACCGCCGCATGTACGCTGCCAAGCGCTGGGGGGAGACGGCCGTGTCTTCCACAAAAGCGATCGGCTTGGCGTCCCCCTTCACCCCTTGCAGGAGTCCTTGCCCGGCCTTGCGCACCCGCCAAATGTTGTCTTGGTCCGCCCCCGACGTCGCGCGCACAACCGCCCCGTCGACGCCTGCCGCACGCAGCGCCCGCTCCATCGCTGCGAGGCGATCGGCCAGCTCGGAGGGCGTCGCCCCGGAGAACTCCACGAGCAGCAGGGCGTCCGGATCGCCCTGCACAAAGGTCAGGCGCCGGGCGTATTCGAGCTGGGCGCGGGTCATCTCCAGCAACATGCGGTCGAGCAACTCGACCGCCGACGGAGTGAAGGACAAGATCAGCGGCACGGCATCCAACGCCGCAAAAAGGTCGGCAAAGTGGACGACCGCGAGCACGGTGCTGGCCGGCTGGGGGACGAGCGCGACGGTGGCCTCCGTCACGATGCCCAGCGTGCCTTCGGACCCTACGAGCAGGTTGATCAAGTCAGCAGGGTCGCGGACCAGCGCATCGAGGTTGTAGCCGCTGACGCGACGCAGCAAGCGAGGAAATCGCCGCTCGATTTCCTCGCGATTGCGCTCCACGATCGCCGCCACACTCCGGCGGATCACATCCTCCCGGCCTGATGCGCCCGCGGGAGGTCGCCCGGGACCGGGCCGGCGCAGGTGCAACTCGGTCCCGTCGATGAGCATCACCCGCAGTTCCTGCACGTGGTCCATCATCTTCCCATACACGATGGAGCGCGCCCCACAGGAGTTGTTGCCGATCATCCCCCCCAGGGTCGCCCGGTTGCTGGTCGCCGTGTCTGGGCCCAGCCGAAGTCCGTGGGACCGGGCGGCCTGATTGAGATCGTCTTGCACCACCCCCGGCTGGACCCGGGCCTGCGGGCGGGCCGCGTCGAGTTCCACGATCCGGGACATGTACTTGGAACAATCCACGATGATTGCCCGCCCGATGGCTTGCCCTGCCAGGCTGGTCCCCGCTCCGCGGGGCAAGATCGGAGTCCCCGCATCCGCGGCAATTCGCAGGGTGGCGGCGATATCGTTGTCATCGCGGGGAATGACGACGCCCAGCGGGAGAATCTGGTAGATGCTGGCGTCAGTGCTGTAGAGCGCTCGGGAGGTCGGGTCGAAGCGAACTTCGCCTGCGACCGACGCTTTGAGCGCCCGCTCGACTTCGGTAGGATTGGCCGGCATACGCGTGAGTTGAGGCTATGGCCCCGACACGCTCTGGGCAGAGCTGAAAGGACGCACAGGCGCGGGGAGTCGCGCGCGCCCTAGGCTTCGGGGGGAGCGGGCAGGCGACGCCGTCCCGTCCCGACCTCCGCGGCACGCCGCGGCGCGGGACGACGACCGGGGGCCTTTTGTCCGTTCACGGCGCGGCGTAACAGTTCTTCCTCCCACGTCACAATGCTGTGGAAGAAGACCTTGTCGCCTTCCTCCAAGCCGCGCGTGACCTCAGTGATGTGGACATTAGTGGCCCCGAACTCTCTCAGCGCCCACTGCAGCGCCTTCTGGGGCTTAGCAGAATCGCCGCAAGTGAAAATGTCCAGCGCCGCGTAGCCGACTTCGGGCCACGTGTGCACGGACATGTGGGACTCGGAGATGACGATGACACCTGACACCCCGCTGGGGTTGAACCGGTGAAATGAAGTGGACCACACATGGACACCTGCAATTTCCGCGGCGCGGACCAGGATCCGCTCCACCGCCTCGATCTTCCCGATGACACCGGACGTACACCCGGATGCTTCGGCGATATAGTGGTGCCCGATGGTGTCCATCCCCACCTCCTTCGGGTCTTTCCCGCGTTCCGGCGCGACGGGCCGTTATCACCGTGAGCGCCGCACCCTCCAACACATTCGCAACGGCGTGCGCCACCCCTGCTTTCCGCCAAATATCTCGCGCGCTGATTACCGTCGCCGGTGGCGCCACAGCTCCACGAGAAGCGGCACGCCGGACAGAACAATCACGACACCGATCGCGAGGGTGAAGTGTTCGCGCACGGCGGGAAGATTACCGAAGTAATACCCCAGTGCCACGAACACAGTCACCCAGACGATGCCACCGAGCACATTGTAGAGCAGAAACCGCCCGTAGACCATGCGCCCGACCCCGGCCACAAACGGCGCGAAGGTCCGCACGATTGGCACAAAGCGGGCGAGCACGATGGTCAGACTCCCATACTGCTCAAAGAATCGCTGGGTCCGATCCAAATACTCGCGTTTGAAGAAGCGCGAACGCTCTCGGCGAAACACCCACGGGCCGGCCGCCTGTCCGATCCAGTAGTTCACGGTGTCGCCCGCGATGGCTGCTGCCGACAGGAGCGCCCCCAGGAAGATCGGGGCAATGAGGCCGCGGGCAGCTAGGGCACCCGTCGCGAACAGCAATGAGTCGCCTGGAAGAAAGGGGGTCACAACCAACCCGGTCTCGGCGAATACGATCACGAAGACCACCGCGTAAGTCCATATGCCTACCTGCGCGAAGAGCAAATCGAGGTGGCGGTCGAGATGCAGCAGGAGGTCGACCAGCGACTGCGTCATCCGCCGTGCGGGGCCCGGGTGCCGACCGGAGGTACACCCCGGCCCGTCACGGGGACTCTTCCCCACGCAGGCGCGAATGCCGGAGTACCCGCAGCTCCCGCCGACGCCCCGCGGCTTCCCAGCGGCGTCGTTCCGCTTCCGTGGTGGGGTGGTATGGCGGGACGGGCTGGGGCCGCCCTTGCGCATCTACGTGCACCATCGTGAGGAAGGCGGTGACCGTATGGCGGCGGACGCCTGTGAGAGGGTTCTCGGCGAGTACCCTCACTCCGATCTCCATCGACGTCCGTCCCACGGAGTTCAGGCCCGCCTGGTAGGCCACGATTTCCCCTACGCGGATGGGCGCGAAGAACGCTAGCGCGTCGATCGACGCCGTCACGATGGGACATCGGCAGAAGCGAAGGGCAAGCAACGAAGCCACTTCATCCAGGTGCATCATCAACCGGCCGGCGAACATCAGTGTCCCGAGGACGGCATCGTCGGGAGAGACCAGGCGCGACATTTCCAAGGTGTGGGTCAGTCCTGCCGTCTCCTCCTCCTCGGCGGGCCCTGAGGGACGGTCGGCCAAGCGTTTGGCACGCTCGGCCTTCCTCTTCTGCGCCGCGTCAACCAGGATCTCCTCGGCGCGGTCGGCCGGGGTGATATGGACGCCGACGGGCCGGGACCGGCCCGTATCGTCAACGGCGACCATCGCCACGTGCGCGGAGGTCGCCCGGCGCTGGCCTTCTTGCCGGGGGTTCTCAGCGTCCACATCGACGCCGACCTCTAACGAAGCGCGGCCGACGTACTCGACCTGCGCCCGGAGCGTAACCATGTCCCCTACGCGGACAGGACTGAGAAAGTCTAGGTCGTCCATGGCTCCTAAGACAACCGGCCCGCGGGCAAGGCGCATTGCCGCCATCGTCGCCGCCGTGGTGATCCAATCCATCATCCGCCCGCCGTAGAGGGTCCCTCGCACGTTTGCGTGCCCGGGCAGCACAAGCTGCACCATCTCGAGTTGCGTCTGGTGGATCGACGGCATCGCGATGGCCTCCCTGCCCTCAGCTCCAAGCGATCGCGCGCTGGGTTCANCCGGCGACCTGTTCCACCCACTGGATAACCGTCTCGATGCCTCGGTGGAAGTTGGGGAGGTGAAACTTTTCATTCGGCCCGTGCGTGTTGTCATCGGGCAGGCCGAAGCCAAACAGCACCGTGGGAACCTTCAACAACCGGTCGAACTTGGTGACGGGCGGGATACTGCCTCCTTCCCGGACGTACACAGGATCGGCGCCCCAGACCGCCCGGGCGACCCGTGCCGCCGCTTGAATCGGCGCCACCGTCGGCATCACGAGGACGGGGTCGCCCCCAGCCAATTCCCGGACCTCCACTTCGATTCCGGGCGGGGCCAGCTGCTTGACCTTCTTCTCAAACGCCCGGAGCACGGTCTTCGCCCTCTGGTCGGGGACCAGCCGCATGCTAATTTTGGCAACGACCTTGGCGGGGATCACGGTTTTCGACCCCTCCCCCGTCCATCCCCCAGCAATCCCATGCGCATCAAGGGTAGGCCGGGACCACCGGCGCTCGAGGATGCTAAAACCCTCCTCGCCCGGTGCGGCGGTGCTGCCGGTCTCGCGCATGAACTCCTCCTCGCGGAACGGCAGGCGTTCCCACGAGGCTTTTTCCTCAGGAGACGGATCCCTGACCGATGCGTAGAACCGCGGGACCGTCACGCGACCCCGGCGGTCCTTGAGCC
>JGI25382J43887_10000212_pt1 | contig 16821 bp, 12 predicted proteins | sample GraSoi013_1_40cm_3_FD_43887 | JGI IMG/M metagenome (IMG submission 43887) | reverse complement strand
ATCACATGCAACGGCAGTTCGAGCAGGCGGGTCGCTTGGAGCGGCTTGAACGCTTGCGATGTTCCTGCGCGATACCCGACGGTCTCGTTGTAGCCCATCGTCGAATCGTAGGAGAACCCTGCCTTTTCGAGAGCCAACGGAGAGTGGTCATCAAAATAGAGCCAATGCATGCGAACCCCGATGCCCTGGACGCCCGTTATCCTGGCGATCTCATCAAGCTCTTCACGTCCTTTCGAGCTGTCGAGCCACGCGTTGATACCGTGGAGTCCTACTTCACAACCTGCCAATACAAATCTCCGGAGGTGATCCGCGATGTCGCGAGCCGCGTAGCTTGACGCTCGGATCTGTGGTGCCTGGCCTGCAGCACTCTGCCCGGGGCAATTCTTAAAGGGGATGACGAAGAACGTCGAACGTAGGCCGCTTTCTATCTCGAGATACCGATCGAACTCATNCCAGAAATCCCTGGCAAGACCGAGATGGACAAAGGGTAGGCGTAAAGCTGCTCCCCAGTTGATGACGAGGTGACGAACAGGCACCCGCCCCCTGAACACCTGGATGAGCGAGCCGAGGACGGCTCGGTACAAGAACCCGAACATGGTATGGTTCCACTTATGGTGCCGGATAGCGGGATGATCCACATCGTGGGTCAAGCAAGCAATGAAGCTATAGCCGTCTGGAATGGGGGGGATCTCAACCAAGGGAACGCCGCATCCGATGATCAGATCCCGCAAGAGAGCGATGTGGATTTCTAACGCCGGCAGGCTGGCATTTTCCGGAGGCTGACCGTTGGAAAGCAACGAGTGTACTTCGCTGAAGAGATCGTAGCCGATGCGGGCCAGCGGGATGCGACCGGACTTGTTGATATAAGCCGCCGTCTGTTGGGACGCTTCGTCTATCACTATGCTGATGCCTTTGCCTTGAAAGGTGATGCTGTTGCCGTAGATCGGAAAGCGGCTTTGTTTGTAGGAGAGGATGACGTTCTTCCGCTGACCCGTGATCCCGACGGGTTCTTTTTCATCCAATGGTATCTTTTGGCCGGCATAGACCACGACCAGCTTTGCGGGTGTGTCTTGCCACTGGACATCGTCTCCGGCACACAGCAAGACGTCGTATTGCCCGTCATCGCGATAAAACTCCCACGGGGTCTTGAACAGTTCGAAGAACTCACGGATAACACCGTGATCTGTTCGATTTGCAATGACGCCTATCATCGTCAATGGCGATTATTTGAACGCTGGTGCGACCTGCTCCCTGACTGCGGGATCACGCGTCGACTCTCACATTCTCTTCATAGGAAGAGACTTCGTGAGCTCGGAGCCATTCCTCCAAGAGGAAAAGACTAAACAATATCTTATGATTGTCATTTCGACCAGAGGAATGTTGCTTGAAGAGTTCGCGCACTGGCGCCTGGCGCAGGTACTGGTATATTCTGGAGTCACTGTCCATCAGGAGTTCGGCCATTTTGCTGTCCATGGCATAGCGGAACCAATTGTCAACTACATTGCAAGCAAACCCGCGTTTTGGCCTTTTCAGAAACGAGCGCGGGAGAAAGGTCTGGCACACTTGGCGATGCAACCACTTCTGGGAGCCATTCCTCACTTTGAAATTTGCCGACAATCTTTCGACATATTCGACGATCTCCTTATCCAAGTAAGGGACGCGAAGTTCGAGACCATGAGCCATCGAGAGCTTATCTGCATACATGAGGAGTTCGTCAGGGAGAGTGGATCGCAACTCCAAAAACTGGAAACCTCCAAGCTCGTCCGTCTCCGCCATGAGCTCAGCGAGGTCCTCCCAGCACTCCAGTATTCTGTCACCCGTGTTCGGGCACAGCAGCCCGTCTTGAAATAGGTCATCGATTTGGTTTCCTGGCAGGATCGATAAAACGTGCTGATATCTCCGCATTCGGTCAGGGATAGCCAGAGAGTAAACTCCTCGCTTCAGGGTCTCATTTCTCGGTAGCGCGGTGATAGTTGAGGAGATAGGGGTACGCAACCAGCTCGGTAACCGCGACCACAGCGCGCCATAGCGAATTCCGAGATGACGACGATAACCGCCAAAGAGTTCATCTGGCCCCTGACCGATCAATGCTACTTTGACGTCCTCTCGGGCCCGTTCACAGACGAAATACATGGGAACAATTGAGGAGGATGCGATCGGTTCTTCCAAAGATGCGACGATCTTGGAGAGCGTTTTCTCAAAGGTCGCCCTCGTAATCGTCACGGTGGTGTGTTGCGATGACAGCTCGTGAGCGGTCTTTGCAGCATCTGCCAGTTCATCATCAGCAAAGCTTGATCCGTACCCCACGGTGTAAGTAGGCCATGAACTCCCGTAGAGATTCATCAGGGCAAGCAGGAGCGCAGAGTCGATGCCACCGCTCAACAGAAGGCCAACAGGCACATCGCTGATGAGGTGCCTCTGCATGGCCTGTTTATAGAGTGCGAGCAGCTCTTCTTTAGCTTCGCCGGCGGACTTTGCCGGTGCGAATGGAACAGGCTTAGACCTGTACCATCGACTCAGGTGATAAGAGCCCTTCTCGAATGTTAACTTGGTTCCTGGCGCGAGCTTTCGTATGCCTTTAAATGCGGTATAAGGAGAGGGTGTATACCGATAGCGAAGGAACAAATGTAAGGAGGTGGGATCTACCTCGGCGCTGTCCTGGGTCGCTGCACGAACAGCTCGAATCTCTGAGCCGAAGTACGCACGATCTGCGTCTATCCTGTAGTAAAGCAATTTGATTCCGAACGGGTCGCGGGCAAGCACGAGCCGTCTTTGTCGAGCATCCCAGATCGCCAAGCCGAACATGCCATTGAGGCGATTGAGCACCTCATCGCCCCACTGCTTGTATCCATGGACGATGACCTCCGTATCTGATCTCGTACGGAAGATGTGGCCATGCCCTTCCAGTTCACGCCTGAGTTCCCGGAAATTGTAGATCTCGCCATTGAATACCACCCAGACGGTTTCTTCCTGGTCCGACATGGGCTGGTGACCGCCCGCAAGATCGATAATGGAGAGCCGCCGAAAACCGAGTCCGAGCGGTCCCGCGATATAGAACCCCTCGTCATCAGGGCCTCGATGGATAAGGGTTTTGGTCATCTTTTCGAGGCTCTGGCGGAGAACAGGGGCCTGACTTCCAAAGTTGTACTGTCCACAAATGCCGCACATAAGACTGGTTACTCTGTAACCCTTTTGAACATCCTCATAGCTGTTCCGAAAAATCTATCCCTCAGCTTTCTCGCTTGCTCCGACCGTAGATAAGAGACTGCATCCGGTGGAAGGCTGATAGGACAATTTCTCACTCGTGCGAATAGAAAACCACACAAGGACACCGCGCTTGAAATCAAGAATGGCCTGTCGATCTTCAGCCTGTAGACAGTCCTGAAGAGGTAGAAAGCCGTGCTGTATCCCAGCGAATGAAATTGAACTCCATCCCTATAACGTGCGGCCAGGGCCCACTTTAGAGCCGACCCCGTTCTCCTGTGTTGGTATACGATTTTCTCTTGAAACGTGCGGACCCTCCAGTTTTTCATGCGCGCGATGATTTCGGCAACTGCATCGATTCCCCCGTTCTCGAGCGGAATATAACCCCCGACTTGATCAAAACACTCCTTGCGAAAGAGCTGAACAGCACCGGCAACACTGTCCGGGGCCGTATCGTCGGTCGTGAAGCCGTACCTATTCTTGCTACAAACGATCCCGCCTGCGATTCCTAGCCCTGGGTCTCTCTCGAACTCGCTGATGATATCTTCATAATAGTTCGGCGGCAGGCTGATATCCGCGTCCAGATTCCCGATAAAGGAATAGCCCGCACCCTTCACGAGCTTCACGCCCGCATTAAAGGCGGCAACCTTAGCGGCAAAGTTTCTATCCCTCCGTTGTGGCATCTGAACCATTTCTATCCAGTCATAGCTTCCAAGATACTGTTTCACAATGCTCGCCGTAGAGTCTGTCGATCCGTCATCGACTATCACCCACTTCGCCGGTAAGACAGTCTGACGTATCATTGATAGAATGGTCCGCTCGATGAACGCCTCTTCGTTACGGGCAGGGGTGATCAGCACGTATGGCAAATACGAGAAGTGACGACTCATTTCCTCCTCACCATTGCGGGTCGCCGAGTACTTCCCCACGCGCTCATGGCGACTTGCCTGAATCCTCCCGATCTCGAGTGCTTAGTAGCTCATCCACTAGATTCACGAGGCTCAGCCTCTCCTGACGCCAGGTGTGGGCCAGATAAACCCCTTGCCCTCGTTTGACGATCTCAACCGTTTCACTGGGGTGGAAGTAGACATATTCGATTTTTCGCGCGAGGTCCTCCGAGTTCCCAAGCTCGAAGAAAAGGAGAGACTCGTTGTTGAAGTAGTCCTGGATGCCCGCCGCGCACGGAGCAATCACGGGCTTACCTAGGGCCAGATATTCGAAAATACGGACTGGGGTGTTAATCTCGGTGAAGACGCTTCGATTATTCGGAATGATGCCCACATCACACTTTTCGATCGCCGCGACAATATGCTCCGATGACTTCGGCCCCAGGTAATGGACTGACTCATGCAGACCCTTGTGTCTGACCGAATCCAATACGAGTTCAAGAAAAGGTGTCTTGTGACCGTAAACCCTGAGCTCAGCGATGGGAACAGACAGTCGTACTCGTGCGAGCGCGTCAACCGCAAGATCGAGGCCGTTTCGTTCGACCAAAGACCCATGGTACATGATCACGAAGGGCTTGCTCGGAGGGTGACGCGTCGAGGTGTGCGAGCGCGGTGGCCGAAATCCGAAGATCTCCTCATTGGGAGAATTCATTATGACACGAATCTTCTCCGGACGGCAGCTGCGAGAGGCGAACAGCTTTTTGCAGGCGAGGTTGACTGTCAGGACCGAATCGGCGAGCGCCATGCTCCATTTCTCGAATCGCTTTAAGAGGCAGACGGTTGGACTGTCTTTGTGAACGCCGAAAATCGTCATCAGCAGTTCGGGCATCGGATCGTGTAGATCAAGGATGACCTTTGCGCCCAATACCTTTGGTACCAGCGCACTCAGGACAAGAATGTCGGGCATATTATGCACGTACACAAGATCATAGCGTCGGGTCAACGAGCGCACGGCGAGGAGTGCGAGGGAAATCAAAATGAATGTGGAATAACGAAACAGGTATTGGAATTTGGTGCCGCGGTGGTATCTGAAAGGAATACGAAGAATGTCAACGCCATTCACCTTCTCACGCTTTGGATCCTTTTCATCCTGCTTGATGCATATCAAGTCGACGTGCATACCCTCATCGATAAGGGCCTCTACGGTACGGCGCGGTCGTGGATCCCATGGATAGATGGAGAACAAGACCATGGCCACATGCTTGCCCCGAAGACGCGAAGTGCTGGACACGGTGCGATCTGGGCGACTTGAAGGCTGATGCGAGGAGGGAGGACTGGCTTCTGTAGTGTCCCGCGGATATAGTAGCATAGTCAAACCAACCTTGGCAGTCGAATTACGATCTTGAGCCCATCGGACCGTCCGTCCTGCCTCTGCGGGCTTGTCGCTCGGTCTTCATCCTGTTGGACGACTGGATCGCCTTGAGAATCTCCGAATGACGCACCCGGTTCAGGATTTCGATGTTAGGCATGACGCAATGGCCGCCGATGATTCCCGGGAAGTATTTGACGGGAGGAAAGAATTTGACTTCCTCGTAGAACGAAACGATCTCGTCGTATTTCTGACCGAGTTGATCACAGTATCTCTCCACCTCCTGTGCCCAGGCGATGATCAGGCCGAAATAGGTCGTCTCGGTGAGCTTTGCAAGCTCGGTCGCCTCCGGCGATGACAGGACCCTCGTCTTCATGCCTACCGACTCGAAATGCTTAGCGGCGCGCTCGCCGGAAACCGGATCGATCGCTCCTACGAACTTGGTGTAGCTGAGAATTTCCTCAAGCATTCGCACGTGCTTTCCGCGTACCGGACTGTGCACCACGGCGGCGCCCGTTCGCTCGGCTATGGCTCGCGTCGTCCCGACCGCTACCGTGCTGTTGACGATCGTTAGGCCAGGGCTGAAAAGCTTGATATAGCGTACGGTCTCGCCGACAAAGTCCTCTATCGCAAACGGGTAGCAGACGTGCATGACGTCGACAGCCTTGATTCGCTGGGTGGGAGACGAGACATCCACTCCCACCACTTCGTGGTGCCTGGAGACGATCTCGAGGATGGGCTTTCCCACCTCTCCGAGCCCAACGACAACGATCGTCTTAGTCTCGCTCATCACGGCCCCCCGCGTCGACTGTGCCATCCACGGGGTCACGCGCTGGCCTGTTGCTTTTGTGGACTCCACCATGCAGGTAACGACCCGCTCCTGTTGCTCAAGGGAAAGCCCGGGGAACATCGGGAGCGAAAGCACCTGGGAGGCTGCCTGCTCGGCGACCGGGAAGTCACCGTGGCGGAAGCCGAGAGCCTCGTAGGCCTTCGCGAGGTGAAGCGGGATCGGGTAGTGGATGCCCGTTCCGATGCCTGCGGCGGCTAGGTCCTTCTGGAGGAGCTCCCGCTCCGCGACCCGCACCGCGTAGAGATGGTAGACCGGTCGGGACCAGGACGGGACGTGGGGAAGGATGACCGTCCCGTCGGCGTTGGCGAAGAGCTCGTCGTAGCCGCGTGCTCGCTGTCGGCGCTGCTCGTTCCACTTCGCCAGATGTCGAAGTTTCGCGCGCAATATACCTGCCTGGATGGCATCGAGTCGGCCGTTGTACCCTTCGATGTCGTGGAAGTATTTCTTCGACTGGCCGTGGTCGCGGAGCATCTGGCAGCGCCGCGCCAGTCGCTCGTCGTCGGTGGTGACGGCACCCGCTTCGCCGCAGGCACCCAAATTCTTGCCGGGGTAGAAGCTGAACGCCGCGGCATGACCCATTGATCCGGCCTTGCGCCAGCGGTCCTCCTTCTTCGAGAGGTACTCTGCGCCGTGCGCCTGGCAGGCGTCCTCGATGACGATCAGGTCATACCGGGCCGCCAGCTCGAGGATGGGGTCCATGTCGGCCATCTGCCCGTACAAGTGTACGGGGATGACGGCCGTCACTGGGCCGCCACTGCGCTTGCTCACTACGCGGCCCGTCTCCGGATTTGGTGTGCATTCGGTCTCCAGATAGGCGCGCAGCTTCTCAGGATCCATGGTGTAGGTGCGCTCATCGATGTCGACGAAATCCGGCCGCGCGCCCGCCTGCGAGATTGCCTCCGTGGTGGCGATGAAGGTGAGCGGCACTGTCACCACGGTGTCTCCGGATTGGACGCCCGCCGCGACCAGCGCGAGGCGCAGGGCGTCCGTGCCGCTGGCCATTCCAACGCAGAACTGAGACTCGCAGAACTCCGCGAAGTCGCGCTCGAACTCCTGGACCACCTGGCCACCAACGAACGCGGCGCTGTCGAGTGCGGTCTCGAAAACAGAGCGCAGCTCTTCACGGAGCTCGCGGTGAGCCGTGACAAGATCGAGAAAGGGAATCTCTCCCGTGCTCATGACCTTCTAATTCCTTTCTTCTCATACAGAGACCCGCCATTGAAACCGTTTTCAAGTTTGTGCAGCCACATATCCAACATTCTCAGACCCAATACTTTGATCCTTGGTATCGCGCGCTGACTCGTCTTGGCCATTTTCCATCCGAGCAGCATTTTAATCGTTGAATACTTCCATTTTAATTTAGAAGGCACTAACTCACTCCCTAAAGATCTAGCAAGGCGTCTGGCTTCATCTACGAGAAGGTCCATTTCTGGATAGCACATGTCAAATGATCTTTGTAGAAAACGTAGGGAAGCGAGCCTTGTTCGATCACTATCCTCCAGTGACAACAATAAACGGATGGATAAGGTCTGCGAAGTGAGTAACGAGCGACACGCTTCTTCAGATACTCTCTCACTAAGGCTCCTGAAGTTGCCGATTCTGTAATAGCTTTTCGCTCCTTTTATAAACCTTACTTGTTCACTGAAGGCAACGACACGTGCGAAATACTCGCCATCATCAGCCAAGGATAAGTTAGTATTCCAAGGTCCCGCTAAATTGCACAGCCTACGGCTAACAAGAAATACTGATGGATTCATCCAAGCATTTTCCATGAATTGTGTCAAAAGCCAATCTGTAGGAGTAAGGTCCCGCCAGAGCGAATTAGGTCGGAAATTGGCTTTTTCATGACGGAAGTAAAAGCTGCCAAAACCTGACGACAGTAGGGTCAGGGAGTCCCGCCCGCTATCGGTCAGTTGGAGTTGTTTGGATATCTTATCTGGTGCCAAGAGATCGTCAGCGTCAAGCCACTGAATATATTCTCCCTGAGCAAAGGATAGAGCTTTATTCCGCGCGACACTAGCACCGCCGTGCGGCTGGGCAAGCACCTTTACTGAACGAGATTCATACTGTCTGGCAATATGCAGAGTATTGTCCGAAGATTCGTCATCAACTATGATGATCTCCGTTCGAGGCCATGTTTGGCTGAGGGCTGATTCTATGGTATCAGCCATCCATCGTTCCGCATTATAAGCAGGTATCAAAATTGAAACGAGATGAGACATTATGATGGTCTGCGGTGCAGCGATTCCGGCCTAGCGGCGTCTCTTCTTTCTCGAAGGTTCCAGTGCTTCCTCACACGCTCACCGAACCGCTCTCCCTGGCCAACTCTGCCAACTCCCCTAGCTGCTTCTCCCGCGCCTCCATCGCCGGTGTCGGCGTCAGCCCTGCGATACCAAGGATCTCTTTCCAACGGTATACCCAGTCATGACGCCGGAGCGCTTCCTCGGCGTTTCGACAACTGATCTCCCGGAGCCGCTCGGGCTCGGCCGACAGTCTCGAAATCACTTCCACTGCATCGGAACCGTCGGGTTGGATCTCGATGACCGCGTCCGGCCAATCGAAGTGCCGGCGGAACGCCTCACAATCGGGCGCCTGCCCGACCAGGACTGCGCCCGCCGCCGATCCCTCGAAATAGCGAGAGCCAACACAAACCTGCCCGCGGATTTGCCCCTGGACATCCTTCTTCCCCGGCGCCGCCATGAAGAAGCGGCTTCGCTTCGCCATGTTGGCGAAAAGATCGCGATGCTGGAGGTAATCCGGTGTCTCGCTGTTACCCCCGTTAGCTAGAGTGTCATATATGTAGAACATCTCCTTGCGAGCCGCTAAGTTGAGCAGAGCTCGGTGTATTCCATCCAGTCGGCTCCCGATGCTGTAAACGTCAATAACCCGTGCTGGTGGATTCGGATAGGGGCTGAAGCGGATCGCATCCACCCCTGCCAGCATCTCATGACAAGGACGCCCGATGGCGTCACCGAGGGCTTTGCCTGACCCGGGTACTCCTACTATCACATGGTCGAACCTGCTTAGAACAGGCAGCCAATACTCAAGCTGTGGCACACTGTTTGCCCACAATTCGTTAATCCAGCAGACGCTGGTCCTGCAACGATCCCGCCAACCTTGGATTGCATTGGCATACCACACGTCCTGCCACCATGGGCACACAAGCATAAAAACGTCGTAATCCCTCGTCAGCCGCACCGGCCGGAGTCCCGGGTTCAGGGACACCAGTCTCCGGGACACATCGTGGTAGACAAGCCGCATCAGCCACTTCTCTCTAAACGCGAATCCGTTTGTAGACTCCAAGTGAATTAAGTCGACATCATCACAGCCCACAAGGACGTCCTGAGCTTCGCGTGAGCTGGTTCGGAAAGCATTCCGGGCAAAGGCCGAGAAGGTCGGCATACAAATCCGCGGCTTGACCTGCCGCTTCGAGGCTATGGGCCTGTCTCCCGTCATCGATCCACAACTAACGCGTGCGAATGGATTCTGCAACACATTCTACTGGGCAATTGTCTCATGTCCATTGAGCTTGTCTCTGCATTCTCTGAGACTCGCCAATGACACGCACATAGGACAACATCTCCATTAGTGTTCTCCTGCCACCCGGTATTACCGTCCACATTCCCAAATATACAGCTACAGCTATCACTAAAGACGTTCCGATAGCTCCCGCACTGCTCTCTAACACGATTAGATTGGAATATAAGGCTAACACCACCGCCATTATCACGCTTGCAAACATGGGCCTGAGAATCGAACGGAAAAACAGACCCAGCGTTATTGGGGTTCCCCGGAAAGCTATACATAAGGAAGGCACAAACATAATGCACACAGCTGCCGCATAGCCGATGGCTACCCCTCTAGCACCCCACATGATTCCTATACTAAACGCCAGTATTAAGGTTAACGCACTCAACACACCAACAAACAAATACCTTTTGGACTTGCCACACGTGATCATGACAAATCCAGTGGTATTCGATAGGGGCGCGACGAAGGCTAGGATAGACAAAATCTGAAATAGCTCAGTTGCAGGAAGCCATATTTGTCCTAACACCAACAACACGATGTCTTTTGCATACAGAAATAGATACATCGCTAACGGGATGGACACGAAACTTACGAGTGTCAATATTTTTTGGTAACATTCTCTGTACTTTTCTCGATTGCTCTGAATGACGCTCAGCGTCGACTCGGCAACGTAGTGAACAGGGAATTGGAGTGCACTGATCGGTATATACATTAATTGCCACGCTTGTCTGTAAAACCCCAATGGCTCTGCTCCGTACACTTTGCCTATTAGGACTTGATCAAGGCTGCTTGCAAAGAAATGGATGATATTGAAACCGGCAATGTCTCTTCCAAACTTTATCATTGACCCCACTGTGCTATAACGGGCAGGTGGGCCAGGCATCCAGGGACACGCAACCCAAGTTCCAATGGCAATGAACACGTTTCTTGTGACTTCTCGCCATACCAGAGCCCAGTATCCATAGCCATTGAGGGCTAAATATATTGCAATAATAATGCTTAGAGCGGTTGCTCCTAGATTGACCCCTGCAATTTTGGCGAATTGCATCTGACGCCTGAGAAGGGACTGATGTTGAACGGTCAATCCACGCCAAAAAAAACTTGACGCAATTGCAATAGTAATCCAGATAAGACGGGCATCGCCGTAAAACCAGGCAATCAGGTTGGATGAAACGGCAATCCCTATCATGAGAATCACCCCAAACGCGAGATTTATCCAAAAGAGTGTACTAACTTGTTCATGAGTTATTTGTTTTTGTTGGATGGTTGCATCTGACAGGCCAAGATCGTTAAACCTTTCCGCAAAAGCTGTAAGAGCGGTGACCATGCTCAAAAGGCCAAAGTATTCAGGAATAAGTATCCTCGCCAGGATGGCAATTGACCCGACTCGTAAAACCGACGCGATTCCCTCCGAGCACATTGTGTAAAAGCCGCCACGGATGGATTTCTCCTTCAAATCGCGTTCAATGTGCTCCGTTGCGAACAAGGACTGGTAAGGTGGTGCCTTTATTTGAGAGCTCATCGCATTGCACTCATACATTACATCCGACAACTCATGCGGATTTCGTGATGTTACCTCTTTGTACTGCAACATCTCCACGGCATTCCGAATGCTTTGCAGGTCAGGCCGTTCCGAGCCGATTCTTGCAGCACGGACTAAATCTCACTGCCCTTACTTGGTGCATAGCCTACAGCTTAACGGTAGAACCCTTTGCATTGTGATCTGACAGCCGGCCAACCAATCCAAGTTCCGGTCGGCCCCAAAGGTGCGCAGTGCCCCAAGCTTGTCTTCGGATAACCTCCAAGCAAACCAGAGTCAGCACAGTATGCTCGGAGTAACGTATTCGCCAAAGGGGGTTAGGGGGGAAGAGATGGTTCAAAAAGGCGCTATGTACACATCAGAGCGCAGCTTAGACATCCTTGAAGATAGCAGTATATTGTTTATCCAAGGCCATACGATACTCTTCAGTCTTTTGTTTGATGTACGTCTTTAGCTCTTCCGCATTCTTTTCGATTTCAATCAACTGATCGATCAGCTTATCGACATCTAAATGATCAATATGTTGGCAGTATTTAGACAATCCTACCGCGTCCATCAACGAAACAAGCTTTTCATGGTAGGAGAGTGCAATAACCGGTCTATTAAGCAACAGGGCCAGCACCACGTTGTGAAAGCGAGGAGACACGACTATGTCGCTTGTTGCCAGCTGTGCAATCAACTGTTGTACCGATTCAATCGGTTCATCGATAACCTGATGATTCTCGTAATTGACTTTCCTCTCATGTAGTGACTTTCTGAGATCCGCTAGCACTTGAGTATCGTAGGACACGTCGCCAATCACGAGGCGCACAGTATACATGCGTTCCAGCAACCGAGCCACGAAAGCGGTCACCTTGTCGAGGTAGTGGCGGTAAATATCATCAGCTTGGTGTTGTCGAGGCCCTGGACCGTGTTGGCCGTTATGATCCGCAACGCCCATGGCGATGACAGGCTTCCCCCTGTTGCGATGGCTACCTCGCGGTATTGTGGGCGTAGGCAGACTGAAAGCTAAATCGGGATAGACCGGGTCATTAGTCGGGTCGAAGCCAATGCGACGCATGTACTGTCTGGAGGAATCGTCTCGGTAGGAGCGATAGTCTGCAAGCAAGAGGGCGGATTTGACGAAAAACCTGCTCAGCGGGTGGCGTAGCGGGCCCACTCCCACGCTTACAAAGAGGAGCTTACACCGCCGTAGCTTTGCGGTGACTGACCATTTGAATGCCATATAGGGCCAACCAAAAGGCCCCGTAAGATTGTCTGACAGGAATTGGGTCCCTGGCACGATAAACATGTCCGTGCCCTCAAGGGTATTAAAGGCCTTAAGCCATCGGTAGAGCTCGCTTGGGATCCCAATAAAGACCTTCCGCAGGAATCTAGCCAGCGGATTATTGCGGAGCAGCCCCGGGACGAATATGTCATGGATTGGAACAGCAGCGATGTTGTGGGTTGTCGCGGTGGCCTCAGGGCCTGTGCAGATACAGTTCACTTCAGCATCCGGCAAGTGCTGGCGGAGATTATAAAGGATGGCTTGGAGAGTACTCTCGTTGCCCAGGTTGCCCTGGCCAAAGTTCCCAAAGAAGCTGATCTTCTTTCGCTTCCTCTTAGCGTCTTTCAAATTCACCGATCCCTTGTATTTAAGTCGAGAGACGATGGAGACTGACCTTGCTCCACAAGGATAAGTCTTCTCGTGATACCATTGAAGATAATTGCAGTCTTATCGCAGCGTTGCGGCGTTAACTACTTCCTTTTCTGCTTGAGACTTCTTAGGTTTAAACTCCTTTTCTGAGGCGAGAGAGCCCAGTTGGGGGAATGAGATTTCTCCCTCACAGTGTTCACCCAACTGGAAAGCCGAGGCATAACGGAGTTTCCAATCGCGCCTACTTTTAGTAAATGGTTCCAGCCCCCAATATTGCCAGGGCCAGTCACCTCTTACTGAAGGATCGCCATCGTGAATCTTTTCAATTAAATCCTGAATGGGTCTCCAGCCTAGATCACTTGCAACTTTTGCTCGAATATCCAGATCGATTCCTGAAACGAAAAGATATCCACCTGGATTAACCAATCGTGCAATGTTATGCAGACATTTTTCTGCATCCGAGGGATTCATATGGCAAAGAAAATTGTTTGCTACCACTATATGCTGAGGTCCCAAAACATTAAGTATTTCCGGGTCTCCGGCATCCCCAAGATGCCAGATGATCCCTTCCTTGATCCATGATTTAATCTTTACCTCGTCTACTTCGCGATCACTATCAAACATCTCCTGCATTTCCTCTCCGTGCATGCGAGCAAAAATCGGTTGCTCCACCAATTCGGGAGCTTTGAGCGAGTACACGCCCTTTTGCGCCACTTCTAAAATCTCCTTTGAAATATCCACGGCATGCATGATGACTTTCAAGTCCGGCCGTGCTGATCGGATTGTCCACAGAATAGAATAAACCTCAGCCCCATTGCTGCATGCCAACACTGAGATTTTTAAGGCAGAACCCTTGCCTCTCTGATCTGAAAGACGACGTACCAATTCCAGTTGATGGCGGTTCCGAAGAAAGAATGTTCCGAAATAAAATCTCCGATTAGCCTGGAGGCGAACTAAAGTATTCAAAAAACTACCGTATGAACGTACCGGACGAAGGTTGGTAAAGAAAGGAGGAAGATGGTTCCAGATCCATCCATTTAGGCGCAAATAAGCGCCTACCGGAGATTTTCCGAGGATTCTTAATTTTGCCATCCTGGCCAGAACCGATTGATGCATTTATCTCACTATATAGTCTTCTTCATGCTTGCTAAGCACCAGTCGTGCCATTCCCCCAGAATCGTCGAATGCCATGCTGATCACGCCCCTTTAACTATTCGTGGTTTGCAACCGCTCTCAGAGCTGCTACTTCCGCGGTACACTTCCACACTTCCCACGGAGCTGGACCTTTCGCGTAGAGCTCATCGAGCTGCATCTTGTCTTTAAACGTGTCCATGGTCGCGAAGAAGCCCTGGTACGGATACGCCAGGAGTTGCTTTTTCGCAATCAGACGCTGGAAGGGTTCAACCACGAGTTCCTCGCCATCATGGATATGATCGAAGATCTCCCGACGCAACACAAAGTAGCCGCCATTGACGCGGAAATCGGTATCGGCGATCGCCTGGATGTCGGTGACCACACCGTCGGGACCCATAGTGACCGCGTGGTAGCTGAGGTTCGGCTTTACGGCGAGGAAGCTCGCGGTCTTGCCGCTCCGCTCGAACATATCGATGAACTCGGGCAGGCTCATGTCAGTGAGGCCGTCGCTGTAATTCGCGAGGAAGATCTCTTCATCCTCGAGGTACTTCTGCACGGCAATCAGGCGCTGCCCGATATTGGACGTCAAGCCGGTGTCCACGAACGTGATATTCCAGTCACCGATGTCGCTGTTGTGAAGCTTCACAGCCTTGCCGCCATTCGAGAGCGTGAAGTCGTTCGAGACGCACTCGTTGTACTGGAGAAAGTAGTCTTTGATGACATCAGCGCGATAACCGAGGCACAGGATGAAGTCCTTGTGTCCGAAGTGCGCGTAGTACTTCATGAGGTGCCAGATAATCGGCCGGTAGCCGATCGTGATCATGGGCTTCGGGACGTTCTCGGAATATTCCCGGAGCCGCATTCCCAAACCACCACAAAATAGAACAACTTTCATTTTGATATCCTCCTGTCGGTTAGAGCGAAATTTATTCGGGTACAGGTCGAGGGCGGATGGAGGCGCGAAACATCTTTCTCAAGCCGGCCTTCGCTGGCCGCCGTGCCGGGGAACAGCTCAGCGGTGCGGAGCGACGTCCGCGAACTCGACGTCGCCTCCAGCCTTGCCGGCGGTCCGCGAGCCTTGGAGTCGCTCTTCGAGCCAGGTCTCGCCCCGGAAGTGTCGGTACTGCTCGGCCCGCAGCCGGTCCGCGAGGCGTCCTGCGGGCAACTTCACGTCGTCGTAGGTGAGCACCTGGTCCTTCGCGACTTCACACGTGAGCTTGCAGCCCTCCACCAGCCCCTCGGGAAGGTAGCGTCGGGCGCTCATCTCTGCCGTGTTCACCGCCTCGCCGTAAGTCATGTACATTCCGTATTCGTCGAGCACCTCGCCGGCCTTGAGATCCCGCTTCGCGACGGCGCACACCTCGACCACCGGCCCGCCGAGCGGCGGGGCGACCTCGTCACCGAACAGCACGACCCGTGCGATGGCGTTCGGCGCCTCGAAGTGCACCAGGTGGTAGGGGATCCAGAACGGGTACAACGGCCCCTCACCCATCTTGTACAGGTTGAGGTAGTGGCGCTGTTTAGGGTCCGGGTGCTCCGCCAGACAGAAGACCTTGATCAGCGGAGGACCGACCGTGTAGTCAACAATCCCGCCCATGGCGCGGAGCTCGTCGATGTCATAGAGCTTCTGGATCTCCATGATGGAGCCATCGTACTTGAGACCCCGGGACATTCCCCGCGACTTCACTCGGAAGCCGGTAGCATTTGCCATGATGGATTGCTCGAAGCTGATCTTGGAGCCGTCGGCGAACGAGGTGACCATCGCGGCGTTCTGCCCCCAACGCTCGGCCCAGCCCTGCTGAGTGGTCGGGTTTCGGTAGGGATCCTGCAGGCCCTTTACGTTTCCTATTACGCGCGGGATGAGACCCAGCCCCTTCACCCAGCGGTACAGGTTCATCTGAACGCCGGGCTCGTCTCCCTCGCACGCAGAGAGGATGGTCCGGTGCTTCTTCGCGTACACCCGGAGAATGGGGCCGATGGTGGAGTCCACCTCCGCGTTCATCAGCACCACCGGCTTTCCAAACTTGAAGGCCTCAAGAATGATGTGTGCTCCGAACTCCACCGAGCCTGTCACGTCCACCACCACATCGATCTCGCTGGAACGGCAGATCGCGAACGGGTCCTCGGCGACGGCCCCGACGCTGCGCCGAATGGCGTCGTCGAGCGCACCCTGGGTGCTAGCGGTTACGACTTTGTCACAGCCCGCGTACCGGTAGACGTGGAACGCGCGCTCAGGACGCCGGTTGTAGACCGCGGCCATGCGCATGCCGGGAACGCTGTTCACGATCTGATTGGTGAGGCCCTGCCCCATGAAGCCAGCGCCGATCATGCCGACGCGAATCGGATTGCCCTGCTCCTCACGGGCCTGGAGAGCCTTGTCCACGATGATCATGGCGTCCTCCCTCCCTGCCTCAAACGATCATCCTGTTCATCAGCTCCGGCTCGATCTCTGCCAGGAGCTTCCAGCTGTCGTCCTTCAGCGAGATTTCGGTGACGGGGAGAGGCCATTTCAGGCCGAGCCGGGGATCGTTGTACCTTAGCCCGCCCTCCGAGCCCGGCGTGTAGAACTCGCCCACCTGGTAGCTCGTCTCCGTCCCGTCCTCGAGGACCTGGTACCCGTGCGCGAACCGCTCGGGCACATACAGACCACGGTGGTTGTCGGCCGTGAGC
>JGI25382J43887_10000210_pt1 | contig 16878 bp, 12 predicted proteins | sample GraSoi013_1_40cm_3_FD_43887 | JGI IMG/M metagenome (IMG submission 43887) | reverse complement strand
CCCCCNCCGANNNNCCTAGCGGGTCCGGCGGGGACCGGGACGCGGCGCCGGGACGGCCGCCGGCCGCGGCGCCCGGTCGCGGGAGTCGGCGCTCCCGATCGGGCTCAGGCCCGCCGCCGCCAGCGGCTCGCTGATCCGGTCCCGAATCCACTTCGCGTCCCACCATTCCAGCGGCGTCACCGAGACGCCGTGCACCAGCACTTCGTAGTGCAGGTGATCGCCGATGGCCAGGCCGGTGGTGCCCGTCCGCCCGATCTCCTGGCCCTTGGCCACATGGTCGCCGACGTTGACGGCGATCGTCGAGAGATGACCGTAGAGGGTCATGAGGCCGAGACCGTGATCGAGGATGATCGTGTTGCCGTAGATCGTCAGGGGNCCGGTGAAGACGACGGTGCCCGAGTTCGCGGCCGGCACCGGNGCCTGCCTGGTCGAGGCGAGGTCGTAGCCGAAGTGCACCTGCGTGTCGACGTCGCGCCCGGCGTAGACGTACGTGCGTGTCTCGGCGAAGTTCGAGAAGACCTTGGTGTTCCGGGGCTGCAGGAACGGGCCCTCCCAGAGCGGTCGCTCGGCGGTCTTGACGGCCAGCCGCCGCTTTTCCGCCTCGGCCTGGCGGCGCTGTTCGCGATTGATGACCAGGAAGGCGTCGAGGAGCGGGCGCGAGGCCGGATGCTGAGGCAGCAACTCCGGGATCTTGGCCTGGAGGAAGGCGTCCTTGATCTCGATCCGCTCCCGGCGGAAACGACGGGGCAGCACCTCGGCGCTGATCCCGCGGGACGTGCTGTTGCCGGCCTCATCCTCGGCGGTGACCGTGATGGGCGTGCCCGAGGCGTAGTCGTAGGGCAGCGCAAAGAAGCCCACGCGCGTGCCCGGCGCTCCCAGCGGGAAGGTCGGGAACGCCAGCGCGCCCACGCGCGTCTCGGCGCGGGCGGCGTCGCCGGCGCGGACGACGACCAGCGCGGCCCCGCCCGGCGCCAGGTAGCGCGTGGAGGCCACGACGTCGAGCGTGGGCGGCGTGAGGTCGATGGTGACGGGATAGCTGGCGGCGGCGCGCTGGCGGGCGGGGAGCGGGCGCCAGAAGTCGTCACGCGCCCACACCTCGATGGTGGCCTCGCCCTCGCGAAGGCCCACAGCCGCCGGCTCCAGCGTCACCGCGATCTCGGCGCGGGGGCCCAGCGGCTCTTCCCGCTTGACGACGACCACGGGCTGATCGCCCTGCACGACGCGCACCTCGGCGCGGGCGACGTTGCCGCGGGCCGCCTCGATGAGGAAGGTGAGCGGCGTCTTCTGGCCGACGAAGCGCCGCGGCGCCGCCGTCACCCGCACGTCCGGCACCGACTGGCGCCAGAGCAGGTACGACAGGGCACCCGCCAGGACGAGGAGGAGAAGCAGGACGAGGATCCAGGTTCGGGACCGCCGAGGCACGAGGCGCATCATACCACGGCGGTTGCTTGACACCCCTCCGGGCCCTTGGCTAGATTGGCGCGGTGTCCATCGCCGTCTGGCTGATCCCCGCCTTTCCGCTCGCCGGCGCGCTGGTCAACATGCTCTTCGGGCGCGTCATCCGCTCGCGCGCTCACTGGATCGCGGTGCCCGCGCTGGCCGGATCGTTCCTGGCCGCCTGTGCGGTCTTCGCGGGGATCTGGAGCGGCCGCACCATCGCCCCCCGGCTCTTCCCCTGGATCGTTGCCGGCGACTTCGAAACGTCGGTCGCGGCGCACGTCGATCCGCTCGCCGGCGTCATGCTGCTGGTCGTCACCGGTGTCGGCTTCCTCATCCACCTCTACTCGGCGGGCTACATGCGCGGCGACCCCGGGTATGCCCGCTACTTCGCCTACCTGAACCTCTTCGTCTTCTCCATGACGATGCTGGTGCTGGCCGGCAACTTCCTGCTCCTCTACGTGTTCTGGGAAGCGGTGGGCCTCTGCTCCTATCTCTTGATCGGCTTCTGGTACACGCGCCCGGCGGCTGCGCAGGCGGGCAAGAAGGCGTTCATCGTCAACCGCGTCGGCGACTGCGGCTTCGGCCTGGGCGTCATGTGGCTCTGGACCGCGCTGGGCACGCTGGACTACGCCGACGTCTTCGCCAAGGTCCCCGAGCTCTCGCCGGCGGTCGCCACCGGCATCGCGCTCCTGCTCTTCATGGGGGCGTGCGGAAAGTCGGCGCAGCTGCCGCTCCACACGTGGCTGCCGGACGCGATGGAGGGCCCGACGCCGGTCTCCGCGCTCATTCACGCCGCCACCATGGTCACCGCGGGCGTCTACATGGTCGCGCGGAGCCACGCGCTCTTCGAGCGCTCGGGCCTGGCGCTGGAGGTGGTGGCGTGGGTCGGCGTGGTCACCGCGCTGTTCGCCGCCACCGTCGGGCTCGTCCAGACCGACATCAAGCGCGTGCTGGCCTACTCCACGATCAGCCAGCTCGGGTACATGTTCGCCGCCGTCGGGCTCGGTGCCTACGCGGCCGGCATCTTTCACCTGGTGACGCACGCCTTCTTCAAGGCGCTCCTCTTCCTGGGCGCCGGCAGCGTCATCCACGCGCTCGGCGGCGAGCAGGACCTCCGGAAGATGGGCGGGCTGGCCCCCAAGATGGTGCCGACCGCGCTCACCATGGCCATCGGCGCGGCCGGGCTGGCCGGCGTGCCCGGCCTGGCCGGCTTCTTCTCGAAGGACGAGATCCTGGCCTCCGCGTTCGGGGGCGGGCACCGCCTGCTCTGGGCGTTGCTGCTGATGGGCGCCTTCCTNACGGCCTTCTATGCGTTCCGCCTGCTCTTCCTGGCTTTCTTCGGCGGCCCCCGCATGCCGCGCGAGGTGGCCCATCACGTCCATGAATCGCCGGCGGTGATGACGGCGCCGCTGGCCGTGCTGGCACTCCTCACCGTGGTAGCCGGTTGGGCCGTGGGCGTGCCGTCCGAGCAGGGCACGCGCTTCGCCCGGTTCCTGGCCCCCGTCTTCCCGCTCCCCGCGGCCGAGCCCAGCGGCCTCGTCACCTACGTCCTGCTCATGCTCAACGTGGTCGTGGTCACGGCGGGCATCATGCTGGCGTGGTTCATGTACATGTCGGCCCCGGTGCGGCCGGAGAGGATCGGCCGCCCGCGCACGCCGATCCACGCCCTGCTGCTGAACGCCTACTACGTCGACGGGCTGTACGATCGCGCCATNGTGCGGCCGCTGCTGGCCCTGTCGACGTACCTGGCCCGCGTCGTCGACCTCGNCCTGGTCGACGGTCTGGTGAACCTGACCGGGCGGGCCGTCCTGGCCTGGGCGGCGGGGCTCCGGCGCGCCCAGACGGGGTACGTCGTGAACTACGCGCTCACGATGCTGGTGGGCGCGGTGGTGCTGGTCGGTTTCCTGCTCATCCGATGACGGTAGGGATCCTCTCGGCGGTGACGTTCCTGCCCGCCGCCGGNGGGCTGGCGCTGGCGCTGGTGCCGCGCCATCGCGCGAACGCCCTGCGGGGGGGCGCGCTCGTCGTGGCCCTGGCCACCTTCGCGCTGTCGTTGCCGCTCTACGTCGCGTTCGACGCGGAGTCGGCCGATTACCAGTTCGAGGTGTACGCGCGCTGGATGCCCACACTCGGCGTGGGCTACCACCTGGGCATCGACGGCATCAGCCTGCTGCTGGTCCTCCTGACCACGTTCCTGATGCCGATCGCGCTCCTCTCGGCGTGGCACGCGATCGACGATCGCCCCAAGGAGTTCGTGGTGACCATGCTCGTTCTCGAGACGGGCATGCTCGGCGTCTTCGTGAGCCTCGACCTGTTCCTCTTCTACGTCTTCTGGGAGGCCATGCTGATCCCGATGTACTTCATCATCGGGGTCTGGGGCGGGCCCAGCCGCGTCTACGCGGCGGTCAAGTTCGTCCTCTACACGATGCTCGGCTCCGTGCTGATGCTGCTGGCCATCCTGGCCCTCTACTACCAGCACGGCGCCGCCACCGGGACGTTCACCTTCGACCTGCCGACGCTGGCCCGCTGGGTGGTGCCGGCCGGGCTCGGGCAGCACCTCATGTTCCTGGCCTTCGCGCTGGCGTTCGCCATCAAGGTGCCCCTCTTTCCCTTCCACACCTGGCTGCCGGACGCGCACGTGGAAGCGCCTACGGCCGGCTCGGTCATCCTGGCCGGCGTCCTGCTCAAGATGGGCACCTATGGCTTCCTGCGCTTCTGCCTGCCGCTCTTCCCCGACGCCAGCCTCGCCTTCGGTCCCCTGATCTTCGCGCTGGCCGTGATCGGGATCGTCTACGGCGCCTGGGTGTCGACCGTCCAGCCCGACCTCAAGAGGCTCGTCGCCTACTCGAGCGTGAGCCACCTCGGCTTCGTCATGCTGGGGATCTTCACGCTGAACACCCAGGGGCTCGTGGGCGGACTCATCCAGATGGTCAATCACGGGCTCTCGACGGGCGCGCTCTTCCTCCTGGTGGGCATGATCTACGAGCGCCGGCACACGCGCCTCATCGCCGACTTCGGGGGCCTCTGGAAGGTCGTGCCGGCCTTCTCGGCGGTGCTGCTGCTGGTGTCGCTCTCGTCCCTGGGCCTGCCCGGGCTGAACGGGTTCGTGGGCGAGTTCCTGATCCTCGTCGGCGTTTTCCAGGTCAACCGGCTGCTCGCCGCCGCGGCCACCACCGGAATCATCTTCGCGGCCGTCTATCTGCTGTGGATGTACCAGCGGGTGATCTTCGGCGAAGTGACGCGCGAGGAAAACCGCCGGCTGCCCGACCTCACGCCCCGCGAGTGGGCGGTGATGGCGCCGGTGATCGTGTTCATCGTGTGGATCGGCGTCTACCCGGCCGCCTTCACCGGACCCACCGAGGCCACGATCGATGCGTTGATCGCCCAGGTCGAATCGAAGGCCAGCGTGGCCGCCGAGCCGGTGCGGACCTCGCGGCGATGAGCCCGATCCCGGCGCCGCCGGTCGTGCTCGGCCCGCTCCTGCCCTCGCTGATCGTGGTCGGCACCGCCATCGTGGTGCTCCTGCTCGATCTCCTGCCGCCCCGCGCCAGCAAGGCGCACCTGGGCACCGTCGCCCTGGCCGGGCTGGTGGGGGCGCTCCTGGCCACCTTGAGGACGTGGGGCAGCGGCGGCCGCGCCTTCCACGACATGATCGTGCTGGACGACTACGCCCTCTTCTTCCACATCGTCATCTGCTACGCGGCGGCGCTGATCGTGCTCCTCTCGATGGATTACCTGCGTCGGGCCGGCGCCGAGTCGGGCGAGGGCTACGGCCTCATCCTCTTTTCCACCGCCGGCATGATGGTGCTCGCCTCCGCCAATGACCTGATCGTCGTGTTCCTGGCCATCGAGCTGATGTCGCTTTCGCTCTACGTGCTGGCGGGGCTGTTCAAGCGACGGCGGGAGGCGGGCGAGGCGTCGATGAAGTACTTCCTGCTCGGCGTGTTCGCCTCCGCCTTCCTCCTCTACGGCATCGCCCTGGTCTACGGCGCCACCGGCACGACCAACTTCGACCGCATCGTGGTGGCCGTGGGCGCGGGGCCGCGCGATCGGCTCTTCCTCATCGGGCTCGGGATGCTCATGGTGGGCTTCGGCTTCAAGATCTCGTCCGTGCCCTTCCACATGTGGGCCCCGGACGTCTACCAGGGAGCGCCCACCAGCGTCACCGCGCTCATCGCCACCGGATCGAAGGCGGCGGTCTTCGCGGCACTCATCCGCCTGCTGGTGGCCGNCCTGCGCACGNTCCAGCCGGACTCCACCGCGCTGCTGTGGGCGCTGGCNGCGCTGACCATGACCGTCGGCAACGTCGTCGCCATCGCCCAGTCGAACCTCAANCGGATGCTGGCGTACTCCTCCATCGCCCACGTGGGGTACATGCTGGTCGGGCTGGTGGCCGGCGGCGCGCCGGGCGCCGGCGCCGTTCTCTTCTACCTGCTGGCGTACACCTTCACCACGGTGGGCACGTTCGGGGTGATCGCGCTCTGCGAGCGAGCGGGGCAGGAGGCGGTCGAGGTGCGCGACTACGCGGGGCTCGGGCGACGCCATCCGCTGCTGGCGCTCACGCTCGGCCTCTTCCTCCTGTCGCTGATCGGGATCCCGCCCCTGGCCGGCTTCGTCGGCAAGTTCTACCTCTTCGGCTCCGCGGTGCGCGCCGGCTACGTCTGGCTCGCCGTCATCGCCGTGCTCAACTCCGCCGTCGCCGCTTACTACTATCTGCGGGTGATCGTCTACATGTACATGCAGGAGCCGGAGGCGGCCTCGGCGTCGCTGGCGCCGTCTTTCGCCGGGGGCCTGGCGCTCGCGATCGCGCTCATCGGCATCGTGCTCCTCGGGGTGATGCCGGCGCCGTTCGCGGACCTCGCGCAGGCCGCCGTCGCCCCCCTGATCCGCTAGTGCCGGCCCAAGTAACTTCGCCNTACTTCGTTCTCGGACTTACGCAGGCTCGCCTCGCGTACCGAGCACGCTGCGGCTTCGCACGAATGGTCTCAGGCTCGCCTCGGACGGGCGGGATTCTCCGGGTTCGCTCGCCTCGGGCGCAGGGGCCCAAGGCGCTGGGACTGGACCAGCTGCTCACCGACCCGCGGTACACGCCGTGGTCGAATCTCCTCGCCCGGCGCGGCGAGCTGATCGAGACGCTGGAGGCGCGCTTCCGCACCCGCACGACAGAGGAGTGGCTGAAGGTCCTCGTCGAGAGCGGCGTGCCGGCGGGCCGGGTCAACTCCGGCCGGGAGGTCTTCGAGCACCCGCAGCTCAAGCTCAACGGCGTCGTGATGGACACACGGCATCCCCGGGCCGGCCGCCTGCGCATGATGGGCTTCCCGCTGCGGCTCACCCGCACGCCGGCGCGGCTGCGCCGCACGCGCCGGCGCTCGGTGCCGACACCCGCGCGGTGCTGCGGGACCTCGGCTATCGTCCGGCGGAGATCCGACGGCTGGTCGGCGAGCGCGTGGTGCGCGGCCGGTGACGACGCCCCGCCTCCGGCTACCGCACCGGGGCTGGCTCTTCGATCTCGACGGCACGGTGTATCGCGGCGAGGCGCTGATCCCCGGCGCGCGCGAGACGATCCTGGCTTTGCGCGCCGCCGGCCGCCGGGTGGTCTTCCTCTCGAACAAGCCGCTCCAGACCCGCGAGGACTACGCGCTCAAGCTCACCGGCCTGGGGATCCCCACGGGGGCCGACGAGGTGATCAGCTCGTCGCTGGTGCTGGTCCGCCACCTGGCGGTCCTCGATCCGGGGGCCCCCGTCTTCGTCATCGGCGAGCCGCCGCTGATCGCCGAGCTCGCCGCCACCGGGTTCGAGGTCCGGCGCGACCACCAGGTGCGGTGGGTCGTGATCGCCTTCGACCGCACCTTCGATTACGCGAAGCTCAACACGGCTCTCCAGGCCGTGCGGGGCGGGGCCGGGCTGATCGCCACGAATCCTGATCGCACGTGCCCCACCGAGCACGGCGAGATTCCCGACTGCGCTGGCATGATCGCCGCCGTCGAGGCGGTGACGGGCCGGGCGGTGGAGATCATCGTCGGCAAGCCGTCGCCGATCATCCTGGAGGTCGCGCTGGCGACATTGGGGGTCGAGGCGGCCGACTGCGTCGTGGTGGGCGACCGCCTCGAGACCGACATCGTCATGGGCAAGCGGCGGGGGCTGGGGACNGTGCTCGTGCTGAGCGGCATCACGCGTCCGGACGATCCCCGCATCGCCGAGATCAANCCGGACGCCGTGATAGGATCGATTCGAGAGCTGATCCAACCATGACGCGAGCGGCGCTGACCGACGGTGACTACGACGTCGTCATCATCGGCGGCGGCATGGCGGGCGCCGGCGCCGCCCGCGACCTCGCGCTGCGGGGTGCGGCGGTGGCGCTGTTGGACAAGGGCGACTTCGCCTCCGGCACCACCTCCCGCTCGTCGAAGCTGATCCACGGCGGGCTGCGCTACCTCGAGCTCTTCGACGTCGCCCTGGTCCGCGAGTCGCTGCGCGAGCGGGAGACCCTCCGGCGGCTGGCGCCGCACCTCGTCCGACCGCTGCCGTTCCTGGTGCCCGTCTACCGCGATTCGTCGCGCAGCCTCATCAAGGTCCGGATCGGGCTCACGCTCTACGACTGGCTCACGCCGGGGCGGGACCGCGAGCGCTACCGCGTGCTGCGCCCCGTCGACGCGCTGAGCCTGGAGCCGGGGATCCGCGCGGAGGATCTCAAGGGGGCGGGCTACTACTTCGACGACCTGCTGGTGTTCCCCGAGCGGCTCTGCCTGGAGAACGTGCTCTCGGCCTGCCGGCACGGCGCCCGCGCCTTCAACTACGCCGACGTCGAAGAGGTCGTTCGGGACCCGCGCGGGCGCATCCGGGGCGTGCGGGCCCGCGACCTCCTCACCGGCCGGGTGGTGACGTTCGGCGCCCGCGTCGTCGTCAACGCCACGGGGCCGTGGGTCGATCTGATCCGCGAGCGAGCGCGCATCGCCGACCGGGGGCGGCAGATCGTGCGGCGGACCAAGGGCGTCCACTGCCTGCTGCCCCGACTCACCGACCGCGCCGTCTATCACGGCACCAGCGACGACCGGATGATCTTCGTGATCCCCTGGCGCGACTTCTCCCTGGTGGGCACCACCGACACCGACTTCGACGGCGACCTCGATCGCCTCTTCGCCACGCGCCAGGAGGTCACCTANCTCCTCCAGGAGGTCCGCAAGGCGGTGCCCGATCGGCGCGTGGTTCCGGAGGAGGTGGCGTACACGTACGCCGGCGTGCGACCGCTCTCGTTCGAGGAGGGCAAGCGCGCGTCGGACGTGTCGCGAGCGCACCGGGTGGTGGTCGAGGCGGGCGGCGACTTCCTCTCGGTCACGGGGACGAAGCTGACCTGCTACCGCAGCCTGGCCGCCGCGCTGGGGGATCGCGTGATGCAGAGGCTGGGGCGCCGCGCGCCCAGCCGCACCGACCGCCTGACGCTGGACGGCGCCGACGAGCCGCCGGGGCGCGTCGAGGCGCGCGCCTGGCTCGACGTCTCGCCGGAGGTGGCGGCCTCCGGGCTCAGCCGCGAGACGCTGGAGACGCTCGTCGCCACCTACGGCCGCACCTACCGCCGGGTGATCGAGCTGGCGGGCAAGGTGCCGGGCGGCGCCGAGCGGCTCTGCCCGCAGAATCCGGAGATCGTCGCCCAGCTCCACCACGCGGTGCAGGAGGAGTTGGCGGTGTCGCTCCAGGACGCGCTGCTGCGCCGCACCGGCATCGGCACCAGCGGGTGCCAGGGGCTCGACTGTGCCGAAGCCATCGGCCGGCGGATGGCGCAGCTCGCCGGCTGGACCCCGCGCCGGCTCCAGGCGGAGCTGGACGCCTGGGAGGCGCACGTGGCGCGCTCCCAGCGCTTCAAGGCGTGACGTCCCGCCGCGTCGTCGTCGGCTCCGTGGCGCTGCTCGCCACCGCATTCGCCGCGCCGCTGGCCGCGGTGTCAGACGAAGAGGTGAAGACGATCTCCACGCGGCCGGGTGTGACGCAGTCGTTTCTCCTCCTGCCTCCGGCCGCGCCCCCGCTGGCCAGCGTCATCCTCTTCACCGCCACGTTCCTGTTCCGGCAGTTCTACCTGACGGTCCCCGACGAGCCGGCCGAGGCGGCGCAGCTGGACGGCGTCGGACCCCTGCGGTTCNTCTGGTCGTTCCTCCTCCCGCTGTCATGGACGAACGTCGCCGCCCTCTTCGTGGTTCTCTTCATCTACGGCTGGAACCAGTACCTCTGGCCCCTCATGATCACCAACACCGAGGCCATGCGCGTCGTCGTCATCGGCCTGCAAGACCTCATTCCGCGGACGGGGACGCACGTCCCCGGGTGGAACATCATGATGGCCGCCGCCATGGTGGCGCTCCTGCCGCCGGTGGCGGTGATCCTCCTCATGCAGCGCTGGTTCGTGAAGGGCCTCGTCGGGAGCGAGAAGTAGATGCCCCGGTTCGTCGTGCACCGGGGCGGGGCGGCCCTCTGGCCCGAGAACAGCCTGCTGGCCTTCCGCAACGCCATCGCGCTCGGCGCCCGGCTCCTGGAGTTCGACGTCCACCGCACGGCCGACGCTGAGGCCGCGGTGATCCATGACCCGACGCTGGACCGGACGACGAACGGCTCCGGCCCGGTGGCGGCGCGCACGGCGGCCGAGNTGCGCGGCGTGCGGCTCAAGGGGCTCGATGGCGCGCTCACCGACGAATGGGTGCCGACGATCGATGAGGTGCTGGCCCTGGCCGGGCCGGCGGGCGTGACGCTCCTGGTCGAGATCAAGACGCCGGGCCCGGCCGTGCGCTACGAGCGCCGGGGCGACCGCGTCAGGGTCGTTCCGGGCCCACGCTACGAAGAGCTGGAGAAAAAGATCGTCGGAGCGCTCCGGACGGCGGGCGTCGCCGACCGCGCCTACGTCATGGCCTTCAACCCCGCCGTGCTCGCGGAGATCCGCGCGCTGGCGCCGCGGCAGCCCACGGCGCTGCTGGTGGACCGCCAGCACCTCGAGGGAGCGGGCGTGCCGGCGGCGGAAGCGGTGGTCTGGGCCACGGCGGCCCGCGCCAACTTCCTGGGCCTGCACTACACGCTGTGCGACGAGCGCGTGGTCAGGTTGGCGCGCCGGGCCGGGATCGCCGTCGGCGTGTTCACGGTGAACGACGAGGCGGCGATGGGCCGGCTGGTGGACCTCGACGTGGACGTGATCATCACCGACCGCGCGGATCTGGCCGTGCGCAAGGGGGCGACGGCGCCGTGAGATCCGCGGGCCCCTGGGTGGTGACCCTGGTCGCGCTCGCCGCGGCCGGCCTCGGCGCCTCGTTCGCCGGCGGGCCCCGGCCGCTGGTGGCCGCGCACCGGGGCGGCGCCCTCCTCTGGCCCGAGAACAGCCTGCTGGCCTTCCGCAACGCGCTGGGGCTCGACGTGGACTATCTCGAGTGCGACGTGCACCTCACCGCCGACGGCGAGGTGATCGTGCTGCACGACCCGACCCTCAACCGCACGACGACGGGCCGGGGCGCCGTACGCGAGGCCAGGCTCGCCGATCTCGCGCGGCTCCAGCTCAAGGCGCGCGACGGCAGCGTCACCGCCGAGCCGATTCCCACGCTGGCCGCGTTGCTCGATCTGCTCAAGCCCGGGCGGGCCGAGCTGCTGCTGGAGATCAAGGTCGGCGCCGACCGCCTGCGGTACCCCGGGATCGAGGAGCAGGTGCTGGCGCTCGTGCGGGCCCGCGGCCTCGAGTCTCGCGTCCTCGTCATGGCCTTCGAGGGCGAGACCATCCGCCGCGTCCGCGAGCTGCATCCGGCGATCCGGACCGTGCTGCTGATCGNGCAGGCTCCGNTCCAGCGCAAGCGCGTGTGGCCAGCCGNCAGCGTGACCCGAGCCGGCCAGCTCGGGGCCGCCGCCGTCGGCCTCAACCACCGGTTGATCGATGCCGACGTCGTCGCCGCGGCGCGCCCGGCCGGGCTGCGTTTGGCGGCCTGGACGGTGAACAACGAGGCTGACATCCGCCGGATGATCGACCTCGGCGTGGACGTCGTCATCAGCGACCGCCCCGACCTGGCCCTGCGGCTGGTGGGGAGATGACGGCACGTCGCTACGTCCTCGCCCTTGATCAGGGCACCTCGGGCTCGACCGCGCTCATCGTCGATCTCGACGGGCGCGTGCGGGCGCGCGGCTACGCCGAGCTTCCCCAGTACTATCCCCGGCCGGGCTGGGTCGAGCACGATCCCGAGGAGATCTGGACGACTACGCAGCAGGCGGCGACGGCGGCGCTCACGGCCGCCGGCGTCTCGGGGAGCGAGATCGGCGCCCTCGGGATCACCAACCAGCGCGAGACCACGGTGCTGTGGGAGCGAGCGACCGGCGCCCCGATCCACCGCGCGATCGTCTGGCAATGCCGGCGCACGGCCGAGCTGTGCGAGCGGCTGCGCGCCGACGGGCACGAGCCGCGGGTCAGGGAGCGGACGGGGCTCGTGCTCGACGCCTACTTCTCGGGCACGAAGATCCGTTGGCTGCTCGATCACGTGCCCGGCGCCCGCGCGCGCGGCGGGCGTGGCGAGCTGGCGTTCGGCACCGTGGACGCGTGGCTCCTGTGGAAGCTGACGGGTGGGCGCGTGCACGCGACCGACGTCACCAACGCCTCCCGGACGCTCTGCCTCAACCTCCGCACGATGGACTGGGACGGGGAGATGCTNGAGATCCTGGGGCTCCCCTNCGAGGTGNTGCCGCGGGTGATGCCCTCCGCGGGGGTGTTCGGCGAGAGCGTGGATCTGGGGTGGCTGCCGCGGGGGATTCCCATCGCGGGCATCGCGGGCGATCAGCAGGCGGCGTTGTTCGGCCAGGCCTGCCACCATCCCGGCGCCGCCAAGAACACATACGGCACGGGCTGCTTTCTCCTGCTGAATACGGGTCCGGCGCCGGTGGCGTCGACACGCGGGCTGCTCACCACGATCGCGTGGCAGATCGGNGGCCGGACGACGTATGCTCTCGAGGGCAGCGTGTTCATCGCGGGCGCCGCCGTCCAGTGGCTGCGCGACGGCCTCGGGCTGATCAGGAGCGCGGCGGAGAGCCAGGCGCTGGCCACGTCGGTGGCGGACACCGGCGGGGTCTACTTCGTCCCCGCGTTCGTGGGGCTGGGCGCGCCGTACTGGGACATGTACGCGCGGGGGACGATCGTGGGCGTCACGCGCGGCACGACCGCCGCCCACCTGACGCGGGCGGCGCTGGAGGCGATCGCCTACCAGAGCCGCGACGTGCTGGAAGCGATGGCGGCGGACTCCGCCATCGCCGTGCGGCAGCTGCGCGTGGACGGCGGGGCGGTGGCGAACGACTTTCTCTGTCAGTTTCAGGCGGACATCATGAACATCCCGGTGCTGCGGCCGGCGGTGGTCGAGACGACCGCGCTCGGCGCCGCCTATCTGGCCGGCCTGGGAGCGGGGATGTGGCGCTCGCTCGACGTGGTTGCCGAGCGCGTGGCCATCGAGCGCACGTTCGCGCCGGCGATGGACGAGGCCACCCGCGCGACACGCTACCATGGGTGGCGTCGCGCCGTCGAGCGCGCGAAAGGCTGGGCGGAACGATAACGCGCGGGGGCCGGCGCCCGGGCCCGTGTTCAGGGCTGACGTCGNATTGATGACCACACCGAGGGAGCGGCTCATGAGAAAGATCGCGCTGACCGTCCTGGNCATGGTCCTGGTGGCCCTCGCTTCAGGCGCCGCGCTCGCCCAGGCCCCGATCGAGAGCGAGCTGGTGCTGATCACGCCGGTGTCGAAGTTCATCCACGACGCGGCGCTGAAGGCCTTCGCCGACTATGCCAGGGAGAGGTACGGCGTCACCGTGAAGACGAGCGGCCTTCCCGCGGGTACCCCCGTCGCCTACGGCCGTATCGTCGAGTGGAAGGGCAAGCCGGAGGCCGACATCTTCTGGGGCGGCGAGTCGGCGCTCTTCGAGAAGCTCGCCGACCAGAGGCTCCTCCAGAAGCTGGAGCTCTCCAGGGAGCTGTGGGACTCGATCCCACCNGCCATCGGCAAGCCCAAGCCCATCCNCCTGAAGGACAAGGACGGCTACTGGGTCGGGACCGCGCTGGAGCCGTACGGGCTCGTCTACCATCCCCGGAGGATCCAGCGACTGGGCGTGCCGGAGCCGAAGGACTGGGACGACCTGCTGAACCCCAAGCTCAAGGGCGAGGTCGCCCAGTGCGCGCCGACACGCTCGTCGTCGTCCAACGCGACGTACGAGGTGATCCTGTCCATGTACGGCGAGGACAAGGGCTGGGAGTGGCTCAGGAAGCTCGCCGCCAACACGGGGCACTTCACCGCGCGCAGCCGTGACGTGCCCACCGTGGTGGCCAAGGGCGAGTACGCCGCCGGGTTCGCCGTGCCGTCCTACATGGCCTTCGAGGAGAAGCTGGCCGGCTTCGACCTCAAGTTCGTGGCGCCCCGGAACGCGTTCGTCACGCCCGAGCCGATGGCCATTCTGGCCGGCGCGCGCAATCCCAGGGCGGCCCGGGCCTTCATCGAGTTCCTGCTGACCGAGCGGGGGCAGATGGTCTTCATGGAGCGCGGGCTCTTCCCGATCACCCCGAAGTANAAGGTGCAAGGCNCCCCGGGCTCCACCGCCGAGCTGGCCGTGCAGTTCACGGGCGGTCTGCGGTCGTACTTCGATACGGAGGTGTCCAACGTGTACGACGAGGGCATCGCCGCCAAGCGGTCGGAGGCCCTCAAGATCCGCTTCCGCTCGGAGATCGAAGCGGTCTGGAAGAAGCCCTGAGGTGAAGCCCGGCTCGGGGGCCCTGGAGGCCGTGCCGGCCACGTCGCCGGCCAGGGCGCGTCCGTGAAGATCGCCCTGCGCGACGTCGTGAAGCGCTTCGGCGCCGTCATCGCGGTGGATCGGGCGACGCTCGACGTCAGCGACGGCGAGCTCTTCACGCTGCTCGGCCCGTCCGGCTGCGGCAAGACGACGCTGCTGCGACTCATCGCCGGCTTTTCCCGGGCCGACGCCGGCGAGATCTGGTTCGATGACCAGCGGGTCGAGGCGCTGCCTCCCTGGCGGCGCCACATCGGGATGGTCTTCCAGAACTACGCGCTCTGGCCCCACATGACCGTGCGCGGAAACGTCACCTACGGCCTCAAGCTGCGGAAACTCGCGGGCGCGGAGATCGAGCGCCGGCTGCAGGAGGGGCTGCGGAAGGTGAACCTCGTCGGGTTGGAGGACCGCTACCCGGGCCAGCTCTCCGGCGGCCAGCAGCAGCGGGTGGCCCTGGCGCGGGCGCTCGTGCTCAATCCCGACATCCTGTTGCTGGACGAGCCGCTCTCCAACCTCGACGCCAAGATCCGGATGCAGGTGCGCGGGGAGATCCGCAAGCTCCAGAAGGAGCTGGGCATCACCACCATCTATGTGACCCACGACCAGGAGGAGGCGCTGTCCCTGTCGGACCGCGTGGCGGTGATGCGCGACGGCGTCATCCGGCAGACGGCGCCGCCCAAGGAGCTCTACGAGCGGCCGGCGACCCGGTTCGTCGCCGATTTCGTGGGCGTCAACAACTTCATCCCGGGTGTGTGCCAGGGGCTGGCGGACGGTCACGTGGTCGCCGACACGGCGCTGGGCCGGATCCGCGCGCGGGCGGCGGCCATGCTGAAGCCCGGCGACCGGTGCGTCGTGGTCGTGCGACCGGAGAACATCGCGCTGAGCTCGGGGTCCGAGAACACCTTCGAGGGCCGGGTCGTCCTCGCTTCGTACCTCGGCAACACACTACGCTACGACGTGGAGACGAATCGCGGTCCGCTGCTGAAGGTCGACGTCCGGGATCCGTGGCACCACGAGGCGCTGGCGGCCGGCCAGCGGGTGACCGTCTCCTTTCCGGCCTCGGCCGCGCTGATGCTGGTGGATGACTAACACCGGGGGGGGCCTCGGCGCCCCCCCGCGCACGGCACTGCCCGCGCTCGGCGTTGCCGCGATCTGGCTGTTCCTGCTGGTCTTCCTCGTCTACCCGCTGGCCCGGATCTTCTACGACGCCGTCACCGATGAGGCGGGGCGCCTCACCGTCGCCCACTTCGTGGAGTTCGCCCGCGATCGCTTCTACCAGCGCTCGCTGGTCAATTCGCTGCTGCTCGGCCTCGGCACGGTGGCGGCCACCTCGGCTCTGGGGTTCGCCATCGCGTTCCTGCTCGTCCGCTACGAGTTCGTCGGGCGCAACCTCTTCAGCTACCTCACGCTGATCCCGATCATCTCGCCGCCGCTCGTCGGGGTGCTGGGGTTCACCTTCATCATGGGGCGGGCCGGTACCGTGAATGTGCTGCTCATGGACTGGTTCGACCTCGTCCGGCCGATCAACTTCGTCTACGGGGTCCACGGCGTCCTGCTGGTGGAGACGCTCCACCTCTTCCCGATGATCACGCTCAACGTCGTCGACGCGCTGGCCAAGATCGACCCCGCGCTGGAGGAGGCGGCCGAGAGCGTCGGCGCGCGCGGCTGGCGCAAGCTCCGGACCATCACGCTGCCGCTGACGACGCCGGGCTACGCGGCCGGTGCGCTGCTCGTCTTCATCTGGACGTTCTCCGACTTCGCGACGCCGCTGGTGCTGGGCGTCCACGACCTGCTCGCCGCCCAGGCCTACCTCAACATCGTCCAGTTCGTGGACCGCCGCCTGTTCCGCATGGGCATCGTCATCTCGGCGCTGATGGTCGTCCTGGCCCTGGGATTCCTGATCGCGGCGCGCCAGTACGTGGCGATCAAGGATTACTCGTCGCTGGCCTACTCGCGCGTCGCCCGGCGCCGGCTCTCGGGGCTGCGGCAGGCGCTGGTGGTGGTTTTCCTCTCCCTGGTGATGCTGGCGTCGTTCGTCCCCTACCTCGGCGTGGCCCTGGCCTCGGTCGGCCGGGGATGGTCGCTGACGCCGTTCCCCGTGCAGTACACGCTCCACTACTTCGAGCGNGTGATCGTGGAGACGCCCAAGTACATCCTCAACAGCTTCCTCTACTCGGCGCTCGCGGTCGCCATCGGCATCGCGGTCGGGGTGCCGATCGCCTGGCTGCTCGCGCGCACGCGGATCCCTGGCCGCGACACCCTCGACGGCCTCAACACGCTGATCCTGGCGATCCCGGGCACGGCCATCGGCATCGCTTACGTGCGGGCGTTCCACTTCGACCTGCCGGGCCTCGACCGTGGGCTCACCAGCTTCTGGATCATCCTGCCGCTGGTGCTGGCCATCCGGCGCCTGCCGTACACGGTGCGGGGCTCCTACGCGTCGCTCCTGCTCGTCCATCGCTCGCTGGAAGAGGCGGCCGCCAGCGTGGGCGCCACCGGCGTCCGCTCGTTCCGCGACGTCACCCTGCCGCTCGTCTGGCGCGGCGTGCTGGTCGGCGCGCTCTTCTCATTCATGACCTCGCTCCAGGAGGCCTCGGCCGTGCTCTTCCTCTCGCTGGGGGGCTGGGAGACGATGACCGTGGGGATCTTCTCCTTCTACATCGCCGG
>JGI25382J43887_10000205_pt1 | contig 16963 bp, 14 predicted proteins | sample GraSoi013_1_40cm_3_FD_43887 | JGI IMG/M metagenome (IMG submission 43887) | reverse complement strand
GTGGACAACGTGGTAAAGGGTCCTAAGCCAGTGTCCTTGTGTTCGGCAGACATGCGGTTGAAGAACGTGGTTTTTCCGCTCTGTGTATAGCCTGCTAGTGCTACTATAGGGAAGCCTCGCTCGCGTCGGTGGTCTCGGAGAAGGGTTTTTTTCGAGTAGACATCTCGGAGCTCTTTTTCCATGTTCGCGATCCGTTTCTTGGCTGTCCTCTCGTAATCGTGGTAGGGATAGTCTCCGGGTCCGCTCCAGCCTACTTGTCCGCCTAGGATGCCTTCGAGTCTGAGGAATTCTCTGCCCCAGGAGAAGGTATAGCGGAGTTTGGCGAGTGCGATCTGTAGTTTCGCCTCTTTCGTCATTGCGCGCTTGTCGAACACTTCGAGGATCAGGAGGTTGCGGTCGATGACTTTGATCTCTGTTCCGCCGAGGACCCGCTGGATCTTGAAGATTTGGGCGCTGGGGAGGGTGTTGGCGAAGACGACGGCTTCGATATCATTCTCGGCAACGAGCATNTTGATCTCTTCCAGCTTTCCGGGTCCGATGCAGTAGGTGTGATGGAGGTTCTTACGATGCTGGACGATGGTGTCGACTACCTCGTAGCCTATGCTCTCGGCCATGGTCTCAACCTCCTCATACCGGGAGGGAGCCGAGGGAATCTTACATTCTGCTACAAGGGTCCNCATCACAGAAGACTTACCCCTAGAATCATGGTTCGCGATTATTTGAAGGCCCCGTGCCCTATGCGGGCCTCTATGGGCAACCGGTTCAGGGAATTGTGGTAAAAGACGGCATGGAGGAAGGAANGATGGGCAGGNGCGCCGGCGAACGGTGGATTCGGCGAGTTTTCACGAAGGAAGGGGCGCGGAAAAATCGACCACCCCGGGGATCGAGAAAAGTATGCTTTTTTTGGACAGGGCTATGACGGCGGGAAGCTTAAGAAAGCTGCTGACGAGCCTCCTCGCTAAGAGCTCATGTCGATGACAATCAATGGGGCTCCTGTTCCGGTTGGAGGGGCCAAGAAGCCCGGCTTTAGCCGTACAGTGCTCGTTATCGCCATTCTAGTTGTAGTCGTTGGCGCGGTTGTTGCAATCGTGGCAGGATCCTTGTTCCTCGGTCCATCTCTTTCGGTTACTAAGAAGAATTTCACGCCATACACAACCCCAGTGTCTCAGAGTAGTAGCAACCCGTCCTCGATGACGGTCTCAAACACAAACGGCGGAGTCACCACCTCNACCTGGTCCCAGGCATATTTGATGATTAATGGGACTGTCACGGCCAGAGGGTTCGGTTCATCTCCCGATGTCATCACGTTTGTCGAGTCGAACTCTAGCGGGAGCATTGTCTTNCAGGCAATATTTCCAGTGAGNAGCAGCTTCTTCTTCGGCGCAACTTACACAGTGGACATTCACGTCTACGAGCCGGCCTCTTACCAGTTCAACACTGTACAGATCGTGACCGTGAACGGCGACCTCCAAATCTCAAGTATTAGTGCAACCAGCCTCACCATTACCGACACCAATGGAGCCATTACTGCCTCCGGTATCACTGCCACAAGCACGACTGTAACGGACACGAACGGAAGCATCAACCTCACATGCGCTGCATGTGGGAGTGCAACCGTGACCATGACAAACGGAAGCGTAACAATGGACCTATCAACGCTGTCACTAAGCGGGTCTTATGTGGTGACAACGACGAACGGGAACGTAAATCTGATACTGCCTGCTGTAGCCTCCTTCAAGATTACACCTAACACAACAAACGGTACCATCTCCAGTACAGGGCTAGGTGTCCAACTCACCAATCACGCTACCGCTACAGTTGGCACTGGAAGCGCAGTTGTCAACCTGGCAACCACAAACGGTTCCATAACAGTCACCGGCAAATAATCTCGCCACACCAGGAAATTCTCTAATCGGCGATCACTGATGACATTGCCCTAGCTCTCTTCTCCGTTCGAGACTAATTTCTTGGCAGATGATCTAACTGATCATTCTATTGCTATCGACTTCGGACTCAGCTTCGTCTTTGGATAGTGCAGGTTCATCTTTTCCATCGCTTTCACGATTATCCGGGAGACCTCAAGGTCCCTGTACCATTTGTGGTTGGCGGGTATGAAATACCAAGGAGCCCATTCCGTGCTGGTCTTGTTCAGAGCATCCTCGTACGCCTTCATGTACTCATTCCAGAATTTCCGCTCAGGAAGNTCGTCACCACTGAACTTCCACCGCTTGGAAGGATCGTCTAAGCGCTGTTGCAGCCTTTTCTTCTGCTCATCCTTGTCAATATGCAGATAGAACTTCAGGATTGTAGTATCCTCCTCAGAGAGTAGCCGCTCGAAATCGTTGATCTGCCTGTACCGATGACTCCAAACCTTCTCTGGAACGATCTTGTGAACTCTCTCAATGAGGACGCCCTCGTAATGGCTACGGTTGAAAATAGTGAGCTCGCCGTTTCCAGGCACTTGTTTGTGCTCTCGCCACAAGAAACCATGATCAAGCTCGTCTGGCGTAGGNTCTTTGAAGTGTGCGACGCGGACCCCTTGCGGGTTGACTCCTTGAAAGACTCGGTTGATGACGCCGTCTTTGCCGCCGGTATCCATGGCTTGCAGAACAACTAGAACTTTCTGTTCATGCCCTGCATACAGCGTCTCCTGAAGCCGTCTAAGTCTCTCGTTGAGTTTCTTCGATTCTCTCTGTTCATCTTCATCTTTTCCCTCGAAACCAGAAGTATCGTTCGGGTCGAAGTCACTCAGATGAACTTCTTGTCCCGGCTCAATTCTATAGCGGCCCGTGTGAAGATCCTTTGGCAAGCTGAGACGTTGCCTCTCCGGACGAGTTCTTAGATGTTTCACGCCTCATACTTTGATCGTCCCTCGTTTACGGGAATGTTTGAGTACCCCTAACATGTGAGGGCCCTTTTCAATGTCAGGAGAGAGCCAGACCAAACCATCTGGCGCGGCACCGGGAGGCGCTCCAGCGTCAACTACAGGATCGGCCAAGATCGAGCGAAAGCAGCTTCTCATCCTGCTCGTCCTGAGCCTCTCCCTCGCAATAATCGTGATTGACGCAACGATAGTGATTGTCGCTCAGTACCAAATCCAGAAAGACTTCGGGATCTCGCTAAAGGACCTGGAATGGATCACCTCACTCTACGCTCTGATCTTCGGATCGTTCCTTCTCACCTGGGGAAAACTAAGCGATGAGTTCGGCAGAAAACGGATCTTCATCAGCGGAATCTCCCTGTTTATTGCCGGATCCATCATCGATGGATTCTCACAGAATCTAACCCAGATCCTTGTGGGCCGGGTAATACAAGGATTCGGGGCAGCGATGGCCTCGCCCTCCACCCTGTCAATCCTGACAACCACTTTCACCGGCAAAGCACGCAGTGTCGCTTTCGGAATATGGGGCGCAACAGCGGGCGCAGCTGCAGTTCTGGGACCAGTCTTGGGAGGCTACTTCACGAGTGACCCCACTCTTACTTGGCGATGGGCATTCTTCATCAACATCCCAATAGGGATCACAGCCTTGGTCGGGGCTTTATTCGCGATCAAGGAGACCCGGTTCAAGGATCCTAAGTACACCGCAGACTATGCCGGGCTGGTCCTCATCACGGTAGGTCTGGCCAGTCTACTGTTCGGGTTTATCGAAGCTCAAACCTACGGGTGGATTGTTCCTGCAAGTGAATTCGGCGTAGCAGGCCTATCATGGTCGATCTCAAACCCCGTTTCCCTTCCCTTGGTTGCGATCATAACCGGGCTTGTTCTACTATCCCTGTTTACTTTCTACGAGATCCGTCGACTGAGAAGCGGGAGGGTCCCTCTCTTTGACTTCAGCCTCCTCAGATTCAAGGGCTTCAGGTACGGCCTCTTCACCGTAACAATCGTTGCCATGGGCGAATTCGGAGCAGTATTCATCATCTCAATATTCCTGCAGACAGTCAAGGGACTATCCGCGTTCAATGCCGGACTCACATTCCTGCCAATGGCCATCTCAGTCTTCATCTTTGCACCAGTAGCCGGAGTACTAGCAACTAGGTTCGGACCCAAGTGGATTGTCACCACAGGCATGATCCTTGAAGCCATTGCGCTCTTCAGTCTGTCCCAGATAATCAGCGTTGACAATCCCGTCTACTACCTGTACCCCATTCTCGTCATCTATGGCGCGGGGGTTGGTCTAGCTATTAGCCAGCTCACGAGTACTGTGTTGCAGAGTATACCTTGGCAGAAAGCCGGGGTGGGCTCTGGCGCCAACAATACCGTCAGACAGATCGGCTCAGCCTTCGGAATTGCGGTAATCGGCGCAGTATTGGTAGCCCAAATATCCGCAGTTGGAGTGGCCGACCTCGCGGTGAGTACCGCTAACTTCAGCATCCAACAAAGGGCCGTACTGGTGGCTGCCTTCAATTCAGGACTCTCTGGCGGAATCGACCCATCCTTCATCGCCAGCTTTGGTCGGAATGCACCAGTCGTACTTTCGATCCTTTATGACGCGATTACGCAAGGAACGCGCTGGGCAGCTTTCACGGCCGGCATCTTCGTCTCGCTGGGAGCAATCAGCTCACTGCTCATCCCTAACCCGAAATCGGCCCAGGCCGCGAAGGCCACTGTTGTCCAGAGAGCTGGCAGTCGCGAAACATCACAAGCCGTGAGCGCCGTAATTATCGCGCAGTTCGCGATCACAGTGGCCTTGCTCGTTGCCATCTCCAACGAATACCAGTCCAATTATTTCTTCCAATTATGGATAAGTCAGAACGCATCGCCCNTCGGCTTCTTTCTGGCAGGGTACGTTGGACCAATGCTAGCCGCGATTGTTGGAGGAGCCCTCATCCTATGGAAACTTGTCCTGACTCGGAGACGATCTGAGGCCAGTTCAAACCCGAACGGCTGATCGCAATGTGTCCAGGTTCCTCGGCCCTTTGGCTTGGTCACTCTTCTTCATGCGAAGCGGTTCTTGTTTCGGGCGAGAGGGTGTCCGGGTTAAAGAACGCTTATGCCCGCCGCGAGCCCCGTTTCTCGCGAACAAAGGGTCGTAGAGCGGATATTCTATGGGAGATGGCGACCGTGGAGAGATGTTTGCCGAGCTGGAGAGGGCCAGCGACGAGCTCGATAGAGCGCTGGAACAGCTCAAGAAAGCAGGATACACCCTACGCGAGTTTTCCAAGGTCCTAGAAACCGATCCAACGGGGATACTGCTGACTCACTATCCTAACGGATACATGATCTTTCCTGACGAGATTAACAAGACTCCTTGGGAGTATACAGCCCTGCGCCCAATAGTCGACCTCGATTATCTTATCGAGCTACTAAAGCGGGCAAGGCAGTTGAGGCGGGCGAAGATGGACATTGAGAGAAGACTAGGTAAGAAGCTCATGCCGGTTTCCTAAGCATGAGACTCGGATCTCAGCCGGTAACCGTTGACGAATATCCAGTCGAGGAACTCCAAGACCTCTGGTGTAATGTCGCACCATAGATGGATCCCGCTCGGCAAACAGTCGATGCGTCCCGTGGAAAGATTCGCCCTGAATCCTTCGTGGCCGAAACGGGCCGGATCGAAAGACTGAGGGTTTAACAGTTGAATTGCTCGCTTGACATCGTCCTGTGTTATTGTTTCCAATTTCTTCCGGTTCTTGTCTACTAGAATGCTCACGTTTCTATGGCCGATACCTGTGGCTTCCGGTCTTTCCTGGCCTGGTGGAAAGTTGATCTGTATGAGAACACCCCAGCGTTCGCTTACTTCGCTGGCAATCCAGTTGATGATTTCAAACGCCCGCAGTGTACGATCTCGCCAAAGACTCTCGTATTCTCCGCGACGCTTGTCCAGCGTGTCCCATAGGTCTTTGACGATCCAGCTCACCTGGTCCTGACCTCTTTCTCTAGTAGACTCTTCAGGGTCTTGAGGAACCCTGAGTTGGGAACAACGTAATCAATCATTACCTTCTCAGCTTTCAGCTTGAGGTCTGCTCTGATNTGGGGGAATATGCCCAGTATCTTTGGTGAAGAGGCCATAGCCTTCANTTTCTGGGCACANGAGAATGGGTCATACTCTGACGCGGTTAGGTCGAGGATGACCAAGTTCGGATGGTTCGAGTTGGCCTGTCTAAGCAAGTCTTCCTCGGTTGTTACCAGCTTGGCGCTCGCACCCAGCGACTTTGATACCTCCGTGATTCTCGATTGCAGAAACAGGTCTGACGTTATCGCAAGAACTTGAACAGTCATTGTTCCATCGCTTCTGAAGATAGTTATAGGACTCCTCGATTCAGCTTGTAATTGGAATGCCNCCCACATCTAACTTTGTTGGCAGAGACATGGTTTCCGTCCGCGACCTCTCCCGATTAGAGATCGACCAGATTCTGGACATGGCCCAAGTCATGGAGCCTCTCATGAAGACTGGGTCGGATATGCTTCATGGGAAGATAATGGCGACTCTATTCTACGAACCGAGCACGCGTACAAAGTTGAGCTTTGAGTCCGCGATGACGAGGCTCGGTGGGACCGCTCTCGGATTTGCAGAGACGAAGGGAACGTCTGTCGAGAAGGGTGAGAACCTTGCAGATACCGTACGTGTTGTCGAGAACTATGCTGATGTGCTTGTGGTAAGGCACCCGCTAGAAGGGGCGGCGAGAATGGCTGCGGAGTTCTCTAGGGTCCCCGTGATTAATGCGGGCTCAGGAGCGGAGGAGCATCCTACCCAGGCATTGCTCGACTTGTACACAATCAGGAAGGAGCTTGGGGCCATCGATGGCATTACGATAGGGCTAATCGGGGANCTCCGATACGGACGGACAGTTCACTCGCTNGCGTACGCGCTCGCGAAATACAAGGTGAGACTAGTCCTCATCTCTCCTGAGATTCTGAAGATGAGGAAAGAGGTCTTGGAAGAGGTCTCGAAGAAAATAGATGTCGAAGAAACCACATCGTTGCAGCAGCATCTGAAAGAATTGGATGTGATCTACATGACGAGAGTCCAGAAAGAACGATTTGGGGATCTAGCTGAGTACGAGAAGGTCAAGGGGTCCTACCGACTGACATCGGACGAGTTGGCACGAGCGAAGAAGAGTTCGATTGTGATGCATCCGTTGCCGAGAGTGGATGAAATAGACTCTAGTGTTGACTCGACGAGTCACGCGAAATATTTCCCTCAGGTCGGGAATGGCGTCGTGCTAAGAATGGGTTTGCTTGGCTTGGTGTTCGGAGCCCTCTAAGATCTGGACGGTTTTTTCTACCGACTCATTGAATGCTCAAGGCTGTGTAGGGGGTTGTGCCTGGTGTCGGCTACAACCGTAATCGCGGCCCCAATGGATTTGCTGTTCAAGTTGTCAAAACCTGTTCCCTCAGGGAACCTGATCAGGTAGATCTGGCCAGTATTGGCCCCGGCAGGGGCGATGTAGAGACCTGCGAGGTTCTGAGAAGCGCTATTGTAAATTTCAACAAGGCGAACAGCGGCCCAAGTCAAAGTACCATTGATCGGGGTGATAATGAATCGTGTGTCCTCGGTTGATTGCAGGAAGACGTTTCTTTGCCACTGTAACGGGGGCTAGGACCCAGAGCCCGAGTGTCGTGTTGAAAACTGATAGTTCTCTGAGAAAGACGAGCTGGATTCCGAGAACGACTACGATCGCGAGAATGCCCGTCAGTAGACCTGTTCTGAACGGCCTCTTAGAACCAACTCGGATTTCCGTCAAAGCTATGCTTCCTAGACCGCGTTGTCAAACGGTCGATGAGACAAACTCGACTGAGTCGCCTCTAGCCAAATTGTCTCGTGAGTTGCCGGACGCTTGGTTTGTCATGCGAAATCATACGCTGCAATTCTGTCCAGGTCTCTTCTCCTCGACTCTGTCCATAGGTCGATGGGAATCAGTCTACCAGCATACTTTGCGATGACCGTTAGCTTGTCTGAGTTGCATTTCGAGCATTTTGTCTGGACGCCTGTGTCTACGTGATAGCACGATTGGCATCGAGACAAGGTCTTGGAAAATGTGAAGTCTTTGACTCCCGATTGTCCGAGCAGTTGGCAGGCTTTTGTCAAGCCTACAGTCGTTGATTTTTCTCCTATCAGGAGTGGCAGGATTGATCCTCCGTCGAGGAATCTATGAACTTCTCCCTCAAGAGAGGCACGTGAAGAGAAGGGGATCTTCTGTGTAAGCGGGATCACGGGGACGTCTGTGTAGTAGGGATATCGTTTGGACCCTTGATACACGATGGTGGAAAAACCATACTTTTCAGCGTCGATGCTCGCGAGCCTAGATGATGCTTCCGGAGAGGGATGGAGCCCGACTCGAATTCTAAGCTTACGAGAGTCGCTTTCTGAAATGGNACGTCTCGCTGTCTCGATGATTTTTTTCATAAAGACGAGAGAGTCCTTGTTGTCCACATCTTTCTTCATGTGATGCTTCACTGACTCGTTTAGTCCGAGGAGGCTTACTTCCGCCATGGGTTGTGCTCCATAATACGCGCTCCCATCTGCTTGCCATGATAGTAACGGCAGAAGTCCCTCTCTCATTCGCTCCTGAATGGCTTGTCCGCGAATCTCCAGGGCCCTCAGCGCCTCGTCCACAGCAGTCGTAACGCCTTGGAAAAACCGCTCGTCTTTTCCTGTTGACTCATAGGCTATTCGTGGTAAGTTGACTTGAACCGTTCCGATCAGCGCTCCTCTAGCGACATCGCCCATGCTATCAGTCACAAACATGCACCCGTCCGAAGAAACGGTGTAAGATTCTCCCGGACTTTGTATGAGATAATTTATGAACGAATATCTCAAAGAGGTCTCCTGGATCATTGAGAGAAGCCCGTCGGGCTCGGAAAGTTTGTCGCGGTCGAGTCTCAGGTTGATCGAGGGATTAACAAGCGGATTATCCTGAGCAATTTCCCGAGCTGCATCGATCATAGTGCGGAGTAATTCTTCAGCTTCAGGAGCATANTCTCCGTACCTCCCTTCTNTCTTGCCGTTGGGGCCAATCGCGTCAGACTGCTCAAGGATATTNGGGGCGGTTCGGTCGAGACTCACGGTGGATCGGAAAGGAAGAATGTTTGAGAAACCATCCCAGTTTAGTTGCGAGAGAAAGAGTCGGACTGCTTCTTGGACTCTTTGACTCGGGACACCCTTGATGAATGGTGCTAGTAAGATGTTCACATGATCAAAAACTTGGTCCCCGGACACGTGTCCTTTGGTCACCCTGGCCAATCGGAGGAGTGTTCCTAGAGCACTTTCGAACGAGACAGGCGGTTGCGATCCGGGTAATCCTTTTCGGAAGAAAGGGCGTGGGTCATGTGAGAAGATGCTTGGTTTGAGGGTCCATGATTCTGCGTCTTCTAGGTGGATTTGTCCTGAGAAGTGAGCGTCGACCAGCTGTCTTGGGAGGCTGTTGAGCAGAACGTATTCTTCGGTTACCGCGGCTCCAGCGGATGATTGGACCCAATCAGAGTCAAGGTGTTTCTGTCCCGCCTCTTTTAGGAGGACTGTTACGTCGTTGACGGGGAGTCCAAGTCGGGTTAGTTTGTGACGATACTCTTCGAGTTTTCTTTCGACGAGGATCGTGTTGACGAGTTCGCGGACCAGGGGAGCGGTTAGGTACGTAGTTCCAAAGCGTAGGAGTCTTTCTTCAGCTTCAGCGGCAATCTCGTCGGCTAGGCTCTGAGGCATACTCGCCTCAGTGACAAGTGACGAGGCAATTCGAGTCCGGTCAAATTCTTCTATCGTCATCTTGGAGGTTCGAACGAAGAGGCGGCCTCTCTTGACGGCAATCCATTCTTCCAGGTCGCGTGAGAATTCGACTAGAATCTTGCCGAGGTCTGTTATGTTGTACTTTTTTGTGCCTTTTTCGATCGCCACCAAGCTGGCTTTGCGAAGGGTTTTGAGGTGATAGACGAACTTTCCGGCATCCCGCACGGGGTCCAACTTCGCTTCGTACATGATCTCAGTATAGGGGAGAGGACCTTTGGAAACCANGAGCTTGAGAATGTGCAGCCTAACAGGAGCAGAAGCAGCATCCAGAACGTCCGAACTGAAACGTTCGTAGGATCGCTGCAAGAAGAACCAAGTCTTTCCTCTCCTTATCCTGTTTAAAAAATTGTACTTGAACCACGTTTGGCGCTATGTATGCCTAGGTTAGATTGGGCTCTGGCTTCTGTCCGGTGCGGTACNTCTGCAGACCGTGCAAGTTTTCCAGCCTAACGTATCGACGTTGAAGAGCTGGTCTTTTCCGCAGGTGGCGCAGTATTGTTGAAACCCCCTGGGATGCCGCGGTTCTGATAAAGTCTCAGTCGATGCTGTCGCCCGCGTGTTCGGGTCTTTCTTTGGAACAGGTTTCGTCAATCGTTGAAGGTAGTCCTTGCTGAACTTGAGTTTTGGCACCGTTACCTGCCCATTATCATGTGTCACTCTATAGGCTTTGAGGCCTAGGGTCTACCGACTTACTATCATGTGGAGGGTCAACGCGACATAACAATCACATTGGTTCCCCACCGAACATCACAAAGGAGACAAATTCTTGAAATCTTTCACAACCCCTACCGATATACGATGAAATAGTTTGATAGCCTCGGGGACAAAACCTGATCCTCAAGCTCTCGAATCCTCTGTAGTCCGTGCAACATCGTCCCCTATGATGAATATGTTCTTGGAGTTTCTAGAAGTTCCAGGAAACGTCCTGCTCATACAAGGAGCCCCCGGAACCGGAAAGACAACTCTCGCGTTTGAGATATTGAATGCAATTGGTGACTCACACAGAGTCTACGCGTCAAGTAGGGTCTCACCCGTCAAGCTGCGCATACAGTTTCCCTGGATCGATGAAGTTATCGATTCTATGTCAGGAAGATCCTCAAAGGCAAGCTGGAATGACGAATTCCACGACCTCCGAGGCTCCGACACCGACAGTGTCTTCTCGAAGATCGTACGCCTGAAACAAGCCAAACAGAAATCAATCCTCGTTGTAGATAGCTGGGAGGGAGCGTTGAGAAACGCCACGCCCGAAGGGCGCAAAATGCTTGAGTCAGCCATCATGTCCGAACTAGATCAGACAAAAGTGAGCGTGATCCTCGTAAGCGAGGCAGAACGGGCCGACAACCTCGGCTACCTGGTCGATGGAGTCGTAACTCTTGAACAGAACGAGCTAGACGGTAGAAGAATCAGGTCCCTCGGAATAGACAAGCTAAGAGGATTCAGAGTCCAGAGCCAATACTTCCCATTCTCTTTGGAAAAAGGAAGGTTCACGTTCTTGGACGAAGAATACGAAAACGGCCCGCCAGCCATAGTGAGAAGTCCAGAGAAAGTCCCACACACCGAAACCCACTTCTCTACAGGGAGTAGAGAACTCGACCAACTGCTGGGGGGCGGCGGGGTCCGAAAGGGCTCTTTCTTCATGATCGATACAGAGAGCAATGTGTCCCCGCAGTCGCTGAGGTTGTTGATCAACATGATTCGGTCCAATTTCATAAGCCAGGGCGGTGCTTGCTTCAGTGTTTCAACGGGAACCTTCAGTTCGGAATCCTCGGCAGAGGCATTGAGGCCCTACGTAGGCGACAAAGCTCTAGCGGAGAGGGTCCGGATAGCGGAGTTCAACCCACAATTGCCATCGAAGACTTGGAGGTTAAAAATGAGGGGCCAGCTGATGAGCGATTTGGCCGAGTTCTACAAGGCATGGAATGCTTTGAAAGAAGCGTCGTCCGGTATGATGTTGACCATGAACTTCGACAAGCTCGTTCAGGTCTACGGGGAAGACCTGACTCTTCCTGGCTTTACCGAGGTGGGAGAGGGCTTGAGGGACGAAGGCGCCTTCAGCATCGGCATATCATCCCGGAACACTAAGGTGCGCGAGGAGTTTCTTAGACAAGCCGACTATCACATAAAAATCCAAAGCTGGAACGGTCATTTACTGATCTACGGCGTGAAGCCTTTCACGCATATTCACGGGGCCACTTTCAACTTCGACAAAGGATATCCGTCCCTCGACCTCATTGAGATTGTCTGAGCCTTTCGGGAGGCTCACAATCGGTGGGCTAGAATTTCGATTTTGTATAGTCCCACGTCGAGAAGTACGGGGTTATCTCGACCAAGACTTCTGAGCCCTTCTTGACCTCATCTAGAATGTTCTTTGCCATGCTGCTTTGGGATCGCCTCGATACTTCGCTACAATTTTTTCTGATATCGATAATGCCTTCCCTGGATCCTTGATGATAGTGGCGGTTCCTTTTCACTCCTTTGTTGGGCATCGCGTCCGTGTCGACCGAAAAGTAGACCGTCTTGTTCTGGTTCTTTTACGGTGTTCTTATTGCTCATGAGGTAGATTTTTTTTGTTCGCATAGTGGTACCATATTGGGTGTATGATGGGTTCGCCCTTGGAGTCGGTGGTTCCGAGTCGGAGTGGGGTCTTGCCACGAGCTAGAAATATGTCAATCTCAGACTGGTCCATTCCTGGAGACATGGGCATCGCTTCATAGATTTTGACCGTTGCTAAGATACCAGAGAACGGCCGCGGTTCGTACTTGGCTCTTTGCCCATGCTCTTCTTCTACAGTCGTTCTGGGACTCGCGTTTGGGTCTGAGTCTCATCATGCAGGATTGACATTTTTATTGCTGGACTGGGACGCAGTAGAAAAAGTCGGGTCGCCTTTTCTATCCTAACCTAATGACCATTCAACATGAGCGATCTCTCGTACAAGCTGGCAGAACTACGACCGGCCCTACGTCCTGTGGCCGAGTCGGCGGCTTGGGTAGCCAGCTTCGTCATCGCCAACGCGATTAGCCAAGAACCAGTGTACTTTTTGATCCTCCTACTCGTTCTCGGTTCAGATGTGCTCGACACTTCTGACAAGAGCAAGGGACTTTTTCGAGACTTCATCGCGGGAAGCGTCACAGCAGTGCTTGCCCTGGCCCTCAACGATCAGTTAGGCCTAGCTGTGGGAGCGGTCGTCGCGTTAACAGCAGTCGCTAGACTATTGCAGAAACTCGCGTAGACGCGAAAATTTCCGCGTTCTCGCTCTTATCCTTTGCCCAAAGGATGCGGTTGCAAGGGATAAGCATAAAACGGCCCAGAGCTATCTCTGGTAGTCTAGAGATACCATGGGCAAAGTAATGATCTCTTTGTCGTCCGAAGCGGAACAGCTGGTTAGGCAGGAAGTTGACAAAGTCTACTATGGTAGGACAGGGGGATTCAGCATCTTCTTCGAACGCCTAGTACGGACATACTTCAACGGACACAAGAAAACCCCATCCGACCGAAAGCAATCGAAATAACGCGATTTCCTTCGAAGACAGTACATCGAGTCACGTACGTCGAGTTAAGGACCCCACTAGTGCAGTCAAGTAAGCAATTCCTTGAGCTTACTTCGTAAGGTATGGTCAATCATGCCTAGCCTGACTAGTGGTCGACCCAAAGCATTTTGAATCATTGAATTGAGGCACACGGCAGGGGCGGTGGTCCAGACCACTCACCTGTGGGGACAGCTTGGTCTAAGAGAGCCGGCAGCAACTACCGGCTCAGACAAATACTGGTCTCGGGCACCAGTGATCGTGGGTTCAAATCCCACCCGCCCCATTAGGGGTGCCACGACCAAGTGTTTCGGGGTCTTGAGCTAGAACTACTAAAATTGTCTGGGCATCGGATGCAATCCGGGCCAAGCCGGAATTGGCTAGTTTGAGATTTCAGGCCAGGCGTTTGGACTCGTTTAGGTGAATTCCTTTCTCTCAAAGAGTAGAAGGCCGATTACGGCGGTGATAACGAAGTAACCAACGAGTATCGCGATCCCCTGAGGAATGCTCACGGCGAAAGTTGAGACCTCCCTTCCCCCGGGTCCTCTAGTGCTCTGAGTTAACGGATATGGATCCATCAGCACGTTGCCAATTATCCCTGCGCCATACGTGATGATAAACCATGGTTCAATCTGCGCAAGCCTTGACACTATCAGCTCGATGAGCGAGAAGGCAAATAGAAACAGGATTGCGGTGACAAGAATGGACATTGAGCTGCTCTTGAAAAGCGAGCTGAAGAAGAAGGTGAACCCGAGCACGGCAACCAGATAGAGCACTGAGAAGACGAGAGAATCGCCGAACTGGTAAGGTATGCTTGTGCCGAAATAGTAGATACCATTGCCTACCGCAATTGCGGCATAGATCGCAAATATGATCAATGATGCTGTCAGCGCGGCAATCCATTTGCCGATGTAGATGGAGGATCGGCGCAAGGGGTTCCCTACCAGGAAATAGCCTGTCTTGTTCTGGAACTCTCCAGAAATTGCGTCTCCCCCAAAAAATATTCCTGAGAGTATGACGACCAAAGTTATGGAGTTGCCCCACCAGAAGGAGTAGAATCCTAAAGCTGATGTCAGATTCAGGTAGGTAATCCCGTAGTACCCTACTACCGCTGTGAAAATTGCACTGATCACTATCCCGATTATCAGAAGGACGAAGAACCTTCTCGATCTGAAATAGTTCAGCAGCTCGTATTTGGTGATCGTTCCTACTTGAGCAATGCTCGTTGGGAGACTAGGCACTACTACGGGCCCGACCGATTTGAGAGAGGGCTTGCTCACGTGCTTCTCACAGTGTTGCCTTGATCAGATTCAGGTACGTGTCCTCGAGCGCTGATGAGGATGGGTGGAAGCTAATCAAGCCGATTTTCATCATTACAAGGTCTGAGAGAAGTTTTTCTTGGTTTTCTATGCCACCCGAGAAGTGCAATCGTAAGTTCTTTCCTTCCAGTTTTTCCGCGGACACTACGCCGGGGAAAGAGGATATGGTCCCGCTCACTGTTTGGTCATCTATTTCCCTGGATAATCCCACGTCGATGATGATTGCGCCTCCATCGGCTCCGGAGAACCGCGACACAACGTTGCTAAGCTTGTCATAGACAAGGAGTTTCCCATGGTCGATCATCGCGACCTCGTCGCATATGTCAGAAACCTCGTTCAGGAGATGGGAGCTCATGAAGATGAGCCGGTTCTTCTGTTTCAGCGATTTCACGATCTCTCTAACCTCGGACATTCCTCTAGGGTCGAGCCCTGTGCTGGGCTCATCCAGTAGGAGGATTTCGGGCTCTGATAGGAGGGCTGCGGATATGTTGATCCGCTGTTTCATTCCTTTGGAGAATTTTCCGACCTTCTTGTCCAGCCATTCTTCCATCTTTACTTCTGCAACTACTTTTTCGATCTTCCTCTTCCGCTCTGAACGGGGCATTCCCCTGATTTCTGCGACCATAGAGAGCGCTTCTCTTGGGGTTAGAGCGGGATAGATCTCTGGGCTCTCGATTAGTGATCCGACGGAAGCGAGAGCCTTCTTCTTGTTCTCGTGCACCGAGACTCCGTTGATTAGGGCCTTTCCCTCGGTTGCTCTAATCATATCGGTGAAGAGCTTCAGAGTAGTTGTCTTTCCGGCTCCGTTTGGCCCGAGGAAGCCGACGCATTTCGAGCCTTCAATCTTGAGGTTGAGATTGGATAACGCGGAAAACGAGCCGTATCGNTTTGACAGATTTACNGCTTCAATAGAAGGCACAGACAATCCAGTATCTCCTAAGAGTTCAGTCCCGGATTCAAGAGCATTCTAAGAGCGTCCAATGTTTCACGAGGTGGATACTGGTGACAGTCTCGAAAATACCCATTATTAGACACTTTTCCTAGCGCTAGAAAGAGCCAGCAAAAACTGAGGTGCGGTTCTAGCATGCAAAATGAGGATCTCCTTGGGTTTCAAAGTTTAAAGGAACGACAGGCTCCCAATCGCTCCGAGTATCTGTTCGCATTGACGAGTACCATTCTTCCACGTTCGGCCGATTATGAAGTGAAGCTGACTCCTGACCATGAGAGTTTGCGCAATACGATCCGTGATTTTGCCGAGAAACAGATCCGGCCGATAGCAGCGGAGATTGATCGGAAGAACCACATTCCCAGGGAACTGCTCAACCAGATCGCGAAGCTTGGACTCACCGCGATTACCTACAAGGAAGAATATGGCGGGCTAGGTGCCGATCTACTATCGATGGTTATCGCACTCGAGGAATTGGCCCGCGTCTCAGCCGCATGCTCGACAGTCTTCGTTGCCAGCCATCTTGTTTCTGAACCCTTGAACGAGTGGGGGACAGAGGAGCAGAAGAAACGCTACCTCGTCCCGATGGTCGCAGGCGAGAAGATCGGGGCACACGCCATGACCGAACCCGGCGCAGGATCAGATGTAGCAGGAATCAAGTCCACAGCAAAACTTCACGGGACACACTGGGAGATATCAGGACGAAAGACCTTCATTACAAATGGCGAGATTGCTGATCTCTACCTGNTCTTCGCGAGGACAAGCCCGGCCCCGAGTNGAGAGAAAAGGCACAAAGGCCTAAGCGCGTTTCTGGTAGAGAGAGGAACTGAAGGATTCCATGCAGCAAGCAAGATCGAGACAATAGGATTACGCGGCTCGCAACCATCAGAGCTAGTTCTAGATCACGTAAAAGTTCCCAAGGACAATCTACTAGGGAATGAGGGCGACGGCTTCTATGTCGGGGTAAAGACATATGACCGCGGCAGGATCGACGTTGCTGCACAGGGCGTCGGAATCTGTCAGGCCGCATATGAAGCGGCCATAAGCTACGCGCAGACCCGGACCAGTTTTGAGACGCCGTTGATCGAATTTCAACAAGTACAGTACAAGCTCGCGGAGATGGCTATGGGCCTTCACACAGCACGTTTGTTGACTTACTGGGCCGCGTCATTGAAGGATCAGGGAAAGGACTTCGTAAAAGCATCGTCCATCGCCAAGGTTACTTCAACTGAGGCAGCGGAAAAACTGTCGTTGCTAGCAATGATGATTCACGGCGGTTATGGGGTTGCTACAGAATATCCTGTAGAACGGTTTCTGCGAGACTCGCAGATAATCAAGACCTACGAAGGCACCAACGACATTCAGAGACTTACCATCGCGAAACAATTATTGCGAGAACTGAAGTCCTAGCCCGCTTCTCTCTGTCGGCATTTTGTGCCCAAACCTGCTGTA
>JGI25382J43887_10000204_pt1 | contig 16974 bp, 8 predicted proteins | sample GraSoi013_1_40cm_3_FD_43887 | JGI IMG/M metagenome (IMG submission 43887) | reverse complement strand
CCGTGTGACGTGGCCCTGGATGTCCTGGCGCATGCGCCTGGAGCCGAACCGCCGTATTTCCGCGTCCCGAAGGTCATTGAGCGATGAACGCATGGACGATCCAGTCGGTGCGCGAGGCTATCGCGGCGAAAAACGTTTCCGCGCGGGAGCTGACGGCCGAATTCTACAAGCGCATTCATGAGCACAATCCTGTACTGAACGCGTTCCTCACCCTCGGCCCGGACAGGGCCTCCGCCCAAGCCCAACGCATCGATGGACTTGTGGCTGCGAAGAAACCGCTCCCGCCTCTCGCGGGCGTGCCTGTAGCCGTCAAAGACGTGATCAGCACGCGCGGTATTCGCACCACCTGCGGCTCCAAAATCCTGGAAAACCACATCCCTGCCTATGACGCCACTGCAGTTGAGCGCCTGGAAGCCGCCGGAGCAGTGATCCTGGGCAAGACGAACTGCGACGAATTCGCCATGGGCAGCTCGAACGAGAATTCTGCCTACGGCCCTGTGCGTAACCCGGTGGATACCGGGCGTGTCCCGGGCGGTTCGAGCGGCGGATCGGCGGCCGCCGTGGCTGCGGGTCTTGCCGTCGCCGCCCTTGGAACGGATACAGGCGGCTCGATCCGCCAGCCCGGCGCTCTTTGCGGCATCCCGGCGATGATGGGTAGCTACGGACGCGTCTCGCGCTTCGGACTCATCGCCTTTGCGTCTTCGCTCGATCGCATCGGGCCATTCGCGACAAGCGTTCGCGATGTAGCCGCTGTCCTCAACGTCATCGCCGGCCGCGACCCGCGCGACTCGACTTCGGTAACAACTCCGGTGCCGGACTATCTCTCGGAAATCAGCAAGCCAGTGAAGGGGCTGCGGCTCGGCATCCCCAAGGAGTATTTCGGGTCCGGGATGGACAAAGGCGTCCGCCCGAAGATCACGGCCGGGATCGAGATTTTTCGCAAACTCGGCTGCCAACTGCTGGATGTTCACATGCCGCACACGGACTACGCCATCGCCACCTACTACATCATCGCCACGGCCGAAGCCAGTTCCAACCTGGCCCGCTACGACGGCGTCCGCTACGGCGTCCGGGTGAACGGCGACTCACTCCTCTCCATGTACCGCAAAACGCGGGGCGCGGGCTTCGGCGCCGAGGTCAAACGCCGCATCATGCTGGGAACCTACGTTCTTTCCGCGGGCTATTACGACGCGTACTACCTCAAGGGGCAGAAGGTTCGCTCGCTCATCGCCCAGGATTTCCGGGACGCCTTTCAGAAGGTTGATGCGCTTCTCACCCCGACTTCGCCCGTACCCGCTTTCCGTCTCGGCGAGCGAGTGGACGACCCGCTCCAGATGTATCTTGCTGATATTTATACGGTTACGGGGTCTCTCGCGGGCGTTCCAGGCATTTCCGTTCCGTGTGGCAAAGCCAGTGGCAAGCTGCCCGTCGGGCTGCAAATCTTTGGGCCGCCATTCGGCGAAGCGCGCGTCCTCCAATTGGCCCATGCGTTCGAGCAGGCTGGCGGCGCGAACCTCTAGGGCAGTGGCAGAGAACTCTCAGCGCATGAAGAGCCTCGAGTTGGCATTTTGAACAAGAAACCTGGGGAAGGCTGGCCTTCCTTCTGTAGAACTACGCAAGCGGCTACCTCGTTAGCCATTTCACCCGCCAGGTCTTGGAAACTGTGGAGTGGGCTAATTGTGTTTCCAGCTTGACATGCGATGTCTGCAAATCAGCCAAATCCAGGAAATCATCGAACGGCTTCTGAAAGTAGTAGGAAGATTGCAAAACATGGACGCTCCGTTCATTCCAGGGTCTCGCCGGCAAAGCCCGTACTATCTAAGGCTTCACGCCAAAATGCAAGTAAGTCGCTCACCAGATAGGCCTTGGCCCGAAGGTACTAGACACTTCGTTTTTTGATGCCGGAACGGAACGACTATTGCTAAGGATTTCGTGCAGCCGGTAGCATAGCTACAGCATCAAACAGGTTGTGAGGTGAGAAAGGGCGGAGAGATTGCGAGGCACGGCAATGGTCACGGTGAAGTCGAGTCAGATCTTTACAGATGACGAGGTAGCTACGCTGACGGGGATCTGCGTCGAGCACCTGCACAATTTTGCCCGCAGGCGCCACCTGGGATTCATTGCGCGCGCGGCCGAGGCCGCCGGCAAACAGGCCGATCAGTGGCTATTTACGCTGTCCGACCTCATGGTTCTCGTTACGCTCTTTCCGAAGTGCAGCCACTAACGGCCAGGGTTTTTGAGCGGGAAAGGCGGGCTCCGGGTCGACCGGGGCCCGCTTCGTTTTGGGCCTGCCGTTCTGCGGCAAGTTTCGAAATCTCAATCCTGGATCTTCCCGTTCACTTCCGCCCAGGCTCGCTCGACCATCGCCGGGGCCCCTGTCTTGAAGTTCGGGAAGCTTTCCGAATGTCTGTTTAAGTCCACAGTTTTCTTCGTTTCGTCCACATTCATTCCGTTTTTGGACGCACTCTGTACTCCGGCGACAACGTCTTTCATAAAGGCTATGAGCTTGTCGAGCTGATCCTTCCCCTGCTGGACACTGCCATGGCCGGGGATCGCCTGCGCCCAATCCAGATTCCGAAGCGATTCCAGCGTTGAGACCCACTCCACTGGGTATGAATCTCGCGCGAAGGGGATCCCGTTCGTCAGAAGATCCCCGGTGACGACGACCTTTTCCTTCGGCAGGTAGACGACCACATCCCCGCGCGTGTGGCCCTTGCCGAAATAATAGATGTGGATGTCTCGTCCGGGCTTGTGCAACACCAGGCTGCGCTCAAATGTGATCGTCGGAAGCGTGATCTGGATTTGCTTCAACTCATCGAGGTACGCCCGTTGCGACGCAAGCTGTTCGCCGAACTGCTGGCGGTCCTTCTCGCTAAGCGGTTTGCCATCCTGCCCCTGACCGCTCGAAAGCATTTTCTGCAACCGTGCAATGGTTTCCGGCACGTTCTTGCTCAGATCCTCCTGCACGCTGGGGATCGCCTTCTTAATCATGTCCTCGCGGGTATTGTGCTGCGCCAGATATTCGACGTTTTTGCCGAAGACGCTGATGTACACCTGGTTCCCTTGGACGTGGTCGCCGTGCCAGTGCGTGTTGACGACATAGCGGACGGGCTTGTCGGTGATCTTCCGAATTTCAGCCACGAGGTCCCGCGCCCAGCTTGGGCGCAGGTGCGTGTCCACAACCACGACATCGTCTTCATTGACGATGAAGGCTGCATTCGAAAACACGCCTGGCTTGCCGATCCCGGCGTAGACGCCGTCCGCCACCTTCACGATGTCGAACGACTGGGCCTCCGCCCTCCCTTGCACAAACAGCAAGCAACCCAGCGCAAAGCACATAACAAGCAGGTATTTCCCCATCTTCGAATCTCCTCCGCAATCGTGGGCCGCGAACACGGCCGTGCCAAATTCAGCGCCGGGGAATCTAGCACAGGCGCTCGCCAAGGGCCACACGCATCCGGCCGCGCCCCAAGCGGCGGTTGCAGCGCGCTGGACACCGCGCTATTCTCCGGGAAGGGGCAAATGTTTCGTCGCACGGAGCATCTGAAAAAGAAGAGGCAGGTGCCCGATGGCCATCATGAAGGCGCGCGTACAAAATATGCTGATAGCGTGTGGCCTGGCCGCGGCTTGTCTCCTGGCCGCCGCGCGGCTCTGTTCTCCTGAGCCTGCGCTTGCCCAAGTCCCGCAGGAGCCTTCCGCTTCAGGCCAGAGTAAGGCGGACAGCGGCATCACCGCGCTACCGCGCGGCAAAAAGCTCATCTTGAGAGACGGAAGTTTCCAGATCGTTCGGTCTTACGAGCGAAAAGGCGACCGGGTCCGCTACTACAGCGTGGAGCGCGGCTCTTGGGAAGAGTTGCCTGCGGCGATGGTGGACTGGGATGCTACCGCAAAGGCCGAGGCGGAGGAGAATCGCTCGGCGGAAGAACTCGCGAAGAAAGTCCACATCGAGGAAGAACAGCGGAGGGCTGAAATCCCACTCGACATTGATGCCAGCCTTCCGGTTGCGCCAGGCGTTTTCCTTCCGCCCGGTGAAGGCATGTTTCTTGTGGAAGGGCACTCCGTGACGCCGCTGGAGCAGGTGGACACAAAGTTGAAAACGGACAAAAAGCAATTTTTGAAGCAAGTACTCGTTCCGGTTCCAATCGTGCCNGGAAAACGAAACCTGGTTATTGCGGGCGCAAAAGCGAAACTCCGCTTTCCAGACNACGCAGCCGGAATTCTACCTCCGTGAAGCGCCCCCGGACCCTGATCATCCTTCTCCCGTCCAAAAAAGCAGCCGGCCGGGTGAAAGCGGACCCGAAGTCGAATTGGTCCGTGCGGCCGTGAAAGGCGACAAGCGGCAAGTTGGATCCATCAGCACCTTGATGGGAGAACAGATCGGAGAGAAGCGCAACACGATCTCCATCCAGCGCTGGGANATCGCCAGGAATGTTTTTCGCTTCACGCTCAGCCAGCCGCTCGAGCCAGGTGAATACGTTCTAGCGGAAATTCTTCCGGAAGGGATGAACCTTTACGTCTGGGATTTTGGGGTTGACCGGTCGTCGGCCCCGGGCGCTGCGGCGAAGTTCACGCCCTCGCAGAAGACTCCCGACTAAATTCCGTCTGATAGAAGGCACGCGGCAGACGCCGGGTTATTTGCGAATCGTCTCGGCGTCCGCGGAGAGAAGAGCTTCGGCAAGCGCGGAAATGACTTCGGCGATGCGGAACGGTTTCTGCAGCCAGCGTTTGGGTTCCAGGTCGGAGCCATCAGGAGCCGCGCTGGCGAGATCTCCCGTCATCAGCAGGACCGCGGGCTTGCCTCTGGTGGCTGAACTCCGGATGCGCTCGGCGATTTCCCGTCCGCTCGGGCTGCCGGGCAGATTCAAGTCGCAAAGCACGGCGTCATATTCCTGCTTGCCAAGGAGCGCAAGAGCCTGGCCGCCCGTGGAAACGCAATCCACGCGGAGTCCGTGCGCAACCAGCCCCTCTTTCAAGAGCAATTGAATACCTTCCTCGTCGTCCACAACGAGAACGGAACGCCCTTTCAGGAAGTCCGCGGCGCGTTGCAGTGATTCGCGGCTTTGCACCTGCGTATCGAGAGGCGAGGCCATGGAAACCTCCTGGGCAACTGGGAAATGGACAGTGAACGCGGAACCTCCACCGGGAAGGACTTCGGCTTCAATGGTTCCGCCGTGCTCGCGAATGATGGAGAGGCAGATACTCAACCCGAGTCCCGTGCCTCCGGCCGGCCGTTTCGTCGTATAGAAAGGGTCAAATAGCTTGGGCAGGGCTTCCGGGCGGATGCCGACACCGTCGTCCTGAACGACCACCAGAATCTTTTCCCCAGTTCGCGCCAGGCGAATCTGGATGCGGCCGGAATCGCGCACCTCCCGGATGGCGTGCTCCGCGTTGCTGATGAGATTGAGAAAGACCTGGATGAGCTGATTGGCGTCGCCCAGCACGGGGGGAAGGCCCGCGTCCCCGCGGAAGTCAACCGCAACGTTGTTCCGGCGAAGCGAATGCTCCTGGAGCTGCAGGGTTCGATCGATGATGGCGTTGAGATCCAGCGGCTTCTTCTGCGGCGCCGCCGGCCGCGAAAATTCNAGCAGGTTTTGCACGATCCGCGCGGCGCGCCGGGCTTGGCGATGCGTCAACTCGAGCTGCCGCTTCGTGGCCTCGTCTGTCCCAGCGCGTTCGCGAAGCAATTCCGTGACACCGAGCACGGCAGTGAGCGGATTATTCAGTTCGTGCGCCACGCCGGCGAGCATCTGTCCCATCGCGGCAAGTTTCTCGGCCTGTATGAGCTGCTCCTCCAGCCGCTTGAGCTGCGTGACGTCCCGGCCCGAAATGACCACGCCTTCGATCTTCCCTGCTTCGTCGAAAAGCGGGCTGAAATGGCACAGAATGCGCCGCCAGTCGCCCGCCTTGTGGCGGACGCGTATCTCGAGTGAGCCGAAAGTTTTCTGCCCGCTGACGATTTCATCGAATAGGGCGCGNAGTCCCGGGCGATCCTCGGNATTCGTGCGCTCGCCCAGCTCCATGCCCGGATCCTCGTCCGCCTCGAACCCGAGAACCTCCTTGATACTCGGGCCGATAAACGTGTAATGAGCTGTCGGGTCGAGCACGAGGACCATATCCGGGAAGCTGGCCACGAGGCGCCGGGCAAATTCCTGCTGCTGATGCAGCTGCCGCTCCATCTCCCGCCGCTCGGTCACGTCCAATAGCGTGCCCTGGAAACGCAGCGCGCGCCCTGAAGCGTCTCGCACCGCCGCCACCGTATTCAGGCACGTGATGAGCGAGCCGTCCTTCCGGCGGAGCACCACTTCCTGGCCGCGCAAGGTCGGCTGCTTTTCGATCTCCGCCTGAATCCTCAGGCGCTCTTCCTGCCCGGCGAAGACCTCGTCCATGTGCCTCGCCAGAAGTTCCTCTTTGGACTCGTAGCCCAGCATCCGCATGAGCGCAGGATTGGCGTCGAGAATTTTTCCTTCCGGCGTCGAGATAAAAATTCCTTCCTGGAGTGANTCGAAGAGTTCCGTGAATCGCGCCTCGCTTTCGCGCTGCAGCGTGACATCCCGCGCTAGGACCGTCACCCCGTGCACTCTATCCGCGCGGGTCATGGCGTGCGCAACGCACTCGAAGTAGCGGACTCCCGGTCTTCCCTTCAACCGCACCCTCACGGTGCCTTGCCAGAGCCGGCGCTCCACAAACCGCGGCAGACCTCTCTCGACCGCCCGCCGGTACTCTTCGTCCGGGTCCTCGACGAACTCCTGGAGCGGCCGGCCGATCAGCTCCTGAAACGGCCGGTCGACGAGCTCCGCAAAACTTCGGTTCGCCGCTCGAATCTCGCCTCCCAGCGAGAGAGCCAGCAGGACGTTGTCAAAGGAATCGATCAGGTCCCGGTAGCCTTGCTGGGAACGGGAAATCAGCCCGAACAGATGGTCGAGTTGCTGCTCGCTGGGAGGGGCGGCGTCGCGATGTCCAATCCCGCGGACCAGCCCGCGCAACTCCGAGATCTCCCGCGTGCGCCTCCACGTGTACACGCCGAAGAGCACGACGAGCACAACAAGTCCGATCGGCAGCGCTTTGAACCGGTGGGCCAATTGCCGCATCGAGTCCCAAGAGGTCCAAGCAAAGAACACCGTTAGGACAAGAAGCAGAAGAAAGGTCAAAACCCAGAGCTGGTTCTGCCGTTTCTCAAATTGCTCCACGCGCAACGTCACGCCGCCGCGGAGGTCTCCCGGCGGAGATTTATGCTCCGGCGGACCCGGTGTGTGCTCTTCGGTGTCGAACATCATGTGCCGTGTAACGGATTCCCGTCGCAGACTTTACCACGCCCGGTAGCTATTCATTATTCTAGAAAAGGCCTGAATCCGACAGCAACGAATTCAGCGGCGATGCGTGCGTGAACGACACCCATCCGTCAGGAAAAAAGAAAATCGGCGGCCCGGATGGCCAGGCCGCCGTTCCATCAGTTACCTGAGAATAGGCCATTCGACCGGAGGGTTGTTCTTAGCCCTCTGCGGCGGCCTCCGCATCGTCTTCGCGCAAGAATTCAAGCGCCGCAGCCTCTTCTGCCGTTAGCTCGGCTGCCTCCGGGATCTCTTCCGAAGGCGCCATCGCCGGGATTTCGGTTAGCAGGCGGATATTCCGGTAGTATTCGAGTCCCGTGCCCGCCGGAATCAGTCGGCCCATGATGACATTTTCCTTCAGCCCACGCAGGTAGTCGACCTTGCCGGCCACGGCCGCTTCGGTTAGGACGCGCGTCGTCTCCTGGAAGCTGGCCGCCGAGATGAACGAGTCGGTTGAAAGCGACGCCTTGGTGATGCCGAGGAGCAGGGGACGCCCGATGGCCGGGCGCCCGCCTTCTTTGGTCACCCGCTCGTTCTCCTCGCGGAAGCGGAACTTGTCCACCTGTTCCTCGAGGAGGAAATTGGTGTCGCCCACTTCTTCCACCTTCACCCAGCGCATCATCTGCCGCACGATCGTCTCGATGTGCTTGTCATTGATGTTGACGCCCTGCAGGCGGTACACCTCCTGGATGGCATTGACGAGATAGGACTGCGTGAACTTCTCGCCCAGCACGGCCAGCAGGTCGTGCGGGTTGAGCGGACCGTCGATCAGCGGCTCGCCCGCCCTCACGTGCTCGCCTTCCTGCACGTTGATGTGCACGCCTCGCGTAATGGCGTATTCCTTCACGGTCCGGCCGTCGTCACTCTCAACGTGGATCTTGCGCTGGCCCTTGGAGATCTCGCCGTAGCGGACAACGCCTTCGATCTCGCTGATCACCGCGGGATCCTTCGGCTTGCGCGTCTCGAACAGCTCGACCACGCGCGGGAGGCCTCCCGTGATGTCCTTCGTTTTCGTCGTTTCGCGCGGGATCTTCGCGAGCACGTCGCCGGCGGAAACCTCATCGCCGTCTTTCACCATAAGGTGGGCGCGGGACGGCATGAGATATTTTTTGCGCGCGCGCCCGGCCGAATCGCGAATCACAATCGCCGGCTGGTGTTTCTCATCGCCCGGCGGAAGCGTGACCACGTCCTGCGACAGGCCAGTGACCTCGTCCACTTGCTCTTCGATCGTTAGGCCGGGGCGGAGATCTTCGAATTTCACCGAGCCGGCGGTCTCCGTCAGGATTGAGAACGTGAACGGATCCCATTCCGCGAGGATCTGTCCGTGTGTCACCGTGTCGCCTTCGCTGACGCGCAGGCGCGCTCCGTATACCACGTGGTAGCGCTCTTTCTCGCGGCCCTTCTCGTCCACGATGGCGATCAGACCCGAGCGGTTCATGGCAATGAAGGTGCCGCCGCGGCCCTCGACATGCTTGAGGTCCGCGAATTTGACCACGCCGTTGTTGCGCGCTTCGAGCGTCGAGCGTTCGCTGACGCGCGTTGCCGTTCCGCCGATGTGGAACGTCCGCATCGTGAGCTGCGTGCCGGGTTCGCCGATGGACTGCGCGCCGATGACGCCCACCGCTTCGCCCAGCTCCACCATGCGGCCGGAGGCCAGGTTGCGGCCGTAACACAGCGCGCACACGCCTCGCCGCGATTCGCAGGTAAGCACGGAGCGGATGCGCACGCGCTCGATGCCCGCGGCCTGGATGGAGTTCGCCAATTCTTCGCTGATTTCCTGGTCCACCTCGACGATGACGTTGCCTTCGAAGTCCCTGATCTTGTCGAGCGAGACCCGTCCAACGACGCGGTCGCGCAGCGGCTCGACTTCCACGCCGGCTTCGATGATCGGCTCGACGTAGATGCCCTCCGACGTGCCGCAGTCGCGTTCGTTAATGATCACGTCCTGTGCCACGTCCACCAGGCGGCGCGTCAGGTAGCCCGAGTCGGCGGTCTTGAGCGCCGTATCGGCCAAGCCTTTGCGCGCGCCGTGCGTGGAGATGAAGTACTCCAGCACGTTGAGCCCTTCGCGGAAGTTCGAGGTAATCGGGGTTTCCATGACTTCGCCGGAAGGCTTGGCCATGAGGCCGCGCATGCCGGAGAGCTGGCGGATTTGCTGCTTTGATCCGCGCGCGCCGGAGTCGGCCATGACATACACAGGGTTGATGTTGCCCTCTTTGTCATAACTCTCGAGGGCCTTGAACATCTCGTCCGCCACCTTTTCGGTGACATCACTCCAGAGGGAAATGATCTTGTTGTAGCGCTCGCCGTGGGTGATGGCGCCGTCGAGGTACTGTTGCTGCACTTTGACGACTTCCTTCTCCGCGGTTTCCACCAGCTTGGACTTGTCTCCCGGGATAACCATGTCGTCGATGCCGATCGAGATGCCGGATCGCGTCGCGTACTGAAAGCCCAGGGCCTTCAACTGATCGAGCAATACAACGGTCCCTTCAAGTCCGAAGCGCAGGTAAGCGTAATAGATTAGCTGCTGGACGCCCTTCTTCTTCAGCAGGCCGTTGATGAACGGCATGTGTTTCGGCAGGTGGGAATTGAAGATCACCCGGCCCACCGTTGTCTGGATGAACTGCCGCTCGAGCTTCACAGCTTCGGTGTGCGTTACGTCCTGGTCGTCATAGGCCGTTGTCAGGTCCATGACCTCGCCGGTGTAACGCAACCGGATCGGTGTCAGCAACTCGATTTCGCCCCCCTCGAGCGCGAGGATCACTTCCTCCTGTGCGCCGAAGACGCGGCCCTCGCCTTTTGCTCCGGGCTTTGCCTTGGTCAGGTAGTAGATACCCAGCACCATATCCTGCGACGGAACGGCGAGCGGCAAGCCGTGCGCCGGCGACAGGATGTTTCTCGAGCTGAGCATCAGCACGGACGCCTCGACCTGCGACTCCGGCGACAGCGGAATGTGCACCGCCATTTGGTCGCCGTCGAAGTCCGCGTTAAACGCCGTGCAAACCAGCGGGTGGATACGGATGGCCTTCCCTTCGACCAGCGTCGGCTCAAACGCTTGAATTCCCAGCCGGTGGAGCGTCGGCGCGCGGTTCAGCAGCACGGGATGCTCGCGGATGACGTCCTCGAGGATGTCCCACACCACGGGCTCCTGCTGCTCGACCATCTCTTTGGCCTGCTTGATGGTCGTGCAATGCCCCTGCGCCTCCAGCTTGTGATAGATGAACGGCTTGAAGAGTTCGAGCGCCATCTTCTTCGGCAATCCGCACTGATTCAGCTTGAGCTCCGGCCCAACGACGATGACCGACCGGCCGGAGTAGTCCACGCGCTTGCCGAGCAGGTTCTGGCGGAAGCGGCCCTGCTTGCCCTTGAGTGTGTCGGAAAGCGACTTGAGCGGGCGGTTATTGGTTCCGCGCAGGACGCGGCCCCGGCGGCCGTTGTCGAACAGNGCGTCCACCGCTTCCTGAAGCATGCGCTTCTCNTTGCGNACAATNACGTCCGGCGCGTGCAGCTCCATCAGTTTCTTCAGCCGGTTGTTGCGGTTGATGACGCGGCGATAGAGATCGTTCAGGTCGGACGTCGCGAAGCGGCCACCGTCCAGCGGCACAAGCGGGCGCAGCTCCGGCGGAAGCACCGGTATCACATCCAGGATCATCCAGTCGGGCTTGTTGCCGCTCTTTCGGAACGCCTCCAAAACCCTCAGCCGCTTGGCGTACTTGATCCGCTTTTGCAGTGACGGGTCGGCCTTCATCTTTTCGCGGAGCTCATCGGCCAGCTTGTCCACGTCCACGCGCTTCAGAAGCTCCTTGATGGCTTCCGCGCCCATCCCCGCGCGGAACTGCCCCGCATATTCCTTCTGCAGCTCGCGGTACTTTTCCTCCGGCAGCACCTCGCGCTCTTTGAGGATGGCAACCTCGCCGGGATCCACNACGACGAACGCCTCGAAGTANAGGATTCGCTCCAGGTCGCGCATNGAAATGTCCAGCAGGTAGCCGATGCGGCTCGGCAGACCCTTGAAAAACCAGACATGCGAGCAAGGCGACGCCAGTTCGATGTGGCCCAGCCGCTCGCGCCGGACCTTGCTGAGTGTCACCTCGACGCCGCACTTGTCGCAGATGACGCCTCGGTGCTTCATCCGCTTGTACTTCCCGCACAGGCATTCCCAGTCGGTCACCGGGCCGAAGATCTTGGCGCAGAAAAGGCCGTCGCGCTCCGGCTTGAACGTGCGGTAGTTGATCGTCTCCGGCTTGGTCACTTCACCATGCGACCACGAGCGGATCTTTTCCGGACTCGCCAGGCTGATCCGGATGGAATCGAAATCGGCAATCAGGCTGGCTCGGTCATACGGGCTGCTGCGATACAAGGTTGTTTCCTTCCCCCCGGCGCCTCGCGGCCCCGGGCTGCGTCCTCGGCGGCATCACGAACGGATGTCACCGGGACGGCTGAGAACCAAACTGCGAATCACTTCCAAACGGATGCAATGCCGCCACGCGAAGACCGCCGGCCGTTGGACTAGTCGGCCGCCTTCTCCGCGGCGGGCTTTTGCCGCTTCATCAACTCGACGTCGAGACACAGCGACTGCAACTCGCGCACAAGCACGTTGAATGATTCCGGCACGCCGGGCTCGATTCCCGGCTCGCCCTTCACAATCGCTTCATAGATNTTCGCCCGGCCGTAGACGTCGTCGGACTTCGCCGTGAGCAGCTCCTGCAGAATGTGCGCCGCGCCGTAGGCTTCGAGCGCCCACACTTCCATTTCGCCGAAGCGCTGGCCGCCGAACTGCGCCTTGCCGCCGAGCGGCTGCTGCGTAATCAGCGAGTACGGCCCGATCGACCGNGCGTGGATCTTGTCGTCCACNAGATGCGATAACTTCAGCATGTAGATGAACCCGACTGTGACCGGCTGGTCGAACGCATCGCCGGTCATTCCGTCGTACAGGCTGATTTTGCCCGCGTGGGGCAGGCCTGCGACTTCCAGCAGGTGACGGATTTCCGCTTCGCGCGCGCCGTCAAACACCGGTGTCGAGAACGGAATGCCGTCGCGGAAACCCTCCGCCAGCTCGAGCAGCTCGTCATCCTCGAGCTTGGCAAGCGACTTCCAAACGGCCGTCTCGCTGAAGACTTCACGGAACCACCGCCGCACNGCCTCCGCCCGCACCTCCTTGCTGAGCAAGCGCGCCAGGCTGTTGCCCAGCTCCTTCGCCGCCCANCCGAGGTGNGTCTCCAAAACNTGTCCCACGTTCATGCGCGATGGCACGCCCAGTGGGTTCAGGACGATTTCCACCGGCGTGCCGTCCGGCAGATACGGCATGTCTTCTTCCGGCACGATCCGCGCGATCACGCCCTTGTTTCCGTGCCGCCCGGCCATCTTGTCGCCGATGGAGAGCTTGCGCTTCATGGCGATATACGCCTTCACCAGCTTGATTACGCCCGGCGGCAGCTCATCGCCCTTCTTGAGTTTTTCCTTGCGCTCTTCCGTGATCTTCCGGAGCACGTCGATCTGCCGCGACGTCATTTCCTCGATCTCCTCGATCTTTTCGATGAGGAGCGGATCTTTCTCGTTCAGCCTCAGGCGCTTGAGGTTGCGGGTGGAGATTTTCTCAATCATCTCCCGTGTCAGCTCCGTGCCCTTGGTCAGCAGGCGCTTGTTGGTCTTTTCGTCGTGCAAATCCGCGATCAGCGCCTTGCCTTCCAGCAAGCCCGACAGCCGCTTCAGCCGTTCGTCGGTCAGAATGCGGATTTCGTCCGCCAGGTTTTTCTCCAGGCCAAACACCTGCTCGGCTTCGATGGCCTTGTGGCGCTCGTCCTTCTCCGCGCCCTTGCGGCAGAAGATTTTCACGTCCACCACCGTGCCCTCGATGCCCGGCGGGCAGTAGAGCGAAGCGTCGCGCACGTCGCCGGCCTTCTCCCCGAAAATCGCGCGCAGCAGCTTTTCCTCCGGCGTGAGCGTGGTCTCGCCCTTCGGCGTCACTTTGCCCACCAGGATATCGCCCGGCTTGACCACCGCCCCGATGCGGATCACGCCGCTCTCATCGAGGTTGCGCAGAAACGTCTCGCTGATGTTGGGAATGTCGCGTGTCACTTCTTCCGGACCCAGCTTTGTGTCGCGCGCTTCGATCTCGAACTCCTCGATGTGGATCGAGGTGTAGTAGTCGTCCTTCACGAGTTTCTCGCTGACCAGGATCGCGTCTTCGAAGTTGTACCCGCGCCACGGCAGGAACGCCACCAGCACGTTCCTTCCCAGCGCCAGCTCGCCGCGGTCCGTGCACGGTCCGTCGGCCAGCACCTGGCTCTTCTTGACGCGGTCGCCCACGCGCACCAGTGGCTTCTGGTTGATGCACGTGTTCTGGTTCGAGCGCTTGAACTTCGTGAGCTGGTAGATGTCTGCGCCGACTTCGCGGCTCAGCACGCCGGAATGGTCGGACTCGACCCGCACGATGATGCGTTCGGAGTCCACCTGGTCCACAATGCCCTCGCGCTTGCAAAGCACGACGGCGCCCGAGTCGCGCGCCGTGACGCGCTCCATGCCTGTCCCGACCAGCGGCGATTCCCCGCGGATCAGCGGCACGGCCTGCCTCTGCATGTTCGAGCCCATCAGCGCGCGGTTGGCGTCGTCGTTCTCGAGGAACGGAATCAGGCTCGCCGCCACCGAGACCAGCTGCTTTGGCGAAACGTCCACGTAGTCCACTTCCTCGCGGCCCTTCAGCACGAAGTTGCCCGCCTGCCGGCAGTTCACCAGCTCCGTCGCGATGCGCCCGCGCTCATCGAGCGCAACGTTCGCCTGCGCCACCACGTACTTGTCCTCTTCCCAAGCCGAAAGGTAGAAGCAGTACGGCTCATAGACAACCTTGCGCCGCTTCAGCTCTTCATTCAGCTCTTCGACGCGGTCCCTCTCGACAATTTCACCGGCCCGGAACTCGCTGTCCCCCGCATTCACGATCTGCACAAAATCGATCACGCGGCCGTTTTTCACCTTGCGGTAGGGCGACTCGATGAAGCCGTAGTCGTTGATCCGCGCGAAGCAGGAAAGCGAGCTGATCAGACCGATGTTCGGACCTTCGGGCGTCTCGATCGGGCAGATGCGGCCGTAGTGCGTCGGATGCACATCGCGCACTTCGAATCCCGCCCGCTCGCGCGACAATCCGCCCGGCCCCAGCGCCGAAAGCCGCCGCTTGTGCGTGATCTCGCTCAACGGGTTGGTCTGGTCCATGAACTGGCTGAGCTGCGAACTCCCGAAGAACTCGCGGATCGCCGCCATCACCGGCTTGGCGTTCACCAGGTCGTGCGGCATCGCCGTGGACATCTCCTGGTACACGCTCATCTTTTCCTTGATGGCGCGCTCCATGCGCACCAGCCCGATGCGGAACTGGTTTTCCAGCAACTCCCCGACCGCGCGCACGCGCCGGTTGCCGAGGTGATCGATGTCGTCCACCACGCCGATGTTCTTGCGCAGCCGGAACAGGTATTTGATCGCCACGACAAAGTCCGTGTTGTCCAGCGTGCGGTTATCGAGCGGCGTGTCCAGTCCCATCTTGATGTTGAACTTCAGCCGGCCCACGCGGCTGAAATCGTATTTCCGCGGATCGAAAAACATTCCGCGGAACAGGTTCGTCGCCGTCTCGAGCGTCGGCGGGTCGCCCGGCCGCAGCTTGCGGTAAATTTCGATCAACGCCTCCTTGGGCGAGCGGATTGCGTCCTTGTCGAGCGTGCGCGACAAAATCACGCCGATGTCGTCACGCTCCGCGAAAAATACATCCACTTCCGCGATGCCCGCCTCGGCAAACACTTTCCACAAATCTGCGGTGAGCGGCTTGTTGGCTTCGAGCAAGACTTCGCCCGTCTGCCGGTTGACCACGTCGGCGACGCTGACCGCGCCTTCCAGATCGGCCAGCGACGCGCGCACCTGCGTCACACGCGCCTTCAGCAGCTCCTTGAAAAGCGTCTCCGTGATCCGCTTGTGCGCTCCCACCAGCACTTCGTTCGATTTCGGGTGCTTGATCTCGTGCGAGATCTTCCGGTCCACCAGTCCCGGCGAAACGTTCCAGTAAAGATCTCCCTCACGAAGCGAAATGCGCTCCACCTGATAGAACGTGCGCAGGATCTCTTCATTCGACTTCATTCCCAGCGCGCGGAGGAAGATCGATCCGAGGAATTTCCGCTTGCGGTCGATGCGCACGTACAGAATGTTCTTCGTGTCGTACTCGAACTCCACCCACGAACCGCGGTAGGGAATGATCTTTCCGAGGAAGTAGNTGCGGTTGTTGGCCGTCTCGAAGAACACGCCCGGCGAGCGGTGCAACTGGCTGACGATCACGCGTTCTGTCCCGTTGATGACGAACGTGCCGTTCTCGGTCATCAGCGGGATGTCGCCGTAGAAAACTTCCTGCTCCTTGATGTCGCGGATGGTCTTNGCGCCGCTATCCGGGTCCTTGTCGTAAATCGTCAGCCGGATGGTGACCTTCAGCGGCGCGGAGTAGGTCATCCCGCGCTCCTGGCATTCGTTCACGTCGTATTTGAGCTGCATCGCCACCGGGTCGCCGCACTTGTTGCAGAAGGTCGGCGTGTTCTTGTTGAACGTGCCGCACTTCTGGCAGATCACGTCGCCGGTCTGGTACGGGTTCGTGACCACCGAAGCGCCGCAGTTGCGGCAGGTTGCGCGCAGGTGATGCAACCCCTTCAGGTTGCCGCACTTGCACTCCCAGTTTCCGATCGAGTAGTCCACGAAATCGAGCTGCGACATTTCGCGGAAGTCCCGGATCGGAAACACCGACGTGAACACCGACTGAAGTCCGGAATCCTCGCGCTCGCTTGGCAGAAGATCCATCTGCAGAAAGCGCTGATAAGACTTTTTCTGCACTTCAATCAGGTTGGGAATCTGGATCGAGCTCTGGATCTTCGCAAAATCCAGACGCTGGCGTTCCCGGACGTGCTGATTACCGTTCTGCATGCTTGCTATACCCCATTCTGTTGACCGCTGCGCGGCCAACATCCCTTATGGGCAGCTTGCAAAAAAGGGCGGAAACACACGGCCCGTGCCGGCGCGCGGCTTGCCCGTAGCCAGCGCGCACACTGCCGTGTGCGGTCCCGGCGGGACGCTTGGAGTTGTAGTAGTACCCGGCCTGCAAGTGCGTACTTGGAATCCTCTGGCGCTGCCCTTCCGCCCGGCGAGCCGCGCCCGCGAGAAAAACTTGTTCGATCGGTCCGAAGTAACCTATTTGATCTCGACTTTTGCGCCGGCCTCTTCGAACTTTTTCTTGATGGCCGCGGCCTCGTCCTTGTTCACGCCTTCCTTGACCGCCTTCGGCGCGCCATCCACCAGGTCCTTCGCTTCCTTCAAACCGAGGCTCGTCACCTCGCGGACCGCTTTGATGACGTTGATCTTGTTCGCGCCCACTTCCGTGAGCACGACGGTGAACTCCGTCTTCTCTTCGGCCTGAGCCGCGCCGCCTGCCGCCGCTCCCCCGCCCGCGACCACTACCGGTGCCGCGGCCGCCGCAGAGACGCCGAAGGTTTCCTCCATCTTCTTTACGAGATCGGAGGCTTCGAGCAGCGTCAGCCCCTTGATCTCATCCAGGATCGTGTCCACTTTCGCCATGGCTACTTCTTCTCCTCTCCAGAATTAGTCGAACTCTCAACAGGGGCTCCGAAGG
>JGI25382J43887_10000203_pt1 | contig 16978 bp, 20 predicted proteins | sample GraSoi013_1_40cm_3_FD_43887 | JGI IMG/M metagenome (IMG submission 43887) | reverse complement strand
ATCCATTCGGGGTCGATCTGCTCGCCGGCGGCGAACACTCCCGATGGGCTGCGACGGAGATGGCGCAGGATCTCGCCCAGCTCCTCGCGGATGATGCGCTGNCCGACCAGCTCGTGGGTCAGGTCGTAGTCGATCAGGAAGTTGTCNTCGAAGAAGTGACCGAAGGGGCCGTGACCGACGTCGTGGAGCAGCCCGGCTATCCGGAGCANCTCCTCGAGCAGCGCCACCGACGGCCCCTCGGGGAAGATCGCGCGCAGCGACGGGTAGAGCTGCTGGGCCAGCCGCCCCGCCAGGTGCATCGCCCCCAGCGAGTGCTGGAACCGGCTGTGCTCGGCGGCGGGGAAGACCCAGCGCGCCGATTGCAGTTGAGGGATGCGCCGGAGCCGCTGAACCCACGACGTGTCGATGACGTCCTGCTCGGTCGCCTCCCCCGCAATCCCGCCCGGCCGCGTGTACAGGATGTACTGGTGGATGGGATCGGCGATGAGCCCGCGCCCCTGGTAGGTGTCGGCAGCGCCCTTCATCGCCGTGGATTATCTCAGCGCGGCGTGCCCCGCAGCAACCGGTAGCGGTCGATGGAGCGGACGGCGATGACATGGATAGCCTCGTCGCGTTGCACCCCGACCCGGACGACGTCGCCGGCCTGCCCCCGCCAGAGCTGCTCGTAAAACTCCTCCTGCGTGCCCACGGTGACGCCGTTGACGCTGAGGATGCGATCGCCCTTGCGGAAGCCGGCCCCCGCGGCGGGGCCGACCGGCGCGAAGCCGTCCACCACGACGCCCTGCCGGGTGGGCGCCGTGTAGAGGCCCAGCCACGGGCGTGGCCGGCGGCTGACGACACGTCCGGCGGCGATCAGCTCGTCTTTGTCGGGCGCGAACTTCTCGATGGGGATCGCCACGTTCACGTAGGGCGGCTCGCCCAGGCGCAGGGAGGCGATGCCGATCACGGCGCCGCTGGCGTCGACAACGGCGCTGCCGCCCCACGAGCGGCTGCCCGGCGCCACGAACAGGGCGCGGTCGAGCATGTACTCCCAGAAACCCGAAAACCGCCGGATGGCGTGGATGGACCCGCTGACCCACACGAGGTCGTTGTCNTCGTCCACCCCCACGGTGCCGGTCAGCGTGCCCGCCGCGATATCGTCCGACTGCCCCAGCGCCGCCGCCGGCCAGGGCCCGCCGCCGTCCAGCTTCACGATGCCGAGGCCCGTCTCCAGATCGAGCCCGGCCAGCTGCGCCGGCACCCGGCGGCCGTCGCGAAGCTGCGCTTCGATCTCCAGCGCGTCGAGCAGGACGTAGCTGACGGTGACGGCGTAGCCGCGCGGGTCGAAGACGACGCCGGTCCCGAAGCGGTGGCTGCCGAGCCGCACGCTGGACGCCGCCTGCTCGTCGGCGCGCACCCGCAGCCCCACGATCGCCGGCTCCACGCGCCTGACGTACGACGGCTCGGCGGGGATCCTCTGGGGGTGCAGCCGTGGCTCGCGCGACCACGGCGCCCCCAGCGCCGCGCCCGGCACCAGGCTCAGAAGCGTGAGTGCCAGGAGCACGCGTCGTGTCATCAGGGCCTCCTCGAACCCGCGCGCCGTTCTCACCGGTCGCCGTACTGCTGCTGGTAGTACGTCCTGAACTCGCCGGACTTGAGGGGCCGCCACCAGGGCTCGTGCTGACGGTACCACGCGACCGTGGCCTCCAGCGCCCCGTCGAAGCGGTGGCGCGGCCTCCAGCCGAGCTGCCGCACCTTGGAGGAGTCCAGCGAGTAGCGGCGGTCGTGCCCGGGCCGGTCCTTCACCGGCCGGATGAGCGTCTCCGGCTTGCCGGTCAGGCGCAGGATCTGGCGGGTCAGCACGATGTTCTCCACCTCGTGACCGCCGCCGATATTGTAGATCTGGCCCTCGGCGCCCCGGCGAAGCACCAGATCGATGGCCTCGCAGTTGTCGAGGACGTAGAGCCAGTCGCGCACGTTGCGGCCGTCGCCATAGAGCGGCAGCGGCTGATCGTCCAGCGCGTTGGTGATGAAGAGCGGGACCACCTTCTCTGGATACTGGCAGGGCCCGAAGTTGTTCGACGAGCGGGTGATCAGAACCGGCAGGCGGTACGTCTGCCAGTACGCTCCCACCAGGAGGTCGGCGCCGGCCTTCGACGCCGAGTAAGGGTTGGCGGGCGCAGGGGGTCGGTCTCGCGCGATGAGCCCTGGGGGACGCTGCCGTACACCTCGTCCGTGCTGATGTGCAGCAAGCGGGGGATCCGCAGCTCCCGCACCGCCTCCAGCAGCGTGTAGACGCCGAACACGTCGGTCTTGAGGAACTCCTCCGGTTCGATCAGCGAGCGGTCCACATGACTGGCCGCGGCGAAGTTGACCACGGCGTCCACGCCGCGGGCGACGTCGCGGACCAGCTTGGCGTCGCCGATGTCGCCGTGGACGAAGCCGTAACGCGGATCCTGCGCGACATCGGCGAGGTTCTGGAGGTTGCCGGCGTAGGTCAGCTTGTCGAGGTTGACGACCCGGTCCTCCGGATGGGCCTGCAGCACGTGCCGGATGAAGTTCGAGCCGATGAAGCCGGCGCCGCCGGTGACGAGCAGCTTCACGCGTCTACCCGCGCGTGACGTCCCCACCCGACATCGTCCCGACTCCAGTGCGGCGCCAGATGACGAGCGTCACGAGGCCCGAGGGAGGAGCCGACCGGAGCGTACGTGGCAGGAGGAGCCGAGGTGCGCCGAGCGACGAGGCGACGCTTCAGTGGCCCGAAAATCGTCGCGCGAGGACGACGACCGAGAACGAAGTGAGGCGAAGTCAGTTGGCGCCGCATCACCCGCGCGTGAGGTCCCAGACGTCGGCCCCCGCATAGTCCCACGGCAGCCGGCCCTCGTCGCACGTCGACGGGTCCGGCGAGAACTGGACGTCCACGAAGTAAATGATGCGGCCGGGACCGGGGCCGAGATTGCGTACGCCGTGGGCCACCCCGGGGGGAATGCGCGCCAGCAGGGAGGCGCCGTCGCCCAGCATGAAGCGCATGCGCGCGCCTTCCGTGCGCGAGCCCTGGCGGACGTCGAGGAGGACGACGAGCAGGCGATCCGAGGGCGGGACGTACCAGATGTCGGTCTGGCGCGTGTGGAGGTGGAAGGCCTTGATGACGCCGGGCGCAATCTCGCTGTAGTTGATCTGCCGCACCGTGAAGTCGGCGAAGGCCTCCGGACGTCCGTCGGCGAGACGGACCAGCTCCGTGATCGAGCCGCCGTCGTCGTGGTGGCGCCGGAGGTCGACGATGCGGACGCCGTCGATCGCCGGCGCCGGCGTGTACGTCTGGGTCTTGAAAGCCCGCTTGGCGTCAGGGGTGAATTCCATCCGGCCATCCTAGCAGGTGGGGCCGGGGCGCGGAAGTCCCGCGCCCGCCGCCGTCACCGGGGCCCCTGCCGGTCGCCCTCGACGAGGCGCAGCAGGTACTGGCCATAGGAGTTCCCCCGCATCGGCTCGGCGATCCGGCGGACGTCCTCCGCCGTGATGTATCCCATGGTGTAGGCGATCTCCTCCACGCANGCCACCATGAGGCCCTGCCGCTCCTCGAGCGTCTGGATGAACCCCGAGGCCTGCAGCAGCGCCTCGTGCGTGCCCGTGTCGAGCCAGGCGATCCCGCGCCCCAGCAGCTCCACCTGCAGCGTGCCGGCGTTGAGATAGGCGAGGTTGACGTCGGTGATCTCGAGCTCGCCGCGGGCCGAGGGCTTGAGCCCGGCGGCGATCTCCACGACGTCGTTGTCGTAGAAGTACAGCCCGGTGACCGCGTAGTGCGAGCGCGGGCGCGCCGGCTTCTCCTCGAGCCCGACGGCATGGCCTGTGCGGTCGAACTCCACCACGCCGTAGCGCTCGGGGTCGCGCACCCAGTACGCGAAGACGGTGGCGCCGCTGCTCTGCCCCGCGGCCCGCCGGAGATACTCGGGGAAGCCATGGCCGTAGAAGATGTTGTCGCCGAGGGCCAGGGCGACGGCGTCGGCGCCGACGAATTTCCGCCCGATGACGAAGGCCTGGGCCAGACCGTCGGGGCTCGGCTGCACCGCGTAGTCGATGCGGAGCCCCAGGTGGCGGCCGTCGCGCAGGAGCCGCCGGAAGGCGTCCTGGTCCTGGGGCGTCGTGATGACGAGAATCTCGCGAATGCCGGCGAGCATCAGAGTGGAGAGCGGGTAGTAGACCATCGGCTTGTTGTAGACCGGCACCAGCTGCTTGCTCACCGCGATGGTCAGAGGGTAGAGGCGGGTGCCGGTGCCGCCGGCGAGGATGATGCCTTTCATCAACGCTGACGAGTATAGCAGCGGGACCGGCGCTGGCGGAAGCCGCGGCGCCGGCGACCGGGAGACCGGCCGCCGGCGCGCGGCGCAGGGCGCGAGGCTAACGGCTGGAGGCGCGGACCTGGCCGCGGATCTCCCCGCCCGGCGACAGGTTCGTGTGCACGTTCGCGTAGGCGGCGCCGGCCCGGATGGCGGCGATCACCTCGGCGAGCTCACCAGCCGCGAGCTGCTGGGGCGCCATGCTCCCGGCCACGACGTTGGCGGCCGTGATCGTCCCGGTTATGGTGCCGGACGACGGGCACATCTGTTTCGGTCGCATGAAAAGTTCGCGACGAGCGGCCGCGGCGGTGCGATCGAAATTCGGGGTAACAGCCGACCGGAATTGGGGGTAACATCGGTCCGATGAAGACTCTCAAGGAGATGATCACGGAGGCCCGGCAGGTCGTCCCCGAGGAGGGACCGGCCGACCTGCAACGCCGCCTGAAATCCGGTGAGCCCCTGGCCCTCATCGACGTGCGCGATCCCGACGAGTACCGGGACGGGCACATCGAAGCGGCCACCAACATCAGCCGGGGCTTCCTCGAGTTCCGGATCGCCGGCGTCGTGTCGGACCCGGCCATGCCCATCGTTCTCTACTGCCAGACCGGGCTCCGGTCGGTGCTGGCCGCCAAGGCGCTGAAGGAACTGGGCTACCAGCACGTCATCAACCTCGGGGGCGGCTACCAGAAGTGGGCGCAGTCCGGCCTGCCCACGGTGCGCGAGATGCCGCTGACCCCCGACCAGATCCAGCGCTACAGCCGTCACTTCCTCCTCGCGCAGGTGGGTGAAAAGGGGCAGCGCCGGCTCCTGCGCTCGAAGGTGCTCCTGATCGGCGCCGGCGGCCTCGGCTCGCCGACGGCGCTTTACCTCGCCGCCGCCGGCGTGGGGACGATCGGCCTGATGGACGGAGACGTGGTGGACGTCACGAATCTCCAGAGGCAGATCCTCCACACCACGGCCGACATCGGCAAGCCCAAGGTGGAGTCGGGCACCCGCATGCTCAAGGCGCTCAACCCCGACGTCAACGTCATCCCGCTGGCCGGGCGGATCACCGTCGACAACGTGATGGACACCATCAAGGACTACGACCTCATCGTCGACGGCTCGGACAACTTCGAGACCCGCTACCTCGTCAACGACGCGTGCTACCTGGCCGGCAAGACCAACGTCCACGGCTCCATCTTCCAGTTCGAGGGGATGGCCACCGTCTTCGCGCCCGGGGAGGGGCCGTGCTACCGCTGCCTCTATCCGACGCCGCCGCCGCCGGGCCTGGTCCCCTCCTGAAGCGAGGCCGGGGTCCTGGGCGTGCTCCCAGGCGTGATCGGAACGATCCAGGCGACGGAGGCGGTCAAGGTCCTGCTCGGGATCGGCGAGCCCCTGATCGGACGTCTCCTGACCTACGACGCCCTCGGCATGCGCTTCCGCGAGGTCAAGCTCCGGCGGGATCCCAACTGCCCGCTCTGCGGCGGGTCGCCCACCATCAAGGACCTGGCGATCCACCGCAACGGCGGCGCCGCCTGCGACGTCGCCTCCAACGGCGGCGGCGAGGCGGTGGGCGCCAGCAAGCCCGTCGCCCGCGCCGGCGGCTGATCCTCGGCTGACCCCGACCCGTTCCGAAAACCTGGGCCGCTTCGCCGGGGAGGAGCCGCTCCTGCACGTGGTCGACCCGGCGCGCGGGTCCTGAAGTGTACGCGCTCCGTCTCTCCGAGGACCGGCTGGCGCCGACGGCGCGCCTGGCGTTGCCGGCCCTGACCCGCGTGCTCTATGCGCTCGCGGGCACCATCGACGTGACGAGCCGCGGCCACCGCGCGTCCGTNCACCCCGACGCGGCCTGGCACGGCGTCGAGGAATGCGCGGTGGCGGGCGGCCCCGGCGGCGCGACGGTCCTTCGCTACGAGCTCTTGTCCGCCGCCCGCAGGCCGACGCCGGGCAGGTCACCGCAGGGCGTCGGCGTCACGCTGCTCCTCGAGCATCCGATCGCGCTCGATCCCGCCCAGACGTACCTGATCCGCTGCGACCGCGTCGATTTCGCTCCGGGGGGCGAGGCACTGCCCCACGGCCACAAGGGCGGGGGCATCCGCTGTCTCATCGCGGGCGGGCTGGAGGTGCGGGTCGGCGATCGCCCGGGCCGGCGGCTGAGGCCCGGCGAGGCCTGGTTCGAGAGCGGTGTCGAGCCGGTCCATGCCATCGCCTCGACGACGGAGCCGACGAGCTTCATCCGCGTCGCGATCCTGCCGCGCGCCATCCGTGGCCAGAGCTCGATCGTCTACGTGGATCCGGCCCACGCCAGTGTGAAGCCGCGCAGGTACGCCATCTACGTGGACGAGCCCGTCGAAATCGTGTAATTGAGTACCACGATGAGCGAACCGGAGCTCCGATGACGCACAGTCGTGGCCCCGCCCTGCCCGCCGAGCTGGTGGAGCGCCTGTCGCAGCGCGATCTGGCGCGGCGCCTGGGCGTCGCGCTCCCCTTCGTGACCGTGGACGCCGACGGTCGGCCCCACCCGATGCTGCTGTCGTATCTGGAGGTGCGCGCGTACGATCCCGGCACGCTCGGCCTCGTTCTTCTGAAAACGAGCCGGAGCGCCCGTAACCTTCTCGAGCGCAAGGCCGGCACGCTCCTGGTGATCGAGCCCGACGCCATCGTCTACGTGAAGGCGCGCGCGCTGGATGGCCCCCTGCCGGTCGAGGGGGGTGACGAGTTCGGGCTCGGCTACTTCCTGCTGGCGGTCGAAGACGTGCTCGAGGACGCGGCCACCGAGTGGGAGGGCGGCATGCGCATCACCCAGGCCACCCGTTACCGGCCGACGCCCACGCTCGAGGAGCCCTGGGCACGCGTCACGCTGGCGGCGCTGGCGGCGCCGCGGGCGCGGGCCTGAAAGGAGATGGCGATGGACACCCCGCGCACCGTCCTTTTCGTCTGCCTGCACGGCGCCGCCAAGAGCGTGCTGGCCGCCGCCTACTTCCAGCGGATGGCGGAGGGGCGCGGGCTGCCGGTGCGCGCGAGCTTCGCGGGCACGGAGCCCGACCCCGAGATCGCGCCCCGGGTGCTCAAGGAGTTGCGGGCGGACGGGATCGACCTCAGTGACCAGCGCCCGCGCCAGGTCACCGGCGACGATGTCGCCCGGGCCTGGCGCGTCGTCTCGTTCAACTGCGACCTGAGCGGGCTGGCCCGGCCGGGTCGGCAGGTGGAGCGCTGGGACGACGTGCCGCCGGTCAGCGACGATTTCGTCCGCGCCCGCGCGGCGATCGTCGCGCGGCTCGCGCGGCTCCTGGAGGAGTGCGCGCAGACCGGGTAGTTACTGGTCCTCGACCGCCTTGTAGCGGCCGATCGTCACCTCGACCTCGGTCTGGTGTCCGTCGCGCCACACGGTGACGCGCATCTTCTTGCCGACGGGCGCCGCGGCCACGACGCGCTGGAGATCGCGGGGGCCGTCCAGGGGCGTGCCGTCGAGGGCGAGGATGACGTCGTTGGGACGCACGCCCCCCTGGTCGGCGGGCTCCCCCGGGATGACGGACCGGATCAGCACGCCGCGGGGCTCGCGCAACTTGAGCCGCTCCAGGTCGTCATCGCCCACCTCGGTGATGCTGACGCCCAGCCAGCCCCACTCGATGCGGCCCTTGGCGACGAGCTGGGGCACCAGCATCTTGACCAGGTTGGAGGGGATGGCGAAGCCGATCGAGCCGTTGCGGGCGGCCATGCTGTTGACGCCGATCACCTCGCCGGCCATGTTGACCAGCGGGCCGCCCGAGTTGCCGGGGTTGATGGCGGCGTCGGTCTGAATGAAGTCGAAGCCCGGCGCCGCGACCGAGAGCGGCGACCCCTTGCGGCTCACGATCCCGAACGACACGGTGTGCTCCAGCCCGAAGGGATGGCCGAGCGCCANCACNAACTCGCCCACGCGCAGCCGGTTGGAGTCGCCGAACGGCAACGTCGGAAGGTCCTTCACGCCGTCGATCTTCAGCAGCGCGAGATCGACGCGGCTGTCGCGGCCGATCACCTTGCCCGTGAACCTGCGGCCGTCGAACAGGCGCACCTGGACCGTCGACGCGCCCTCCACGACGTGCGCGTTGGTGACGATGACACCCTGGTGGTCGACGATGAACCCCGAGCCGGCGCTCCGGCGCGGCTCCTGAGGCTCCTCCGATTCCTCCTTGGTCGCCTCGCGGCGCACGCGGACGTGGACCAGCGCGGGCTTGAGCCGCTCTGCCAGGTCGGCCAACAGCACGTTGAAGCGGGCCAGCTCCGGAGCGGCCGCCGCCGGGGGCGGCGGCGCCGATCGCGCCAGCGTGGGGTCGGCGCAGGCGCTGAGGAGCGTGGCGAGCAGAACGAGGCCGAGGGCCGGGCGGAGCGGCGAACCTCGCATGCAGGACCTCCTTGTCAGAGCGGACATCAGTATACCCCTCACGGCCCCGGGCGCTCGGCCGCCGGCGGCCGGACGCCCGCCGGGACCAGGACACACTCGCGCCCGGCGCCGCAGACGACGAGGGGNGGAACATGGAACTCGCGCTCCGTGACCTGGCGCTCCCAGTGCGCCGGCACGTGCGCGACGCCACCGTCGGAACCCGGGATGTAGCGATCCGGAACCCAGACCCGCTCGGGCGGCGTCACCTCCCGTTGGGGAACGGCGGGCAACGGCCGCTTCACCGCCCGCTCGAGCTGGTCGAGCACGCGGGAGCTGGGGCTGGCGCCGCCCAGCTGAAAGGCGAGCCACCCGGCGACGAGCAGGCTAGCGGCTGACTTCGCGCACAAGATGGCCCAGCTCCGGGATGAGCAGCTTCTCGAGGGCGAGCCGGCACGCGTTCGGCGAGCCCGGCAGCGAGACCACGATCCGCCGCTGGTAGACGCCCATCTGGGCGCGCGAGAGCATCGCCGCCGGCCCGATCTCCTGGTAGGAGAGCATGCGGAACAGCTCGCCGAAGCCGGGCAGCCGTTTGTCGAGCAGCGCCTCCACCGCCTCGAACGTCGCGTCGCGGGAGGTGATGCCGGTGCCGCCCGTGAGGATCACCGCCTGGGCGGCCGGGTCGGCGACGGCTTCGCGGATCACGCGCTGGACGTCGGCGGGCTCGTCGCGCACGATGGCGGACCCGACCACCCGGTGGCCGGCCCCGCTCAGGAGCTCGCGGATGAGCGCGCCGCTGGTGTCGGTCTCGGGCGTCTTGGTGTCGGAGATCGTGAGCACGAAGCACCCCACGGACCTCGGCGCCTGCGCCTTGTGCTCCTCGGGTGTGGCCGCGACGGGTCGGCTCACGGCGCGACGTCGCCAGCGCGGTCGAGCGCCGGCTTCGCCGGCGCAATCGATCTGGGGGAGGTCTCGGAGGGGGCCGTCGAGGCCCCCTCCGATTTGTACGCGCGATCGAGGACCTCGACGATGTGCAGCACGGGCACCTCCGACCCGTGGGCGCGGAGCCCCGCCTGGATCTGAAGAATACACCCGGGATTCGCCGTCACCACCGCCTCGGCGCCCGTGGCCAGGATGTGATTGACCTTCCGGTGCAACAGGCGCGTCGCCATCTCGGGCTGGGTGAGGTTGTAGATGCCCGCCGATCCGCAGCACCAGTCGGACTCTTGGAGCTCGACGACCTTCAGGCCGGGAATCTGGGCCAGGAGCTTGCGCGGCTCGGTGCGGATCTTCTGGCCGTGCACGACGTGACAGGGGTCGTGGTACGTGACCGTCATCGGCACGGGCCCGAGCGGCCCCCGCAAGGGCTCGCGCCCGAGGAACTCGGAGATGTCCCGGACCGAGCGGGCCAAGCGCATGGCCCGCTCGGCGTAAGCCGGATCGTTCGCCAGCAGCAGACCGTAGTTCTTCATGTGGGCGCCGCAGCCCGACGTGTTGACGACGACGGCGTCCACGCCGGCGCGCTCGAAGACGTCGATCGCCCGCCTGGCCATGTCCACCGCCCGCTCGTGGTCGCCCCCGTGAGCGTTCAGCGCGCCGCAGCAGCCCTGCTCTGGCGGGACCGCGACCTCGTAACCGTTCTTGGCCAGGATTCGCGCCGTCGCCCGGTTGTGAGCGCCGAAGACGACCGCCTGCACGCAGCCGGTGAGCAGCGCCACGCGAGCCCGCTTCCGCCCCTCGGCGGGGATCAGCGGCGGCAGCGGCGCACGCTCGGACGCCCCCGGAATGGGCGGCAGGAGCGCTTCCCAGGCCGGCAGGGTCCCGGGCAGGAGCCGGGCGATCCCGCTCCGCCGTACGAGCCCCTGCAACCCGNCGATCTGGTAGACCCTGAGACTCGCCGCCGCCAGGCGGAGCAGCGCGGGATGCTCGAGCAGCAATCTCAGACTTAGCCGGCGCAAGAGGCGGCGCAGAGGACGACCCGGCCGCTGGCGCTCGATCTCCGCCTTGGCGGCCTCGATCAGCCGGCCGTAGGGCACACCGGCCGGACACACGGTTTCGCAGGCCCGGCAGTCGAGGCAGAGCGAGAGATGCTCGACGACCGAGTCACTGAGCGCGATCCGGCCCGCGGCCAGCGACTTGATCATGTGGATCCGCCCGCGGGGGGAATCCATCTCCGTGCCCAGCTCGGAGAAGGTCGGGCAGTAGGCCAGGCAGAGGCCGCAGTGGACGCACTGGTTCACGCCCTCGACGGAGAGGCCATGGAGCTCCAGCGGTCCGTGCCGCGTGGGCTGCTCCGCCATCGTGGGGGCCATGGCTGGACGATCAGATGCCGGCGACGAAGCGCCCGGGGTTCAAGATGTTCAGGGGATCGAGCTGCGCCTTGATCCGCTGCATGATCCGCTCCGCCGCGCCCGGATCGTCCCAGACCGGCACGTGCGCCTTGACGGCCAGGGGCGCCGCCTCGAGGACGGCGTGCCCGCCACCGGCCCGCGCGAGAGCGCGCCACTCGCCGAGCACGGTGGCGATGGGGCCGGGCTCCGGCGACTCGGGAGGCGACGCGAGGGCGGCATACAACACGCCGATCCCGGCGTGACCGCTCCACGCCGTGCCGAGGCCGCGCTGGCGCGCGGCATTCGCCCCCTGCTCCATCGTCTCCGCCACGGCCGCGGGCAGCACCGCCAGCTTCATCAAGGCGGCGGGCGCGTCGAACGCGGAGCGCGCGGCGGTCACCAGCCGCGACCAGGTGTCCGGCGAGAGCGTCTCGATACGGTGCCCGCCGAGCGGCGCGGTCAGCCGCGTGAGCTCGGCGCACTGCCACTCCACCTGTTCGAGGAGCCCGTCGAACCCGACCACGAGCGCGGGCGCCGCGGCCAGGCCGAGCGCTCGGCCGGCGTCGGCGTCGAGGAGGTCGAGGGCGTTGGGGATCAGGTCCGAGGCCGTCACCGCGCGCGCGGCGGCGCCCGCATCTTTTAATCGATCGAAGCCGACGCTGACCAACCGCTCCGCGTCGGGCGCCGGCCGGAGCTTCAGCGTGACCTCCACCAGGATGCCGAGCGTGCCATACGAGCCGGCGAACAGCTTGGGCACGTCATAGCCGGCGACGTTCTTGACGACCTTGCCGCCGCCGCGGACGATCGCGCCCTCGCCGGTGACGACGGTCACGCCGATCAGCAGATCGCGCGCGGTCCCGTAGAGGTGCCGACGTGGACCGGACGCGTTGGCGGCGATCACGCCGCCGATGGTGGCGCGCTCGGGGTCGGCGGGATCGAGCGAGAGCCACTGGCCGCGCGCCCGCAGCGCCGATTGCAGGGCGGCCACCGTCATGCCCGCCTCGACGGTCACCGTCAGGTCGCCGGGCTCGTGCTCGATCAGCCGCGCCAGCCGCGCGAGGCCGACCACCAGGCCGGCCCGGCGGGCGGGCGTGCCCACGCTGGCGGCGGTCCCACCGCCCCAGGGCACGATGGGCATCCCCGCGGCGCCGGCGACCTCGACCACGGAGCGGGCCTCCTCCACGGAGCCCGGGAAGACGGCCGCCTCGGGCGTCCGGCCCTCGACGACATACGGCGAGAGGTCCACGCCGGTGAGCACGTTGGCGGGGCCGACGATGGCGCGGAGCTTGTCGAGCAGTGCCGCCTCCACGGATGGTGCTCGCGCCGCGCTAGAAGCGCTGGGCGAGGCCCTTTTCTTCGATGGGGTGAGGCCGGTACGCGACGGGGCCGGCTTCCCCGCAGGACTTCCGGGTCGGGAACACCTTGCCCGGGTTGCACCGCCCGGTCGGGTTGAACGCGCTCTTGAGCCGCTGCATGAACGTCAGGTCCGTCGCCGAGAAGATGAAGGGCATGAAATCGGTCTTCTCGAGGCCGATGCCGTGCTCCCCGGAGATCGAGCCGCCCACCGCGGCGCAGAGCTTCATGATCTCCGCCCCCGCCGCCACGACGCGCGCCTCCTCCCCTGGCGTGCGCGGGTCGTAGAGGATGTTCGGGTGCAGGTTGCCGTCGCCGGCGTGGAACACGTTGCCCACCCGGAGACCGTGCGTGGCGACGATCTCGTTCACCCGGCCGAGCACGTAGGGCAGCTTGGTGCGCGGGATCACCCCGTCCATCACCATGTAGGCCGGTGATATGCGGCCGTAGGCGCCGAACGCCGATTTGCGTCCCTTCCAGAGAAGCTGGCGCTCGGCCTCGTCCCTGGCGGTCCGGACCTCGCGCGCGCCGTTGTCCCGGCAGGCTTCCGAAATTCGCTCGGCCTGGGCCTCCATTCCCACCGTGAGTCCGTCCAACTCGACGAGGAGCGCCGCGGCAGCGTCGCGGGGGTAACCGCAGCCGAAGGCGTCCTCGACCGCCTGGATGGTCAGGTGGTCGATCATCTCCACGGCCGCCGGCACCAGCCCACGCGCGATGATGGCCGACACGGCGCCCGACGCCTGCTCGATCCGCTCGAAGACGGCCAGAACGGTCTTGACCGCCTGGGGCTTGCGCAGAATGCGGACGATGGCTTTGGTGGCGATCCCGAACGTCCCCTCCGAGCCGACGAAGACGCCCGTCAGGTCGTAGCCTTGGCTCTCACGGGTCTTGCCGCCCAGCCAGACGATTTCGCCGTCGGGCATCACGACCTCGAGGCCCAGGATGTGGTTGACCGTCACTCCGTACTTGAGCGTGTGGGGGCCGCCGGAGTTGTTGGCGATGTTCCCCCCGATCGTGCACGCCTGCTGGCTCGAGGGGTCGGGCGCGTAGTAGTAGCCGCGCGGGCCGACCGCCCACGACAGATGCAGATTGACGAGCCCCGGCTCGACGACGGCGAGCAGATTGTCGTAGTCGATCTCGAGGATGCGATTCATCCGCATGAGCGAGATGACGATCCCGCCTTCGGCGGGCAGGCAGCCGCCCGAGAGCCCGGTGCCGGCACCCCGGGCGACAAAGGGCAGGCTCTCGCGGTTGGCCAGCTTGACGATCGCCGCCACCTGCTCGGCGGAGGTCGGGAACACGACGAAGTCCGCCAGGGCGCGGAAGAGCGTGAGGCCGTCCGACTCGTAGACCAGCAGCTCGTCCGGATCGCTGAGCACGGCGCCGGGGCTCACGACCGTCTCAAGCTCGCGCCGCAGCTCGCGTTTCCGGGAGTCGGTCAGGGTGGCCATGGCGTCTCGAATTATACCGTGTTCGGCGGGCTCCAGGCGGGCCAGGCCCGCGCCGCGCCCGGCGCCGGACCCATCGTACCGGCCATCTCTCAGAAGTCGGTGTCGGGCGCCCGCAGCAGCGCGGAGGGATGGACGTCACGGCGCGAGCCTTCCCAGCAGGAGCCGGGCCGCGCGGGCCACGGCATCGGCGTCGATCCCGTAGTGGCGATACAGGTCCTGTCGCCGGCCCGACTGACCGAAGTGATCCACGCCGAGGGGGATCTGGGGCACGCCGAGGGCCGACCCGAGGAACGCCAGCGCGTGCGAGTGGCCATCCAGCACCGAGACGATCGGCACGCCCTCCTCGTCGGCCGCGACCAGTCGCTCCAGGTAGGGCCGCGCCGTCCGGAGGCCCCGATAGAGACGATCGGGGCTCGTCACGGTGAAGACGTTGGCGAAGACGCCCTCCTCACGGAGCGCCCGGCTGGCCGCCACGGCGTCCCCCACCATGACGCCGGCGGCGAAGATGTGGACAGCGTTGGTCTCTGGATCCCAGCCGGGCTCGCCGCGCGCATCGATCAGGCGATAGGCCCCGGCCAGCGCCTGCTCGCGCCAGCTCGGGCTCTCCGCGGGAGCCAGACGCTGGTCGACCGGCCGCGTCGACAATCTCAGATACAGGCTCTCGCCCCGGCCGCAGGCGATGGCATCGAGCGCGTCCAGCAGGATCCACTCGACCTCGCGGGCGAAGGCGGGATCGAAGTAGCCGATGTCGGGGAGCGCCACACCGATGCCCGGTGTGATCACCGATTGGTGGGCGCCGCCCTCGGGGGCGAGGCTCACGCCCGAGGGCGTGGCCACCACGACGAACTTCGCGCCGGAGTAGAGCGCGTGATAGAGCGCGTCGAGCCCGCGGCTCACGAACGGATCATAGAGCGTGCCGATCGGCAACAGTGTGACCCCGCTCAGCTCACGGGTGAGGCCGAGCGCGCCCAGCAGCAGGAAGAAGTTGTGCTCGGCGATGCCGAGCTCGATGTGCTGGCCGCGCTCGGACTCCCGCCACTGCACGGCCTGCGGCAGCTCGGCGAAGAAGTTCGGCCGGCCCCGCGGAAAGTAGATCCCCTTGCGATTGATCCAGCCCGCCAGATGCGTGGTCACGGCCACGTCCGCCGAGACCGTGACGATCGTCTCGGCGACGGGCAAACGGCCCAGCGCCCCCAGCACCCGACCGAACGCTTCCTGGGTGGAGGTCTCGGCGGGGTAGGTCTCGTCCAACGCGAGGGGAACCGTGTGGGCGACGGGGCGGGGCGCGGGCGGGACGAAGAGGGGCGGCCGGCGACGGATCCACTCGGCCTCCGCGCCCCCGGCGGGGAATCCCTCCCACTCCGCGCCCGGCTCGACACCGAGGGCCGCGCGAAGCTCCTCGATCTGGGCCGGCGTCAGGAGCGCGGTGTGATTCAGGGGGTCGCCGGCGAACGGCAGCCCCCAGCCCTTGATCGTGTGGGCGAGGATCACCTGGGGCCGGGCGCGCTCGCGCTCCGCCTCGGCGAACGCCTCGAGGATCGCGGCCAGATCGTGGCCGCCGAGATCGCCGACCAGCGCGGGCAGGGTCTCGTCGGGGATCTCGGCGAGGAGGCGATCGACCGCGCCGTCCGTCTCGCCCGCCGGCCCCGTCACCAGCGCCTTCCGGACGGCGGCGGGGGGCAGCCGCAGGAGACTCTGGTACTGCGCGTAGGGCATCGCCTCCAGGCGCGCGCGCAAAGCGACGCCGTCCGGGCGGGCGAACAGGGCGTTGAGTCGCGCCCCGTAGCGCAGCTCGATGACGCGCCAGCCGAGGACGGCGAAGAGCTCGGGCAATTGCCGGCGCCGCACGTCGGGCACGATCCGGTCGAGGCTCTGGCGGTTCACGTCGACGATCCACAGGACGTTGCCGAGCTCAGCCACCGCCTCCTCGGCCAGCGCCTCCCAGATGTTGCCCTCGTCCAGCTCGGCGTCGCCGACCATGACGATGAAGCGCTCCGGCACCGGGGCCCCGCCGTGATCGACGAGGTAGCGGGTCGCGAGCGCGCCGAACGTGGCCTGCACGGCGCCCAGGCCCATCGAGCCCGTGGACAGGTCGACGATCTCGGAGTTCTTGCGCCGACTGGGATACGCCTGTAGACTCCCGAAGCTTCGTAGCCCCTGGAGCGCGGGGGCCGGGAGCCGCCCACGGAGGTACTGAATCGCGTAAAATGCCGGCGACGCGTGGGCCTTGACGGCCACGGCGTCGCCCGGACGGAGGGCCTTGAAGTAGAGCGCCGTCAGGAGTGTAACCGCTGACGCGGAGGAGGCCTGGTGACCGCCGACTTTCGTGCCCTCGCCGTTGGGACNCCGCGCGTTGGCGACGTGCACCATCCAGGCGCTGAGCCAGAGCACCTTCCGCTGGATCCGGTCGAGGATCTCCAGATCGGTCATCCGCTGGCGACTCTAAGCGGCCGCGGGGAGCGAGCGCAATGATGCTCTTCATCGTGGCCAGGGATCAACCCGACCTCTACTTGTCGCTGCAGCGGGAATTCGAGGACGAGCCGGACATCGAGGTCATGCTGGACCGACGCCTCGGCGAGCGCCGGCGGGAGCGCCTCCACGGNNTCCCCGAGCGCCGCCGGAGCGACCGCCGCGCGCGCCCCCACGTGGACCTCCATCTGCGGTCGATCGGCTGGGCGGTCGTGCATCCCGAGCGCCCCCCGATCTGAGGAACGCGCTGGCGGCGGTGTCGAGAATGAGGAGAACATCACAGCGAGCAACCCTCGCAGGAGGCCATTCAGTATGCGAACCAGCCTGTTCACCCTGTCGATGATCGGCGCCGCNGCGCTCGTGGTCGCCGGCTGCGCCTCGAGCGAGGAATGGGCGACGTGGAAGGCGCATCCGACCCACTTCGCCTCGGGCGATCACCTCTACTTCTCGACGCGCAACCGTGAAGGCGCCTCGACGCGCGTCACGCGCGGGGACATCGGGCTGGCCCGCGAAGAGGGATGGTGGGGAAAGCCGGTGACGGTGGGTCAGGAACAGATTCTCGAGCGATAGGAGAATGGACTTCATGACGACCCGGTGCGGACGACTCGCCGTTCTGCCTCTCCTGATCGTCCTGATCGTTCTCGGCGGGTGCGCCAAGCGGCCCGCGGTGGCGCAGGTCTCAGCCCCGGCGCCGACGGGCGCGGTACAGCCCGCGCCGGC
>JGI25382J43887_10000202_pt1 | contig 16982 bp, 20 predicted proteins | sample GraSoi013_1_40cm_3_FD_43887 | JGI IMG/M metagenome (IMG submission 43887) | reverse complement strand
TCCCCCGGGCCGCACCAACTCAGGCGGCTTCTTCATGATGAGGCGGGTCCGGCGACCACGAGCCCGGCGCCGCTGGCTCCGTGGCGGTGGCTCACACACCACGATGCGCCTCGCCGTCCGCGGCGTGAACGGGTCGGCGGAGCCGGCGCGCCCGGCGGGCAGTACCAACCCAGGAGGCGGCTTCATGGGNAGTGACGACACGCGAAAGCTATTGAAGCTGTTCGGCGTGGCGGTGACCAATCTCGAAGAGGCCATCGATCGGAAGGCGNCGCGCGAGGAGATCATGAAGCTCGATCAGGAAGTCGCCGAGCGGACGCGCGAAATCATCGCGCTGGTCGAGCGCCTCCGGAGCCGCCGCATCGCGTGAGCCTGCTGGTCGACGCGTCCGGCGTCGCGCTCCCGCCGGGCCGGCCGCCGCAACGCCTCGTCTCGCTGATCCCCAGCACCACCGAGACGCTCTGCGCCCTGGGCCTGGCCGATGCCCTGGTGGGGGTCACCGTNTACTGCCGCGAGCCCGCCGACGTCGTCCGCGCCAAGACGAAGATCGGCGGCGAGAAGAATCCCGACCTCGAGAAGATCCGCGCGCTCCGGCCCGATCTCGTCATCGCCAACATCGAAGAGAACGTCCGGGAGCACATCGACACGCTGCGGGGCTGGGGGATTCCCGTGTGGGTCACGTATCCAAGAACGGTGGCCGACGCCATCCGCATGGTCTCGGAGCTGGGCGAGGTGACCGGCACGCAGGCGCGGGCGGCGCAGATCACCGGGGAGCTGCAGGCGCTGTACGCGGAGGTCANCGCGGCGGCGCGGCGGTCTCCCCCCGCCCGCGCCTTCTACGCGATCTGGCGCGACCCGTACATGACGATCAACCGGGACACGTATATCCACGACGTGCTCCGCGTGTGCGGCGCCACCAATGTCTTCGTCGACCATCCCGAGCGCTATCCGACGGTCAGCCTCGACGAGGTCGCCGCCCGCCGGCCCGAGGTGATCCTGCTGCCTGACGAGCCCTTCCGTTTCCGCCCCGTCCACCTCCGGGACTTCGCGCCGTACCCGGACGTCCCGGCCGTGCGGGAGGGGCGGATTCACCTGGTGGACGGCAAGCCCTTCTCCTGGCACGGGCCCCGCATCGCCGAGGCCCTGCGCACGCTGCCCGCGCTCTTCGCCCGCTAGCTCAGTCGGAGGGGGCGGACGTTACGGCCCCCTCCGAAGCCTCCCCCCNGAAACGATTGCGCCGGCGGAGCCGGCGCTCGAANCGAAGCGCAGCGGTCGCAGTGATCGCCCGCCATTCGCCCACAGACTCCTAGGCCGGGCCCTCCGGGCGCGCCTCGCTGGACTTCTTGAGATCGAGGATCGGCTCGAGCCCCGGTGGCTGATCGGAGACCTCCAGGCGCGTGATTCCTCGCATGTGCGAGATCATCTCGCTGATTCGCCGGCCGGCGATGATGGCCTGCTCGATGTGTCCGCGCCCGGCATCGTCGTCGCGGAGGTGCCGGGCCAGGAGCTCGAGGCGGCCGATGACGACGGCCAGCGGGTTGTTGATCTCGTGCGCCGCGGCGTTGGCCAGGCGCGCGACCGACCGCAGGGCTTCGGCCTGGCGTTCGGCTTCCTCGCCGCGCTTGCGTTCGGTGACGTCCTCCTGGACGCCCTCGTAATAGAGNACGCGGCCNGCCAGGTACCGGACCACGCGGGCGCTCTTGCGCGCCCAGATGAGGCGCCCGTCGCGCCGGCGGAGGCGGACCTCGAAGTCGCGGGCGATGCCGTCCCGCTCGAGCAGGGCCAGCCAGCGCTGGAGGTCGTGGGGATTCGCGTAATGGTCGGCCACGCTGACGCCCAGCAGCACCTCCCGGTTGGGGTAGCCCAGCATCTGGGCGAGGGCCGTGTTGGCGTCGAGGAGCTTGCCCTCGGGCGTCTCACGGTAGAGCCCGACCGGCACGCGATCGAAGAGGCTCCGATAGCGCTCTTCGGCGTCCTCGGCCAGCAGGCGTCGCTCGTCGGCCTCGTGGAAGAGGCGGGCNTTCTCCAGCGCCAGCGCCGCCTGATCGGCGAAGGCCTGGGCGAGACCGATCGCCGTGTCGTCGAAGACCCGGCCCAGACGGTCACCGACGGCGAGGGCGCCGATCACCCGGTCCTGGACGAGGAACGGCACGGCCAGGACCGCGCGGTAGTCCGACCGTTCCACGTAGACGCGCGATCCCTCCCAGAAGGTGATCCGGGGATCCGCCAGGGCGTCGGGCGTCACCACCGGCGCCTTTTGCCTGACCGCCAGGCCGGGCACGCCGGTACCGCGGGGCAGCACGAGGGGATATTCGAACGTCGCCGTCGGCGCCGCCGAGGTGGCCATCACCACCAGATCGCCGGACTCCGGCTCGAGCCGGTAGACGCCGGCCGATCGCACGTCGAGCAGGGCCCGCACGCTTTCGGCGATCCGCTCGGCGACGACGGCGAGATCGAGCGTNTGCGAGAGCAAGCGACCGACCTCGGCCAGCGCTTCCGCCTCCCGGCGGCGGGCTTCGCTGGCGGTGAAGAGCCGGGCGTTGCGGATAGCCACGGCGGCGTGGGCGACCAGGCCGTCCAGGAGCTCTGTTTCATTCTGGTCGAAGTGGAAGGGCTCGCGGCCCGTCATCGCCAGCACGGCGAGGATCGCGTCGCCCAGCATCACGGGGGTGGCGAAGTAGCTCTTGAACCCGTGGGCGCGCCACCATTCGAGCGCGAAGAATCGCGGGTCGGCGAAGACGTCGGGAACGTTGATCGACTGGCGGTGGGTCGCTACAAAGCCGATGCCGCCCTGATCCAAGCCCACGCTCTTCATCGGGAAGTCCGCGTACAGGTCCGGATCCGAGAAGCCGCCGAGCTCCAGCCGTCGGGCGGTCTCGTCGACGATCCAGAAGGAGACGGCGGGCACCTGCATCAGCTCGGCGGCGGCGCGGGCGATGGCGGACAGGACCTCGTCGATGTGGAGGGACGACGAGACGAGCCGGTTCAGCCGGGCCAGGGCGCGGAGTCGGGCTTCCTGGGTGTCCTTGGACCGTGGCGCGGCCATGAACAGAAGATAGTATGCCTGAAGGGGGGCGTTCTACCCCTCTTCGCCGGCAGCCCCGATCGCGCGGCGCGCCTCGATCAGCGCCAGCAGCCGGGCCGGACTCACCGGCGTCGACGTGATGCGGACGTCAAAGGGCTGGAGCGCGTCCTCGATTGCGTTGGCGATGGCCGCCGGCGGCGAGATCGCGCCACCCTCGCCCAGGCCCTTGGCGCCCAGCGGGTTGCGGGGCGACGGGCACTCCAGGTGGACGGTCTCGATCGGCGGCAGCTCCACCGCGGTGGGAATGAGGTAGTCCATGAGGCTGCCGGTCAGGAGCTGGCCCTNCTCGTCGTAGACCATCTCCTCGAAGAGCGCTCCGCCCACCCCCTGGGCCACGCCGCCGTGCACCTGACCTTCGACGATGAGCGGGTTGATGACCTTCCCGCAGTCGTGGGCGACGACGTACTTCAGCAGGCGCACGTGGCCGGTGCCGATGTCCACCTCCACCTGGGCGACGTGGACGGCGCTGGCGTAGGTCACGGTGGGGACGTGATGGTAGGCACTCGCTTCGAAATCGGGCGTCGCCACGCCCGGCTTGGCGAACGTCGGGATGGAGGCCTGGATGACGCGCGCCAGGGGAACCGCCGAGGTGGGCGCCCCGCGGACGAAGACGCGCCCCTCCTCGATCTCCACGTCGGCCGGCGCCGCCTCCAGCAGGGCGGCGGCGGCCTGCACGAGCTTGTCCCGCACCTCCNGCGCCGCGTCGGCGATGGAGTTCCCGGCGGTGACGGCGCTGCGGCTGGCGAAGGTGCCGACGCCGAAGGGCACGGCCGCGGTGTCGCCGCCGATGACCGTCACATGCTCGATCGGTACGCCCAGGACGTCGGCGCAGATCTGGGCGAAGGCGGTCTCGTGGCCCTGACCGGAGTTGACGGCGCCGGTGGCCACGGTCACCCGTCCCGAGAGGTCCAGCTTCACGCTGGCGCCCTCGAAGGGGCCGATGGCCGTACCCTCCACGTACCCGGAGATGCCGATGCCGCGCCAGACGCCGCGGGCGAGCAGCTGCACTTGCTGGCGACGGAAGTCGTCGTACCCCGCGGCCTTCAGCGCGGCCTCCAGCGCCGCGGGGAAGTCGCCGCTGTCGTAGACGAGAGGATTGCCGTCGCGGTAGGGCATGCCGAAGTCCCAGGGCAGCTGGTCGGCAGCGATGTAGTTGCGCCGGCGGATGTCGGCGGGGTCGAGACCCAACTCGCGGGCCAGACGATCGACGATGCGGTCCATGGCGAAGACCGTCTCGGGCCGGCCGGCGCCCCGGTAGGGGGCGTTGGGCGTCTTGTGGGTCACGACGCCGCGGACGTCGACGCGCATGTTCCGGATCCGGTGAGGGCCGATCAGGTGCGCGACGGTGTTGTAGGGCAGCACGATGCCCCACACGTTGTAGGCGCCGAGGTCGAGCCAGATCCGGTCGCGGACGCCGAGCATCGTCCCGTCCCGCTTNGCCGCCAGCGCGATCTCGTGGACCTGATGCCGCGCGTGGGCGGCGGCCATCATGTGCTCGCGTCGGTCCTCGATCCACTTGACGGGACGGTGGAGGACCATCGCCGCGATGGGGACGAGCGCATCCTCGGCATAGCCCGANGCCTTGGTGCCGAAGCCGCCGCCGAGGTCCGGCGCGATCACCCGGATCTTTCCGTGCGGCAGATCGAGGGTGGCCGCCAGCCCCTGCTGCACGAAGTGAGCGACCTGGGTGCTGTTCCAGGTGGTGAGCGTCCCGTCCCGCCGGTCCCACTGCGCCACCACCCCGCGCGTTTCGATCGGCATGCCGACATATCGCTGGATATGGAACGTCTCGCGGACGACCACCTCGGCGCCCGCGAACGCGCCGTCGGGGTCNCCGATCGCGTGGGTGAAGCCCACGGCGACGTTGGTCCCCCACTCGGGATGGACCAGCGGGGCGGCGGGCTCGGCCGCCCCCCGCATGTCGCCGACGGCGGGCAGGGGCTCCCAGTCCGCCTCGATCCGCTCGACGGCGTCCTCGGCCTGAGCGCGGCTCTCGGCCACGACCATGGCCACGGCCTCGCCGACGTGGCGCGCGCGATCCCGGCAGAGCGGGTACTGCGGCGCCTGGCGCACGTCGAAGCGAATCGCCGCGGCGAGCCCCGGTGGCGGCGCCCCGAAGAGGGGCAGCGGCTTCATCCAGCGCTCCAGGTCGGCNAACGTGAAGACGCGAACGACGCCGGGCATCCGGGCGGCAGCGTCCGTCCGAATCCTCCCGATGCGCGCGTGCGCGTGGGGTGACCGGAGGAAGGCGGCGTGGAGCAACCCGGGCAGCTTCACGTCGTCGACGAAGCGCGCCTCGCCGCGCAGGAAGCGGGGGTCTTCGCGGCGTCGGACCGCTGCGCCGAAGTACTTCGCGCCCATGGGCGCTNCCGGGGGCCGCTCAGTCCCGCTTCTTGCGCACGGGCCGGATCCGGTCGAGCCAGGGCGCCGCCGCAGCCAGGAAGAGCCCGGGGATCGCGGCGCCCGCGACGANNCCGACGATCGAGAGGAAGACGAGGGAGATGAGGATGACGGCGATGTCCAGCACGAAGTTCATGACGCCTCCTTGGGGTCGTCGCTGGATTTCTCGAGGTCCAGGATCGGCGGCAGGTTNGCGCCGGCCGGCGTGCTCTCGACCTTGGTGATGTTCGCCATGCGCGCCACGATGTCGCGGATGCGGCGGACGCCGTCGAGCGCCTGCCCCACCCAGCGGGCGTCCTGGCCGCCGCCGGGCAGCCGCCGCGACAGCAGATCGAGGGAGCCCATGATGACCGCCAGCGGGTTATTGATCTCGTGGGCGGCCGCGCCCGCCAGCAGGGTGACCGCCCGGAGCTCGGCCGCCTCGCGGCGGCTGGCCTCCGCAGCTTCGCGCTCGGCCGCCTCGCGAAAGACGATGATCTCGTAGCGGCGCCCCCGGTGCTCGACGATGCGATGGGTGGAATCCACCGACACGATCCGCCCGGCCCGGGTGCGATAGGGCATGCCGAAGGCGCGCGTGTAGCCCTGGGCCCGGGCCTCGGCGACGGACACCTCCCGCCGAGCGCGCAGCTCGGGCTCGGTCGGCCAGAACTCGCGCNCGTCGCGGCCGATCATCTCCTCGCGCCGNTAGCCCGACAGCTCGCACTCCCGGCGGTTGACGTCGATGATCTTGAAGGTGTCGGGGTCCACGATGCGGATGGCCTCGGACGCCTCGTCGATGATGGCGCGGAAACGCTGCTGCTCGACGGACAGACGCGCCTGCTCGACCACGTCCTGGAAGAGCTGCGCCACCAGGCCGATCCCGACGACGTACGTCACCAGCAGGGGTAGCCACACGAGGCCGAAGAGCCTGATGGCGTAGGGCCCCACGGCCACGAAGCTGGCGAATGTGGCGAGAAAGACGGCGCCACTGAGCGCGAGCGCGTGGTGGGCGCGCACGCGGCCCTCGCGCCGCGCCCACGCGTGGACCAGTCCCCCCAGCAGGCCGGCCACGATCACGCTGGCGGCGCCCGCGGGCGCCCCGGCGCCGCCGAGCTTGGCCAGGCGATAGAGCCCGGGCAGGGCGCTGGCCAGCAGCCCCGCCNGCCAGCCCTCGAACAGGCCGATGAGCGCCACCGGGACGCTGCGCGCGTCGATGTAGACGCCCTCGGCGAGCTGGATGCGGGCGATCATCAGGACCACGGAGAGCCCGCCGAAGACGAGCCCGTTGAGCACGAGGCGCCAGCGCCGGGTGCCNCGGCGGCCCGGCTGGAACCACTGATACGTGTACGAGTAAAAGAGGAGGCCGAGGACGACGACGCCGGAGGCTTCGAGGGCGTGGTGCAGGTCGATCTGAGGTCCCTCTCACTCCACCTCGAGGATCATCTCGATCTCGACGGGGATGCCCATCGGCAGCTCGGCCATGCCGACGGCGGAGCGCGCGTGCCGGCCGGTGGCCTCGCCAAAGACTTCCACCATGAGATCGGAGAAGCCGTTGATGACCTTCGGCTGGTCGCCGAACCCCTCCGCCGAGTTGACCATGCCCAGGACCTTGACGACCCGCTTGACCTTGTCGAGGCTGCCCAGGGTCGCGCGCGTGGTGGCCAACAGATTCAGGCCGACCTGGCGGGCTACCTGATAACCCTGCTCCACCGACAGGTCTTTGCCCAGCTTGCCGCGGGCGGTGGCCTTGCCCTCGCGGAGCGGACCGTGGCCGGAGAGGAAGAGCAGATTGCCGACCCGGACCGAGCCCACGTAGTTCGCCAACGGTGTCGGCGGCGTGGGCAGCGTGATGTTCTTCTCCTTCAGGCGAGCCTCGGCGCCCATCGGACGTCATCCTCCTTCGAGGGAATGACAGAGCGCGGTCATCGTGTCACACTGCCGGGGTGTCCGTCAAACCATCGCCCGCCGCGCCCGTGCCGGCCGCCACGCTGGTGCTCCTGCGCGACCGTCCGGGCGGCGGCGTCGAGACGCTCCTGATCCAGCGCCATCTCAAGAGCCGGTTCGCCGCCGGCGACTTCGTGTTCCCGGGAGGCAAGGTCGAAGTCGATGACACGCCCGACGACCCGGGGCGGTGGTGTGCCGGGCTCGGCGCGCACGATGCGGCCCACCGGCTGGGCCTCGACGCGGCGCCGCCCACGGCCCTCGGCTACTGGGTCGGCGCGATCCGCGAGGCCTTCGAGGAGGTCGGGGTGCTGCTCGCCTACGANCCAGGCGGACGCNCGGCGCGCGCNGACGGGCCCCGCTTCGCCGACTACCGGCGCGCCTGCCAGGGGGACCATCGCGCGTTCTGGAAGATGGTGCGGGGTGAGGGCCTCACGCTGGCCACGGATCGCCTCACGTATTTCGCGCACTGGATCACGCCCGAGGAGCGACCGCTCCGTTTCGACACGCGCTTCTTCGCGGCGGAGATGTTCCCGGGCCAGCCCGCGGTGGCGGACGAGCGCGAGATCGTGGCGGTGCAGTGGCTGGCGCCCGCGGCGGCCCTGGAGGCGTGCCGGCGCGGCGAGATCTCGCTCCGGCTGCCGACGCTCACGAATCTCGCGCTNTTCGACGGCGCCGCCTCCAGCGCGGAGGCGCTCCGCCGCCTCGAAGGACGCAGCGTGCCGATGGTCCGCCCGCGGCTGATCACCGAGCGCGGCACCCAGCGCGCGATCCTCCCGGGGGAGCCGGGCTACTACTAGTGCCGCATCGCCTCGGGCAGCGGCCGCCCTGCGGCTTCGCACGACTGTTCGCAGGCTCGCCTCGGACGGGCGGGGCCAGCCCGCCGACGTCCTGCGGCTCGCACGGCTGTTCGCAGGCTCGCCTCGCGCCGCGGCGCTGCGGCTTCGCATTGCTGCGCCGGTCCTCGACGTACAACCGCGTACGCCTCCGCCCGGCGCCTCCCTCCGCGCCGCTGAAGCGTCGCCTCGCAGCGGCCACCGCTGCTCGGCTCCTCCTGGGGGGCCTCGTCTCGCTCGTGACTTGGGCCGGCAGCGGTCGGGCACCGGTTGGGGCATCGGCGGAACTGGTTGGAGGCGCACGAGGCGCCGCTTCCGGTCGTTGCGCCGTCGCCTGCGCCGGGAATATACTGCGGCATCCGTCGATGAAGTGGGCTCCGACCCCCGAAAGGAGAGGGAGAGGGCGATGACCACTCAGCCCGGCGCGACCACCACCGTTGCCACCACCAGCGCCGCCCCCGATACGGCCAGGCTCTACCAGGAGGGCATCATCGCGGGCATCATCGGGGCCGCGACCGTCGCTCTCTGGTTCCTGGTCATCGACGTGATCAACGGACGGCCGCTCTACACGCCCACGGTGTTGGGCACGGCCCTCTTCCGACGCGGCGCCGGACTGGGCTCGCTGGAGACGCTGCCCGTCTCGATGGAGATGGTCCTCATGTTCACGTGGGTCCACGGCCTCGCCTTCGCGGCCATCGGTGGCGTCGTTTCACGCCTCCTGGGGATGGCCGAGCGCAACCCCAACATCGGCTTCGGCATCCTCTTGCTCTTCGTCGTCTTCGAGTTCGGGTTCACGATCGCGGCCATGCTCTTCGCGGCCCCCATTCTGAAAGTGCTCACGTGGCCGTCCGTCCTCGTGGCCAACCTGCTCGCCGCCGCGACGATGGCCGCCTACTTCTGGCTCCGCCACCCGAAGCTGAGGGTCGACCCCTAGCGCTCGCGACCCGGCTCCGCCCCGCCTCGCCCGCTGGCTCGATTATTGCGCTGCGCACTCAGAGAGTGCACCGTATGAACCCGCTTGCCCATTACCCGCTGACCGGGAGTGTCGTGGCGAGCGCCCTGGGGGGCCTGGTGCTCTGTGGGTTGATCGTCAAATATGGCTTCTGGCCCCCCGAGGACGCTCAATGAAGGGCGAGAGGGCGTAGCGAACCCCCCGGCGCGGCGCCAGAAGTCCGCTCGTCGTCTCTCTCGGATCGAGGGACCGGCGCCGGTCGAGCGCGCGGAGCCCGTGAACGTGAATGCGCCGGCGGGCCGACCCGAGCGTGTCGAGAGACTGGAGCGCCCGCGCAAACCTGAGCGCGTGGACAAACCGGAGAGGCTGGAGCCGCTGGACAAGCCCGAGCGGGTGGAGCGCCCGCAGAAGCCCGAGCGGGTCGAACGNGTGGAGCGGCCGCAGAGGCCGGAGCGGATCCAGAGGGTCGAGAGACCGGAGCGCATCGAGAAGCCCGAGCGCCGCGGCCGGTAGCTCGGGGACCCGCTCAGACCTTCAGTACGATCTTTCCGAACTGCCTGCCCTCGGCCAGGCGCTGCTGGGCGGCGGCGCCGTCCTTGAGGGGCACGACCTCGTCCACGATGGCCCTGAGCTTGCCGTCGAAGAACAGACGTATGACGTCGTTGAACTCCCTGCGGTTGGCCATGGTCGAGCCGATGATGTGGATCTGGTTCCAGAAGACGATGCGGACGTCGGTCTCGGCGAGGGGGCCGGTGGTCGCNCCGCAGGTGACGAGCCGGCCCCCCTTGCGCACCGAGCGGAGGGACTGCTTCCACGTCGACGCCCCGACGTTCTCGATGACGAGGTCNACGCCGCGCCGGCCCGTTTTGTCGGAGACCGCCTTGGCCCAGTCCTCCTTCGCGTAGTTGATGCCCACGTCGGCGCCGAGCTGGCGGGCGCGCTCGAGCTTGGCGTCGCTCGACGAGGTGACGAAGACGCGCGCCCCGCAGAGCTTGGCGATCTGCACGGCGGTCGACGACACGCCGCCGCCGACGCCGAGGATGAGGACGTCCTGCCCGGCCCGCAGCTGGCCCTGGGTGACCACCATGCGCCAGGCGGTCATGCTGGTGAGGACGACGGACGCCGCGTCCTCGTAGCTGATGCGGTCGGGGAGCTTGACCACGTTGTCGCCCCGCACCTTCACCAGCTCGGCCATGCCGCCGGGGACGTGCTCGCCGACGATGCCGTAGCGCACGCAGAGGCTGTCCTCGCCCTGGATGCAGAACTCGCAGCGATTACAGATGACGTTCGGNTTGACCACCACGCGGTCGCCGACCTTCAGGCCCGGCCCCGCGGCCCCGACCTCGGCGATGTCNCCGGCGATGTCGCAGCCCGTCCAGAAGGGCAGGGGCGTCTTCAGGGCCGGGATGCCTTCGCGGACGAAGATGTCGAGGTGATTCAGCGCGCAGGCCCGGACCCGAATCAGCACCTCGTCGGGCCCGATCTTGGGGTCGGGAACGTCCTGGAGCCTGAGCTTCTCGGGACCGCCGAACTCGTTGAAGGCCAGCGCTTTCATAGATCTCCCTTCAGGTCTGGTTGAACTCTCCGACCACGCGGGGCAGCCGAGCGTCGTCGAGCCCGGGCGGCCGCGGTCGATAGAAGGCCGTGCGGTCCAGCAGCCCCCCGTAGCGCTCCTTGATGCGGGCTGCGATGTTCGCGTAGGTGCCGGTGACGGCGTAGGTGTCGACCATCTCGTCGGTGATCAGGGCGGCCATGCCGGTCCAGTCGCCCTCGACGGACTTGCGGTGCAGCTTGGCCGCGAGGTCCTGCCAGCCGTGGGCGGCCAGCACGGGCTCGTACGTCCGAGTGGACGCATAGAAGGCGATCTGCTGGCGGACCGCCTCGCGCTCCCGCCCGCGCTCCTCCTCGGTATCGCCGAGGATCACGAACGTCGACGTGGCGTAGGTGAAGTCCTTGCGCGAGCGGCCGGCCGCGCGCAGCCCTTCCTCGACGGCGGGATGGACGTACTCGCGCAGGTAGGTCGGGCTGTTGAACGGGTGGACGTGCAGGCCATCGCACACCTCGCCGGCGATGCGGCACATGTACGCGTTTACCCCGGCGATGTAGATGGGAATCTCGGGGTGGGCGATCGGCCCCGGGTTGAAGAAGGGCGTCATCAGGTCGAAGCGGTAGAACTCGCCCTTGAAGTTGAGCCGGGTTCCGTGCTGCCAGCAGCTCCAGATCGCGCGGAGGGCCGACACGATCTCGCGCATCCGGGGCCCGGGCGATTCGAACTTCACGGAGAACCGGCGCTCGTTGTGCCCCTTGACCTGGGAGCCGAGGCCCAGGATGAACCGGCCCGCGGAGGCCTTCTGAAGGTCCCAGGCGATGTGCGCGGTGATCATGGGGCTGCGCGGGAAGGCCACGGCGATGGCGGTGCCGAGCCTCACCCGCGACGTCACGGTGGCCGCCACGGCCAGGGGCAGGAAAGGATCGTGCTGGGTTTCGGAGGACCAGAGGCAGTCGAACCCCAGCGCCTCGACCCTTCGCGCATAGTCCGAGATGGACGTGAGATCGTGAGTCAGCATGCCGATGTCGAGCTTCACGAGGGACGTCCTCCGCGGTCGGACAACGCGGCCAGCACGGCGCGCGCCTCCCGCATGATCGCCGCGACCACCTCGGCGGCGCCAGGCAGGTCGTGGATGAGCCCCACGCTCTGCCCCGACCACATCGGATAGTATTCGCCGTCGGCCCGCTTGAGCGCGGCCAGGTACACGTCGTTGGCCGCGCTGCGCTGGACGAGGGGTGGCAACACGGGCGCGCCCGAGGCCGTGTAGTCGCGGCTGAACGTGTTCTGCAGCGCGCGGGCGTAGAGTCCCGTGAAGGCGTCGGTCACCGTGGTCTCGTCGCTGTCGCGTTCGAGCAGGCTCTTCTTCCAGAACTCGGCGGCCGCCGACTCCCGCGTGGCCACGAACCGGGTGCCCAGGAGGATGCCGCTGGCGCCGAGGGCCAGCGCCGCCACCAGGCCTCGGCCGTCGGCGATGCCGCCGGCGGCGACCACCGGCACGCGCACGGCGTCCACGATCTGCGGCACCAGGGCCATGGTCCCGACGCTGGCCGCCTCGGCGGACGCCCGTTTGACCCACGTCGAGCGGTGGCCGCCCGCCTCGCTCCCCTGGGCGACGACGATGTCCACGCCGGAGGCGGCGAGCGTCCGCGCGTCCTCCACCGTGGCCACCATCGCCATGACCTTGATGCCCCGGGACCGGCACTCGCGCACCATCGCGGGGCCGGGGTCGCCCAGGCCGATCGACCAGACCGGGACGCGCTCCTCGAGAATCACGCGGAAGGCGGCGTCGATCAGATCGGGCGCGGCGGGCGGGCGGCCGACCGTCGGGGCCAGCCCCAGGCGCTCGCGGAATCCGTTGAGCGTCCCCTGGACGGCGCGCACGGTCGCCTCGGCGATGGTGGCCACGTCCACCGGAGGGCGAAGCGCCGTGTGAAGCCAGAGATTGACGCCGAAGGGGCGAGCAGTGAGCTCGCGCACGCGGCGGATCATTCGGCGTAGGTCGTCCGGCGGCACGTTGAGGCCGGCGAGGACGCCGAGACCGCCGGCGCCCGAGACCTCGGCGACGAGGTCGGGCCCGGCGACGCCGCCCATGCCCGACTGCACGATCGGATGGTCGATGCCGATGAGATCGCAGAGCGCCGTGCGGAAGGTCATCGCGTCAGCTCCTCGAGGGCCTGCTCGCGCAGCTTGCCCCGCGGCACCCGCGGGCCAGCGTCAGCGAGCGGTCCCCCAGCTCGGCGAAGCAGGTGCGCTCGTCGCCGAAGACGATCGCCTCGCCATCGAGAGGGCGCGCGGCGACCGCGTCGAGCAGGCCGCCGACGGTGGACTCCGCGAACGGGTTGGCGGCCATGGCCCTACTTGACGCCGAAGAGGGTCGCGGCGTTCGTGTAGGCGACGCGCTGGGCGACCTCGGGCCGCAGCTCGCCGAGGACCCGGCGCGTCCACTTCATCAGGCGGTCGAGCATGGCCGGCTCGAACAGGCGCGCCGCCCACACGTCGATGCCCATCAGGAACCGGTCGGGCCGCTTCTCGATGAGCGCCTTCCACGCGGGATCGAGCGGACCCTCCTCGGTGGCGAGGTGGGGTGTGCGCTGAAAGTGCATGCCCGAGAGATCCACCATGAGGTTCGAATGGCGCTGGAGCAACGCCTCCATCAGCGCCGGGGAGGCGCTCCCGCCGTGGGCCAGGATGATGGTGGCTCCGGGCTGGGCCTTCAGCGCGGCCGCGAGCGCGCTCGCCGCCCGGGCGTCCAGCTCGTCGTGGATGACGACGGGCACCTTGTGACGCGCGGCAACCTCCAGCGTCTTCACGAACGCCGGCTCGCCGGGATTGCGGTCGATCTTGCGCGCGAGCTGGCGCACGTGGACTTCACCCACCACCCGCGCTTGCGTCTTGNCGAGCTCGTCCTCGAGGCGCGCGGCCGCGGCCGCGCTGGTGGGGTCGGGCAGAGGCAGGCCGGGAATCACGCGATCGGGATACTTGCGGGCCGCNGCGGCGATCCAGGCCGGATCATCCTTCTGCACGCCGCCCACGCCGAGCAGCACGACCTTGGCCACGTTGTGCCGATTCATGGCGGCCACGTAGGCGTCGACGGCGGTCGCGTTGGGCACGTGGGAATGGGCGTCGATGAGCGGGCCGGCATAGTCGGCGGCCGCGGCGGGGGTGGCCGGCGCCAGGGTCGCCACGGCGACGAGGCACCAGGTGAGCAGGCGCTCAGAGATCTTGAGTCCCATTTCAGATCACGCCCTCGCGCTGCAGAGCGTCGAGGTCGGCATCCGAGAGCCCCAGCCCTCCGTACACCTCGCGGTTGTGGGCGCCGAGCGGGGGTCCGGCCCAGGTGATCGCCGCCGGCGTNTCGCCCAGGCGCGGGGTGGGGGCGACCATGCGCACCGAGCCCAGCTCCGGGTCGGGCACGTCGACGAGGATCCCGCGGGCGATGACGTGCGGGTCCTTGGTGATGTCGGCGATGTCGTACACGGGGCTGGCCGTGAGGTCGATCGTCTCGAAGAGATGCAGCATCTCGTCGAGCGTCCGCCGGCCGATCGCCTCGCTGAGCGCGGCGTCCACCAGATCGTTGTGCCGGACGCGCGCGTCGTTGGTCGCGAAGCGGGGGTCGCCGAGGAGGTGGCCNAGGCCGAGCCCCTTGAAGAGCGCGTCGGCGGAGGCCGGCGTCGACGCCGAGAGCGCCACCCACTTGCCGTCCCCCGTGCGGTAGGTGCCGCGGGGGCTCGCGTTTCCCGACTGGTTGCCGTGGCGCGTGTGCACGGTGCGATCCTGCGCGTACTCGGCGGCGGCCGGCCCCAGCACCGCCAGCAACGGCTCGTAGAGCGAGATGTCGATGACCTGGCCGCGGCCGGAGATCTGATCGCGGTGGCGGAGGGCAGCGAGCACGGCGGAGACGCCCGCCAGCGCCGCCACCATGTCGGCCATCGGGAACGACGGGAGCGTGGGCGGGCCGTCGGCCGGCCCGGTGGTGGCGGCGAAGCCGCTCATCGCCTCGACCATCGTGCCGAAGCCCGGCCGGTCGCGGTAGGGNCCGTCCTGACCCCAGCCGGAGACGCGCGCGAAGATCAGGCGGGGATTCGCCGCCGCGAGGGCGTCCCAGCCCAGCCCCCACTTCTCGAAGGTGCCGGGCCGGAAGTTCTCGATCAACACGTCGGCGCCGGTGANCAGGGTCTTCAGCAACTGCTGACCGTGGGGGACGGCGAGATTGAGCGTGATCGACCGCTTGCCGCGCGCGTAGACCTTCCACCAGAGCTGGCCCCGCTCCTTGAGCCAGGTGCGGAGCGGATCGCCCCCGCGCGGATTCTCCACCTTGATCACATCGGCGCCGTGGTCGGCCAGGACCGTCGAGAGCACACCCCCGGCGATCAGGCGGGAGCAGTCGATGACGCGCAGTCCCTGGAGCACGCGCGGCAGCGGCGAGCGCGGGTCAGCCATCATTTCGGCGTCTTCTTGAAGTGGAGCGCGAGGGCGTCCATGATCCTGGCCAGCGCTTCCTTTTCCGTCCGGCCCCTGACGCTCACGTGGTAGGCGACGGCGGTNGCCACCCACTCGCCGGTCTCGCTCTGGTAGACCTCGACCTCGAACTGCACGCCCGCCAGATTACATCAGAACGGGGCGCGCTGCCGCGGGGCCGGGCGAGCCGGCCGGGGCAGCGCGCCGTCACGATCGATNGTAATTCCAGCAAACATTTTCTTCAGCACGCTCGCGGGCTGTTTGTGTCCGCCAGTTTCGCCTTGTCTTTCCGCGCGGAGGTGCGTGAGGTCAGGGCGCACTCGTGCGTCAAGGGGAGACGGGCCTTTCCACAGCCTCGAAGCCGACGCCACCACCCTCTGCGGACTCCATGCCGAGCATTTCGATGTCCAGGCCTCGAGCGTCGATGTCCCGCGCGTGGCCTAGTGGCTTCTGGGCACCTGTGGGTGGCCGGCGGCGGCGTCGGCGATCGTGTGATCGTTCTCCGCGGGGACGGCGCCGCTGACACCGACGGCGCCCACGATGCGGCCGTTGTCGACGATCGGCACCCCGCCCTGGCCGAAGACGAACTGCCAGGCGCCGAGCGTGGCCACGTTGTCGGCGAAGAGCATGCGCTTGGTGAACCGCTCCTCCAGCTCGAGCGTGCTCGCCTGGAAGGCGGCCGCCGCGTTGGCCTTGGCGCGGGCGATCTCGGGCGTCACCCACAGCGCCCCATCCATGCGGTTGCAGGCGACGAGGTGGCCGGCGTCGTCGACGACGACGATGGCGACCTTGAAGCCCAGCTCGCGGGACTTGGCCTGACCCCGCTCGAGGCACTCGTGCGCCTGCTTCAGCGTGAGAGCCATATAGACCTCAGCCCCNCANGGTGATCCAGACCTCCCCCGCGTCGACGCGGACGGGATAGCTGGGCACGCGGGCGTTGCGGGCCGGCATCAGGCACTGGCCCGTTCTGACGTCGTACATCCATCCGTGCCACGGGCACGCCAGCCGCGTGCCGCTGAGCCGGCCCTGGCTGAGCGGCCCGCCCTGATGAGCGCAGGTATCGCCGCACGCGTAGACGGTGTCGCCGACGCGGGCGAGGACGACGCGCACGTCGTTCACGTCGACGCGGGTGAGCTGGCCGGCCGGGAGCTCGTCCAGGCGGGCCACGCGGACTTCACCCACTCAGGCGTCCTCGTCGAGGATCGATCACGTGTCCTCCTTGAGGACATAGGCGCGGTAGAGCCCGGTCATGTACTGCCAGCGCATCTCCGTNGCCTGGCGGACCGCCTCGATCGCCCGCTGCCGCATCTCGGGCGTGGTCGAGTACGTCTCGACGATCTCGTAGCCGCGCTCGCCATGCACCTCGTCGGCCTCGATGTGGACGGCGAAGAACTCGATCTCGTGATCCGTGAAGCCATAGAGGGGCTTGAGCGGCGGCAGGTTGCGGCGGTAGATGCCGGGAACCTGCGACTCCAGGCCGACCAGGAGCCCGGCCGCCGCCTCGTAGAAGGGCTTGTGCGCCATCTCGTAGCACCACGCGGTCAGGGCTCGGGTGGTGGGAAGCTNGACCGTGCGCTCGACCTCGGCGCGGCTCACGCCGCACGCCTCGGCGAAGCGGATGAGCAAGTCCACGTGCTTCGTGCCCGACTCCTCTTCGATGATGTTCTCCAGCAGGAAATCCCGGGCGTCGCCGTAGGGACACTCGGCGTACACCGCGGCGCACCAGCGGGGAAACTGCGAGACGTACTGGTGGTGCTGCGCCGCCCAGGCCCCGAGCTGGGCGCG